>Ga0316204_10003950_pt1 | contig 28039 bp, 26 predicted proteins | sample 6monrhotite_MG_2_FD_205661 | JGI IMG/M metagenome (GOLD analysis project Ga0316204, IMG submission 205661) | Microbial mat bacterial communities from mineral coupon in-situ incubated in ocean water Damariscotta River, Maine, United States -... | ecosystem: Environmental > Aquatic > Marine >...
ATTTGACCTTGGTATCTCCATGTGGACCGGATCACCAATTACGGAAGAGATCGGTCTCCGATTTGAATTGTCTCTGCAGGTGGCGATTATGGCAACGCTGGTTGCTGTCCTGATCGCGATACCGTTTGGCGTAATCTCCGCTGTTAAACAAAACACCTGGATTGATTATGTGGTCCGCACCTTCTCGATTGCGGGCATCGCCATGCCGTCGTTCTGGCTGGGTATTCTTATTATTCTCGGCTTGTTGATCGGTACTCAGGAACTGTTTGGTGAACCCTGGATGCCCCCGATCGACTACGTTCCGATCTGGGAAGACCCCATGAGGAACCTGTCACAGTTGATCTGGCCTGCGGTGGCGACGGGGTATCGGTATTCCGCCGTGGCGACCCGTATGACCCGATCGGCGCTTTTGGAGGTGCTTCGCGAAGATTACGTACGCACCGCCCGGGCCAAGGGGTTGGCGGAAAAAATTATCATCAATCGCCATGCGCTCAAGAACGCCTTGCTGCCGGTGGTGACAATTATCGCCATCGAGTTCGCGTTCCTGATGGGCGGACTGGTTGTCACCGAACAGGTCTTTAACCTGAACGGCCTCGGCAAGCTGTTTGTCGAGTCTGTCGGGTCTCAGGATTATAACATGACACAGCAGCTGGTCATGCTGGTGGTGTTGATCTTCGTGATGACGAACTTTTTGATCGATATCATGTACGCGTGGCTCGACCCGCGTATTCGTTACAGTTAAGGGAAGCTGGTTATGACAACAGTATCCGAAATTCAGGTTGAAGCCGACATCGAAGAACTTTCGAGTAAATCGTCGTTTATGAACGTGATGTCGATCATGCTCCGGAAACAGCCCTTGGGCGTGTTCGGGGCGCTAATCGTGATTGCGATGGTCCTGATGGCGGTATTTGCCGAGTTCATTACTTCTGTTGACCCGGAGGTCAACAATCTAGAGTTCATGCTTACTGCTCCGGGGGAAATGTTCTTTCTGGGCACCGACCAATTTGGCCGCGACCTGCTGACACGGATTATCTATGGCGCTCGTACGGCGCTGTTTGTCGGTTTTACCTGTGCCATTATCGGTTCGACGGTTGGTTTGGTTATTGGTGTCGCCAGTGCCTATTTCGGCGGCATGATTGACATGATTGTGCAGCGCATCGTCGATGTCATCATGGCCTTCCCCTTGATTATTCTGGCGCTTGCCGTTGTCGCCACGTTGGGGCCAGGGGTTGAAAACGTCATCATCGCCATCACCATTCCCTTTATCCCGCAGTGTGCTCGTGTTGTCCGGTCCAACGCTCTGGCTATTCGTGAAATCCCTTATGTGGATGCGGCCCGGGCGCTTGGTTTCAGTCACACACGGATCATTCTGCGTCACATGGTGCCGAACGTCATGGCGCCGTTCCTGATTATGCTGACGTCATTTCTTGGGCAGGCGATTTTGCTCGAAGCCTCGCTGTCCTTCCTTGGCATGGGCGTGCAGGAACCGACACCGGCCTGGGGTCTGATGCTGCAGGGCGGCGCGGAAGAGTTCGCTGAAAGTGCGCCATGGGTGGCCATCTGGCCGGGCGTCGCCATCAGCCTTGCGGTCTTCGGCTTCAATCTGTTTGGAGACTCGGTTCGTGATGTCTTGGATCCGAAACTGCGCTCACAATAAACTGTACTTAATTTGATGTGAATGCGGGCCCCGATTGCCTTCGGGGCCCGCATTTGCGTTTTGGGAGGTTGATATGACAGACCGGAAACGTGTTGCCCTGATGGGATTCATGCTGGAAAGCAATACCTTTGCCCCGGTGTCTGGCGAGCAGGCGTTTCGCTCGCTCTGCTACATGGCAGGCGATGAAATTCTGCAAGACATGACCCAGGCTAATGCCAGCCTACCCGTCGAAATTCCGTCCTTTTGTAGCGCTATGGATCGGTCCGACATCTCGTGGCAGCCGATGCCAATTGTCGTCACCGCGGCAGAACCCGGCGGGCCGGTCGATCAGGCTTTTTTCGAGCGCGCAAAAAATGACATGGAACAACGCCTGCGGTCGGCACTCCCGCTTGATGGCGTCTACATCGCCGAACATGGGGCGATGACCGGCACCGGCAGTCATGATCCGGATGGCGATCTGTTTGAGATGGTCCGCAGTGTGGTTGGGCCGGATGTGCCGATTCTGGCGACGCTCGATCTGCACGCCAATATTTCCGAAAAGATGGTCGAGACTACGGATGTCCTGATTTCATACCTGACCAATCCGCACGTCGACCAGAAAGAGCGCGCCGAAGAGGCCTGCGAGTTGATGATTGAAATGTGGAATGGCATGCGCCCTCAATCGGCCTTCATTCGCCTGCCCCTGGTGGCTCCTTCGGTAACCTTGTTGACGGCGCAAGGCCCTTATGCAGATATGATCAATCACGGTCAGGCGGCGAAGACGGATGCCATCGCCAACGTCTCCGTTGTCGCCGGGTTTGTTTATGGCGATACACCGATGAACGGCATTGCCGTAATCGTCACCGGAAGAGATGATCCGGCACCGGCCAGAGACTTATGTGCGGATATCGCTTACCGTGGCTGGCAAGACCGGCACCGCTTCCAGATCAATCTGACATCGCTTGAGGATGCCGCGGCGATGATGCTGGAAAACGGTCGTGATCCGTCCCGTCCCGCCCAGATATTTGCCGACGTTGCCGATAATCCCGGCGGTGGCGGTCGCGGTAATACAACATGGTTACTCGAAAAACTGGTCGAGGTAGGGGCAGAAGGTGTCTATTTCTCGAACTTCATTGACCCATCACTGGCAGCTCGTGCCCATGATGCCGGAGAGGGGGCGGCTTTTGATGCGGTATTTAACGAAAAGACGGAAAGCCAGTACTCAATGCGTTTCGAGGCAACCGTAAAGGTCCTGGCGCTGAGGGATGGAAAATGTGTCGGGCGTCGCGGCATCTGGGCCGGAAGGGCCCTTAATCTTGGGCCCTCTGCACTGCTTCAGGTCGGGGGCGTTAGGCTGGTCGTTGGCTCTATGCGGAAACAGGGGGCGGACCCGGTGTGGCTCGAAATGTTCGGTCTTGATATCGCCGATGCGCGCTCCGTCGTCGTCAAATCCCGCGGACACTTCCGGGCCGGATATGATGAGTATTTTACCCCAGACCAGATATTCGAAGTCGATGTCCCGGGTTTGACGTCACCGGTTCTGTCCAACTTCGAATTCAAGGGGCTCGCCCGCCCGGTTTACCCGCTGGACGAAGCCACCATGTGGCAGGGGCCGGAGTGGGGGTAGAGTTTAAACCCCCATATACATACCGCCGTTCACATGTAACGTCTGGCCGGTGGTGTAGGCAGATTCCGGCAGGCAAAGGTAGTGGATCATACCGGCGATCTCTTCGGGTTTGCCGAGGCGATTGAGAGGCGGCGGGTTTTTTAAGGGTGGACGCTCACCCGCCGATGCCGGGCGTTCGGTATCGATGTGACCGGGCGAGACCACATTGCAGGTAATTCCCAGCGGCGCCAGTTCCGCGGCCAGCCCGCGCGTCAGTCCAACCAGCCCGGCCTTGGCTGCCAGGACGTGGGCACGGTTAGGGGTGGCGATGTAGGCGGAAATGCCGCCCAAGGTGATGATCCGTCCGCCGCCAGCCTTCTCCATATGCGGTATGCAGGCTTTGGCGCATAGGAACGCACCATCGAGTGGCACGGCCAGAACCGCATGCCATTGTTCCAACGTCATCTCGGTTACCGGAACCTGGCCGCGAATGGAGGCGTTGCTGACCAGAATATCGATGCGACCGAAAGCTTCGATTGTGGCATCAACCATTCCGTTGACGGCAGCCTCATCGGTGATATTAGCGATATGGGCTATTGCCCGCCCGCCCGCCTCCTTGATCTCTGAAGCAACACGTTCTGCGGCGTCCCTGTCCTGGACAGCATTGACGACAATTGCCGCGCCATCGCCAGCCAGCCGTAAGGCGGTGGCTTTTCCAATGTTGCGGGCCGCCCCGGTGATGATGGCGACCTGACCTTCAAGTGCTTTGCTCATGATGTCTTTGTTATCCTTAAATTTAGGGGCTCAGGAGCCTTTAAAGTCAGCCGGGCGTTTATCGATGAACGCATTGACGCCTTCGCGGAAATCGTCCGTTGCCGTACAATCTGCAAAGGCTGTAATTTCATCACCAAGCTGGATTTCAATAGATGTGTTAAGTGACTGGTTAAGCAGGCGCTTGGCATGGGCGTGGGCATGGCTTGGGCCACTGGCCAGTCGTGTCGACAGTTTTGCCGTTTCAGTTGCCAGCTCACCGGCAGGAACGACCCGATTGATCAGGCCCCAGCGTTCCGCCGTCTCGGCATCGAACCGATCCCCCAGAAGGGCGATTTCAAAGGATCGTTTCAGCCCGACCATGCGGGGCAGGTGATAGGTTGATCCGCCGTCCGGGCTGACGCCAAGATGACAATACGCCAGCGTGAAAAACGCATCATCTGCGGCCAACACCAGATCGCAGGCCAACATCATGCTGACGCCGGCTCCGGCAACGGCTCCCTTGACGCTGGCGAGGATTGGTTGATTGAGGGCGCGCATGTTGAAGATAACGTTATGGACATCATCAAGCAGCGCCGAAAACTGTGCGTTCAGCTCGGCTTCGTCTGAAGTTTCCGTCAGCATGGATTTAAATTTTTTAATATCGCCGCCTGCCATGAAGTGATCACCTTCGCCCTGCATGACCACGGCCCGGATGTCGCTGTTGTCTTTCAGGGCTCCCGTGATGTGGGCGAGGGCGGCGACCAGTTCCGAATTGATGGCATTCAGGGACTTCGGGCGGTTGAAGGTGATCCAGCAGACGGCATCGCGCACGTCAACGCTGACGGTATCATTCAGAGGCGAAATTTGTGTGCTCATTAGAGGCTCGCAATCAGGTCAAAACTGACATCAATTTACCTGATCTCGGTGCCTCTGCAAGTTATCTCAACTGCCCGGCTGAGAATCCCAGTAATCAACGTTCAAGCTGCGGATAAATTCGTCATGGCGAAACTCCAGGCACCGCCGGACACCGCCATAGGCCCGCGCCTGAGATCCCCTGAAGCACCGGTCATAGGCGTTTCTGGCCGGAGCCAGCCCCTTGAGGTCGGGGGTTTCCTCACCAATGGCGTCGCGCCATAATTGCCTGCCGTCTCCCGGGTTGATAACGCCTTCGTTGGGCATGGTATTCATGACACGGGTTAGCAGCCTTGCGGACATGGCACCCGGTTGATCATCAACAATACCTTTGGCGTGCTGGCGAAGGGACTTGGTTGCATAAGCAATTTCTTTCGCCGTCAGGGGATTGGGGTCGTCGGGCACGGCTTCGGGCAACATTGATGCCTGTTCGCCGATGCGAAGTACGGCATCCAGGCTGCCGAGGCGTTTCAACTGGCGTTCTTCGATGACCGCCGTAATCGCCATGAATCCGCGGGCTTCGACAAAAGCCACGTGTTTGGCCGCAGGCAGGTTGCGCGTTTTACCCGATGCGGTTTTGACACTCAGCGTAAAATCATCACCCACCGCCGGATGATAGACGGTGCCTGCGTTTGGTGCCGGTCGTTCCCGTTGCAGACAGTAGGTGCTGAGTTCGGCCCGGCACAACCCATCACGACAGGTGAACGGCACCCCCGTATCCGTCGCCAGCACAGCAAGAATTTGCGGTGCCGCGAGGGTAGGGGTATTGAAATAAGTTAAAGAAATCAGGAACAGGCCAACCAAACGAAATACATTCCGACAGCTCATCGAACCCTCCTTTGGATGATTGGAGCGGTACTCGTACTAAAATTTGGTAATGGCCTATTGTGGCGTGAATCAATTTTTATCGCAACAGGGTTGATGGTCCGCGGGTTTCTGCTTCACTCCACTGCGGTCGGCACCACCGTCTTGACGATCGACGAGTCCAGTTCTTCATAATCGAAATAATTGATCAGCTCATAGAGTTCGGCGCGGGTCAGCATGTCGGGTTCGCGTGCCTTGGTGCCGTCGTCTGAATTGATCGTGGCATAGAGACCGTCCATGGCCTTCAGGGCAACACGCAGCTGCGATACCGGCCAGATAACGATTTTGTATCCCATCTCCTGAAACTGTTCGCCGGTGTAGTGGGGCGTGCGGCCGAATTCCGTCATGTTGGCAAGGGCGGGGGCACCTACCCCGGCAGCAAAGCTGCGGTAATCATCTTCCGTTGCCAGACCGTCGGCAAAAACGATGTCCGCTCCGGCCTCGACATATTTACGTGCTCGGCCAACGGCTGCGTCCATACCTTCCGACGCCAATGCATCCGTGCGGGCGATAATCTGCAAATGCGTGCGGGCTTTCACAGCGGCGGCGACTTTCAGGGCCATGTCATCACTGCTGACCAGTTGTTTATCATTCAAATGGCCGCATTTTTTGGGCAGTTTCTGGTCTTCGATCTGCATGGCCGCAGCGCCCGCCATTTCCAGTTCCCGAACTGTGCGCATGACATTAAGGGCTTCGCCATACCCCGTATCAGCATCAACAATTAGCGGCAGGTCGGTGGCGCGGAAGATTGTCCGGACGGCAAAACACAAGTCTTCAAGCGTCATGACGCCAAGGTCCGGCAGCCCCATGCTGGCCGAAATTCCGGCACCCGAGATATAGAGCGCTTCGAACCCGGCACGCTTGGCCAGCAGGCCGGCGAGGCCGTTGTGGGCACCGGGGGTACGCAGAATTTCAGGTTTTTTCAACCGGTCCGCCAGCCGTGTGCCGGGTGGCGTTGAGTTGGGGCAGTCACCTTCAAGCCAGGTCATAGCGGGCTCCATCATTACTTTTGAATTCTGATTATTATAATTACACGATCAATCGGTTGGAGATACGCAAATTGTATGCAATTAATTTGTTATGATCGATTTTTATGCCTGGTACACCTCGAATGCCCGGAAAGTGCTGATCGCATTGGAAGAGATGGGTATGCCTTATGACATGCACATCATTGATATTGGGCGCGGTGATCAGTTTGACCCGGCATTCCTGAAAATAAGCCCCAACAACAAAATCCCGGCAATCGTTGACCATGAGGGACTCGGTGGAGCACCGTTCCCGATGTTCGAGTCAGGTGCTATTTTGATGTACCTGGCGGAAAAGACCGACCGGTTTCTGCCCCGCGATATGGAGAGCCGCTATCAGGTCATCCAGTGGCTGATGTTCCAGATGTCGGGCATCGGGCCGATGTTTGGTCAATGCAATCACTTCAGCCGTTATGCCAAAGAGAAGCTGCCCTATGCCATTGAACGCTATATCAGGGAGTGCAAACGGCTTTATCGGGTTCTCGATCGCCAACTCGAGGGCAGGGAGTTTGTCGCCGGTGACTACTCTATCGCCGACATGGCGCTGTTTCCCTGGGTCCGGACATTTGACTGGCGCGAGCAGGACCCGGATGATGTTCCCAATGTGAAGCGCTGGGTCGAGGCTCTGGACCAGCGCCCGGCGGTCAGGCGAGCAATGGAACTGCTCGGCAAGGGACCAAGGTCAGGACCCATCGACGAGCTGCATTGGGAAAACATGTACGGCGATACCCAGTATAAGGATCATTCGAAAAATGTCTGATTTGCCGACGCACCCTATCAATGACGGTTCAACTTGGACACCGGATGATCTGGCGAACGACTCCTCCTGGATCCATCAGTTTGAGCCGTCTGACATTGATGAGTTGGAAGCCGCCGTTGAAGGATTGATGCGACGCGGCGTGGCGCTCTTTGAATTTGGGCGCAGCGATTTTGTCCTGCCGGGTCTTGGACGGAAATTTCGCCAAACCGTCGACGAGGTGGAAAATAACCGTGGCGTCGCTCTGTGGCGGGGGATCGATCCGTCGCGTTACGATGAACCCACCCTCAAGATGCTGTACTGGGGCATCGGCACGCATCTCGGCACGCCGATTACCCAAAACGCCAAAGGGGACCTGATCGGCCATGTTCGTGATCAGGGCGGGAGTTACCAAACCAAAAATGTTCGCGGCTATACGACCCGGTCACGTATCGCACCGCATTGCGACAGCTCGGACGTGGTGACGCTTTTGTGTGTTCATCCGGCCAAATCAGGCGGCGAAAGCCTGATCGCCAGTTCAGCAGCGGTGTTCAATGAAATCCTGAAATCCCGACCGGACGATCTCGATATCTTGTCCCAAGGGTTTCACTTCGACCTGCGTGGCGAAGGCGCGAGCGGGCATCCCGACGAAGTCACCAGCAGTAAGGTCCCGGTGTTCAGTTATTACGGCGGACGGCTGTCGTGCCGGTTTAATCGCAAGACCATCGAAGACGGTCAGGTGAAGGCCGGTGCGCCGCTGTTAGGCGCGGCGCTTGAGGCCGTGCGCAGAGTTGGTGAAATTGCCATGCAGGACGGCATTCGCTTCGATATGACGTTTGAGGCGGGCGACATTCAGATTTTGAACAACCATTCCGTCCTGCATTCGCGTCAAGATTTTGAAGACTGGCCGGAAGCCGAGCGCAAGCGTAATCTCCTGCGCATGTGGATCAACCTTGATGAGGACATCGCCCGCCCGCTGGCCCCGGAATTCGCCGATCGCATGAATACAGGTCCCCGCGGCGGCGTGGCGGTTAGGCCATAAAACAAAGGATCAATCCCATGAAACGCATAGCCATACTGGACGACTATCAGAATGCAGCCCTCGCGGCGGCGGACTGGGGCAGCCTGACGGAGTGTCAGGTGACGGTTTTCGATTCCTACATCCCGGACGCCGGCCAGCTTACCCAGGTGTTGCAGCCATTTGATATCATCGTCGCCATGCGCGAGCGCACGCCCTTTCCGGCATCGCTGATCAGTCAGTTGCCCTCTCTCAAGCTTCTGGTGACGGCGGGCATGCGGAACCTCTCCATCGATATGGACGCGGCACGCGACGCCGGTATCGTCGTCTGTGGCACCGAGATGCTGGCTTATCCGGCCTTTGAACATGCCTGGGGGCTGATCCTGGCGCTGACCAAACAGATCGCCAAGGAAGATCACATTATGAAAACCGGCGGCTGGCAGCAGGGCTATGGTGTCGGACTGAATGGCAAAACCCTGGGCGTCCTCGGGCTGGGCAAACTGGGGGCGCAGGTGGCGCGGGTCGGACAGGCGTTTGGCATGAACGTCATCGCCTGGAGCGAAAACCTGAGCGACGAGCGCGCGGCGGAAGTCGGCGTTCAGCGGGTGTCCAAGGATCAATTGTTCAGCACGTCGGATGTGATCTCAATTCATTTGGTCCTCAGCGACCGGACCCGCGGATTGGTCGGTGAAGCCGAGCTGGCTGGAATGAAACCAACGGGTTACCTGATCAACACCTCGCGGGGGCCTATTGTCGATGAGGCGGCGTTACTCGGCGCGTTGACATCAAACGCCATTGCAGGCGCCGGTCTTGATGTCTTCGAAGTTGAGCCGCTGCCCAAGGATCACCCGCTTCGAAAGCTCGAAAACGTCGTGCTGACTGGGCATACAGGGTTCGTCGTTCGTGAACTCCATGAACTGGTGTACGGGCAGGCGGTCGAAGACATCGAGGCGTGGATAGCCGGTGCGCCACTGCGTGTCCTGAATGAGGCCTAGAGACCATCATGTCTGAGCTGATCCTGACCGAGACGGATGGCCCGATTGCGACGGTCATTCTAAACAACCCGGGCAAACGCAACGCCCTCGGCCGCGCTGCCTGGGGCGCGCTTGCCGACACCATCGGTGATCTGAATGGTCGAGACGACCTGCGCTGCGTCATCATTCGTGGTGCCGGGGAACAGGCCTTTGCCGCCGGGGCCGACATTTCAGAGTTCCCCGAAAACCGCGCCAACGGCGAACAGGCGATGGCTTACGGTGAAGACGTGGAGCGGGCGCTTGCCGCGTTGCTGGCATGCAAACACCCGACCCTTGCCATGATTTACGGAGCCTGCACCGGCGGTGGACTGGAAATTGCCAGTTGCTGCGATATGCGCATCGCCGGAACGTCGGCCCGCTTAGGCGTGCCGATCAACCGCATTGGCCACGCTTTCGCTCCGGCCGAAATGAAACCTGTTATCGATCTTGTCGGTAAAGCGCTGGTGTTGGAACTGTTGCTGGAAGGACGTATCTTCGATGCTGATGAAGCCCTGGCCCGCGGTCTGGTCAACCGGGTCGTCGCCGATGATCAACTGGCCAACGACGTCAGGGCCAGCGCCAACCGCATCGCCCGCGGCGCACCATTGGCGGCGCGCATGACCAAAAGTCTGGTCCATAAAGTTATGGATGGTCAGCCCCTGTCAGAGGCGGAGTTGCGGGATGCCTACAGCCTGTGCGACTCAGATGACTACGCCGAAGGCGTACGCGCCTTTCTGGCCAAGGAAAAACCTGATTTTAAGGGGCGCTAAGCCGCCCTGATTTTATTCACCATGTACCATAAGAGGATCGACCAATGAGCCAAACTCAAACCCTGCAAGCCCTTCTTGATGCCCCCGGTATCATCACCCTGCCCGGATGTTACGATGCCCTGTCGGCCAAGCTGGTTGAACGTGCCGGGTTCAGCGCGACCTTCATGGGCGGTTTTGCCGTCGCTGCGTCGCGCATCGGTCTGCCCGATACGGGACTGATTTCGTACAATGAGATGCTCGATCAGGGCCGCAACATCGCCAGCGCCGTGTCGATCCCGGTAATTGGTGATGGCGACACAGGTTATGGCAATGCGCTTAATGTCAAACGCACGGTCCAGGGGTACGCCGGGGCCGGGCTGGCCTGCGTGATGATCGAGGACCAGCTGGCACCAAAACGCTGCGGCCACACCCAGGGCAAACAGATCGTCAGCCGCGACGAAGCCGCCACCCGCATTCGCGCCGCCGTTGATGCGCGCGAAGAAGGCGCCGATATCCTGATCATGGCCCGCACCGATGCCAATGCCACCGACGGCTTGGATGAGGCCATTGATCGATGCAAAATGTTCCGTGACCTCGGCGTCGATATCACCTTTCTCGAAGCCCCAAAGGATCTGGACGAGATGCAGCGCTACTGCACGGAAGTCTCCGGTCCCAAGATGGCCAACATGGTCGAGCAGGGGAAAACCCCGTTTCTCAACCCGGGTCAACTTGAAGATATCGGCTACAAAGTCGTTATCTATCCGGTGTCGCTGATGCTCGCCTCGATCCGCGCCATGGAAGAAACCCTGGCGACCCTGAACGGCGGGCACGACACCGACAAACTCGTCACCTTCGGCCACCTGCAGGACATCGTCGGCTTCCCTGGCTATTACGAAGACGAGAAAAAATACGCCCATGAGGGATAGGAGGCAGGGGTGACAGCGTGGGAAGTGGACAGTTAGCGTCTAGTGTAACATCTTTGGGATAACTTACGATCTGTGTGAGTCTAAATATTTACGCACTTTTTCCAGAACCGGAAGGGCCGCAGAAATATCCTCGTCCGAGACTTCAGTTAAAAGGTCAGCTAGCAGCGGGCCAATACTTTCCACGCACCGCAGGCGCATATCGTGACCAGCTTCGGTGATGCTGACAAGTTTTCCACGGCCATCCTCCGGATCGGCTGTGACAATCACGAGACCACGTTTTTCCAGACGCTGAACCGTATTGGTCATCGCGCCCTTGGTCACTTGGAAGGCGCGGGCGAGACGTGCGGGGCTCCACTCATCACCCAATCGCACCAGGTGATTCAGCACGCTGAACTGTGAAATCTTTAAGCCATCGGGTAAGCTGCGTTCGAGCTGGATGCTGGCCAGTTGTTCAATAATTCCAATTTCAGTGAACAACCGAAAGATTGATGTGTCGTCGGTAGGATCCACTCTCAGCTTCCCTTCAATCTCGTCTTCAGCGGCCAGCGTGGAGCGGGGCCAACATCCTCAGCATACCCCATTCGGGCCAACATCTGCACCCGTTCATCTGCTTGTTTCGTTAGCATATCATGGACGGCATCAAAGTAAGGTGTCATGGCAGCATACTCCTGCAACGCCTGACTCATAGGCTGCATGACGAGGTCATCAGAGGCGACCTGCAGCGCGATGCGCATATAGGCCCGGCCAGCTTCGATTTGCGCCGTACGGTCATTGTCAGAAGTCGTGATCCAAACAAAGCCCATGGACGTCATCGCTCCTTCGTTGATCATATCGAGACCAATCTGATATGAACTCGAAGCCGGGTTGGCAAGACTGTCGCGGGTTAGAACGCCAGCCAGACTCAGGGTTTCTAGGAATGCTCCACCTAAGGAGATGCCGTCGGGATTAGCTTCAATTTCCTTGCGACCAATACGCATCAGATCAATGCTCTCTTGATAGGCCTCGGGCGTCTTTATCTCGTCTATCATCGCGTCGCGAGTCAGGGTCCGCAGGTCTTGCAACATTTTTCCGTCGGTCGTCATGCCCGTTTGAACGGGACCCTTTGAGGCCTTCAACACCTGATCAACAATACCATCAGCGATGGGAAGGGCGGCGTTGTAGGGATCACGATTGGTGTGACGCTTCATGATATGCGTGAATAGTGGATCTGGTGCCAGTCCGTCCTGTTTCCTGAGCGTGAGGTGGGCAATGGGCCGTTTGTCAAGACGGTCATGTGTCTCGCCCTCTGGAAAATATCGGATATCAGCCAAGTAGCCTTGCTCCGCCGCGGCGATCGAAAACAACTCCAGAAAACACCCTAAGCCGATTACGATCTGTCGGCTGAAGGGGTCCGTCGCCGGAAGCAATCGGTCGAGATCGCAGGTCAATACGGCTTCGGTTTCACTTTTTAGGTCGACGACCCACGGTTGGCGGTTGTGTGGGTTGGGGGCCAGAATTGCATACGACAGGGCTCGTCTCATTGGATCTGAATAGAGCGTTCCTGCATCTTTCCACGGTTTTAGAGCTTCCGTTGGGGTGCGGGTCGTCACGAAGCCCACACCGCCTGCGGCAACGAGGACAGCGCTAGACCCCGCGATCTTAATAAACTTACGCCGGTTCATGATCGTTTCCTTTACTTTAGTAGGTTTAATTTGGTTTAACGTTAAATGATATAAAGTTTAACGTTAAACTAGTCAATGAAAAACTGACGGAAAAATCATCAGTGTAGCGACACGAGAAGAATCCGCCGTCGGCCCAATCATTCATGTTCACGTCTACGAGTGTTTTAGGGGTAAAGCGGAGGTCACATTTTCACACCAAAATGTGATCATCTGTCATTGGCAGCGGGGTGCATGAATTGACAGTCTCAGTGCAATTCAAATGTGCTGACACGGGAGCAAGAACATGCCGAATGCCAGGAGTTCAAGACGGAAAAAGAAACCGGCTGAAGGGGGGACCCAAAGCGGGAGCAAGGGCCGGTTTAAGGTTGCCGTCTATTCCGCCTTGTTGGGGTTAGTGTTCCTCGGCGGATTATCGTTCTGGCAGTCGCAAACCTGCGAGGCGGCGTTTCTTGATCTGGCGGGTGCGCACAAAGGCCCGCTTGAACAGGTGCAAACCCTGCCAAACCTTGGCAATAGCCACCTCGCCCGGGGGCAGTCCTATCGATATCCGACTCGTTTCCCGACGTCCGGACCGCATGCGCCGGTGTGGGCAATGCCGGGTGTTTATTCCGAGCTACCACCCGATGTTGAGTTGGTCCACGCCCTCGAACACGGCAATATCGTCATCTATTATGACCAGTTGGGCGACGAGGATTTCGCCAAGCTCGAGTCCTGGGCCGGGCTTTATGGCGGGCAGTGGTCGGGCCTTGTCGTCGCCCGGCGGTCGGGGTTAGGCACCGAGGTTGTATTGACGGCCTGGACCAAGATGTTACGCATGAAGACTTTCAATGCCAGTAAGGCGGCAGTGTTTATCGATGAATACCGGGGGCGCGGACCCGAACACCGGGTGCGCTGAGGAAATCCCACTGGCTTCGGGTAGTATTAACTAGGCAGAACGCGTTCAGGGAGGTGCGTCACCAGCAATCCATCTGTACAAATAGATGGCCAAACACAAACCGTTAATCACCGCTAACACGGTAAACCAGCCTTTCGGTTCTGAAGAACTGTCTTCGCAGCGCATGCGGTCGAAATTCTCCCCTCCACCTTAGACGCTATCTGCGGTAAAGTATGATCCGCAGTTTGGTTGCGTCAGATGGGTGCGTAGAATCATGAGTGGCATCTCCGAAATATTACGGAAATTTGCCACCAGCTTTCATCGTTGCCTTAAATCCAGCGGCTTGATGAGCGAGGGATCGCATACAAGCAAGTCGAGTAAAGGGACGGTGTGATGTTTGTTGGGGCGTTGATTTTGTGAATAATTTTTTTCAACTGATTAAGTCACTGGACATGATGCACTGGTTGCTTCTGGTGGTGGTGGCTGCCATGGGAATCGTCGGAACCTTTGCTATTGGCCAGGTTATTGAGAAGGCGGCCCTAAAAAGCTGGACCCGTCAGGCAGAGTTGGATGTTGCTGCCGCGACGATCTCGGCGCAGAATTGGCTGGCGCAATCGGAAACTATAGTTAGTGGACTGGCGCTCGGATTCCAGCAAACTGATCAACTTACGTCCGAAGAATTTGACGATCTGGCATTGAAGGCGGAAGCTTGGAATTCCGAGTTTTCTTTGGATGCCGTCGCGATGGTCCGGCGTGTTTTACGCCCGCAACGCAAACAGGTAGAGCAGAAACTTGGCCGCGCGCTTTCCTACGTCGAGGATCCGTCGAAGGCCGTTCCCGATGCATTTGAATATATGGTTGTCGCCAAGAGCACTGAAACCAGCGGGTCGCTTCGCCCTGGTGTCGATCTTCTCAGTATGGATAAAATGGGAATCGTACCCAAGACAGCGCGGCAGGTTCCTGATCAAGCCATTATGGGCCCGGCTTTTATGGCAAATGACGGTCGCCTTACGACGCTTGTTGGGGTTAGCGTGCCCCATGGCGATGGAAACACGATTGTCGTAGGACAGATCGACCTGTCCGAAATGATAGAGACGCTGCTGACTAACCGACTTCCTGAGGGCATAAATCTTCGCTTGAGCGAGCGGGACAATGAAGGACGGGCTGACACGTTGCTACGCCCCATATATGGGGCATCCAAGGCCGCTGAAAATGTGGTGAAGACTGTGACGATACGGGTAACGAGAGGGCAAGCGCGGTGGAATTATTATTGGGATATCACCGATGAATATCAGGGGGGTGCACCAACGGCGAATGCGTCCATGTTCCAGATCGCGGGCCTTATCATCACTGTTCTGGTGGTCTACTCGATTGGGTTGCTGTCCGTACAAAACGTCATCATCAAACGAACTGTCGAGGAACGAACAAAGGAGTTATCTGGGCAGATTGCAGAGCGCCAAAAACAGGAAGAGATACGCCTGGAGAGTGAAGAAAAGCTGAATATTCACCTGAACAACACACCGCTGGCCGCTGTTGCATGGGATAAGGATTTCAATTGTTTTGAATGGAATCCGTCCGCTGAGAGAATTTTTGGTTTCAGCAGAGAGGAAGCATTGGGCCAGCATGCATTTAAGTTTATCGTTACCGAAGATCTCCATGATCAGGTTGATGAAATATTCCAGGCCTTGTTGTCTCAGACCGGCGGCAGCCATAGCATCAACGAAAATATCACTAAGGACGGGCGCAAGATCATCTGTGAATGGTTCAATACGCCGCTAAAAGGAAATGACGGTGTGGCTATCGGTGTTTCTTCATTTGCCCAGGATATAACCGACAGCCACATGGCAAAACAAAAACTGAGGGAGAGCGAAGAAACATTCCGTAAATTTTACCAGATTGTACCTGATATTTTTACGATCACAGAAATGGATACAGGAGTTTGTGTCGACGTTAACGAAGGTTTTTGCCGTGTCACCGGATTTAGCCGGGCCGATGCGGTTGGCAAAAGCACGTCGGACCTGGGCATCTGGGAAGATATGGCAGACCGTGACAAACTTCTTCAATGCCTGGAAGCAGAAGGAATCGTCAACAATTTGACAGCGAATTTTCGCAGCAAGGATGGGTCCACGTGGCCAGGAATTATGTCGGCGTGTAAGATCAATATTAATGGCCGCCAACAGATTCTCGCATCGACGAAAGATGTGAGCGATCTTCGCCGATCGGAGATGGAAGCCGTCAAAGCCAACAAGGCGAAGTCGGAGTTCCTGGCGTCCATGAGCCACGAATTGCGAACTCCATTGACATCATCACTGGGTAGTCTGAGGTTGCTAAGATCATTGGTGACGGAGGGTCTGTCTAAAGACGAGCGCGAGCTTCTTGAAATCGCCACGCGAAATAATGAGGCTTTGCTCCGTTTGGTCAACGAGTTGCTGGACTACGAAAAAATTATATCAGGACGATTGGAGATAGAGACTAGCAGACACGATCTCTGTCAACTCACGTCAAATATCGTCAAAGACAATCAAGGCTATGCGCGGACCCAATCCGTCAGTTTTGTCCTGATGGATCAGCCCGCATCGCTATTCGCCAATGTTCAGGAACATCGTTTAGAGCAAGTCTTGAGTAATCTGCTGTCTAACGCAGCCAAGTTTTCAGCTCCGGGGAATGACGTCGAGATTTCAGTAGAAAGCAATCACGGTAAGGTCCTCGTGAAAGTTAAAGACTACGGTCCTGGAATTCCGGATGACTTCAGGTCTGAAATATTTAAGCAGTTTACCCAGTTGGACTCTTCCTCGACCCGCAAACATGGTGGCGCCGGGCTCGGCCTATCGATCAGTAAGGCTCTGACTGAGGGTATGGGGGGAACATTGAGTTTTGAAACTAAAGTTGGATTTGGCAGCACATTCATCATTACTTTTCCTGCCATTGTCTGATGATCTATAGTTAGGCTTGTCGATCGGTTTCGTATTGGTGACGAGTTGAGTACAGAGATGGGGTGGAGAGAAAAACCATGAGCAATCTTACGAGAACAGTGTCAGAATTTGCGGCAGGCATCACATTCGACGATCTGCCTGCCCCGGTACAGACTCGCGCCAAGCAGCTGATCTTCGATATGGTCGGTGTTGCCCTGCGTTCACGCCATGATGCGGAATCAACACCGTCGCTGATCGCCGCCGTCGAGAAGCTCGGGTTTACTGGCGGGACATGCAGCGTTATTGGCGACGGGCGGGGCTATACGGCCCCCGGTGCCGCCTTGCTTAATGGTGCGTTGGCCCATTCGCTGGATTTCGATGATACCCATGCGGCCGGCTCCATTCATCCGAGCGCGCCGATTGTCCCGGCGGCTTTCGCTGCCGCCGAGATGACAGGCGCTTCCGGGCGCGACGTGGTCGCCGCCATCGTTGCCGGATATGAAATTCAGATCAGGCTCAGTCTGGCCCTCGGCCCGAGCGATCACTACAACCGGGGTTTCCACCCGACCGCCACCTGCGGTATTTTTGGCGCCGTCGCCGCGGCAGGACGGATTTTCGGGCAAGATGCCGAAATCATCGCCAGCGCTTTTGGCATCGCACTTAGTCAGGCCGCCGGGTCCATGCAGTTCCTGCACGAAGGCGGCTGGACCAAACGCTCGCATGTCGGTCAGGCTGCCATGAACGGCTTGATGGCGGCGACGCTGGCGGGCGAGGGGTTCCGAGGCGCGCTTGACCCGCTGGAAGGCAAGGCCGGTTTCCTTAACGCCTATGCGCCCAACCCTGACCCGGCGAAAGCCGTTGCCGGATTGGGAGATCATTGGGAGACGTTGGCGATTGCCGTAAAACCCTATCCGTCGTGCCGCTACAGCCACGCGCCACTGGACGCCATTCGTCAGGTTATGGCCGAACACGATATTTCGGTTGATGAGATTGAATCAGTTCGGGTTGGCGTCTCACAGACGGCGTGGAATATTATCGGTGGGCCGGAAGACCTGAAACACAATCCGAAAAGCGTTGTTGATGGTCAGTTCTCCATGCCGTTCTGCGCCGCCGTGGTCATGCGCACCGGCAACATGGTCTGGGATGATTATGCCCGCCACATCGCCGACCCTGATACATTGGCATTATGCCGCAAGGTCACCACGGTTGTTGGTGAGCGTGCCGAGGCGGCGTTCCCGGACAACATGGCGGGCGGTGTTGAAATCACCACGGCCAGAGGCCTATTCGAGGCCTTCATCGAAGAACCCAAGGGGGAACCCGGAAACTTCGTCAGCGACGAAGAACTGCGGGCCAAGTTTGACGGATTGGTCGGGCCCTATCTGGACGGGGAGAAAACCGAGGCGCTGGCTGCGGGCCTGTTGAATTTGGATCAGGTCGACAGCATCGCCGACCTGCTGGCTCACTCCAGACCCGGCGACGTGCTGGCGATGGCGGGGGAATAAACATGGTGGCTGAAGCCAAAGAAGTCGGACCGAACCGGTACCGGGAATCCTACGGACGATATCTCGAAGACTTTAACGTCGGGGATGTCTACGAACACCGACCGGGGCGGACCATATCAGAGGCCGACAATACCTGGTTCACCTTGTTGACCATGAATCAGCACCCGCTGCATTTCGACGCTGAATATGCGGCGAAAAGCGAGTTTGGAAAACCACTGGTCAATTCCTGCCTGACGCTGTCCATCGTCGCCGGCATGAGTGTGTCTGATGTCAGCCAGAAAACCATCGCCAATCTGGGCTGGGACACGGTCAGGATGCCGGCCCCGGTTTTTAACGGCGATACGCTGTATGCGGAAAGCGAGGTGCTCAGTATTCGCGAAAGTAAATCACGCCCGACCCAGGGCATCGTCACCATCAGAACCATTGGCAAAAACCAGGATGGCACCGACGTCATTTCGTTCGAGCGCACCATGCTGATCCCCAAACGTGGTCACGCCGTTGATGACCTGGCGGATTACTGAGCCATGACCATCAGGGTTTGTATCGCCGGTGCCACCGGCTGGACGGGATCGGAAGTCACCCGAGGCGTGCTTGCCAGCGACGACATGACCCTGACCGGCGCCGTGGCGCGGTCGACGGCGGGGCGTGACATTGGTCAGGTGCTGGGGCTTGAGGACCCGGCGGGCGTTAATATTAGTTCCAGCGTCGGCGAGGCGCTGGCGGCCGGAGCCGATGTATTTATCGATTACACAACGGCCGGTTCGGTTAGTGACCATATCTTTGAGGCCATCGACAAGGGCATTGCCGTGGTCGTCGGCACCTCGGGGCTCACCGCTGAAGAATACGATGAGATTGATCGTCGCGCCCGGGAAAAAGGCGTTGGCGTGATTGGTGGTGGCAACTTCAGCCTGACGGCGACGATGATGCAGCATCTGGCGTTGATCGCCGCCGAACATATTCCACAGTTTGAGGTGCTCGAAAGTGCCTGGGCCGAAAAAGAAGACGTGCCCAGCGGCACCGCCCGTGAACTGGCCGAAAAACTCGGCGATATACAGAAACCCCTACAGGCCCGCCCTGTCGAAACACTGCATGGGCCGCAGGAGGCGCGTGGTGCCGAGATCAACGGGGTGCAAGTTCATTGCCTGCGCCTACCAGGGTTCACGTTGCGCTGCGAAGCGGTTTTCGGCATGCAGGGCGAACGGCTGGTGGTCAGCCACGAAGCCGGTCAAAGCGCTGAACCCTATGTCACCGGCACCCTGCTGGCGGCTCGGAAAGCCGTCACTGTCAACGGGCTGGTGCGCGGTCTGGATGAACTCCTGTTTGGCAAAGGTGCATGAGGTGACCTTTGAACCTTTAACCCTTAACCGCATTGAAGCGCGCCCGGTCGTGCTCAAACTGGAACGCCCGGTTATGGCCCGCATCGCCACCATTACCGACTGGCCGCTGATCCTAATTGATCTTTATACGGATCAGGGGGTGGTCGGGCGCAGTTATCTTGAACCTTACGTCGCCAATGCCATGCGCTACCTTATTCCGGCACTGGAAGATCTGAGTGAAGCCCTCAAGGGGCGTCAGCTTGCGCCGGTCGAGCTTTATGAAGCGGGGCGGAAATCTTTGCATTTTGTTGGTTATGAAGGCCTGTCGATGATTGCGGTTTCCGGCATGGACATGGCCGTATGGGATGCACTGGCAAAAGCCGCGGGCCTGCCGTTATGTGTCCTGCTGGGCGGCAGCGTCGGCCCGGTCCCGGCCTATAACAGCAACGGATTGTGGCTAAAGACACCCGATGAGGTTGCCCGCGAGGCCGTTGAACTGCGCGACGAAGGCGGATTTCGCGGCCTCAAGCTGCGCCTTGGGCGAGACCGTATGGACGATGACCTGGCGACCATCATGGCGGTTCGCGATGCCGTCGGTAACGACATGGCGCTGATGGTGGATTTTAATCAGGGGCTGCATATGGGGCAGGCGCTGGAACGCTGCCACGCCATTGATGAATTGGGTTTGGCCTGGATCGAAGAGCCGATTGTCTATGATAATCTTGAAGGTTTTGCTCAGCTTGCCGCCGAGTTGATGACACCGATCCAGATCGGTGAAAATTTCTACGGGCCACGGGCCATGCAGACGGCTCTTAACATGAAGGCCTGCGATTTTGTCATGCCGGATTTCATGCGCATCGGCGGGGTCACCGGCTGGCAACGGGCGGCGGCCATTGCCGGGGCGGCGGGGGTGCCGATGTCGACCCATCTTTACCCGGAAGTCGGGGCTCATGTCATGCGGGTGACGGAAACCGCGCACTGGCTTGAATGGCAGAACTGGGCGGACCCGATCCTGCAACAGCCCTACGATATTAGGGACAGCGAACTGCATATCCCGAACGTGCCGGGGATCGGTCTCGACTGGAACGAGAAAGCCGTTGCCGCCAATCTGGCAGATTGGTAAGGGGCTGACCCGATCCAAGCTTTAGGTGGCCGCGGGCGCCTGTGTCGCTGAGGCGGCGGCCCCGGCGAAGGCCTTGGTTGAGTCCGGCGATGTTTCGTCGTCCTCTTCGGCGGCAATTTTCCGGTCGATTGTGAAGCGGACGGTATTTGCTGGCAATCCACAAGATCGTGATCAGCCCGGAGTAAAAACGCCGCCGTTCTTTGACACTTAACGTCAGACCGGTTTCGCTATTTTGGGGTATGTGATGGTTTCACACTTATAAATGTATTTTTTCTCCTCTGAGTTTTACTTTATACATTTATATTAAATCTAAGATCAACGGAGATGGGTTATTGTAGGGCGGGGTTTTTACGTGATTGTGGTACTTTTGCGAGCCAATATTATTGCTGGAATGGTTTTGCTGATTTTGTCGTTTTCGGAGGCAAAGGCCGAAACATTGACGATTGGTGGAACCGGAGCTGCGCTTGGCACCATGCGGGCGTTGGGGGAGGCTTTCAAGCAAGAGCACTCCGATGTGCAGGTAGTGGTGCTCAGCAGTCTGGGTTCGGGTGGCGGTGTTAGGGCGCTTGCTGCGGGTAAACTGGACATCGCCGTTTCGGGGCGCCCCTTACAGACTAAGGAACAAGCGAAGCTTCTCGAGGCTCGTGCCATTCATTTTGGAACGACGCCATTGGCTCTGGTCACCTCGCACAAGAATGTTGACGCAATTACCACCGGACAATTGGCAGCGATTCTTGAGGGTGTAACTTTGGAGTGGCCGGATTCCAGCCCGGTTTCCTACATCTTGCGCCCAAAAAAGGAAACCGATACGATACTTCTTGCCGGGTATTCCCCTATTCTTGCGAAAGCTTTAGACACAGCCCGTGCACGCCCTTCTCTTTTGATCGCTTTCACGGATCAGGAGACTATGGACACAGCGGACAAAGTCAGCGGAGCATTAACGACAGCGGCCATTAGCATAATCGTTTCCGAACGCCGCGCCCTTAAGGCGCTCAGGCTTGATGGTATATCCCCAACCCTGGAAAACGTTGCCAACGGAACTTACACGTTAATCAGACAGGGGTATCTTATCCTGAAATCCGGTGCGACGGTTACGGCTCAGAAATTCGCCGACTTCACCCAATCGGCTAAGGGACGGGCAATTCTTCGCGCTAACGGTTACCTGCCGGCCAAGCCAAACTGACGCCGCATGAACGACTCTTCAAAACATCAACCCGGTCGGAAGGAAGATCTTCAGGATGCTCCAGCCGCATCGCTGGATGAGAGGCGGGCCATTGCCGAAGAACGGAAACGCTTGGGTCGTGTCATCCGAAGTTTGACGCATACTCTGACGTTGCTCATCCTTTTGGTGCTTCCGAGCGGTTTTTTTATTTTTGTTCATGGCAGCTTTACAAAAACCGCGGAACTTGATTCTCGACGGATGGGACAGGAACTGGCGCAATTCATTACTCTCCATGGAGACCTATGGTATTTTCAGGAACACCGGCTGGAAGAAATTTTCCATAAACAGGAAAGGCTGGTCGGCGCCGCAGAAATGATGGAAAACTATTTGATCTTCGGCCCCAGTGGCGACTCCATCGTCAGGACCGATAGGACTCTAGACTGGCCGGTCGAGGAATATGAATGGCCCGTAATACGCGGCTCACAAATCTTGGGGAAGCTGGTCCTCCAAAAAAGCCTTCGTGATGTCATGGCCGAGGTGGCTGTGGTGGCCATGTTTGGAATGCTTCTGTCCGGACTTATCTACTTAACGGTGCTCAGGTTGCCGGGTCGAATACTCGACAGCGCATTCGACCGGTTGGCCGGGTCAGAGGAGAAACTTCAAAAAACCAATGCTGAACTGGCAGAGGCGGTTATGAAGGCGGAGATCGCCAACTCGGCCAAATCCAGGTTTTTGGCTATGATGAGCCACGATTTACGCACGCCCCTGAATGCCATTCTCGGTTTCTCAGAAGTTATCAGCCACCGGCACCTTGGTCAGGACGACGCTAAATATCAGGAATATGCCAAGGATATCTATTCCAGTGGTAATTATCTTTTGTCCCTTATCAACGATATTCTTGAGTTTTCGACTGTTGAATCCGGCAAACAGTCTATGAACAAGGTGAACTTGTCCGTTAGTGACGTTCTCAGGGAGTGCGAAAATTTCTTCAAAGACGGGGTGAAATCCAAGAGTATCGACTTGGTAACAATCGCACCCAATAACCTGCCTCCGCTTTACGCTGACCGGCGGGCAACCATGCAAATTTTTCTCAATCTTCTGTCCAATGCCCTCAAATATACACCAGAGGGTGGCCGGATCGAGCTCAGGGTGACAGCCACAAACGAAAACCACATCATTGAGGTAAACGACACGGGGATGGGTATCCCGGCCTACAGGCTCGCAACCATTACAGAACCCTTCGTCAAGGGTGAGGACGATCCGCATTTAACACAGGAAAGCACTGGTCTCGGTCTGGCGATTGTAAAATCGTTGGTAGAACTCAATGACGGTAAACTGGATATCAAGAGTACCGTTAGCAAAGGGACTACCGTCACAGTGACATTGCCTGCCGGAGGAGCGATCTCCGAAATTCTTGAGACCTAGTAACGTTCGTTAATCTTCAGGCGAATAAATCCGCTCAGGGTTCAACAGCCTCTGTCAGGGCCTGATGGAACTTGCGTCGCTTCTCGCCTGGGTGTGGCGTAGACGTCGACTGCTCGGGTAGTTACAGTGTTCAGGCATTTAAGGTATCGAATATCGATGAGGACTTCCGATGACTTCCCCGACTTATCCTGACAACATGACTGCCGCTGAAGAGGAAAACATGATCCTTGATGCGGTTGATCAGTTTCTTGAGCGCGATGTGCGGCCCTATGCACGCGAACTGGAAGCCATGGACACCTATCCAAAAGAGATCGCCGACAAGCTGGCGGATTTGGGGCTTTATGGCGCAACGATCTCGCCGGAATACGGGGGTCTTGGGTTGTCGGCGGCGACCTATTCGAAGATCGTCGAGCGGGTCTCGGCGGTGTGGATGTCGGTTTCCGGTATCTTTAATTCTCATCTGATCATGGCGGCGGCGGTCGAGCGTTTTGGCAGCCCGGAAATGAAGTCACACTACCTGCCGAAGTTTGCCACCGGTGAACTGCGCGGCGGCATCGCCCTGACGGAACCTGATTGCGGTACGGACCTGCAGGGAATTCGCACTCGGGCCGACCGGGATGGCGATGAGTACGTCATCAACGGAAGCAAAATGTGGATCACCAATTCACTGGAAGGTGACCTGCTTGCCGTTTTGGTCAAAACCGATGTTAAAGCTGAACCGGCGCACAAGGGCATGAGCCTGTTGCTGGCGGAAAAGCATCAGGGTTACGAAGGCAGCAAACTTCACAAGCTTGGCTACAAGGGAATTGATACGGCGGGTTTGCAGTTCGACGACGTGCGGGTGCCGAAAGAAAACCTGATCGGTGAGGAAGGCCGGGGGTTGCAACACATCCTTTCGGGGCTGGAACTGGGGCGGATCAATGTGGCGGCGCGGGGTGTCGGGTTGGCCCGGGTGTGTCTGGAAGAAAGCCTTGCCTATGCTCAGATGCGCAAGACCTTCGGCAAACCGATTGCCGAACATCAGGCCATCCAGATCAAGCTGGCCGATATGGCAACCCGCGTTGAAGCCGCCAGGCTTCTGGTTGAGCAGGCGGCGCGGGCCTATGATCAGGGCGGGCGCTGCGACATGGAAGCCGGCATGGCAAAGCTGTTTGCCACCGAGGCGGCGGTCGAAAATTCCATGGAGGCCATGCGTATCCATGGCGCGTACGGGTATTCCAAAGAGTACAATATCGAGCGTTATTACCGCGACGCGCCCCTGCTGGCAATCGGTGAAGGCACCAACGAACTGCAACGCCTGATCATCGCCCGGCAATTGGTGGAACGGAACCCGATATGACACTTCCCCTTGATGGTGTCCGTATCCTCGCGGTTGAACAATATGGCGCCGGGCCGTTCGGCACGTTGTTTCTGGCCGATCAGGGCGCCGAGGTCATCAAAATCGAGAACCCCAATGCGGGCGGTGATTTTGCCCGTGATGTGGGCCCGTATTTTTTCACCCCGGACGATTCCGAATTTTTTCATGCTTATAACCGCAACAAGAAAAGCCTCGGCCTTGACCTCAGTACCGACGATGGCATGGCGGTTTTTCATGATCTGGTGAAGACAGCCGATGCGGTGGCCTCCAATCTACGTGGTGATGTGCCGGATAAACTGGGGCTCACCTATGATGTCCTGAAAGAGATCAACCCGAAAATTGTCTGTGCGCATTTATCCGCCTATGGCCGCACCGGCCCACGTGCCGCCTGGCCGGGGTTCGATTACCTGATGCAGGCGGAAGCGGGGTATTTCTCGCTGACCGGTGAGGAGGGTGGACCGCCCGCGCGCTTTGGGCTTTCTGTGGTTGATCAGATGACCGGCCTCGGGCTGGCTTATGCGGTACTGGCCGGGATTATGGGGGCGCGATCATCGGGTGCTGGGCGTGATATGGATATCAGCCTGTTTGATATCGCGCTCTCGAACACCGCCTATCCGGCGATCTGGTATCTGAACGAAGGTCATGTGCAGGGCCGTATGGCGCGGTCCGGTCATCCGGTGTTGTGCCCGTGCCAGCTGTATACCACCAAAGACGGCTGGATTTACCTGATGTGCAACAAGGAAAAATTCTGGCCAGCCCTCTGTGAGGCGTTGGGGCATGAGGAGTGGGCCAGCGACCCACGGTTTCTGCGGTTCCCCAACCGCGCCGAAAACCGTGGTCTCATACAGGAGATGCTGGATGAGGCGCTGTCCGAAAAGACCACCGTCGAGTGGCTCGAAAATTTTGCCGGCACTGTCCCGGCGGCCCCGGTCAACGATATCAAGGACGCGCTGGAAAACCCGTTTGTCACCGATAGCGACCGGGTGCAGACCCTCAATCTTGAGGGTCATGGGGAGTACCGGATGCTGAATTCACCGGTAAAATGCGGCGGCGACGGCACACCCGCCAACCCGGCGCCAAAGCTGGGGCAGCACACGGAAGACCTGTTGCGAGATCTTGGCTACGGTGAGGCCAGGATCAGGGAACTCCGCCAGTCCAATGTGGTAAATACTGACGAGAAATGAGGTGCACTCTGCCTCCTCCGACACCTTCTGTCGGTTCGCGATGATGGCGATGTTGATAAGATATTCTCATGCGTCGGATGAGAATATATCGCTGGAATTACCGCAGATCGGGACTACCTTTAAAGTGTTGACTTAAACGGCCCACATTAGGGGAGGTCTGCCTATGGGAACGGATAACTCCGGCAAGAAAGCTCATGCCATCGGCATCAATCACGTGGCGCTTGAGGTCGGGAACATCGCCGACGCACTCGATTTTTACGGGCGGTTTCTAGCTTTTGAGATTGAGAACCAGAACGAGACAGCGGCGTTTATCTATTTCGGTGATCAGTTCATCAACTTCTCTAAGGGGCGCACGCAAACGCCTGACGTCGAGCGTCATTTCGGTATTGCAGTTGACGATAAAGCCTTGGCGCGGGAGTTGCTGGAGGAGATGGGCGTCGAGTTTCTGGACAACAAATTTCTTGATTTTCTCGACCCTTGGGGCAACCGGGTCGAGATCACGACCTATACCAATATCCAGTTCAGCAAGGCTGATCACGTGCTGAGGGGCATGGGTCTTGCTCATCTTGAAAAGACCGAAGACGCCCTGGCGGAACTCCGCGACAAGGACATGGCCCCCTGACGATCCCGTAGCGGTCCCCGAAATATTGGCGGCGGGGTTTTCCGCAGGCCGTCTTTTCACTCCATTCTGGACAGATTAAACTGAACTGTGCACCACGGCATGATCCTGCAGATGGGTTTATGTTCCAGTCGGTATTGTGAATGGGGTTTAAGATGGATGAAAAAATCGTCAGGGGAGATCTTCGAGAAAACGTCAGGAGTTCCAAGGGGAAATCCGGTTTCCTAAGAACGCTCCGAACAGTTCACGGCTGGCTTGGGATCATGGTCATTCCCTGGGTATTTATCATGGGGATAACCGGGTTTTATCTGAACCACTCGAAAGCGATTTGGTCGGCCTTTCCGCAGGCTAAATATGACGAAAGTCGGTTTAATCAGTTGAAACCCACGAGCCCGATAACCCAGGAGTCGGCGCTTAATCTGGCCAATTCACTCTGGCCGGACCTGCCGGTCAAGAAAATTTGGGAGAAGGAATACCACGGCTGGCCAAGTTATTATGTCAGGAAAGGTAATGCGCGCGTCATTCTTTCGATCCCGACAGGACACTATTATACCAAAGTCAGGTACGCGCGGCGGACCTATACACCGCAAGGTGTACTGGTTCATACCAAAATTTACTGGGGCCGAATTCTAAAGGATCTTCATGAGACGGGATGGATCGGTGGCTCTCTGGGGACCTGGCTGGCAGATGTGTTCAGTATTGCCCTGATCTTTTTTGGCCTGAGCGGGATAATCATGTGGAGCACCCCAAGGGTTCGTAAATGGAAACGGTCTTCCCAGCAGGCCTGATCGTTTAGCGCCATTCGCCTCTTTCCGACAACGGGATTTAATTCAAGCTGGCATATAATAAGCTAACTTACTATAATGCGGCTTATGTCTGAACATGATGATCACCTGGAACGCAGTCTCGGGTTTCTGCTGGCCGACGCATCGCGGCTCATGCGCCTTAAATTCGATACCCGGGCCAAAAACCTCGACCTGACTCGTGCACAATGGCGGGTTCTGGCGCAATTGCGCCGTCGTGAAGGCATCAATCAATCGGCATTGGCCGATATCCTGGAAATTGAAAACATGACTCTGGCGCGCCATATCGACCGGCTGGCGGAAAAAGGCTGGGTCGAACGCAGGCCCGATCCCGATGACCGGCGGAAATGGCGGTTATACCTGAAGGCCGAAGTGCAGCCGATCATGGACCAGCTTCGAGACATCTCAGTTTCCCTTCGTGAAGAAGTGATGGCCGGGCTCTCGCCTGAAGAACGTGATCAATTCATCGACTCCCTTCAGAAGATCAAGGCCAACCTGATGGAGGGACGCCGTGAGCGATGAGATGCCCAGACGTCGTTTCAGGTTACGGCGGTTCATTGTCATCACGATGATTGCGCTCGTCGGGCCAGTGGGGGTCGGTGTTGCCGGGTTTGCTCTGTATATGAGCGGCGGGCGGTATGTATCGACTGAAAATGCCTTTGTAAAAACCGAAAAAATTGCCGTCAGCGCCGATATTTCCGGGCGTGTGATTGTTGTCGGTGTGGGAGAGAATGAGACGGTTCAGAAAGGCGATCTGTTGTTTATGATCGACGATGAACCGCTGCGTTTGTCCCTGAAACAGGCAGATGCCCGGCTGGGCTCTGTACGTCAGGAGCTGGTGGCGCTCAGGGCCTCCTATCGCC
>Ga0316204_10003951_pt1 | contig 28020 bp, 18 predicted proteins | sample 6monrhotite_MG_2_FD_205661 | JGI IMG/M metagenome (GOLD analysis project Ga0316204, IMG submission 205661) | Microbial mat bacterial communities from mineral coupon in-situ incubated in ocean water Damariscotta River, Maine, United States -... | ecosystem: Environmental > Aquatic > Marine >...
AAAAAACCACATGATTGCAGGCAAAAAATGCTTCAAATTGTTGATACGTTGAAAGGCGGGACAAAAAAACTTACCGATTCGCATTTCATGTGTGCGAATAAACAATTATTAGAGGTTCCCATTAGTAAGTTAAGGGAAAATATGAATGAGCTGATGAGTGCGATGCCAACCATTGTCATTATAGGAACATTTATTGGCGTGGGTTTCATTATCTTATACGCGGGTAAGGACAAGAAGCGTGATGAGACTAGTCAATAACATGTTTTAATGATTAAAAAGGTATTCTTTATGAAAATTCAGTCCGTTGTAATTTGTGCCATGGTTTTATTTACGCTGGTAGCTTGCGGAGAAACGAATCAGATTGCTGAAAAAGCTAGCTCGCTTCAGGATGAGGTTCAAAAAACAGCGGTTAAAGCGGCTGAGGATTTAGGCAATAAAGTAAAAAATACAGTGACTGATATAGCCGATACGGTTAGTGATAAAGCGACAGATGTTGCTGATGATGCAAAAGGATTGGCAAAAGATACGGGTAACTCTGTTAAGAAATCTGCGGGATCTTCTCTTGAAGAAATGAAACAAGCAGCTCGCAAGGTACTAGAAGTTGAAAAGGATTAATCAGCTTTATGTTTGCTTGGAAGCTAATCCAGTTCTAAAGCGAGTAGCAAGGCCAAAGAGCTGATCTATAAAAGCTGCTTGCCTATCCCCTAATAAATTAGCGGCAAATCCTAAATTGCTTCATCGGGCTATACTCTTTTTTAAAGGTGCAAGCAGCCTGTCTGACTTAAAGGAAATTGGCTTCTAATAGACATATCTGCAAGCGTCGTTCAATTCGCTTTTATCTGGGAATTGAACGATCGTTTTTAGCTTCATTATGAATTAAGTTCTTTCTCAAGTATGGCGGCGAGTTCTTCGTCCGAAAAACTGTCCAAGTCTACTGCATCATTTACATTAGTAGGTTTTGTTTGTTGTGATTCAGAGTCTGCAAACAGGGTTTCAGCTAAGTACTTTGCCATTCTCGCAATAGTCGGATAGTCAAAGGCTAAGGTGGAACGTAGTTTGCATCCTAGATCCCGTTCCAGTCGATCTTTGATCTCTACGGAGGTGAGTGAATCCATTCCGAGATCGAACAAACCTATGTTCACATCTAATTGTTGCACGAGATCTTCTTGAAGTAGGTCTTTTACCAGTTCCAATAGATGTTTCTCGATGTGCTTTGTTTGCTGATCTGGCGGCATGTTATTTAGCATGCTTGCTAGTCGCGGTAGTTTAGGCGGCACCAAATCCACTGGTTTCGTTTCGATGAAGTTTTGCAAGAGCGTCGCTGCATTAGCAAGTTTGGATATGCGTTTACGATCAAGAGGGGCTACCATTAGGCGTGGACGATGCCTGTTGCTCAAGCTAAAGGCTAGCGCTTTCAGTCCGGCCTCGCGGGGGATTGTCAGATAGCCTTGTTCGTTCAGGCGCTCTTTGTGTCGCTCGTCCATGTCTGCTGCCATTCCAACGTCAGCCCAAGGGCCCCAATTGATGCTCAGGGCTGCATGCCCCTCTTGTCGGCGATAACTAGCCAGAGCGTCTAGCGCAGCGTTTCCTGCCGCATAGTTTGATTGTCCTGCGGAACCAAACACAGATGCGACAGACGAGAAGAAAACCATAAATTCAGGCTCGTGTCCGTTTAAAGCTCGGTGTAGATTCCATGCTCCATCTAGTTTTGCTGACAGTACTGTGTCAAATGTGCTCTCATCAAGGTTGCGCATGAAGCCATCACCCCGAATGCCTGCCAAATGGAACACGGATTGAATGTGCCCATGCTGCGCCGCTACATCAACTAGATGTTGGACATCGTCTGGCTGTGTGATATCACATGCCACAGTATGTACTTCGGCCCCTTGTTGTTGCATGGCCTTAATTATTTCCATTGCTTGAAGTGTTGGCTCGCTACGTCCGGCAAGAACAAGTTTTCGTGCGCCGCAATTTAGCAACCACTGTGCAACAGTTAATCCTAGCCCTCCATTTCCACCCGCAATCAACTGCACTGTATCGGGAGAAAATTGCACATCAGTTACACTGCTGCTGAGTTTAGTTAGGAAAGGCGCATAAAACTGTCCCTTTCTCCAAGCTAGTTGCGGCTGAGAATTATCATTTGTCATGATGTGGTCTGCTGCTGCGGGCAAAGCCAGTTCGTGAGTCTCTAGGTCAATTCGCAATACAGAGATGTCAGCTTGTTCGTGCATTAGTGATGCTGCCATGCCCCACAGCGGAGCATGTGCAACGTTGATGCTTCGGCTACTGACTTGCGCGACATCTTGTGTGTCGTGAGTTAATAGGATTAGCCGTAAGTCATTGGGGTTCTCTTGGATTAGTGCTTGAGTCAGTCCGAGAAAACGATGGCATTCGGCTGCGGTATTAGTTATTAGCGGATTGTCAGCAATATAAATCACTGTTCTGATCCGTTTCTTAGCCCTATTGAGGGCGATTTTCGTTCTACTCCTTAGCTGCTCGCGGTCTCCCTCACAGTTTTCAAGTACAACCGAAGCTCCTCGGTTTTGAAGCAAATCGACTAAGGGAGCGGCGATCTTGGAAGGGCCTACAATGAGATAGCTATCTGCGCTTGGATTTTGTGTTGGTGAGAAATCTACGGACTTCCACTCAAATCCGTATAGCCAATTGGATATGTCTTCTTCAAGGGCTGAGCGAATATTGTTTTCATCGGCACGACGCAATTCGAGGCCATTGGTCTCCAGAAGAATGCGCCCTTCATCGGATATGAGTTTTATATTGCCTCGCAAACGACCGTCTTGTTGCGCGTCTGCATCCCATTCAGCGTGGCACCACAAACGTCCATTGCTAGGAAGTGCGTGGCATTGCAGCGAATCAATGCAGAAGGGGATGACGGTTTCTCCTTGCATGATTGGCATGGCTTCGACCAGCACTTGCCAGTGGGCATCAATTAAGCCGGGGTGAAGTTGAATTGCATCAATGTCGCCGAGACCTTCCGGCGGTGCAAGAGATGCAAGCGCTTGATGCTTGCCTTTATGGATGGAGCTTAGCCACCTGAAAGAGGGGCCGAGGTCAATCTTCATTTTCCGCATATTGTCCTGATGTAGTGCTATATCTCCAGCTACAGTGCAGGCGGCTTGCAGTGCTTTTAGATCAACAAACGTTGGTTTGCTAATTTCAGAGTCTACGATGCGTGCGCTAGCGTGGATAATGAACTGGCTATCTATGGAAAGTTCACCCGCTGCACTACTTACAATTTCACCTTCTAGCGAACCGTTCACTTCAGTGAGAATGACTTGAACATCGCGCCCCTCATCTTTCTTTACCACCATTGGCTTCAGGAACATAAGATTATGGATTGCGAGCGTTTCGCGCTTTTGAGTATTGATTACGCTACGTAGTAATTGCGATGCATACATAGCGCCTGGCGGCACGATATGCCCGAATACTCGATGATCTTGCAGCATGGGGATGCTCTGAAGATTGAACCGCGAGCGATACAGTTGCTGCCCGGTGCGAGGTAGTGCGATTCGCTCACCCAAGAGGACATCGTTAGCTTGAGTATTTTTCGTTTGTGAGAGTAATGCGTCCTCAGTGTCTGCTTCAATCCAGTGACGGGTGCGCTGCCAAGGGTATGTTGGCAAAGATACCCGCTGGCCCAGTTTTAATGTATTCATTGCTGTCCAGTCCAGATTAGCACCTGCTTGGTAGAGCTCTGCCAAAGCGGTTTTAAAACTGAGTTCGTCATCTTCCTTGCGGTGCAGACAGCATTGCCATGAAGCTTGGATATCGCCAGCAATCTGCTGGCCCAGCGCACATAGGGTAGGGTGGGGGCCTAGTTCAATAAATGTACGGTGTCCTATGTCCAAGGCTAGCTTGATACTAGCTTCATATTGAACCGCTTCACGTGCGTGGCGAATCCAGTAGTCAACAGTGCTTAGTTCTTCAACCACGAGTTGCCCTGTTAGCGTTGAGATAAAAGGGATGCATGGACGAGTCAGCGTAACGCTCTTGACTACAGTTCTGAACTCTTGCAGCATGGCATCCATCAACTCAGAATGGAATGCGTGCGAAACCTGTAGGTTTTTCACGGTAATGTCGGCGACTCGTAGTGCTGCCACAGCGGCTTCAATTCTTTCTGATGGGCCTGAAATGACTTGATTAACAGGTGAGTTCCAAGCCGCTATTGAGATTTCAATTCCAGCTTCAGATAGTACTTTCTGCATTGTTTCTTTTCGAGTTAGCACCGCAGCCATGGCACCGCCAGAAGGTAGCGCTTGCATCAAACGACCGCGTGCCGCTACTAGCTTTACAGCATCCTCTATGCTGATAACACCAGCGCACCAAGCTGATGCAAATTCACCTATGCTGTGGGCAATCAGGCAGGATGGATTTACGCCATGATGCTCAAGTAATCGTAGCAAAGCTACTTGAATGGCAAAAATGGCTGGCTGCGCATAAGCGGTCTGCAGTTGACTATCGTCAGCGTCTTCTTCAAAAATTATTTTGAGTAGATCCTTCTCCAATAAAGGCGCGAATAACTCAACACATGCATCTAGTTCCTCTCGGAAAACGGATTCGCACTGATATAGTTTCTGAGCCATCCCTATATATTGAGCGCCCTGTCCCGTGAATAAGAATACGACCCCTTTGCTAGCTGCTAATGAGCTGGTTTCATGAGACGTATCACTTGCCGCAGTAAGTGCATTTAGCAATTGCTCGTGCTCTGAGGCTACGACGGCATGGCGATAGGCAAAGTGCTCGCGACCAAGTTGGGCGGTGAAACAAATGTTTCGCAGCGACTCATTAGGATGCTGGGGTAACCACTTGGCATATTTCTCGGTCAAAGCCTTGAGCGCAGCAGGTGTTTTGGCTGAAAGTGGCAGAATTTCTATGGCGTCACTTTGTGCCGCCGTTTCACTTCGTGCTGGAGCTTCTTCAAAAATTACGTGGGCATTGCTTCCCCCAATGCCGAGCGAATTTACGCCTGCACGGCGTGGTTTGCCAGTGACGGGCCAGTCTTGTAAGCGATTGTTTACAAAAAATGGACTGTTATTAAAATCAATTCTGGAATTCGGTGTTTGGAAGTGAAGTGTCGGCGGAATTTGTCCGTGCTGAACGGTCAGAATAGTTTTCATAGCACCGGCGATTCCCGAAGCGATACCCATGTGCCCGATGTTTGTCTTTACTGAACCAAGCGCGCAATACTGCTTGCGTTCGGAATCATGGCGGAAAGCCTTGGATAGCGCTTCGACTTCTATTGGATCACCCAGTGGTGTTCCTGTGCCATGCCCTTCCATAAAGCCGATTGTATCCGCAGAAATTTCAGCATCCTCAAGTGCACCACGCGCAGCACCATATTCACCCATCATACTTGGTGCGGCGAAGCCCATTTTCTGTCCGCCATCATTGCGAATTGCCGAACCACGTATCACCGCATATATATGATCCTTGTCGGCAAGTGCCGAGTCTAAACGCTTGAGCAATACAGCGCCGGAGCCGCTGCCAAAAATAGTTCCTTGCGCCGCGTCATCGTAGGCTCTGCAATGCCCGTCTGGCGTGCCCAACATGCCCTCAGAATAGAGATGTCCAGCCAGCTGAGGGACCATGGCTGCGCAGCCCCCGGCCAGTGCCATTTCGGATTCGCCAATACGTAGGCTTTTGCATGCTTCATGAATCGCTACAAGCGTGCTCGAACAGGCTGTCTGAATGTTGATGCTGGGGCCAGTGAGATCCAATTTATAGGAAACACGCATGGGCAGATAATCTTTGTCATTGGTAATCATTACGTTGAACCCATTCATCGAGTCAACAGTTAATAATCGGCCCAAGTTCTCATTTTTTATCCAATCAGCATTGGATAATATATTGTTGAGCAAATAGGTATTCGTTCCAGCTGAGGCAAATACACCGACCTTTTCAGCTGAGCTAGGCGTGTAGCCAGCATCTTCAAATGCTTCCCATGCAGTCTCTAGGAAAATGCGTTGTTGGGGATCAATAAGGCGCGCTTCACGCGCTGAATATTTCCAAAAATCAGCATCGAACCCCTCAATATTATCGAGGATAGGCGCTGCATGCACATGCGCTGGATTATGCGCTGCTTGAGGAGAAAGCCCCGCTTTGATTGCTTCTTCAGGGGTGTAGAAGGTAATAGACTCGATACCGTTTTTCAGATTATTCCAGAACTCTTCAGGCCCGTCAGCACCGGGAAACCGGCATGCCATTCCAATCACGGCAATTGCGTCGGAATCATTCGCTGTCTTGTCATTTCGAGACGTTTTTTTCTTAGCAGCGGCCTTTGAGGGTTTCTCCGCACTAAAATACTCAGCCATTGATCTGATCGTGGGCGTGTTGAATAGCTCAATGATGCTGACTGGACGACCAATCAGTATTTCCAATTCCATCTGAACCTGAAACGCGAGTAAAGAGTGTCCGCCAAGTTCAAAAAAGGTTTCGTCGTAATCAATTTCATCGAGTTTTAGAACCTGCTGCCATATGTCCGCAATTGCAACAATAAGACCCTGTTTGTCTCCGCTACTGCGTCTGCGTATATTACGTTTTTGCTGCTGAATAAGTCGATCTTGAAAAGCATTTTCACTAAAGAGTTTCTTTAGCTTGGGGCGTTGAATTTTGCCAATATCAGTACGCGGAAATTCCTCGGTTTGTAGGTGAATCATGAATGTGGGAATTACGCCAACGCTATCCATGACGTTTGTGCGAATAGCTTTGCTTAGTTCATAGAGAAAGCTTGGCTCGGTTTCTTGGCAGTGAAAAAATACGGCGAGCTGTTCAGTGTTACTGCCCTCGACACTGACACCGCAAGCGGCCACGCTACCTCGTGTAATTGAATCGAGTTGTTCGACGGCGCCTTCAATTTCATGACAGTAGAAATTGTTGCCGTTGATGATGATGACATCTTTTTCTCGGCCTGTAATATACAGATGGTCGTCACGTAGAAATGCCAAGTCACCTGTTGAGAGCCATCCATCTGAGAAAATTTCGCTGTTGAGCTTGTCTTGCTCGTGGTAGCCGACAAATACAGAAGGCCCCATGAGTTGAAGACGACCGTTTTGTCCTTGCGGCACAATATTGGCATTTTCATCAACAATGCGCATCGAAGCGCCGGGAATACACGGACCAAGATCGACAAAAACATCGCTATCAGAGCTATTTTTTAGCGTAAATCCGGTTGACCAAGTGATGCCGGAGCAAGTTTCTACCATGCCGAAGGCAGGGCGGAGGGCGTTGAATGGAAGTTGGTGCTGCTCAAGCATGCGGATGAACGCGCGAGCGGTGCTGCTGACAATTGCTTCTCCCGCGTTCACCATGAAACGCATACAGGATAGATCTAATTTGTTACGGGAAATTTCTTCGGATTTCTCAAGGAAAAGCGAAAAAGCAAAATTGGGTGCCCAAGAGATACTGATTCTGTGCTTGTGAATCAATTCTAGCCAGCGTAAGGGATTCTGCAGGACATATGAAATTGGCACGTGGAACTGATCGCACTTTAAGGCAAGCCCCATCACGCCGAGAAAGACCAAGGAACCCGCATGATCCAGCGACATCCAATTTAAGGTGGCATCATTTTCAGTGAAATCGTTCATCTGGATGGTTCCATCTACCATCGCGAGAATACTGCTATGACTTTGTGGCACACCTTTTGGCGTACCTGTACTGCCAGAGGTCAGAAAAAATACAGCTGTGTCATCAGGCGCGGCTAAATGGAAGGTATTTCCCGGTTCACTCAAACGTAGCTCATCAACAGAAAGGAGTTGCGGAAGAAAGGCCGAATTAAACTCGGCAACCCCTAGAATATCTTCCAGCAGAAACGCAGAGGCGAGAATGACCGGTTTGTCGAAGCTCTCCCAAACGTTTATAAGTTTGAGAATCTGGCTATTAGAGTTTTCGTAAGTCAGCGCAACATTTAGCGGAATAGGGACCGCTCCGGCTAAAATACAGCCCCACATGGCAGGAATTAGATCTCCGACATCGCTTATTTGCAAAAGCACTCTTTGTTTTGGCTCGATACCTGCCTTCTGTAGCCCTGCACAAATACGCGAGGCATCAATTAATAAATCGCCATAGTTTTGCCGACTTAAGCTACCATCCTGCTGAATCGACACAATACCCTTGAGAGTCGGTGTTTTTGTGGCACTTTGCAGCAAGCTTACTAGCCTTCCGTCTGGAACCGAGAAGCGGGTTCTTTCACCGCCTGAGACTAACGACTTCTTTGCAGTATTACCGGAAGCTTGCAGCATCATTCTCGCCCTAATCAGTAGTTATAATCTTAGCCTTGGCTTGTTATGGCACTTTGCTAAGACAAATTATTTAAACATCATTGTGATAATTGCACTTCTCTCAATTTCCATTAACTATATGTCTGGCAGAAGAAAAATGCGTATTTTGTACAGCAGGCGGTGAGAGTCATAAAAGGAAAATGCAAACTTTATCACGGTGACTCATTGGAGACATTTATATAATCGAGTGCTACGAAGCCCAAGCAGGAAAGTGGCTTTGCTAACGCCGCCATTATCAAGCCAACTTGGGCATATGTTTAGAAATATAAATAAGCACAATGTATTTTTATCCAAACAATCCATTAGCACCCTCATTGATGAATCAATTGCTACAACAACTAGTCATCTCATTAAGCCACAAAGTGTGGGGAAAGCGGCTATTTATTCCTTGTTGCGGACAATCTTTTAGAGTTGCCCCATTACGCGGGGAATTTTTAATCTACTAGCCTCAGTTTTAACATGATAAGCAAGCCTTTATTTGAAAAGCTGATTAATTCGCTATCCCCGCGAAGGCGGAAATTCAGCGCTTTGATTTAACTGGGCTCCTGCCTTAGTGAGATAGCTAGTGGTTTTATCAACGACAAAATTGAATAAATCCGTACTTCCTTAGGAATAAACGTTTCTTAGGCTAGTACAGCCATTTGCTCAAGTAATTTAGTTAAGTAAAACTCTGTTTTTTGGTGATCCATAAGCACAAAATTTGCAAACTGAGAGTGGTTGTTTCGATACCTTAATAGTCAATTGCACATTCCTTGCTTCCTAAATAATTCTTAATAATATAGCTCCGTTAAGGAACGGAGATAAAACGCAAGTACTGTTTGCAGGAATAACTGTCGATTTAAGCCTAAGCTGATAACTCAAAATTACGTTCAACCATTATTCACAAAATTAACAATAAAGCACCCTCCCAACCCTGATAGGTTTAATTCTGTGAGAAGTATGCTAGCAGCCTGTCGGACTTAAAAGGAATCGGCTGCAAATCCGCTTGGACGATGTTAAGCCGCCACTTGTCAGCTTAGTGGGTTGTCTCGTCATTCGATCAATGACGAGGTTCGGTGCTAATAGATGATTTGGGTTGAACGCTACTCAGGACAAAATACTGTGGTGTTTAATTACGAAGTGCTGTGAAAATTGCGAGATATTTGATGGCTTATTGCTTGTTTTATTATTAATTGCTGGTTTAATTGCAGTTAAATAATGAATGGAGAAAATTAATGCAACTTGACCGCTATGACAAGCAGATTCTTGCTCTGCTACAGGAAGACGGACGCATCAGCAATCAAGAACTCGCTGATCGCATCGGTCTTTCCCCCTCGCCGTGTTTACGGCGGGTTCGTGCTTTGGAGGAGTCCGGTATCATCGTCGGCTACCGCACGTTGCTAGATGCGAAAGCGCTAGGACTAGCACTGATGGCATTGATTCATATCTCAATGGATCAGCATACCCCCGAACGCTTCCAAAATTTTGAAACGCAGCTAAGCGAAATTCCCGAAGTCATGGAATGCCTGTTGATTACCGGACAATCTGCTGATTATCAAATCAAAGTGATCGTCAAAGATATGGATGCCTATCAAGAGTTGTTACTCAAGCGCATTAATCGCATAACAGGTGTGACAGGAGTGCATTCGAGCTTCGTTTTGCGGCGTGTGGTAGATAAGACGGGCTTGGCGATTGCGGGCGTGTAGGGCATCGGCGCGTGAATTTATGAACATACGTATCGCATTAACGACTTCCGCTTCGAAATTGATTGCTCGTAAATGCAGAGGGTGATATTCCAAATATCAAGCTACTGCAGTTCAGTTCAACGCGCCGCACGCACGCAGCCAAAAGGAGTGCGAAATGTATTCGTATTTCCTGCAAAATACCGTCGAGTGGTATTTATACGCATGTTGACGATGTACTAAAAGAAGCTTGTATAGAGATTGAGAAGAGATGCCAGATCAAGCTCATCGAGATTGACACAGACCGAGATCATTTTCATTTTTTGGTACAGCCAGTCCCAACGTATTCGGTGAGGAAATTGGTAACGATCATCAAGAGTCTGACGGCACGAGAGATATTCATGCAATGTCGCCAAGTGAAAAATAAATTATGGTGAGGAAAATTTTGGACTATAGGTATTTTGCAAGTACGGACGGAAAGCATGGTGATGAAAATATGATTGGTAAGTACGAAAAAACTAAGAGCAAGAGTACAGCAAGTTATACGAAGATCGTCAGTAGGCACTCTTCTAATATCCCGCCCCTTGGGGCAGGGTTGTTTATTCAATAGCAGGCATTTCTATCTGGCAGAAATTGGACATTACTACTTGGGGCTAACATTATCTAGTGCTCTCTTGGTGTTTGTCTGTGTTTTCAGGCATAATCTCGGCAGAAAAAATAGGGTGGCATAAAGGAGGATAAATAAACCTCAATAAAGTGTTTCATCTCTAGTGTCGGTGCGGAAAAATAATTTAAGTGGTTAAAAATTTTCATTTTTAGCAGTGCGGTTTGTGGTATTTAGTCCGCTCCGCCAAACAAAGGTGGACGAAAGTTCGCCTTTTTTCATATTTCAAACAAATTTTTTATTGGATTGTCCTTATGTTCGATTTCGTACACGAGAAAAAAAGAGTGGTGCAGGTTGTTTTGGCACTTGTTATTTTGCCATTTGCATTTTGGGGCGTGGATTCATACCGTAAGTCGGGTAACGGTGAAGCTGTTGCGACGGTAAATGGAGAAAAAATTTCTGCTCAGGAATTTGATGATGCCTTGCGTCAGCAGTTACAAAGAATGCGTGAGATGGGCGGCCCTAACTTCGATCAGTCAATCTTTGATAAGCCAGAGGTTAAGTATTCCATACTGAATTCTCTGATTTCCAAGCATTTGTTGGTGGCAGAGGCGCATAAAGTGGGTTTGACCGTTACTGATGAGCAGTTAATCGAAATAATTGGCGGTATAGCGGCATTCCAGAAAGATGGCGTGTATAACAAAAAGCAAGCAGCATCGGTGTTGAAGCAGCAAGGGATGACGCCGCTGATGTTCCAGTCTAAGGTGTCCGAGCAAGTGAGTTCTCGCCAATTGACTGATGCGTATGAAAAAAATGGCTATGTGGCGAGTACGGTGGCGGATAAATTGATTCATTTGAATGAGCAGCAATTTACTGTTAGTTTGGCAAAGCTTGATTTGAACGCATTGCAGAAGCAAGTAAAGGTGGCAGATTCGGATGTCGCTGACTATTACAAAAAAAATCAAAGTGAGTTCCAAACACCGGAGCGCGCAAAGGTTGAGTATGTGGCATTTTCAGCGGATTCCTTGCTTTCTCAAGTGTCAGTAAATGATGCTGAGGTAAAGAAGTATTATGATGAACATTTGCCTGAATTTTCTACTCAGGAACAGCGCAAAGCGTCACATATTCTGATCTCTGTTTCTGCAAAAGCATCGGATGCTGAGAAGCAGGCAGCAAAGGCTAAAGCCGAGGAGATTTTGCAAAAAGTAAGAAAATCACCGAAACGATTTGCAGCATTGGCAAAGCAGTATTCACAAGATCCCGGCTCGGCTGCAAAAGGTGGTGATTTGGGCATGTTCGGACGCGGCGCGATGGTTAAGGCTTTTGATGATGCGGTATTTAGCCTTAAGCTTGGAGAGATAAGTGGGCTGGTTCAATCTGATTTTGGTTTTCATATTATCCGTGTATCTGCGATCAAAGCGGCGAAGACGCAGGCATTGTCTAAAGTGCGTAATTTGATAACTCAACGCGTGAAAGAGCAGAAGGCGAGTGACATGTTTGCTGAGTTGGCTGAGGAGTTCAGTAATACAGTTTATGAGCAAAGCGATAGCCTGCGTACTGCATCTGAACTAGTTAAGTCTCCAATACAAAAAAATGTTTGGCTAAGTAAAGGTCAGGCTGCAACAGGTATTTGGACAGCCAAGGTATTGCAGGCTGTGTTTTCGGAAGATGCCTTAGTCAATAAGCGCAATACGGCGGCAGTTGAAGTATCCCCGAATAAATTATTATCTGCACGCGTTGTTGAGCATCAGCCTGCCAGCATACGTCCTCTAGCTGAAGTGTCGGTACTTATTCATGATAAATTGCAGCATCAGCAAGCTTTAGCTTTGATGGAAACTAAAGGTAATGATTTGTTGGCTCGTTTGCAGAAAGGCGAAGTTGCCAAAGTATCTTGGAGCAAGTCGGAAAATATTTCTCGCCCTCAGCATACGGGTTTGAATGCTGATCTTGCGCAGATTGTATTTAAAGCCAAAACATCTAAGTTGCCAACATACGTAGGAATGAAAAATGCGCAGCAAGGTTTTTCATTAGTTCGTATTGATGCTGTGAAAGAAGTGGCTGAAATAGACGATGCTAAGCGTAATCGTTATTTAAAGCAGGTTGCTCAGATTACTGGTCAGGAGTTGTTGCAAGCTTATCTAGCAGAGGCTAAAAGTCACGCGAAAATTGAGCTAAAGTCATTCGCGGCAGAAGAGACGAGATAGAAACACTGTATATGCGGCAGTGTTGAGCTGTTTTTGGGTCGCAAACTATATCCTCATGCTATTGAGTTAATTTAATTATTGCTTGCATTATTGCTATGCAAGCAATAAAGACTTGATGTGATTAATAGTGTTGCGAAGCACTGCCCAGCGTTTCCTATTCCCTATTTATTCTGGTATTGAAAGGCCTTCAAGGTTTGAAACTTGCGCATTCCAATGAGTGCACTGTGCTGGTGCAATCGTATATAATTCACGGCTATTTTGTGCCAATTGGATATTTAATTTCATGCTGGAAGTAAGCAAGCTAAGCTGCATACGCGGTGATCATCCATTGTTTTCCGGCTTAAGTTTTTCGCTTAATTCTGGTGAATTGATGCAGGTTCAGGGCGAGAACGGTAGTGGTAAAACGAGTTTGTTACGAACCTTGTGTGGCTTTATGCAGGCTGCCGAAGGTGAAATACGCTGGAATGGTGAAAAAGTCGATGATTTGGGCGAAGAATTTAATGCAGAGATGCTTTATTTAGGGCATCTAAATGCGATTAAAGATGAGCTGAGTGCAGTAGAGAATTTGCGTATCAATAGCGGCTTGGCTGGGTATACCGTGAGTGAGCAGGATGCGCTGAATGTATTGCGGCGTATGGGCTTGAGGCGTAAAGAGCGCTTGCCTGTAAAAGTATTATCACAAGGGCAACGTCGCCGAGTCGCATTGAGTAGATTGTTGGTGGGTGACGCACGTTTGTGGATATTGGATGAGCCGCTGGCGGCACTCGATGTTGCTGCTGTTGAATTAATGCAGGAACTTATTGGCGAACACCTGTCAAAGGGGGGGATGGTTATTTTTACGACGCATCAACCATTAATTGTTTTAGGTGTGGAAACGCGGCAATTGTCCTTGTTATGAGAAAATTGTCGTTGTTTGGATTATTGTTTTTGGTTATTCGTCGTGATTTGTTATTGGCGATGCGCCGACGTTCAGATGTGTTAACTACGCTGTTCTTTTTTGTGATGATAGTCAGTCTGTTTCCGTTAGGAGTCGGGCCAGAGCCAGATATGTTGCGCAAAATGGCAGGTGGGGTGGTTTGGGTTTCGGCACTATTGGCTTCTATGTTGTCGTTAGCACGTATGTTTTCTGCTGACTATTTGGATGGGACACTGGAACAGATGATGTTGTCACCGCAATCACTGTCCGTGTTGGTGTTGGGGAAAATAGTCGCGCACTGGATGTCGTCCGGTTTGCCTCTGGTATTAATTGCTCCTGTATTGGGCTTGCAGTTTGGTATGCCGGTACAGGCCTTGGGCATGTTGATGTTGGCACTTTTGCTCGGCACGCCGGTGCTCAGTATGATGGGTGCAATCGGTGCGGCGCTTACCTTGGGTTTACGTGGTGGCGGTGTGTTGGTGTCATTGCTGGTGTTGCCATTGTGTATTCCGGTTTTGATTTTTGGCTCGGGCGCTATCCAGGCCGTGAGTAGCGGGATGAGCGCAGCTTCCAATTTGGCGTTACTGGGGGCATTTTTATTATTAGCTTTGGTGTTTACGCCATTTGTTACGGCGCAGGCATTAAAGATTTCAATGGAGTAAAGATTGGCGATCAACTGGTTTAAATATTCTGCACCAACGACTTTTTACGCGCTTGCGGGAAAGATGATTCCTGTTTTTGCATGGCCTGCCGCTTTGTTGTTTGCCGTTGGCTTGTACATTGGTTTTTTCGTGGCGCCTACGGATGCGATACAAAGTGAGGCATACCGTATTTTTTTTATCCATGTGCCTATTTCTATTATGTCCATGTTTATCTATTTGATTATGGCTGGATATGCTGCATTAGGGCTTGTATTTAATACTCGACTTTCATCCATGATGGCTCAGGCGCTAGCTCCCACAGGGGCATTGTTTGCTTTTATTGCTCTGTGGACTGGTGCCTTATGGGGCAAGCCGATGTGGGGCGCCTGGTGGGTGTGGGATGCACGTTTAACATCTGAATTAATTCTATTATTTTTGTATTTGGGCTTTATTGCACTGCACTCATCTATTGATGACCCACGTCGTGCGGATAGAGCTAGTGCTTTACTAGCTATCGTAGGTTCGGTGAATGTACCCATTATTTATTTCTCGGTGAAATGGTGGAATACCCTGCATCAAGGAGCGACAATAAAATTCAGCGGAAGCAGTATGCATATCTCTATGCAGCAGGCTACTTTTGCTATTTTGGCGGCATGTTGGTTGTATGCGATTGCGATGAGTTTGGCGCGAGTGCGTAGCATTATTTTGGAGCGAGAGCGAAATTCTAAGTGGGTAAGTGAATTGCCAGAGGTGTCACGATGAACTGGGGCGATTTTTTTGCGATGAATGGCTACGGTTTTTACGTATGGGGTTCTTATGGATTGGCTCTGCTAGTGGTTATTATAGAAATAGTCCTAGTGCGTCATAAAAGAAGCAACACATTAAAGCAACTGCGCATGATGCGTGATGCGGGAGGAGATCAATGAAGGCACGTAGCAAAAGATTTATACTCATTATAGGTGGTGTTGCTCTCATAGCAGCAGCAGCTGGTTTGGTTTTATTTGCACTGAAGGATAATGTCAGTCTGTATTTCACTCCCACGCAAGTTTTTAACAAGGAGGCTCCGCAAGGGCATAGCTTCCGTATTGGGGGCTTGGTAGAAGAGGGTAGTCTAAAACGCGAAACCGATGGTTTGACCGTGCATTTTAGAATCACAGATACGTCAAAGACGATGCAAGTGAAGTACAAAGGTATTCTGCCTGACCTGTTTAAAGAGGGAAAAGGCGTTGTCGCCCAAGGTAAATTAAACTCTGAAAATGTGTTTGTTGCAGAAGAAGTATTGGCAAAGCATGATGAGAATTACATGCCACCTGAGGCAAAAGACGCTTTAGATGCCGCAGCTAAGGCAAAGGCTGAAGCAATTTCTGCAGCCCCCATGACACCAGCTAAATAAACCGGAAAAATAATTATGACACCTCAAATAATCATTCCAGAACTTGGAAATTTAGCATTGATTGTTGCCTTGTTTTTGGCGCTAGTTCAGGGTGTGTTGCCTATTCTAGGCGCTGCCCGTGGTAATTCTGTATTGATGGGCGCGGCACGGCCACTCGCCTTCGGACAATTTATATTCATAGTTTTTGCTTTTGCCTGCTTGTTACAAGCTTTCATCAGTAATGATTTCTCTGTTTTGTATGTGGCAGAGCATTCTAATTCTCAATTGCCTATTCAATATCGCATTGCGGCTTTATGGGGGGGGCATGAAGGTTCCTTGCTGTTATGGGCATTTATGTTGACGATCTGGACGATAGCAGTTGCGACTTTCAGCAAACACCTGCCTGAAGAAATGGTGGCGCGTGTTATCGGTGTGATGGGACTGGTTTCAGTAGGCTTCTTGCTGTTTATGTTGTTTACGTCTAATCCATTTGATCGCCTGCTGCCTGCTGCAATGGATGGGCGAGACCTTAATCCCTTGTTGCAAGACCCCGGTCTGGTTATTCATCCACCAATGTTATATATGGGCTATGTCGGATTTTCAGTGGCTTTCGCCTTCGCTATATCAGCGCTATTAGGTGGGCAACTAGACTCAACATGGGCGCGCTGGTCACGTCCTTGGACGACTATCGCGTGGGTGTTTATGACGCTAGGCATTATGTTGGGCAGTTCATGGGCATATTACGAGTTGGGTTGGGGGGGATGGTGGTTTTGGGATCCAGTAGAAAATGCATCTTTCATGCCTTGGCTAGTTGGTACGGCCTTGATACACTCACTCGCAGTGACTGATAAACGCGGTGCATTTAAAAGTTGGACAGTATTGTTGGCTATCGCGGCCTTTTCACTCAGCTTGTTGGGAACATTCCTAGTGCGTTCAGGTGTGCTAACCTCGGTACATGCATTTGCAACAGATCCTAAGCGCGGTATTTTCATCCTGATTTTCTTGGTTGTCGTGATCGGAGCTTCTTTGCTGCTGTTTGCTTGGCGCGCGCCTAAGATCGGCTTCGGTGGTAAATTTGATATTATTTCGCGGGAGTCTATGCTGTTGACCAACAATGTATTGTTGGTGGTTGCATCGGCCTCTGTATTTCTGGGCACGCTCTATCCCTTGTTTATGGATGCGCTAGGATTCGGTAAACTTTCAGTAGGTCCACCCTATTTTAATACGGTGTTCGTGCCTTTGATGGTGCCGCTGATTTTTATGATGGGTCTAGGCCCCGTCGCACGCTGGAAGCAGGCTAGCGTACCGGACATCTGGCTACGTGTACGTTGGGCATTTGTGTCAAGCATAGTTGTTGCTTTGCTGCTTCCTTTTGTAATGGGGGAATGGACGCCGTTAATTGCCTTGGGATTCATGTTGGCATTTTGGGTAATCTCGACAGCATTTTTAGACTTGCGCAACCGTCTCGGTAAAGAAGGAGACTTGCTGCAACGCTTGAAAAAGCAGTCACGGAGCTACTATGGTATGCAGTTAGCGCACTTAGGTATCGCGATTTTTGTCATTGGCGTAACGATGGTGAAAGGCTATGAAACTGAGCGGGATGTGCGTATGAATGTAGGCGATACGCTGTCCGCGGGCGGATATGTATTCCGTTTTGATGGAACCACTGAGTTTGAAGGGCCTAACTACCATGCCTTTAGGGGGCATGTAGTTATTAAAAAGGATGGTCATCTTGTTACTGAGCTTCTTCCTGAGAAACGTAATTACAATTCTTCCGGTATGCCAATGACTGAGGCTGCGATTATGCCGGGGCTGCGAGGTGACTTGTATGTTTCTTTAGGAGAGCAGATACCTAATAGCAATGGTGCATGGGCAGTACGTGTTTATGTTAAACCGTTCGTAGATTGGATATGGGCAGGTTGTTTGTTAATGGCATTGGGTGGAATATTTGCTATTAGTGATCGCCGTTATCGTATTCATGCAAAAAAAACCAGTCAGTTAGACGCAGGCCCCAACGTGAAGGAGAAGAGCGCATGATGCGTTTTATTTTGCCGTTTGTTTTATTTATCGTGTTGGCGGGTTTTTTGTATGTGGGACTGAATCTTAACCCGCGTGAAGTCCCTTCGCCATTGATAGGCAAAGCTGCTCCCGCATTCAATTTGCCTGAGTTATACAATCCCTCCAAGAAATTTTCACCTGAAGAAATGAAGGGTAAAGTTTGGTTGTTGAACGTTTGGGCATCATGGTGCGCATCCTGCAAAGATGAGCATCCGATACTGGTTGAACTTGCACGTCAGAATATCGTGCCAGTGTATGGCTTAGACTACAAAGATAAGCGTGCTGATGCTGAAAATACATTACGTTCTGCTGGCGATCCTTATACCTTGGTGATGTCGGATACAGAAGGGCGAGTTGGTATAGATTATGGGGTGTATGGCGTGCCAGAAACCTATGTGATCGACAAGCAAGGCATTATTCAATACAAACAGATTGGCCCGATTACACATCGTAATCTGCGTGAAAATATATTGCCAATGGTTGCCAAACTGGAGAAACAACTATGAGGCGTATATTTATATTGTTGCTATGTTTAATGCCTTTATTTGCCTATGCGGGGGAGGCCAAAGATATCGCTGCGGATCCGGTGTTGGAAAAGCGCATGATTGGTTTGGCAGAAAATCTGCGTTGCTTGGTCTGTCAGAATGAGTCTTTGGCTAGTTCCCATGCAGAACTGGCAAAAGATTTGCGCCGCGAAGTGCGTGAGTTGATGAATAAAGGAATGAGCGATCAGGAGATTAAGGATTACTTAGTTGCTCGATATGGTGATTTTGTTTTGTTTGATCCACCCGTCAAATCTTACACGCTGTTGCTATGGTTCGGCCCTTTTGCGCTACTATTTCTCGGCATTGTCTTTTTGCTTGTGCAGCTACGCAAGCGTCGCTCGCTAATGTCCGAGGTGGTACTTTCCAGCGAAGCGCAACAGCGCGCAACCGCATTGCTCAATTACGAAAAAGAAAACCAAGTATGACTACATTTTGGATTATTAGCGCGTTACTTATTTTTGTAGCTTTGTTGTTTGTGGTAATACCGCTGTGGCGTAGTCAATCCACGAGTAACGCGGTATTGCGTAATGCAGCAAATTTGGAAATATTACGGGATCAAATCGCTGAAATGGATGCTGATTTGCGTAACGGCTTGTTGACTCAGGAATTATACGAGCAAGGCAAGCGGGAGTTACAAGCACGTCTTTTGGAAGAAGTGAAAGAAGAACCTAGCATGATTGCAGGTGTACGTAGTCCGCTTAAGTTACTTGCGATTAGCCTAGCCGTACTTTTACCCTTAACTTCAGTTTTCATGTACTGGCAGGTCGGCAATCCGAAATCGCTTTCGCCTCAAGCCAGTTTAGCTTCTATGAGTGGTTCTGGTATGACTAACTCGACAGATTCATTGAAAGCATTGGAAGAGAAAGTTGCCAAAAATCCTAAAGATGGCGAGTCGCTGGTATTGTTGGCGCGCTCCTATGGTGAGGCGGAGCGCTATGCAGATGCAGCTAAAGCCTATGAAAAGCTGACTCAGTTTGTGACCGATGAAGCATGGATATGGGCAGATTATGCAGATGTATTGGCGATGGCACATGGTCAGAGTCTGGTAGGTCCGCCAACTAAGTTGATTGAGAAAGCCTTGGCGCTTGAGCCAAACCATACCAAAGCATTGGCTTTGGCTGGCTCTGCGGCGATGGAGAGGGGAGATTACGTTGCTGCTATTCGTTATTGGAATCGTTTGTTAAAAGGACTGTCTCCAGATGGCGAAGATGCTCAAATGATTCAGGGTGGCATACAACAGGCACGTGAATTACTGGCACAATCCAAAGGTGGGAAAGCTCCAGCTGCTCAGGATGTAGGAAGTAGTCAAAGTGTTGCTCCGGGTAAAGAGCGGATTTCCGGTGTGGTGAGCTTAAGTGCTGCGCTTAAATCTAAGGCCGATCCCTCAGATACGGTGTTTATCTTAGCGCGTGCCACACATGGCCCAAGAATGCCTTTGGCAATTGTGCGCAAACAAGTACAAGATTTGCCAATACGTTTTAGCTTGGATGACAGTATGGCAATGCGACCGCAGATGAAGTTATCTAACTTCGATGAGGTAGAGGTTGTAGCACGTATTTCAAAATCGGGAAATGCGATGCCTCAGCCCGGAGACATGCAAGGAATAAGTGAGCCTATTAAACCCGGAGTTAATGGTTTGAAAATCAGCATTGACCAGATGATGCCTTAACTTTTCCCCCTGCTATAATCAATTGAATAGGCCCATGAAAATGGGCCTATTTTTATTATGGTTATTGTAAAAATGTGTCAGCATAGCCTTTCTTGGAAAGAGTCCATACGCCACACATGATTGGGGGAGTGATGAAAACAAATTTACCAGTGTCGCAAAATGAAATTGACTATCCAGAATCTGCTATCTTCGTAACCAAAACGGATACAAAAGGGATTGTCACTTATGTGAGTGAAGCTTTTGTGGAAATCAGCGGTTTTTCACGTGAAGAGTTAATCGGAAAGAATCACAATATAGTTCGCCACCCTGATATGCCGGAATGGGCATTTGCTGATCTTTGGAGTACGGTTAAAGGCGGACATCCATGGCGTGGTATTGTCAAAAATCGCGCCAAAAGTGGAGAACATTACTGGGTACGGGCCAACGTTTCTCCTATTTTAAACAACGGTGTCGTTGTTGGATATATCTCCCTGAGAAAAAAACCCAGCCGTGTTGAAGTGGCTGCTGCTGAGGCACTATACTTGAAGGGCAAACCACCTGTCGCACGTTTTTCGTTCGCTAATTGGTTTGCTAAGCTTAGTTTGCAAAAGAAATTGCAAATCCTCTTGCAACCCGTTCTATTAATTTCGGTGGGCGTTGCAACCTATTTTGTTTCAGATCATATGGAAATGCGTTTAATCAATGCGGTTCAGGAAAGAGCCTCTGCAGTAGCAAACGAAGTAATAGATAGCGCAAATATGCTTATGGAAACAGGGCAGATCAGTGACATTGAGAACCGAAAATTATTAATTAAGAAGCTTGCGGGCTCTGGAAATATTGTCAATTTGCAGTTGGCACGAAGCAAGGTAGTAGTTGAACAGTTTGGCCCTGGCTTACCTGAAGAAGAAATGCGTGATGAAGTGCAACAACAGGTGATCGCCAGCAAGCATGCACGGTATGAAATTATTAATCGTGGTGAGCAGACGATTTATCGTGCAGTGACACCGTATATTTTTTCGCATGATTTTCATGGCACGGATTGCTTAACATGTCATGTGGCCAAGGAAGGTGAGGTTGCTGGAGTGTCCGATATTGAAATCGATATCAGCAAGGAACTAAAAAATCATCAAAAATTCGTTATGATGATTAACATAGGACAGGTGATTTTGCAGGTATTTTTGTTCTTCTTTATTGGCTGGGTGGTGAAGCATTTCGTTACTCGTCGCGTTATTGAAATTAGAAGTCATCTGTCTGATATGGTGAATGGTGATATGACTGTCCCTGTGGATATTTCAGGACGTGATGAAATGGGGGAGATTCTATGTGCTGTACAGTCATCCAAAGCGCTGCTTGGATCAGTCGTTGACGAAATTATCTCAGTTTCAGGCAGTATAGATGCAAGGGCAACACATTTGTCATCCACTATGTCCAAAGTGCAAGCGAGTTCTTTAACTCAGTCTGCCTCCGCAGGCAGCATGGCAGCTGCAATTGAAGAACTGACAATGAGTATTGATCAGGTGGCATGTAATGCAGGAGATGTACGCCTAGAATCAGAAAAGTCTAAAAATCTGGCGAACGAAGGAGGCGAAGTTGTTCAGCAGGTAGTTGCAGGCATGGAAAACATCAACGCAGCAGTAATGCATGCGGCGCTGACGATTGAAGATTTGGGGAAAAAATCGGAGCAGATTCAGAATATTGTTAAATCAATTCAGGAGATTGCCGATCAAACAAATTTGTTGGCATTGAATGCAGCTATTGAAGCCGCACGTGCTGGCGAGCAAGGTCGTGGATTTGCAGTCGTGGCAGATGAAGTGAGAAAGCTGGCTGAGAATACCAGCAAATCTACTCAAGAAATTTCGGCCATGACGGAAACGATATCTGGGAGCACCAATGATGCCGTTGCTGAGATGGAGGCTGCTGTCGAAATGGTCAAGTCTGGGGCGTTGTTAGCTGGGCAAGCAGGAGCATCTATTATCGAGATTAACGATGGAGCGTCGCGAGTATTGAGTGGTGTGGCAGATATTACAAACTCTATTCAGGAGCAAAGTTTGGCAGGGCGTGAAATCGCTGATAATGTTGAAAAAGTAGCACAAATGTCTGAAGAAAATAGTGCCGCAGTCAAAGATGTTTCCGGAACTGTAGGAAAGCTTGAACAACTTTCGCAGTTGCTGGCAGAGTCAATGCAGCACTTTAAGGTTTGAAGTCTTGCAATTACGGCCCACATTAGCGTAAGGTGCGGGCCGTTGTGTTAATCTGGCAAGACCTCTCGTGAATTATATGGTTATAAAATGCTTAAGGAATTCGGCGTTGTTATTGTTTTCTTTTCTTGGGGCTTTTCCTTGCCTCGCTGAGGACAATGTCACTTATGACGATTCCTACTTTCAGGCGCTTCCCGTTGTCCTTACGGCCTCACGCCTGTCTCAACCGTTGTCTGAAGCCCCCAGTGCTATGACTGTAATCGATAGAGAAATGATTAAAGCCTCAGGTTTTCGGTCAGTCCCAGAATTAATGAGATTAGTGCCTGGGATGTATGTGGGCTTCGCGGACGCTAATCGTCCGGTCGTGTCTTTGCACGGTTCATCCGATGAGTATTCACATCGCATGCAGATATTAATTGATGGGCGCAGTGTTTACATGCCACCGTTCGGCGGGGTGCATTGGGCTGATATTCCTTTGATGATCGAAGATATTGAGCGTATTGAAGTAGTACGTGGGCCATCATCTGCGTCACATGGGACGAATTCATTTTATGGTGTGATTAACATCATTACTAATGATGCATCTGGGCAGCATGGAGGGAGTGTATCTGTGAGCCGAGGCTACGTTTCTGATGTTTCAGCTCGCTTTGGTAATACTGGTGAGCAATTGGACTATCGCTTTTCAGTCGGTTACCGTTCAGATCAAGGCTTGGATAACAGTATTTTGAACGATCATAACGAGACACGTATTTTTAATTTGCGCAGCAATTATCATCCGAATCGCACAGACAGTGTTGATATCCAAATAGGTAGTAGCAATGGGGTGTATGGATTAGGGATTGTGGGTAGACCAGAAGACGCGTTTCGTGACACGAGTTCCCAGAGTGATTATCAACAAATTAGCTGGCTACACGCATGGCCTGTAAGTGATGAATCGAAGCTGACCTATTCGCACAATATTCATAACTCACTTGATCCCTATTTATGTATCAACGCGAATACTTGTCAGGGATATTATTTAAAAACAGTGCCAATGATTCCCATTTCGAAGGGCTTTACTCAGCAATCAGTATTTAGCCAGCGCAATGAACTGGAATTTCAGAACACAAATTGGATTAATGAAAGTAATCGCTTAGTTTGGGGTAGCAGCATGCGTCGTGATTATGCGGACTATCAATTATTTCTAGGACGCCCGTATACGGTGAATAGTTGGCAGGTGTTTGCTCATGATGAGTGGCGCATGAGTCAATCTGCCATATTAAATATAGGCACAATGTATGAAGATAATGGCATGGGTAACAGGAGTGGTTCGCCGCGTGTCTCAATCAACTATCATTTTACCCCGCAACATACGCTACGGTTAGGCATTTCGACTGCTACCCGTAGCCCGGTTATGTCAGAAGCATTTATTGCTGCGAATAATACAATCTGGGGAGGAGCATATGTGCCGCCAGTTAAGCCTCTTGTGCCGGAGAAAATATTATCTAAGGAAATTGGTTATATAGGTGAGTTTCGCTCGTTGGCACTTACCGTTGATGCACGTGCATACATTGACCAAGTACGTGGATTAATTTGGTGGGATAAATATGTTGAATTAACCCCTGCCTTTCCCGATAGTTTTAAAAATTTGTTTGATGCCGAATACAGAGGCATTGACGCAACAGTGAAATATCACTGGAGTAATGGACGTAGTTTCGGGGTGTTAAATTATGCGTATCAACAAGCATCTACTTCTCTGGGAAGTATACCAACGCAATACTATAACCCAACGTCGGATCCACTTGATCCAAAGAGGTATTCGTCCGTGGGTGATCGCGTTCGGCAGTACTATAACAATGAGTATGTTACTCAGTTTTCTAGCTTAGTTCCATCTCATAGCGTCAGTTTTTTGGTATCGCAAGATATGTTGAATAACTTGCAGTTGAGTGCGGGATATTATTATAGAGGGAGAGTGCACGTGGGAGATGTCGGCTCGGATGTCACCCCTGAAAACACTATGCGTCGATTTGATTTACGCATTGCGAAAACTTTCAAATTTGAGAAAGGACATCGTGCCGAAGTAGCTTGGATAGTGCAAAATATGACTGAAGATAATTACACCAAATACGGCACAGTTAATGCGGTTGCCGAGGTGTTGTTTACGCGGAGAGCTTGGTTGACCGCGACCATAGATTATTAGTGCTGGATATACCCGCTACTTGAGTAGAATTCCCTTATCCCTTTCCATCGTAATATTGCTTGGTTTATCCATATGGACAGCCCAAGCAGCCCCTTTGCGAGTGACGGTGTTTTCTGCTGAACCAAGAAGCGCTTATGACCAATTTGTACAGTCTTTTAAAGAGGAGATGGCAAGTGAAAATATTGTATTAACGCTTAATCCAAGTAATTCGCTTTCATCTGAGTTTGATTTAATTGTGGCTGTCGGAATTAAGTCTGCCGCTATTGCCCTGAAAACACACTCTCCGATTCTCTGCGTGCTTGTTAGTAAAGCAGGATTTGAAGAGCTCTTGCAATCTGATCAACAAAACAAGCGTGCTATCTCAGCTATCTATATGGATCAGCCGGAAAAGCGTCAAATTGATTTGCTGGTCGCAGCACTGCCAATGGCTAAAAAAATTGGTTTGTTGTTTTCAACGCAATCACCGAATTTGCTTGAGTTGCGCAAAGCAATTAAGCAAAAAAAGCTAATCTTGTATGAACATAAAACCAATCCCTCTGATTCCTTGCATCAGGATCTACAGTTGGTATTGAAAAAAAGTGATGCTTTGTTAGCGATTCCTGATCCTAGTATTTATAACTCATCCACGATAAGACATATTTTGCTGGAGACCTATCGTACAGGAATTCCTTTGATAGGTTTTTCACCTGCTTATGTTAGAGCTGGTGGACTGTTTACTGTATTTAGTAAACCAGAGCAGATTGCTAAGCAAGCATCAATGTTGAGCAAGGCATACATTGATACTGGCAAATTAGCTGGGCCGCAATATCCCAATAAATTTGATGTAACAGTAAATCGACAAGTAGCACGTTCTTTAGGCATTCAGATCCAAGCAAACGATGTGCTAATCAGAAAAATTAACTCTGCCGAGGGTGGCGCGCGGGGGAGCCAGTGAGGAGCCCAAGTATCCATCAGCAAACATTGTTAATTGCCATGATGCCCATGCTGTTGGCAATCATTCTGCTGGATAGCTATTTTCTTTATTCACGCTTTTCGGCCATGGAAGCAGGGATGATTGATCGAGCTAAATTGCTGTCCAAGCAAATTGCGTCATCTGGGGAGTATGCCTTGTTTTCTGGTAATACAGATCAATTGCAACGGGATGCGACAGGGGCATTAAAACAGAACGATGTTGCGGTAGTCGTGGTTCAAAATATATCTGGAAAAATAATCGCTTATGCTGGTGACACTATCCCTCAGGCAGAGAGCCATTTTATTAAATCATATGCTATTACGGGGGTAATACAGGACACGGATGATTATTTCTGGGTAAAAGAGCCCATTGCTTCAGTTTCGATTGATTTAAGTGACTTTGATACGCAGAACGAAAGTGCTGGCTCGAAATTATTAGGTTATGTACTGGTTAAGATAGATAAGCTAAGTTTACAGAAGGCAAAATGGGAAGTATTAGAGGCAAGTTTACTGATTTCAGTATCGCTATTGGTGTTGACGGTATTTTTTGTGATTCGAATATCACGCCGTATTGTTAATCCGATCAAAGCACTGAACCAAGTTGTGCGGAATATTGGTGAGGGCGCGTTGGATATGCGACTTGCTGATTCGCCTAAAATTCTTGAGCTCAAAGAATTAGCACAGGGTGTTAATGAAATGGCGCAGCAGTTACAAGCAGACCGAGTTGCATTGGATGCTCAGACGGAATTGCTGCGCTCCAACGAAGAGCGCTTGAATGAAATTGTTAATACCATGCCTGTCGCGCTGTTTATTAAAGACGTGCATAGCCAGATAATTTTGATGAATAGTGCCTGTGAAGCCCAGTGGGGGGTCGTATTCTCAAGCGTAGTCGGCACTAATGCGGGCCGTTTTTTTCCTCCAGAGCAGATGTCCGCATCTTTTGAAAATGACAAACAAGTTTTGGCGGCGCATAGGATGGTCGATTTTGAAGAGCAGGTATGGAACTCAGAGATCAAGGCGAGTCGAACTCTACATACCTTCAAGAAAGGTGTTTATGACCGAAATGGTGAGCCGCTGTATTTGATTGGCATAAGTGTTGATGTTTCGGAACGCAAATTGGCGGAAAACCGCCTAAAACTGCTAAATGAACAGCTAGAGACTCGAATTGAAGACGCGACACGAGAGGCGCGAATGAAAAAAGAAGATGCGGAAAATGCCAATTACGATAAAACTCGTTTTTTGGCTGCCGCAAGTCATGATTTGCGCCAACCTATGCATGCGCTTGGACTTTTTGTGAATGAGCTGCGCACAAAATTGACAACAGCTGAACAACAAAAAGTTGCGGGAAAGGTAGAAGAATCTGTAGAAGCGCTGTCCAATTTATTGGATGCCTTGCTAGATATATCAAAACTTGATGCTGGGGTAGTGACACCGGATTTTAGGGTGTTTTCAATTGCACCTTTGCTAGATCGTATTGGTCAAAATAGCCAGCCACTGGCTGAACGCAAAGGAGTCACCTTAAAAGTGATCTCAAATGGGACGATGGTTAATAGTGATCCGGTTTTATTAGAGCTGATCTTCAATAACCTGCTTAGCAACGCTATTCGTTACACCCCTCGTGGCGGTAGGATTTTGTTGGCATGCAAATCACGCGGTGACAAATTGAGAGTTGAGGTACGCGATAACGGAATCGGTATACCAGAAAATGAACAGCAAAGTATTTTCCGCGAGTTCGTGCAATTAGCGAATAAGGAGAGAGATCGCAGCAAGGGACTTGGTTTGGGGTTGGCCATTGTTGATCGTGTGGCAAGATTACTTAATCATAATATAGAGCTTCGTTCTGCCAGCGATAAGGGCTCAGTATTCTCCATTACCTTAGCCAAAGCGCTTATGCATATGCAGGAATTTACGCCACAATATGTGCTCATGAATGAAGTTGGGACTAGCCATTTTTCAGGTAAGTTCAATAGTTTGGAGGTGCTCGTTGTGGATGATGATCCACTTGTTCGTAAAGGTACTCAGGGGGTAGTCGAGTCTTGGGGCGGACGGGTCTTAATGGCTGAATCTATCAGAGAAGTGAAGGAGGTTCACTGCAAATCAAATTTTGATTTAGTTATTTGTGATTATCGTTTGCCTGATGGCGATGGGATTGAGATAGCCGACTGGATCAAGGCGAACTTTAAAATCCAACCTATATTCATATTGATCAGTGGTGATACCTCACCAGAAGTGTTGCGGATGGTTGATGAGCGGGGTATTCAGCTTTTACACAAACCAGTACGCCCAGCAAAATTGAGATCGTTGATTCAATACCTGCTTGATCAGAAGAAGGCGGAAACGGTTATTTAAAGATTTAAGCTGCAAATCAAATCTCGCCACAGAGATACGGAGTAGAAATAAACGATTAATACAAGTTGATGATCACCTATCAGTTGACGTAGAACTTGATCATACTCAACACTATTCGTTTTGCATCGCTTGTACAACTTCACGCTTATGTTAGCGCTATTATCCGTGATGCAATTATGGCTACTCAGGTTGCGAGCTTTAACATTCATGATGTTCATATTCGCGTATGCAGCAAGCGTGCAAAGGACTTAGTGACGCTCTTTTTTCATGGCCTGTGCAGCTTCACGCTTATGTTCGCGCTCTTTTTCCGTAGCGCGCTTGTCATGTTCTTTTTTGCCTTTGGCTAGGCCAATATTGATTTTGATGAGACTACCCTTGTAGTGCAAATCTAAAGGCATGA
>Ga0316204_10003952_pt1 | contig 28016 bp, 22 predicted proteins | sample 6monrhotite_MG_2_FD_205661 | JGI IMG/M metagenome (GOLD analysis project Ga0316204, IMG submission 205661) | Microbial mat bacterial communities from mineral coupon in-situ incubated in ocean water Damariscotta River, Maine, United States -... | ecosystem: Environmental > Aquatic > Marine >...
TCCTCGTTCCTCGTCGTCATCGCCCTTCACACCCCTGTGCAGTGACTCTCGGGTCGTCTGGCATGCCCACCTGGGTTTGCATCCATTGCGAAACCTGGCCGGTTTTACAGCGTGGGATGGCAGAACAGCAACACCTGGGCTCCGTCGAAAACCGTCCACGTGTTCGCAAGGTCTTGCCTCCTGATGTCGCCTTGCGGCGAGGCATCTGACGTCGCAACACCCTCTAGTCTGAGACGCTGGGACGTCGCGTTCCTCACAGGTACGCATTCGATGTTGGCGCGCGCCGTGCGGCGCGGTTGGGCGAAAGATGCGGGCTCAGAGAGGGGGGACGTGGCGTTCCTCAACGGGGTCTCTTCGCCGTTGGCGCGCGCCCTGCGGCGCGTGTTGGCGGAAGGTGCGGGCTCAGAGAGGGGGCGTCATGATCCGCAACGGTACGGGGGCGCAGTTGGGCATCCCAACCAACGGGCTGCGGGCGCCCCCTCCCGGCGCACCCGCGCCGGGGTGATTGAGATGCTCTATGTCTGAACAGACCAGCAGCGACTAAAAAGGCCCCTAACCGAAGTACTTCTCGACGACCTGTGCGGTGGAGGAGATGAGATCGTGAAGCTGCCCGCCGGGCTCGATGGGGAACGGGAGCGGGGGGCGGGGGTTCTTGCCGCCGCCGGCCGCGATGAAGTCCTTGGAGAGCAGGACAGTCGTCTCCTGCCATTCATCCTCCCTGCTCGGGCGGTATCGGAGGACATTCCGAGTCTCGAAGGTCGCCGGGGACCGTGCATCCCTGTGGGGCCTGGGGCGATCCGGCTTGCTGAACTCCGTGATGGCCCTGTGGAGCCGGACGAAGTGCCCGAAGAGCGGGTTGTCAGGCATGATGGGCTTGGGCAGCGGGGGGAGGGGAAGCCTGCCCCCGCCGCGACCGGCGATCACGACGACCATCTCCTGCACCTCGTTGTCGTGGTCAAGGAAGCGGTACCGGAGGACGTTCGTGGCCTCCATGATGAGTCTCGCGCGTACGTCGTTGTTCATGAGTCACTCCCTTGTAGAGGTTTGTGTTTACTGAAAGGCGATCAGGTGCTGAGCCCAGGCGGGCTCTCCGGCCAGGCGCAGATCCCGGAGCACCTGAGCGGGGTGGGCGCCCTCGGCCATGGAGGTACGGATGTCACGGAAGACCGCCTCGGCCGAGAGCGTGTCGATCTCATCCGTCGAGGCGATGACCGTCGAGGCGCCAGCGGTGATGAAGGCGTCTGAGAGCCCGCCGGCGCGGTGGCCACTCTGCGGTGTGTAGCCGCTGTAGCAGGCGACCAGGAACACCGTGGGCTCGCCGGCCAGATCCGTCGCGACCAGATCGCGCATATCCAGTGTGTCGTCGCCGCCCGGGTCGGGGTTCAGCATCAGCACGGCGGACTGGTTGACGGAGACGAGCCCGTGGGCGTGGATCTCGATGACGCCCGCGCTCTCCATGGCGAGCAGGGCCCGCGCGGGGGTCGCGCTCTCGTTGAGGAGCGCGGTCGCGCCGCTCAGGTCGCTCGGTGTGCGCAGCGCCGGGAGCCCGCGTTCACCCTTCAGAACCCCCGGGGCGACCACCAGCCGCGTCTCTGAGAGAGGGGCCTTGTCTGGGCCGGTGGAGCTGGGGGAGCGGTAGTACCAGGCGGTGTCTGCCGGCAGCAGCCCGGAGGTGCCGTAGTAGGGTTCCCGAGCGATCACACCGACCGTCGGGCAGTCCGAGAGGTGTTCGAGGATGGCGTCGGGGACGAGCTCCACGGCAGGAGGAGGGAGGAGGCCCTCGTCTGTCTTCACCCTCTCGACGGCGACGGCTCCCTGCTGATCCCGCGCTACGACGGTCGTGCCGTAGTCCACTGAGATGCCCAGCGTACAGGGGAGCGGGGCCGAGACATCGTCCTCCTCTTCCAGGAGCTCGAGGGCTGCCGCTGGTTGATCGTTGAGCGCGGCTGAAGTGACCAGGGTTCTGTAGCTGTAGGTCCGCAGATCCTGCGCGTCGGGATCCTCCGGGAGCTCCGCGGCGCTCGCTGCCGCGCGCTTGAGAAGAACCTGCGCGGCTTCAGGCTCCTGACGGATGCGCGCCCGACCCTCGATGTGGTCGAGAAATATGGTGTTGTAGGAGGTTCCGTCGTCAGCGAGATCCGTTCGCCTCTCGTTGATATCGGCGAGCAGCGCGTCGAGCTCCGCCTTCGACAACATGCCCGCCTCAGCCAGGTGGGCGAGCACGAACAGGTAGTTCATCGGGGGGAGCGCATCGTCGTCACAGGTCGATGTGTCTTGCTGAATACGATGCTTCGCCGAACGGTACCGGTTCTGGTTGAGCTCAGTCAGCGCGAGCAGGATCTCCGCTGACTGTCGGCTCGCGCAGTCGCTCTGCCGGTCGATGTGCTCCAGAAAGTAGGCCTCCGCGACGGCGAACTGTGTTCCTTGAAGCTCATCCAGCCCCAGCCGGCAGTGGCCCAGGGCGCTCAGGATGTGCGCCTCGGACTCCGTATCTCCGATCTGTGCCGTGAAGGTGAGGAGGCGCGATCGTATGGCGTTCTCCTCTTCGTAGTCGTGGATGCTGTTGTAGGAGCCGCTCAGCAGCTTGCCGATCTGAATGCAGGGGTGCTCCAGCCCGGGCTGCGTCTCGCAGGTGTCCCAGGCTGGCCGCAGCCGATCAATGACGGCTTGCGGTCCATCGCCCCACGAGAGGTAGCCCTCGTAGAATGGCCCCATGAGCTGGAGCCAGGGGTCTGAGCTGGCCTCCGCGGCGCTCAGGTAGAGCGCTTGCTTCTCCCCAAAGGGCAACAGCTGGTAAGTCCAGAGGCGCTCCAGGGTGAGCATGACGATGTCGTCGAAGCCACTGTCGGCGGCGCGCTGTATCAGCTCGGTCCGAGCCTCGGGGGGGAGCTTCGAGGTCTCAAAGAGCTCCCGGTAGCTGGCCGCGGCGGCGGCGCGCTGGGGGCTGAAGTCATCGAGGGTCGCTGAGAGGTGGTCGGTGAGCGCGCTGCCCGCCGCCAGCTCGTCCAGTCTGGAGGCGAGATCCGCGAGGTTCGCCAGCTCCTCGGGGGAGGTGGCGGTGGCGACGGCCTCGTAGAGCCCGCGCCGGGCGATCCCGGGGAGGGCGTCAATGATGGCGTCCGGGAAGGTCTCGGTGTGCAGCGCGACCGCCCTCGCGAGCCTCCTGGCCTCATTGAAAGCACTCACCCGGGCGTCGAGCTCAGCCTGGATGCTCTCGGCGGTCTCGGCAGCCTCCGCGCTCCAGCCGTCCTCGTCGAGCGCGGCGATCGCCCGGAAGTCAGCCGCGGCGCTCGCGTTCAGGCCCATCCGCCGCATGGCGACGGCGCGATTCCACGCGGCCTGGGGGTGCGCTGGCTTCAACTCCAGCGCTTCGGAGGCGCGGAGGAGGGCCTCCTCGTACTCGCCGTCAGCCAGGGCCAGCGCCGCCAGATCGCTGGCGGTGTCGGCGCTCTTCGGGCCATTGGAGAGGCGGGCGAGCGCTCGCTCCGGATCGCCGAACAGCAGCTCGGCGGCGACCAGCCCGGCGGTGTCGTTCTTCTCTTCGAGGGCGCTCAAGACACCGTATACGGACGGCACCTCGCCGGACGGGGTGACGGAGTGGGAGACGTTGTAGGCGCGGTAGCGGTCCGCGGCGGGGTAGCTCAGGCGGCCCTCGATGGCGCGGGTCGGCTGGAGGTTCTGAACAAAGAGCCCGGCTGCATCGGGGGGTGACTCGATGGGCGTCCCGGTCTCGGTGAGCTGTGTGCCGAGCACGGCGATGAGCCCTACCGCGGCGAGCGCCGTGACGCCCTTCCACCACGGGGTCTGGAGGGAGGAGGGTTCGGCGGCCTCCTCCGGCTCGGCCTCCTCCGACCCGGCGAGCTCGGCCGCGGCGACCTCCGCCAGCATGGCGAGCTGGACCTGCGCTTCGAGCGCTCGCTGACAGGTCGCACAGTCCGCGATGTGCAGTCGAAGCTCGGCGGCCTCGCTGGCGCTGAGCGCGCCCTCCACCATCAGGCTCAGTCGATCGCAGGGAGAGGTCATGAGCAGCTCTCGTCGAGAGACCGGGTGAGGATGACGGCGAGCTTCTGTTTGGCGCGCGCGATCTGATTGCTGATTGTGCTGAGGGGTCTCCCCAGCAGCCTCGCGATCTCACGATGCTTCTTGTTCTCCAGCGCGGACATACTGAACGGCGTTCTGTAAGGCTCCTTCAGCTCTTCGATAGCATGCCGGAGGTCGTCGGAGGTCACCTGGAGCCACCTTTGTTCGGGGGTCTCCGAGAGCGGGAGCGGGACCACATCGGGGATGTCATTGATCGCCACGCCGCTGTCGTGCGCGTGCTTCTCCGCGCGGCAGTGGTCGATGAAGGCGTTCTTGAGCGCCGTCGCGGCATAGGCGCGGAGTCTGTCCGGGTGGTCCGGCAGGTTCTTGCTGGTCAGCAGGCGGGTGAGGGTATGCTGGACGAGGTCGTCCGCCAGGACGTCATCCCAACAGGTCAGATGTAACGCGACCTTCGCCAGATGCGGTCTGAGCTCGGCGATCTGCACCGACAAAGGATATCCCTGCGTTAACAGGGGTGTAACTATCACATCCAGCGAAATATCGGGGTGGATGGTCTCCACATCGGTCCCGTGTTGGGGGTTCCCAACCGTTCAACGGGCCGCTCAGTGTTTCTCTCAGTGTTTCTCTCAGTGTTTCTCTCAGTGTTTCTCTCAGTGTTTCTCTCAGTTTTCTCTCAAAAGTTCATCCAGAAAAGTCAGTCGATGCGTTCGCTCACGCCCACGACTCTCCCCACGACCTCGCCGATGACGTTGCGAACTTCGGTGTGAGGCCAGGTCGCCGGCCGCGCCCACGCGCCGGGGGCCGCCGCCGCGAGGGCCGCCTCCACAGCCGCTCCCAGGGGCACCTCGCTCCCGCTCAGGCTCTTGATGGCGAGCCCCATCCGCCGCCCGGGGATGGCGATACAGAACACCCCCTGCGCGCCGATCTTCACCGCCATGGGCTCCGTCGCCGCCCGGACGACGTCCAGATCCAGGCGGTCGTCGCCGCTGGTCCACCGGGGCTGGTTGGCCATCGCCCACCCGATGCGGCCGAGCCGGCCCCCGGGAGCGTCCGCCATGGCCACCGCCATGCGACCCCAGGCCCGCGCCATGCCCTCGATGGACAGGCAGAGCACCGGCACCCCGCAGCCGTCCACCGCGAGCCCCGGCGCCTCGCCGCACCAGTCCGCGGCGACCTCCGCGATGCGGCGCTGGAGCGGGTGCTCGGGGGGGCGGTACTCCAGGCTCCAGCCGTTGACGGCGCAGGCCTTCAGCATCAGCGTGTGCTTGCCCGAGCAGTCGTTGTGGATGTCCAGGAAGGGCGCGCTGGCGCGGAGGAGGGCGTCGCCCGAGGGGCGATGGATGGGCCGCTCGGCGCCGCACTTCAGCCAGGTCTCCTCGATCCCGAGGCGGTCCATCAGCGCTCGCAGCGCCTCGACGTGGAAGGGCTGCCCGCTGTGGCTGGAGGCGCCCAGCGCCAGCTCGATCTCGGACAGCGCCGGATCGCCCGCCTGCTCCAGTGAGCACCAGAGCTGGAGGGGCTTGGCGGCGCTCCGCCAGGGGCTGCGCGCCGGGGCGCCGCTCTCCCAGGCCACCTCGTCATCACAAATTGCAACCCCGCGTACGGGGTGCGCGGTCTCCATGCAGTCGCCGCGATACTGATGCACGTTCATGCCCACCACCTATACGTCAGGAGCCCACATGTCCCCCGTCCTCCCCGAGCTGCCCGCCGGGGTCGTCGCGCGGCGCTCGCTGGCGCACCTCCAGCAGGTCGTCGCCGTTGACAGCAGCAGCGACGAGACCTCCGCGAGCATCCCCTCGACGCCGGGGCAGGCGCGCCTCGCCGAGGCCCTCGAGGCCTTCTTCAAGGGCGTGGGGGCCCGGGTCGAGCGCGACGACTACGCCAACGTCATCGCCACCCTCCCGGCCCGCAATCACAGCGGCGAGCCTCTGGCGCTGATGGTCCACCTGGACACCGCCCGGGGAACCCACAACGTCGAGCGCCTCTCCGTGCTGGAGGCCTGGGACGGCGCCCCCATCCCCTACGCCAACAACGACGCCATCCGCGTGAGCCTGGAGAACTACCCCTCCGCCGAGGCGTTCAGCGGCGAGGACATCGTGCACGGGCCCGGGGACGCGCCCTTCGGGCTGGACGACAAGCTGGGGCTGGCGCACCTGATGACGCTGGCGACCCTGCTGGCGGAGCACCCGGAGATCCCGCACCCGGAGCTGATCATCGTGGGGCGACCCGACGAGGAGATCGGTCGCATGGCGGCGGTGGAGGGGCTGGCGGTCCTGCTGGCGTCGCGCGGGGTGCGAAGCGGCTACACCATCGACGGCATCTTCCCCTTCGAGATCAACGCCGAGAACTTCAACGCGAGTCAGTTCTCGGTGTGGTTCGCCGAGCGCCCCCTGGCGCTGACGCCGGGCCGGCCGGTGGCGGTTCACCTCGGCGGGGTCAACACCCACGGCGCCACCGCCATGGCCGAGGGCCACCGGGCCGGGCCGCGGCTCGCCGCCGAGCTGGTGGCGGCGGTCGCGTCGCACGGGGATCGGCTGGTGCCGGTGGACTTCGCCTCGGATCCACTGCGGGACTGCGACGCGGTGCTGACCTTCAGCGCGGCGGATGACGCGGCCGTCGAGGCGCTCCGCGCGGCGGCGGAGGCCGTGATGGCTCCCCACCTGCCGCGCGGCGCGAGCCTCTCTGTGATCCCGGGGAGCCCGGGGAGCCCGGAGGACACCCCGGCGCCGGGCGGCGCCTGCGTGGACCTGCTGGCCTGGATGCGGCGCTTCATGGACAGCGACGGCGTGTCGCCGCTCATGGCCGAGGACTCCGAGGGGCGCCAGGGCTACTCCCACCCCTTCCGGGTTCGTCGCGACGGCGGCGGGCTGCGACTCGACGTCCGGCTCCGGGACTTCAGCGCCGACGGCCTCGACGCCCGGGAGGACCACCTCCGCGCGCTGGCCGGGGAGCGCCCGTTTCGCGTCAACGCGCAGTACATCAACATGGGGCCGAAGCTCGCTGAGCGCGCGGATCTGGTCGAGCGGGCGGTCGCCGCTGGCGAGGCGGTGGGGGTTCGCTGTCCGGTCCAGCCCATCCGCGGCGGCACGGGCGTGGACCCGTTCCTCGCCAGGGGCGTCGCGGTCGCCAACCTGGGCACGGGCTACTTCGCGCCGGAGAGCGAGAAGGAGTTCACCTCGCTGCAGATGATGGAGCGCCACGCGCGCTGGCTGCTGGCGGTCGTCCAGGGGCAGGGAGCGGGTGAGCGCCGATGAACGATCGCGACTGGTTCCGCAAGGGCATGAAGAATCGTCGCCCCGGCTGCGTGATGGGCCTTGTTATGAGCGTCTTCATGTCAGGTAAGTACGTCCTCTTCGCAGCGGTCGCCGGGATCTCCGTGCTGCTGGATCAGCTCACCAAGTGGTGGGTGGTGCAGTACGTGGGGCGCGCCGACGAGATCGAAGTCATCCCCGGCTTCCTCTCCGTGGTGCACGCCAAGAACCCCGGCGCCGCCTTCAGCGCGCTCGACGAGTTCGAGTACCGCATGTACGTCTTCGCCGCCTTCACGGTGGTCGCCGTCGGCGTGCTGCTGCACACGCTGCGGGAGCTTCGGGAGGACGAGCGCGCCCAGACCGTCGCCGTGGGGCTCCTGATGGGCGGCGCCATCGGCAACGGCATCGATCGGGTGCTCTACCAGGAAGTCACTGACTTTTTGCGGGTCTACACCGAGTGGAGCGTCATCGCGGATCCGCTGCGGGACTGGTTCGGCACGAGCACCTGGCCGATCTTCAACGTCGCGGACGCCGCGATCGTCGTGGGGGTGATAGCCTTCACGGTGTACTTCCTCTTCCTGGAAGAGCGTGAAGCTCCCGAAGATGTGGAGCTTCCCCAAGAGGCGTGAGTTGAGCAGCTCTCCGTCGGTAACCCGCGTCCTCGCCTCCCTCGCGGGGTTGGTGGTCGTGATCGCGGGGCTCAAGGCCGCCAAGGCCCTGATGTTGCCCTTCCTCTTCGCCGTGGTGCTCGCCATCCTGGCCGCGCCGGCGGTCGTGGGGCTGACCCGATTGCGGATCCCCCGCGGGATCTCCGTGCTGGTGGTGGTCGCCGGCGTGCTCAGCAGCATGGTGGGGCTCGCCAACCTGACCGTGCGCGCGGCCCAGCAGCTCGGGGCCAACCTCGACACCTACATGGACCAGCTCACCCTCCGCTACCAGGAGACGCTGGCCCAGCCGGTGACCGCGCTGCTGGGGCGGCTGGAGGGGCTGGGGCTGGACCTGTGGGCGGTGGACGGCGAGGTCGACGCCGGCTCGGCGATCGGCATCGTGGGCGCGGGGCTGCAGTACGTCGTCAGCGGCACGCTGGGCAGCGTGCTGGATCTGCTCTCGAACCTGCTCGTCATCACCATCACCCTCGCCTTCATCCTCTTCGAGGCCCCGGACTTCCCCAAGAAGGTCCGCCACGCCTTCCACGACGGCGGCGCTCGCCTCACCCAGTGGGGCGGGCTCGTGGGCAAGGTGCAGCGCTACCTGCTGCTGAAGACGGTGATCAGCATCGTCACCGGCGGCCTGCTCGGCGCCTGGACGGGGCTGCTGGGGCTGAACTTCGCGGTGCTGTGGGGCATCCTCGCCTTCGCGCTGAACTTCATCCCCACCATCGGCTCCATCATCGCGGCGGTGCCGCCCATGATCCTGGCGCTGGTGCTGTTCGGCCCGGGGCACATGTTCGCGGTGGGCGCGGGCTTCCTGGCGGTCAACATCTCGCTGGGCAACGTGCTGGAGCCGCGCATCATGGGCGACCAGTTCGGGCTGTCCGCGCTGGTCGTGTTCCTCTCCCTGGTGTTCTGGGGCTGGCTCTGGGGCCCGGCGGGCATGCTGCTGTCGGTGCCGCTCACCGTCTCCATCCACAGCGTGCTGGCGCACGGCGAGTCCACCCGCTGGCTGGCGGTGCTCATGGGCGGGAGCCGCGCCATCGCGCCGCCACCGGTCGAGACGCTGCCGCTGCCCGTCGATCCGCAGGAGACCAACGAGATCTCCGCGAAGTAGAGGCTTCGACTCCGCTTTCGTGGGAGCAGGCGGTACACTCCCCCGCGTCTTGGGGAAGGGAGAAGATGTGCTTCGATTCATCGTCTTGAGCGGGCTCTTGCTCACTGGCTGCGCCGATAAAGCCCCGGACACGGGGGCGCCCGGCGGCGTCAACGGCCCAGGTGATGACACCGGGAGCCCCAGCGGCGATGACACCGGCGGAGGCGACGACACCAGCGGTGGGGACGACACCAGCGGGGGGCCGGGCGACGACACCTCGGCCGGCCCCGAGGATCTCGACGGCGACGGCTGGACGAGCGCTGACGACTGTGATGACCTTGACCCGGAGGTCCACCCCGGCGCGGTGGAGGTCTGCGACGAGCGGGACAACGACTGCGACGACGCCGTCGACGAGGACGCAGTCGACGCCCCGAGCTGGTACGCGGACGCCGACGAGGATGGCTACGGCGACGCGGACGCCGTGCGAGAGAGCTGCGAGAGCCCCCCGGGCTATGTGGCCGACGCCGCGGACTGTGATGACAGCTCCCCCGGATCCCACCCGGGCGCGGACGAGGTCTGCGATGAGGCGGACAACGACTGTGACCTCGCCGTCGATGAAGACGCCACGGACGCCAGCGACTGGTTCGCCGACATGGACGGCGACGGCTACGGCGACGCGGGAGCCGTCACCACGGGCTGCGCGGCGCCCCTCCGGCATGTCGCCGATGCCACGGACTGCGACGACAGCGACGGCGCCTCCCACCCCGGCGCGGATGAGGTCTGCGACGCCGTGGACAACGACTGCGACCTCGCCGTCGATGAGGACGCGGTGGATCAGCCCAGCTGGTTCTTCGACGGCGACGGCGACGACTACGGTGTGGACACCCTCTCGGCGGTCTCCTGCGAGGCCCCGGAGGGCTACGCCGCCGACGCGGGGGACTGTGATGACAGCGCCCCGCTGACTCATCCTGGCGCCCCCGAGCTCTGCGACGGCGTGCAGAACGACTGCTCGGATGTCACCTGGAACGACGACGACGACACCGTGAGCCTGGAGGCATCGGACGGCACCTGGACCTCCTTCAACGCCCTCCTCGGGGGCGGGACCGGTCTCGTCCCCGCGGCCGCGACCCTGAGCGACCCCGGCACGCTCTGGGTCTGCGCCGGAGACTGGTACGTCAACCTCCTGCTCACCGAGAGCATCGACATCATCGGCCGCGACGGCGCGGAGGACACCGTCCTCGACGGCGGCGGCGGCGGCTCGGTCATCGAGGCCTCCACCAACGGCACCGCCATCGGCCTCGAGGAGCTCACCCTCCAGAACGGCGGCGGCAATGTGGTCTCCTTTGGCGGGACGCTGCTGGACTCCGGCGGCGGCGTGCTCTGCCTCGGGGACATCGGCCTCTCGGTCTCCGAGGTCATCTTCCAGGACCACACCGCTGACGTCGGGGGAGGCCTGGCCGCGATCAACGGCTGCTTCGTCACCCTCGCGGACTCGGTCTTCGAGGACAACACGGCGAGCTACGGAGCGGGGGCGTTCTTCTTCTCGGAGGCCGAGGCTGACATCTCGGGCTCGGAGTTCTCGGGCGGCGTCTCCGAGTTCGGCGGCGGGCTCTACCTCTCGGAGGGCGAGATCACCCTCGACGGCTGCGCCGTCACCGGGAACGAGGCGACCTACGGCGGCGGCTTCTACATGGACAGCGCCGACGGCGGGAGCGCGGACACGACCTTCGACGACAACGCCGCGGAGTTCGGCGGCGGCGTCTACGTCCAGCTCTCCGGGCTGGACCTGCTGGACGTCAGCTTCACCGACAACGAGGCGGACTACGGCGGGGGGCTCTACGGCATCAACGGCAGCGTGCTGGCGTTGGATGACGTCACCTTCAGCGACAACTCGGCGACCTACTGGGGCGGCGGGGCGTGCGTCGAGGAGAGCGAGCTGACGGTCGAGGACAGCACCTTCGAGGAGAACCACGCCTCCTACGGCGGCGGCCTGAACCTCTTCTTCTCCGAGGTCAGCGTGACGGGGAGCCTCTTCGAGGCCAACGAGACCGTGTTCGGTGGGGGATCGGGCCTCTTCGCCGAGGTGGGCCTGAGCCCGCTGGAGATCGCCTACACCACGTTCTCGGACAACGTCACGACCAACGGCGCGGGCGGCGCCTACATCCTCGACTGGCCCGCTGAGATCTCACACACCACCTTCCAGGGCAACGAGGCGGTGACCAACGGCGGCGGCCTGGTCGTCCAGGACACCACGGTCGAGATCAGCGACACGGAGTTCCTGGACAACTCGACGGAGGCGGCCGGGGGCGGGCTGCTCCTCCACAACGTCGAGGAGGCGACGCTGACGGACGTGGAGATCACCGACAATGTCGCGTATCAGGTCGGCGGGATCTTCCTCTACACCACTGACATGGTCGGGGAGGGGCTCACCATCTCCGACAACCGCGCCACCAACCTCAGCGGCGGCCTCTACATGGAGTCCAGCGAGCTGTCCCTCTCCGAGTCGACGATCGGCTCAAACACCGCGCTCTCGGGCGGCGGCCTCCTGAGCTACCTCTCCGACCTCACGCTCTCGGACACCGTGATCCAGTTCAACAGCGTCTCGGAGGACGGCGGCGGGCTCTATCTGGACGGCACGACCGCTGAGCTGACCGGGGTGACCATCGACGGCAACAGCGCTGACTACGGCGCGGGCCTCTTCCTCCTGAGCGGCAGCACCCTGAGCGCGGAGGAGCTGGACTGTGTCTACAACACCTCCCCGCTCTACGGCGGCTGCAGCTATGTCTTCGACGCGGAGATGAGCCTGATCGACCCCAGCATCCACGACAACTCAGCGTCGAACATCGGCAGCGGGCTGTTGATCGGCGGGACGGCGGCGGTGAGCCTGCTCCGGGCGGAGTTCTACAACAACTACGATCACGACGTCTACGCCCTGGCCACCGGGAACGAGTACGTGTTCTCCACCACGACGACGACGAGCTGTGACGCCTCCGAGTGTCTCTGACTGCGCTCCCGCACTCGCTCAGATCTGGGGGGTCATGCCCAGGCGGGCCATCAGATCGCGGTCGGCGTCGAAGGCCCGGTTGGGGGTCGTGAGCAGCTTGGAGCCGGTGAAGATGGAGTTGGCGCCGGCGAAGAAGCAGAGGGCCTGGAGCTCCTCGGACATGGACTCGCGGCCGGCTGAGAGCCGCACGTAGCTCTCGGGCATGAGGATGCGGGCGACCGCGATGGTGCGCACGAACTCCAGGGAGTCCACGGGCTCCTGCAGCTTGTCGGCCATCGGGGTGCCGGGCACGGGCACGAGGTTGTTGATGGGCACGCTCTCCGGCGGGGCGGGGAGGCAGGCGAGCTCCCAGAGCAGCCCCGCCCGGTCGGCGCGGGTCTCACCCAGGCCGAGGATGCCGCCGCAGCAGACCTTCATGCCCGCCTCGCGCACGGCGCTCAGGGTCTCCAGCCGCTCGTCGTAGCCCCGGGTGCTCACCACGTCGCCGTAGTGCTCCCGGGAGGTGTCGAGGTTGTGGTTGTAGTAGTCGAGGCCCGCGTCCCGCAGGCGGTCGGCCTGACCGCCGTTCAGGGTGCCGAGGGTCATGCAGGTCTCCAGACCCAGCGCCTTGACCTCGCTCACCATCTCCTCGAGCTCCGGCAGATCCTTGTCCGCGACCTTCCGCCAGGCCGCGCCCATGCAGAAGCGGGTCGCGCCGCCGTCGCGGGCCTGTCGGGCGGCCTCCACCACGGACTTCAGCGCCATCAGCGGCTCGCGCTCGAGGCCGGTGGAGAAGCGGGCGGCCTGGGCGCAGTAGCCGCAGTCCTCGGGGCAGCCGCCGGTCTTCACGCTGAGCAGCGTGGACCACTGGACCTTGTTGGGGTCGTGGTGGCGGCGGTGGACCGTCTGGGCCTCGAAGAGGAGGTCCATGAAGGGGCGCGCGAACAGCGCCTCCACGGCGTCGCGGCTGATCCGCGCGGTCTCATGAGTCGGCTCGTGAGGCAGGGTCATCAGGCGCTCCAGGGGCGGGGCTCCTATCCCCTCCCGGGATCCGCCGCCATCTCGACGGGCGCCGCGGGACTGGCGTCGGCGTTCGCCGCGATGCGCTTCTGAAGCAGCTCCAGCGCGACGACCAGTGAGACAAAGATGACGCCGGTGATCAGCGCTCGGGTGTGTGAGTCCATCCGGTGGATCCTCGAAGCGTGTGAGCAGGTGTACGCAGCCCGGTGCCGAACGGATCGTCTGGCGAGGACTCAAGGCCGTCGCTCGCTTTTCCGTTCCTCCGGTGGGTCCCTGGAGGTTGGCGATGGCCGTGGTACGTGGTGAGGCGCGCGCGCCTTCGATCCTTGATGCGTTCGAGGCGTCCCTGGCGGACGCCCGCGCGGCCATCGCGGGCAGTGACTTCATGAGCGCGGCGAGCGGCGGCGGCAGCGAGGCCCTCTACCGTGGGCTGCTCTCCGCGGAGCTGTGGCTGGCGCGTGAGCGGTCGTCGCACCTCGCCCAGGCTGCCTGGCAGGTGAGCAGCGTCGGTACTGCTGGTACTGCTGGTAGCGACGAGACCGCGCTGCGGCTCCACTTCGTGCGTCGGACCCGGGAGGTCAGCGCCAGAGCCGCGCTGATCGAGGGCGCGCTGGGCGGCGAGCCCGGCCCGGCCTCGCCCTTCACGGCGGCGCTCATCGCCATGCACCACCACGCGGCCTGCGGCGACAGCCGCCGGCTGCTGGCCTGGGAGCTGGCCACCGGTGACGCTGTCGCCAGCGCACTCGACGACGCGGCGCTCTCGATGCGGACGCGCTGGTCGCTGCCCGCGCCCATCGCGCCGCTGTTCGACGCGAGGCCCGCCGGCACCGCGCTGCTGCTGGCCCCCCGCCTCGACGACGGAGTCTTCCGCTTCGCGGCGGACGTGCTGGTGCTCCACCGCTCGATGCACGATGCGCTCCTGTCGTCCAGTTGAGCGCGCTGGTCGATTGGTCCTCAAGCCCCGGTAGACGGATCCGAGGGCCGATGACTCAACGATCGCGCTCCAGAATCGCCACGGAGCAGAGCGCCTCGTCGAAGCCGATGAGGCCGCCCGCGTTCTGCTGGAGGCCGATCGTCGGCGCGCCCGCCTGGCGCTCGCCGGCCTCGCCCCGGAGCTGACACACCAGCTCGTCGATCATGCCGAGGCCCGTGGCGCCGAGCGGGTGGCCCTTGCTCTCCAGGCCGCCCGAGGTGTTGATGGGCCGCTCGCCGCCGAGGGCGGTGGCGCCGCTCTCGGCGTAGGCGCCGCCCTGGCCCGGCTCGCAGAAGCCCAGCATCTCGGCGGCGTACAGCTCGCAGAAGGCGGTGGAGTCGTGCACCTCGGCGATGTCGATGTCTCCGGGGCTGAGCCCGGCCCGCAGGTAGGCCCGCTTCGCCGCGTGCCGGGTGACGTTGTCCTCCCCAAGCTCCCGCCAGGCGCCGCCCATCAGGGCGCTGGTCCGCACCCGGACGGCGCGCTCCTTCGCGGCCCGCCCCTCCAGCCAGGAGCGGCTGCAGAGCAGCACCGCCGCGCCGCCGTCGCTGAGCGGCGAGCACATGCCACGGGTGAAGGGATCGACCACCGGCCGATCCGCCAGCACCGCCTCGGGGGTGACGGTGAAGCGGTACTGGGCCAGGGGGTTCAGGCTGCCGTGGTGGTGGTTCTTCGACGCGATGACGGCGAGCTGCGCCTGCGTGGTGCCGAAGGTCTTCATGTGGTGGCGTGCCTGCATGGCGTGCACGTCCAGGAACATCACCCGGTGGGGGTGCGGGGCGAAGGTCTCGCCGCCGCGGGCGCCGGCCTCGGCCAGGAAGGTCCGCCACTCCTCGGGGTGCCGCTGGTCCACGCCGCCCAGGAACAGGCCGAAGGTCTTCACCGGATCGTCCGGCACGAAGACCTTCTCGACGCCGACGGCCAACGCCAGCTCGACCTCGCCGCTGGCGATGGCCAGGTAGGCCCCGTTCAGGGCGGCGCTGCCGGTGGCGCAGCCGCCCTCCACGTTCACCACCGGCGCCCTCGGGGCCAGCAGGTTCTCCCGCATCAGCGGCGTGAGCGCGACCTGACCGCGGATGTTGCTCTGGCCCCAGACGTCCATGGCGCAGTTGCCGAACCACACGCCCTCCACGCCCAGCCCGTCCTCGAGCCCGGCGTCGGCGAGGGCGCCCATCACCGCCTCGCGGCTCAGATCCCGGAAGTCCCGATCGGGCCACTTCTGGAAGCGGGTGGCGCAGGCTCCGGCGATGTAGACGTCAGCCATTGAGGGCCTCCTGAGAGGCTCCATTAACCGCTGATGTTGACGCTGCTGGCGTTATGTAGGGCTCCCTTCAATGGCGGACATCATGGCCCTGAGACGAACGCTCCCCGCGACGCTGTTGCTCCTCCTCGTCGTCGGCTGTGATGGGAAGGATGACCCCATCGACTCCGGGCTCACCGGCGACACCGAGGCGGACACCGACACCGACACCGACACCGACGCTGACTCGGATGCTGACTCAGATTCAGACACCGACGCTGACTCGGACGCAGACTCCGACACCGACACCGACACCGACACCGACACCGACACCGGCACGACTGTCCCCGAAGAGGACTGCGCGGACGGGGTGGACAACGACGGCGACGGGCTGGCGGACTGTGAGGATGACGAGTGCCTGGAGGTCTGCCTGGAGGACTGCGGGGACGAGGTGGACAACGACGGCGACGGCGCGATCGACTGCGACGACGACGAGTGCCTCGGCGACGCGGCCTGCCCCACGAGCTACGCCCTGGAGCTGCGGGTGACCCCCGGGCTCGCTGGCGTCAGCTTTGGAAACGGCATCGAGAGCGCCCATGGCTACCGCGCGCTGGGCTACTTCTACGGCTACGTGAGCCTCGTCGGCGTGCCCGAGGACACCGCCGCGGAGGGCTTCAGCTGCTCGGGCTACCTGGGCGCCTACCCTGAGATCTTCGGGGCGGCGGGCTACGGCACGGCCCTCGACACCAGCGGCGCCTGCGGCGCGGACTGTGACTACGCCTTCACGTTGAATGTCGGCCCCTCGCCGGACACGCTGGCCTGGTACGGCGGCTGCCCGGTGGCGGCGCTGCCTGAGGCGTTGATCGGCTTCCGCGGCTACGAGAACGTTGTCCTTCGGCAGATCGAAGGCGCCTGGGTGGAGCAGTACATCGGCTACGAGGGCGACATGTTCGTCGGCGTCAGCGTGGGGGTCGACGGCTACACCTACCAGCGCCAGTACTATCTGGATCAGCAGCTTCCCGTGACCTGGACCGGCGCTTACTGATTTCGGATGGGCTACCTCTTCATCTCGTTGCTTGTCTTGTTCGTCGCTGGCGTCAGCTGGGCGAAGCGGCGGGCGGACATCGTGATCACGATCACCGGCGGCACCGCGACGTTGACCCGGGGGGATGTGCCGCCCACGGTGATGCACGACCTGGATGATGTGGTGCGGAAGGTGCCTGAGGCTGAGGGGCGGTTGTTGCTCACCGGTCGCGGTGATGACCTGACGTTGACCTGTGAGGGGTTGGACGAGGGGGTGTCGCAGCGTATCCGCAACACAGTGCTGTTCCACAGGGCGCGGCTGTAGAGCAAGGGAAACGCATCGCCGCGAAGGGCGAGGGGCGAGTCCCCAGTGCCTCCTCCTCCTCTCCTCTCCTCCAGAGCGGCTTCAGAGCGGCTGCTTCACAGCGACTCCAGCGGCTTCAGAGCGGCTGCTTCACAGCGACTCCAGCGGCTGCAGCACGCGCCGCACGGCGCGCCAACTGCGAAGAGGACTCTCTGAGGAACGTGACGTCCCAGCGCCCCACACTAGAGGGTGTTGCGACGTCAGATGCCTCGCCGCAAGGCGACATCAGGAGGCAAGACCTTGCGAACACGTGGACGGTTTTCGACGGAGACGAGCTGTTGTTGTTCTGCCATCCCACGCTGTAAAACCGGCCAGGTTTCGCAATGGATGCAAACCCAGGTGGGCATGCCAGACGACCCGAGAGTCACTGCACAGGGGTCCTCCAGACCGGGTGGCAAGGCGACGACGACGAGGAACGAGGAGGAGAACTTGCCTGAGAGGGGAAGCGCAGGTTCCCCTTTAGAGACAACGCGGGTTGGCAGCGGCGAATCCGTCAAAGTGGCTAAGACCCGCAGTAACGACCACGATCCATGCGGCAGCCGCGCTCACGCTGACCGTCACGATCCCAGCGGCAGCCCCTGGCCCGTGTCCTCTCCGACTTTTTCAGCCGTGAGCGTCTCGCCCCGCTCGACGAGCGGGGTTCGGGCTCGGCCTCCCTTGCAGAGTTCAGCCCGAGGCTGAACAACCCACACAAGCCGGGTTCACGAGGCTCGCTCAGACTCGGACTTGGAGCGTCTGTGGCGGCACGGGCTGGGGCTACCGCATGGATCGTGATTTGTTCGCGCGAGTGCGGCTGCCGCATGGCTCGTGGAGGTCACTGGGAGCGCGGCTGCCGCATGGATCGTGGTCGTTACTGCGGGATTTCGGCCACTTTGACGGATTCGCCGCTGCCAACCGGCGTTGTCTCTAAAGGGGAACCTGCGCTTCCCCTCTCGGGCAAGTTCTCCTCCTCGTTCCTCGTCGTCGTCGCCCTTCACTCCCCTGTGCAGTGACTCTCGGGTCGTGTGGCATGCCCACCTGGGTTTGCATCCATTGCGAAACCTGGCCGGTTTTACTGGATTCGTCCGGAACAACAACACCTGGTTCTCGTCGAAAACCGTCCACGTGTTCGCAAGGTCTTGCCTCCTGATGTCGCCTTGCGGCGAGGCATCTGACGTCGCAACACCCTCTACCGTGAGACGCTGGGACGTCACGTTCCTCAGAGAGTCCTCTTCGCAGTTGGCGCGCGCCATGCGGCGCGGTTGGAGCCGCTCTGGAAGAGAAGGGTGGGGACTCATCGAGAGGGTGGGGATGCGGTGCGTTCTGGCGGAAGGTGCGGGCTTGGCGAGTGTCTCAGCCAACGGGAGGGACATAAACAGGTAGAACCCCCCGGCTCCAGCCTCCGACTGCTCCGAGGCGTCTGACTGCTGCCTTGACGTCCACTGGCTCATCCTGAACGCTCATCGTGAAGAACACTGAGAGGCACCGAATGAGAGACGTTGTCTGGGACATGGAGACCGGGGATCCGGATGACTTCCTGACGCTGCTGCTGCTGCTGCTGGGACACCCTGGGGTGAACCTGGTGGCCGTGACCGTGACCCCGGGCGGTGCCGATCAGGTCGCCATGGTCCGCTGGGGCCTCGCGCAGTTTGGCGTGGACATCCCCGTGGGCGCCTTCCATGACCCGGCGACGCTGGAGCGAACGGACCAGCAGCAGTTCGATCGGATCAAAGACCGGGTCAGCGGCTGGCACTACAAGGTCTTCGCCAGACCCGATCGCTGCTATGAGGCCCTGCCTGCCTGGGAGGTGCTGCGGGATCACCTCGGCCCCGAGACCACCCTGATCACCGGCGCGCCGCTGAAGAACCTGGGCCAGCTGCTGGACGAACTATCGGCCGCGGGAGAGACCCCGGACCTGGGGCGCTGGTTCTGTCAGGGCGGCTTCGCTGGCGACAACGTCGTCCCGCCCGAGCGCCGCCTGCCCAAGTTCGAGGGCAAGCTGACCTGCCCCACCTACAACCTGAACGGCGCGCCCAAGGCGGCGCTGAAGGCGATGGAGACCCCGCTCTTCTCCGAGCGCCGGCTGGTCTCCAAGAACGTCTGCCACGGCGTGTACTACGACCGCGCCATGCAGGACCGCCTGGGCGCGCTGCTGGACGAGCCCGACGGCTACCCCCTCGAGCGCACCCGGCTGGCCCATCGACTCATCCACAAGGGCATGTCCGCCTACCTGAGAAAGCGCGCGGACGGCAAGAAGTTCCACGACCCCCTGGCCGCCTGCTGCGCGCTCAACCCGGACATCGGCGTCTGGGCGGAGGTGGAGATGTATCGGGAGAAGGGCCAGTGGGGGGCGAACCCCGCGCCCGGATCCAGCACGAGGATCATCACGGGCTACGACCATGAAGCCTTCGTGCAGACTCTGCTTGCGCGCTGACGATATAGGGGAGGCATGCTCTCCAGGGATGTAAAGGAACGGCTGGCGGAGCTGCTGTCCCGGTTGGCGGCGGCGGGGCTCGACGCACAGGAGCGCGAGACGCTGGAGGCGCTGGTTCGGGAGGCGGCGGGGGAGAACGCGACGCTGGACCTGTACGCGGCGGGTCGAACCGTGATCCCACAGGTCCGCTCGCCGAACGCCGCGCCGCCCACGCTGGCGCCGTCGCCGACCTTCGACCTGGACGCCGAGCCCTCCGAGCCGATCGACGTCATCGGCCTTGGCCCGCTGGCCCTGCGCTACCACGTCCGCCGGAAGCTGGGCGTCGGCGGCATGAGCGACGTCTGGCAGGTCGAGGACCGTCGGCTGCACCGCACCATGGCGCTCAAGATCATGAAGCCCGAGCTCCTGGGGCGGCCCGAGCCCAAGGCCCGGTTCGTGGAGGAGGCCCAGCTCACCGCCCAGCTCCAGCACCCGGGCATCCTGCCGGTGCACGAGGTGGGCGAGCTGCCCGACGGCCGTGCCTGGTTCACCATGAAGGAGGTGCACGGCCGCACGCTGCGGGAGGTGCTCCGCGAGGCCCACGACGACGAGGCGGGCCTGGAGAAGCACGAGCTGCACCGCCTGGTCGCCGACTTCCACCGGGCCTGTGAGGCCGTCGCCTACGCCCACGCCCAGGGCGTCGTTCATCGGGATCTCAAGCCCGACAACGTGATGATGGGGGACTTCGGTGAGGTGCTGGTGCTGGACTGGGGCCTCGCCCGGGTGGACGGGCGGGTGGAGCGCTCCATGGTCGATCCGCTGGGCGAGGAGAGCTTCGGCATCCACACCGATCGCAGCGACCAGTTCGTGACCCGGATCGGTCACGTCGCGGGCACGCCGGCCTACATGCCGCCGGAGCAGGCGTCCGGCAGCTTCCACGAGCTGACCCCAGCGGCGGATGTCTACGCCCTGGGCGCGGTGCTGTTCGAGATCCTGGATGGGCAGCCGCCCTACAGCGGGGGCTCCCCCGGGGCGATCCTGGAGGCGGTGATCGCTGGCGATCGACGAGCGTTTCCCAGCGGCGGCGTGGTCCCCGCGGATCTGCGCGCCATCTGTGAGCGGGCCCTGAACCCCGAGCCCGCGCGGCGGTATCGGGACGCGGCCTCGCTGGAGCGGGCCGTGGGGGCGTGGCTGGACGGCGAGCGGCAGCGGGAGCGGGCGCTGGCCTTCGCCCAGACCGCCGAGGGGCTTGGGGCCGAGGTGGACCACCTGCGGGAGCGCGCCGCGCGGCTCCGGGCGGAGTCGGCGGCGGCGCTGAAGGCGGTGCCGCGCTGGTCGCCAGCGGAGGAGAAGGCCGCTGCCTGGGCGAAGGAGGACGAGGCCGGCGCGCTCCAGCGGGAGGCGGACCTGCGTGAGCTGATGCGGGTGGAGGCGCTGCGGGCCGCGCTGGTTCACCTGCCGGAGTACACCGAGGTCAACGACACCCTCTTCAACCACTTCCGCAGGCTGCACGCGGCGGCGGAGGCGGCCCGCGACCCCCGCGCCATCTCGCTGCTGGAGGGGCGGGTCCGCCTGTACGATCGCGGCCGCTACACCGACTACCTGCGCGGGGTGGGGCGGATCACGCTGACGACCGATCCCCCGGGCGCGGTCGCCCGCCTGCACCGCTACGAGCTGCGGGAGCGCCGCCTGGTGCCGGGCTTCGTGCGCGAGCTGGGCGCGACCCCGCTGGCGCTGCCGATGCCCATGGGCAGCTACCTGCTGGAGCTGAGCGCCCCCGGGCGTGAGCGCGTGATGGTGCCCGTGTCGCTGGCCCGTGAGGAGCGCTGGACCGGCGCCGTGAGCCTGCCGCTCGCGGGCAGCCTCGCGGACGACGAGCGCTACGTGCCCGGGGGCTGGTTCCTGAGCGGCGGCGACCGCGAGGCGAGCGCCGCCCAGCCGCGCCGCTCGGTGTTCGTGGACAGCTTCGTGATCAAGCGCTTCCCGGTGACCAACGCGGAGTTCATGGCCTTCCTGGACGCGCTGGTCGCCGCGGGGCGGGAGGCGGAGGCGCTGGCCCACGTCCCCCGCCAGAAGCCCGGCCGACAGGCCGAGGAGGGGGCGATGATCTACAGCCGCCGCCCGGACGGCGGCTTCGCGCTTCAAGTGGACGCCGACGGCGACGAGTGGCGGCCGGAGTGGCCCGTGGGCATGGTCACCTGGAGCGCGGCGGCGGCCTACTGCGACTGGCTGGCGGCGCGGACGGGCCAGCCCTGGCGGCTGCCCTGGGAGCTGGAGTGGGAGAAGGCGGCCCGGGGCGTCGACGGGCGGTTCTACCCCTGGGGCGACTTCCTGGACCCGTCGTTCTGCTGCATCCACTACAGCGCCCCCGGGCGCACGCTGCCCGCGGGCTGCGAGGCGTACCCGGTGGACGAGAGCCCCTACGGCGTGCGGGCGCTGGCGGGGACCATCCGGGAGTGGTGTCAGGATCCATGGACCCCCGAGGGGCCCGCCCCGGACGGTGGCGAGTGGCAGCCGGCGGCCACATCCCGCGATCCGCTGATCTCCAGGGCGATGCGCGGCGGCGGGTTCAGCTCCAACCCGCGCACGGCCCGGATCGCCCACCGCACCGGCACGCCGGGGCACAACCGGCTGGGCTCGCTGGGGTTCCGCCCCGTCAGGTCGTGAGCGGCGCCAGGATCGCGCTCACCCGCCACAGGGGCACCGGCTTCTGCTTGCCCTTCAGCGACATGGGCTCCAGCATGACCAGCTCCGCCCAGGGCGCGACCACCTCGGCCACGGACGCGCCGATGAGGATCGTGTTGTCGCCCCGCGCCGCCCCCTCCAGCCGCTGAGCGGTGTTCACCACGTCCCCGATCACCGTGTACTCCAGCCGATCCGGGCTCCCCAGCGGCCCCGCCAGCACCTCGCCGGCGTTGATGCCCACGCCCACGGCCACGACGGGCAGTCCCCGCGTCGCCAGCACCTCGTTGAAGCCCTCCAGCGCCGCCTGCATCTCCACCGCGGCCTCGACCGCCAGCCGCTCCGTGGGCACACCCGCCAGCGGCCCCTCGGTGATGGGGGTGGGCACCTCCCAGACCGCCATGATGGCGTCCCCGATGAACTTGTCGATGACCCCACCCCAGCGCGTGATGATCGGCGCCATCAGCGCCAGGTAGTCATTGAGGAGGGAGACCACCTGGGCGGGCTCCAGCCCCTCGGACATGGTGGTGAAGCCGCGCACGTCGCTGAACAGCACCGTCGCGTGCTGGAGGCGCCCCTCGTGCATGCTCGCGTCCCCGGCGATCAGCCGGTCGGCGACCCGGGCGTCCACGTAGCGGCGGAAGGTCTGCTTGAGCTGCTCCCGCTGGGCCAGCCCCTCGGCCATGTGGTCCACCGCCCCGGCCAGCTCGCCGATCTCATCCCGTCGGCGAACCCCCGTCCGGGCGTCGAAGTCGCCGCCGCGCACCGCCTCCACGGAGTCCATGATGGCGGTGATCGGCTGGAGGATGCTCACGGAGAGGATGCGCGACAGCAGCAGCGCGAGGCCCACCCCGAGGCCCCACACCAGCGCGTAGGCGAGCAGGTGGTCGATCACCTCGCTGGTGATCCCCGCGTGCACCAGCCGCTCCCGCTCCACGTTCAGGAAGAACAGCAGGAAGGGCAGGGTGCCCGCGATGGCGAGCCAGCGCAGGGTGATCTTCAGGCTGGCGGCGTGCTCCAGCATGCCCAGCAGCAGGGTGCCCAGCGTGGAGAACATCAGGATCCCCAGCAGCGCGAGCAGCAGCAGCCGGATGTCCATCTCGGGCACCAGCGGCACCAGGAAGAGCAGCGCGCCGACGGTGAGGAAGAGCACCCCCACCTGCTGCTGCGCCGAGAGGCGGGAGAGCCTGCGGTGGATGCGGCCCCGGAAGGTCGCGGCGATCAGCCGCCCGCTGCGCCTGAGCGCCGCCTTGGCGGGCTCGCGCAGCGGGCTCAGCAGCACCCAGATGGTGCTCACGCCGCCCAGCAGCACCAGGATGCCGAAGGCCGTGCGATCCGCGCGGCTCAGGAAGGTCGCCGAGAGCGCCAGCGTCGTCACCAGCACGGCCCCGGCGCTCAGGCGCACTGTGAGATCGTGGCTGATGCCGGTCGCGTCCTCCAGCGCGTCCAGCACCTCCCAGCGCTGTCGGCCGGCGAAGGCCAGGGCGAGGGCCACGAGCGCGCAGGACAGGCCGAGGAAGGTGCCAGGCCAGGCGACGGCGAAGGCGAAGGGCTGGGAGACGCGCGCCTGGGGGGCGATCCTGGCCAGCCCCTCGCGGAAGAAGTACCGGCCTTGATCCACGTCGCCGTGGGCCAGCAGGAAGGAGCCCAGCTCCAGGCTCATGTCCGGGTCGTCCGGGGAGAGATCCAGGGCCTGTCGCATCGCATCCAGCCCGCCCGCGAAGTCCCCCATCTGCAGCAGCGTGCGGCCGATGAACAGGTAGTCCCGGCTGCTCTTGTCCTCGCGGGTCTTGACCTGGCTCAGGATGGGCACCAGCTCGCGGACCTGGAACTCGTCGAGCACCGCCGGCACCATGCCCAGCACCCGGGACTCCTCGAAGATCCGGGTGGTCTCGTCGATGACCCGCTCGATGCCCGCGTGCTCGCTGCAGAGCGCGATGGCTTTGTAGGCCTCGGCGTCTTCGGCCACCTCATCGAGCAGCCGCCACCAGAGCTGGGTGGCCTCGACGCAGCCCGACTCCCGGGCCTTCTCCCGCAGCTCCAGGAGGCTCAGCGCCGGCGGCACGGGCTCTCTGTAGAGCGGATCCTCGATCGCGCCGGTGACCCGATCCCAGCTCATCATGCGAGCGGTGAACATCACCAGCGCGGCGACCACCAGCGCGCCAGCGACGCGAACAGGCCAGGGGGATATGGGCTCGGGCACGGCGATAGTCTCGCAGATGGGGAGAACCATGCGTGTTTTTATCAGCGCTGACATCGAGGGCGTCACCGGCATCGCCCACTGGGACGAGGCCGACAAGAGCAAGGGGGACTACCGCATCTACCGGGCCCAGATGCAGGCGGAGGTGCGGGCGGCCTGCGAGGCGGCGCTGGAGGCCGGGGCCACCGCGATCCGTGTGAAGGACGCCCACGCCTCGGGGCGGAACCTGGATCCCCGCGATCTGCCCGTGCCCGTCGAGCTGGTTCGGGGCTGGGCGCCGACCCCGGCGATGATGGTTCAGGAGATCGAGTCGGGCTTCGATGCCTTGATGTTCATCGGCTACCACGACTGCGCGGGCTCCGGCGGCAACCCGCTGTCGCACACCCTGACGAACAAGATCACCGAGATGCGGGTCAACGGCCAGCCGGTGGCCGAGTTCCACCTGCACACCTGGGTCGCGGCGGTCTCCGGCGTGCCGGCGGTGTTCCTGGCCGGCGACGCCGCGATCTGCGGCCGGGTGCGGGCGTTCGATGAGCGTATCCGCACCGTCTCCACCAACACCGGCCGCGGGGACAGCGTGCTCTCCCGGCACCCGGAGGTGGTCCTCGCGGAGATCCGCGAGGGGGTCGCCGCCGCGCTCGCGGCGCCGGCGCCGCTCTGCGAGCTGCCGGAGCGGTTCGTGCTGGAGGTGGACTACAAGGACTGCCGCAGGGCGTGGCGAAACGCCCTCTACCCCGGCGCGAGCCTGACCTCCGATCGCACCGTGCGCTTCGAGACGACCGAGTGGATGGAGGCCATGCGCGCCCTCGAGTTCATCACCTGACTGCGCTCCCGCACCAAGGTCGGTACAGCTCGGAACGTCAGCTGGACATCAGTGACTTTTCGGGGACTTGAAATGACGAGTGCCATGTCGGCGTCCCTGAAAATCCACTGCTGCCTCACCTGACGTTCCGAGCTGTATCGACCTTGGTGCGGGAGCGCAGTGACGCCGGCGGTGAGCCGCGATTGTCCTGGGGTGTCCGTGGACATAATCGGACAGACCCGGACACAAGAAGTCAGTAAAATCACAATATCTTCAGTAGTTTGTAGTCGTACAAGATAGTCTGGGGGAGAACCCCACTTGAGCTCCCTCTTCGTGCTCCGTATCGATGACGCGCTCTCACGAGAGCACCGTGTCTACCTGACGCTCGACGCCTTGAGCGCCGAGCTCCGTACGCTCAAGGCGGCCCTCGACGCCGAGGCTCACCCCACGCGGGCGCTCGTCGTTGAGTGCCTGTCCTGCGCGGCGCGTGGCCAGGAGGCGCTCTCCAGCCTCGCGCGGGTGTGGCAGCAGCTGCTCCAGTCGGTGATGGCGGAGGCGCCAGCGGGCGAGCTGCGAGACGACCTCGAGCGCCTGGCTGAGGTCGAAGCCGCCCGAACACGCGACTGGGAGCGCGGCCCGGAGCGATCGGTGTGGCGGCTCTGGGGTGAGACCCTGAGCACGGCCCCGAACCTCGAGCGGGTGACGCGTGAGCTGGGGAGCGTGATGCAGCAGCAGCTTGAGACATGGAGGGGGCTGGCAGCGCGTGAGCGCGTGTCGCACCTCACGCTGATCTCGACGGCGCGCGCGGCGCAGGTGTCCGCGCCGCCGCCCGAGGATGAGCTGACGCTGGCGGACGTCCAGAAGGCTGTGTCAGAGGCGCGCCTGAAGGAGGTGCACCACCTCCGGACGCTGCACCAGGAGGGGGCCGCGCTGCACCGCTCGATCCCCACGGAGCGCGCCGCGCTCCAGGGGTGGTTCAAGGCGGCGACGGCGATCCTGGACGCCGCGACGCAGATCCTCGCGGCCCGCGCGGACGTCCCGCAGCTCCTGCTGCTGGTCGCCACCGACGATCAGCAGGCGCGCTCGACGCTCGAGGGGATGGTCTCCGAGTTCGGGATGCAGCAGTCGCGCTGGGCGCGTCGGAGCGAGGCCGCGCTGGTCCAGCTTGGGCGCGTCGAGGCCGCCGCCGGGTCGATCGCGGACGACGAGCGCGCGGCGGCGGAGGCGATCGGGGGTGAGGCCGCCGAGCTCCTGCGGTGGCTCACGGAGCCGCTGGAGTTCTGGTTCGTCGTCGATGGTGTCCTGGCGAGCGGTCGGCTCGTCTGATAGCGGTGCGCCGCCGGCCGCCATCAGCGGATCGTCAGGACCGCCATCTTCATGGGCGGGTTGTTGTCCGGGCTGGGGAAGTCCGTCTCCGGGAGGATCACCTCCAGCGCCTCCAGCGCCCGCCCCGACTTGCTCACGCTGCGCCGCAGCGTCTCCAGCCAGGGCTCCAGGTTCACCGTCGAGACGTGGTTGGTCGCCAGGATTCGGCCACCGGGCTCGCAGGCCAGCACGCAGGGCTTCAGCAGCGACGAGTAGTCCCGCACCGGGTCCACCGCGCCGAAGGGTGACTTCGCCCAGGTCGGCGGGTCCAGCACGATCAGGTCGAACTGGCGGGGCTCGAACTTCATGTACTGCCGCCGCCGCCCGCGGCCCTTGATGGGCAGCCCCGCGAGCTGGCGCATCGTGGGGATCACGTCCGCCCGGAGCGTCTTGAAGACCTCCTCATCGATCCCATTGAGCGCCGCGCTGCGCTGCCCCACCGACAGCGCCGAGCCCGCGAAGTCCACATTCCAGACCTCCGCCGCCCCACCCGCCGCCGCCGCGATCCCGATCCCGCAGGTGTAGGCGAACAGGTTCAGCACACGGGCCCCCCCCGCGTTGTCCTTCACCCAGCGCCGCCCCGCCCGGAAGTCCAGGAAGAGCCAGGGATCCTTGCCCCGGTGCCGAGGGCGGAGCGCATACTTCAGCCCCACCTCCAGCCCCGTCCCCTCGACCTGCGCCGCCGGCGAGGGATCGAAGCGCGGCTCGGGCCCCCGGTGGTTGTAGAACACCGGCAGGGCATGAAGCTCCCGGATCGCGGCGAGCTCGTCGTCCGCCAGCGGCTCCCGGAAGGTCTGGACCAGCACCGTGGCCCCATAGCGATCGACCGTCAGGCCGGGCCGCCCCTCCACCGCCCCATGGAAGAGCCGGAAGCAGTCCGTGCCCTCCACAAGCAGCGCCCGGGTCAGGTTCGCGCGGCGCTCACGCGCGGCTGTCAGCAGGTCGGCAACAAGGGTCATTTCAGAGGGCTCCCGGACAGAGAATGACCGGTATCCCGAATACCTTGTAGAGGTAAACCAGGAGCCCACAATGGAACTCCCCACACCCCACCAACCCCGTGAACTTCGTAGGGTTCAGTCGGTGGTGGACAACATCTTCGAGCTCCTGGATGTCGGCCTGCCCGTCCCCCCCACGATGCTCGTCCGCTTCAACTGCCTCACCGGTCGCCCCTGGCCCGAGGAGGCCGACGCCGGCGTCACGAGCCGCAAGGACTTCGCCCGCTGGGCCGCGATCCCCCTCGCTGCTCCAGTAGCCTTCCTCCCGGATCATCAGGCCATGGAGATGATCCGCCGCATTCAGGCCGGCGACTGCACCCACGCGGAGCTGTGTTGCTGGATAACCCTGCTGGTGGAGCACACGGGCGACCCCCGCTTCGCCGATCTCATCTTCTGGCCTGTGCGTCAGATGCGGCCTCGCGAGGTGCTCATTGCGGCTCGTCGGCGCTGGCGGGGGGAGCCGGTGGGTGGGGCTGGGTTGCCGGTGTGGTTGCTTCTGGATGAGGAGACCTGGGCTCTCTCACATGAATGGGTTGGTGTTCCTGTTCCTCCTCGGGTTTGTCGAGCTGCTTGAGTTTTTGTTTGTTGGTTTGTCGATTCGGGTTTGTCGGGGTTCGGGTTGGTTTGTACGGGTCGGTTTGTACGGGTCGGTTTGTACGGGTCGGTTTGTCGGGGTACGGGTCGGTTTGTCGGGGTACGGGTCGGTTTGTCGGGGTACGGGTCGGTTTGTCGGGGTACGGGTCGGTTTGACGTAGGTTTATGGGACTGTCGAGAGCGGTTTTGGCAGTCGCGGGCTCGTTGTTTGAGCGTCACGGCGAGGCGCCGTCGTTCTGCCTGTTGGGGTCTTGGACTTCCCGACCGTCCTGGGCGGCGCGGTGCCCCTTGGGAGATTCGACGTGTGCTCGCTGCGCTAACGAATCCCCGGACGATCCGTCAGCG
>Ga0316204_10003953_pt1 | contig 28011 bp, 27 predicted proteins | sample 6monrhotite_MG_2_FD_205661 | JGI IMG/M metagenome (GOLD analysis project Ga0316204, IMG submission 205661) | Microbial mat bacterial communities from mineral coupon in-situ incubated in ocean water Damariscotta River, Maine, United States -... | ecosystem: Environmental > Aquatic > Marine >...
TTGGAGGAAATCATGTGTTGAATGGCTTTACTATGGAATTGAAAAAAGGTGAAAACCTTGTGGTAATGGGAAAATCAGGATCGGGAAAATCGGTCATGATCAAATGTCTTGTAGGATTGCTGCAACCTGACAGTGGCTATATTGCTGTTATGGGAAAAGAGATAGGTACTCTAGACCGGACTGCTTTAGATACCTTGCGTTCCGATATTGGTTTTTTATTCCAGGGGAGCGCTTTGTACGATTCTATGACCGTTCGTGAAAATCTGGAATTTCCCATGCGAAGACATCGTGAGAAACTGGGTAACATTGAAGATACCACCCCGTTGGTTATGGAGGCGCTAGAAAATGTAGGATTGGGGCATACTATGGATCTGATGCCCGAAGAGCTTTCCGGAGGTATGAAAAGACGTGTAGCCCTGGCCCGCACTCTGATCCTTCAACCTAAGATAATTTTATATGATGAACCCACCAGTGGATTAGATCCTATTACTGCAAAAGAAATTATTGAGTTAATGCGCAGCATACAACAAAAATATGGTACCTCATCGCTCATCATAACACACGATGTAGACTGTGCAAGGGTTATCTCGGAACGGATGATTCTTTTGGTAGACGGTGTTAATTATGCCGAGGGTACGTTTAAGGAGTTACAACAATCTGAAGATCCCAAAGTGGAAGCATTTTTTAAAAAATAAGGTCATGGAAAAATCAACATCAGAAAAGATACGATTGGGTGTTTTTGTTATATTAGGTACTGCCTTGCTTGTGTTTGGAGCCTATTTAATTGGAAACAGACAAAACCTGTTTGGAAATACCTTTACCATTAATGTTATTTTTAACAATGTAAATGGCCTGCAAAAAGGTAATAATGTTCGTTACGCCGGTATTAATATTGGGACGGTATCTTCTATTAAAATGAAAAACGATTCCATTATTAATGTGGGAATGCTCATAGATGCCGATATGCTGAGCCATATTAAAAAAGATGCAATTGCAACCATTGGATCGGACGGACTAGTAGGTAGTATGATCGTCAATATTGTTCCCGGGGCCGGAAATACCCGCTTGGTGCAATCTGGGGATACCATTATATCCTATAGTCGAATAGGTGCCGAGGACATGCTCAGCACGCTTAACGTCACCAATGAAAACGCCGCCTTACTTACGGCAGATCTTTTAAAAGTAACCGAAGCGCTTAAAAATGGAAAGGGTACGTTAGGACGTCTATTAAATGACACCCTCATGGCGCTCAATCTTAAAAATTCGTTTACCAACTTACACGCTATTAGCCTTGAAACTCAGGAAGCTGTAAAAGACATGAGATCTTTTATGAATGGGCACGATCTTAAGAACAGTGCCGCCGCTGTGCTGGTAAGCGATTCTCTTACAGGAACTAAAATGCGCGATATTATTGCTGAAATAGACGCATCTAGTCATAAAATGACATCTGTGCTTACCACGCTAGATACTGTAATTACGCGAGTAAAAGATAGTAAAGGAGCCTTCCAGTATTTGGTTGCAGATAGCAGTTTTGTAAAAAGTCTGGAGGCTACTATGAAAAATATTGAATCGGGTACCGAAAAATTCAATGAAAACATGGAAGCTCTAAAACACAATTTCCTTACCCGTCGTTATTTTAAAAAATTAGAGAAAGAGCAACAAAAAGCAACCAAGAACTGAGTTAGATTCCCTTACAGGGTTTTATTTAGTTATTTTAGATTTCGCACGGCGCTTATCCAGAAGGGCCCAATAAACTCCCTTTACCCCTTCTACCCAATCGTCGTACATAAAAATAAGCGTAATTTCTTCTATGGTTTCCAATACACCCAGAACAATCATAAGATAAAACAACCAATAGACGGGTTCAAAGAACAGTAACCATAAAATAAATACACTCTGTATGATGGCCGAAAGTTTCGCCAAATAGGTGTGAAAAGCAGTAGTCTTGCCATACTTACTAAAAGCAATGATCATCTGAATGATATATGGAATAAAAGCAATGGCAATTAACACCAGGTTATCGCGGATAAAGTCGGGTTCAAAAACAACTAACCCTATCAGGGCAACAATTAATGTTAATTGATCTCCGAATGAATCTAATTGCGATCCTCTGGCACTGCTGATCTTTAATTTACGGGCTAAGAAGCCATCAATGGCATCAGTAGAATAGCTTATCAAGAGAAACCAGCTAAATATAAGTCGTTGATCATACCAGACAAATGTTAATAGTATTGGTACCGCTATAACTCTGTATAGTGAAAACCAATCGGCTATATTTAACTTTTGTAGCATAGTATATTAATGTTGATTCTTACATGCCAATTCTAATCCTACTATAAAGGTAGGCTATTTAGTAGGATCATTCGCTCCCTACCAAATTACCAATCAGATGCTTTACTTTCTCATTCAACACCACTCCTTCTACCGCTGTAAATATCGACATTCTGTTGCCTCTGAAAAAAGTAGTAAACTCATGATATTCATCTTCTAAATGTGTGTGTTCTAATCTAAATACCCGGCCTTCTTCCCAATTGGGCTGCTCTACTAATTGTGCTAGCTGAAGGAGATGTTTATCTATTTTTACCAACAAATCCTGACATTTCTCATCTATTTTTTTAAGATTTTCCTGAAGTGTCTTCACTACCTGGGTGGCGTCTTTTTCAATGATCCAAATAAAGTATTTATCCATAAGATGATGCAAGAACATAGAATCATCCTTATAGAATTCAATATCTGCTTTCCAAAGTTTGGTTAGCGAGTAGAGTTCTTCCCATGCAGCCTCTTCTATATAGGAGCCTTTAGGTCTTTTTCTGTAGTTGCCCATGATAGTTGCCTTTTGTATTACACCTCTAAATTACCGCCTAGAAATTGCAAGAAATATGACTTTGGTCATCTTGTTTCTTTTATTATATGATATGCATCATTTTCTGTTGTTTTTTATTTACATAGTTTCATAACATCATCTAAAAGAGACCGTATTATGAAAACCATTCTATATGCTACGGATTATTCAGAGAATTCGGTGACCGCCTTACAATGGGCCGATACTTTGCAAAGAAAACTTAAGGCCAAATTGTACGTGCTGCATGTCTTTGACATGTCTGTAACCTTTATAAGTACCGTTAGTATCGCCTATGCCCGTCTGGAAGAGAACACATTTAAAACCCATACGCAGCGGCTCCATCAATTTTACAAAGAACATCTGGGAACAGTACCTAATGAAAATGTGGAGATTGCTGTAAGTGAGAGCAGTATTGCGTCCCAAGGAATTCTTGAAAAAGCTGAAGCCGTTAATGCAGACCTCATTGTGATTGGAATGAAAGGTAGTACCACAGTACGTCAATTTTTTGTTGGAAGTACGGCCTCTGCCCTGATAGGTACTTCTTATGTTCCTGTCCTAACCATCCCGGAAGACGCCAAAACAGTTTCCCTTAAGAAGATTGTATATGCCACAGCCTTTGAACAGGCAGACATCCTAGCAGTACATAGATTAGTGGCCCTTGCAGCACCTTTTGATGCAGAAATAAAGTTGATACATATTTCTCCCCAGCACGAATATGCCGGAGAAGAACAGATGGCCTGGTTCCAGGAAATGCTCCAACAAAAAGTCGGCTATCCCAAGGTTAGTTTTGAACTTCGCTTTGCCGAAGACATAGTCCCTTCCTTAAATTCCTTTGTAGAAGAAGTAGCTGGAGATATCATTGCCATGCTAGAGCGCGAAGGCCATAGTCTATTAAAAAGTATTTGGCATCGGGACTCGGTAAAACAGATGAAAGAAGAAGGGACTATCCCTGTCCTAAGCTTTCATAAAAAGAATTTATGAAATAGCCGTAACTGGCAGAAATTACTAACTGTATTTGGTTTATAAGAATGATACCTGCTGTAGAACATAAGAAAGTTGAAGTACAAATAGATAGTACCGTATTACCGGGTTATTTAAATGTTCCTTATAAAGCCCTGGGGCTAATACTTTTTTCCCATGGAAGTGGAAGCAGCAGAAATAGTCCAAGAAACACTTACGTGGCTTCAGTTTTGGAAAAAAATGGACTAGCCACTTTTCTTTTTGACCTCCTTACAGAAAAAGAAGACAGCACGTATGAAACCCGTTTCAATATTGATTTATTAACGGAACGTTTGATTAAAGTTACCGATTGGATAACCTTAAAACCAGAACTACAGAAACTTCCCATTGGCTATTTCGGGGCAAGTACCGGGGCAGCCTCGGCATTAAGAGCTGCGGCACATTTTGGCGATAAGGTTTCAGCAGTAGTCTCCAGGGGAGGTAGACCCGATATGGCATTATCTGATTTAGAAAAAGTAACAGCCCCTACCCTATTGCTTGTTGGTGGTTGGGATCATCTGGTTATTGAACTAAATAGGGAGGCTTATCTAAAACTAAACTGTAACCGTAAGCTGAAGGTTATACCTGAAGCAACGCACTTATTTGAAGAACCGGGAAAATTAGAACAAGTAGCTTTATTATCAACAAAATGGTTTTTAAAGTGGTTTAAAAATGAAAATGTTTAAAGATCGTACAGATGCCGGCATGCAATTGGCTCAAGAATTGAGTAATTCAACCCTGGAAAACTTGGTGGTGGTTGCTATCCCACGTGGTGGATTACCCGTCGCATCGATAGTTGCCAAAGCACTAAATGCACCGTTAGATGTAGTACTAACTAAAAAAATTGGGCATCCAAATCATAAGGAATATGCCATTGGCGCCGTTAGTCTGGATAATAAGTTATTAAATGATGTAACTGGGATAAGTAATAGATATATATCGGAGGAAGTTGAAAAAATCCGAACAAAATTAAAAGTACGCCAAAAACAATACTACAAAGAAAGCCAACCCATAAAATTAGAAAATAAAACCGTTCTAATTATAGATGATGGCATTGCTACCGGAAATACAATTTTGGCTACCGTTGCTCTAGTTTCGAAACAAAACCCAAAAAAAATTGTTGTGGCCATTCCTGTAGCTTCACCTTCAGCCATCAGAAATCTCACAAAACATCCTAACGTTCAGGAAGTCATTTGCTTGCAGACACCTGAGAATTTTATGGCTGTTGGTCAATTTTATGAAAGATTCTTTCCTGTATCCGATGAAAAGGCTATTACAATCTTAGAAAATCATCGTAAAAATTGGCCTATGGCAAGTTTTAGCGGCCCATAATAATTAATTTAGACTTTAAGATTTTGTAAAGCTACGCCCCTCTAACTTCGTCTGAAGGGCTACGATATAAAGCGACTATTATATTTTCATCGTTTTGCAGTCTTAACTACAACAAAAGAGCCCTCATTGGCTTCTAATGTAGTATTTACTAGTATTCTATTTCTAGATTCTCATTAAAGCATTTAAAGGCATGCCAGGGAGCGGCATTTCAGCATCTTCTAAAACATACACATTGCCACCTTTTAAAAAGGTCTTTACTCCTGCTAGATTAGTTAAGGATACATTATGCGTGTCTTTCGTTGAATCAACGATAAGACATTTATTGTCCGTGTTGAAAATGCCAAAAAGGGATGCACTTTTATTAATAAAAAGGGTATCTATGGTGCCTTCCAGGGCTGCTTCTAATATCTCGGATTGCCGGTACAATGTTCTATCTATATGAGAAGTTGTTGTGAACTCCCTAATTTTATCTTTCCTTGTTCTAAGAAAGTAGTCGCTTAGGATCTCAAACGATTTCTTGTGGGCTACTGCAACTTCCCTAAATTCGGGATCGCCCGGTAGATCTTTTTCAAATAAATAAGGATAGGTATTCACTTTCCGGTAGCTACCAGACAGCCCTTCTGAACAGGCCAGCACCAGCGGTGCTTTTTTGTTTTTAATACTCTTGTTAACAGCCTTATTTATTTGTCTAAAATAATTCCGCAACTCTTTTCTTTCGTCATCTTTCCCTTCACCATAGCCATGGAACTCCCCTACTTTATAGGCACTATGACCAGATCGTACCTGTAGTTTTTTTTCTTCAAAATCTGCACCTACCACATCCTCTAAAGAAGCAGGCATCAAATCATTGGTCTTAACTTCCTTAAAACTATATCTGGAACCTTCATAGAGTTTTACATAATCCTGACTTAGTGCCAAATAATAATACACACCATCATCACTAAATAATTCAAAGAGCGGTTGCATATAATAATGGCTGGCTACATACACTTGGCGTTCAAAAGAAATAGGTAACCTAAATAACATCATCCCATATTCCTTATCCAGAAAAATGGCAAGTCCATCAGCAGGGTTTCTCCAAACCTCATTATCCGATACGATCGCCTCTATAGGTTTCAGGTATTCCTGTATCTCCTTTTGAGGCACCATATAACTTGCTAAAAGTTTATACACTTCTTTAATACATGTTTTTAATTTGGCCTGTCCCAGACCCTCATTTTGTTCTTTTCCACCCTTGTACATCGGCATATACATAGAGACGGCATGCGCCATATGTCTTTTAGACAATGCTTCAAAAGTTGATCTGGTGAGGGGTTGTTCTCTTACTTCTTTCATGATCGTAAATTTTAACCAAGGTATTTAATGGGTTTTAGAAAGGAAATGATCCCGATCAGTTCTGAAGAGAAAAAAGATAGAAAGTTAGCAAGACTGCCTGACGAAGATCATTGATGCTCAGGACATATGGCCGTACATTTAGTTTCATACTTATTTATTATGGAAACTGTTTTACAAGACAACATACTATCCCTAGATATTTCTGCATCTATCTGGGAACGGGTGTTCACAATAGCTCCTTTAGTAATTATCGGTACCAAGGAAGACGAAGGATATGATTTGGCCCCAAAGCATATGGTAACTCCCCTTGGTTTTGGTAACTATTTTGGTTTTGTATGTACGCCAAGGCATGCTACTTATGGCAACATCCTAAAAAACAAGTCTTTTACCGTCAGCTTCCCTGTGCCAGGACAAGTTATGGAAACAGCATTAAGTGCCTCTCCCCGCATAGATTGTATCTCCAAATCGGAAAGTATTCTAAAGGCCTTACCGTTGGTAAAAGGGACCACTATAGACGCCCCAATGGTTAAAGGAGCCTATCTGTACCTGGAATGTAAATTACATAAGATCATAGACGATTTTGATGATTATAGTTTAATTACAGGGACCATCGTGGCAGCTCAGGTAAACAAGCACTATCTAAGAGTATCCGATAAAGACGAACGAGCGCAATTAAAGAAATATCCGTTACTGGCGTTTATTTCCCCGGACAGGTTTGCCCGGGTAGAGGATACATTGAATTTCCCTTTTCCAAAAGATTTTAAAAAATAAGTACTTTGAATACGCCTACCCAAATATTGAACTATTTCGGATCTCGCAAAGCGGATATGAACCACTTGTTACAGTCCCTGGTTGCGATAGAATCACCCTCCCATGATCCGGATTCCCAGGCAGGCGTCTTACAGATTCTTGAAAAGGAACTCTGGGAATTGGGGTACCATGTTATGCTTGTTCCTGGAAAAAAAACGGGTGGCTTTCTATACGCGCGGCCGAAAAAGAGAAAAAAAAATACCCCTCTCCAATTATTAATAGGGCATTGTGATACTGTATGGAAGATAAATACCTTGAAGGATATGCCCATTACCTCCAAAGAAGGTAAAATGAGCGGACCTGGGGTGTATGATATGAAAGCGGGGCTTACCCAGATCATATATGCCCTCAAAGCAATAAAGGAGCAAAAACTGAAGGTTACACTTACTCCGGTTATTATCATAAATTCTGACGAGGAGATCGGCAGTTTCGAATCCACGAAGATCATTAAACGGCTGGCAAAAATTGCAGAACGGGCTTTTGTACTGGAACCTCCATTAGGTCTTGGCGGCAAACTAAAAACGGCCCGCAAGGGTATAGGCAGGTTTACGATCACCGTTCACGGGGTGGCCGCCCATGCCGGTTTGGACCCGGGTAAAGGAGTAAATGCCATTGTTGAATTGTCGCATCAAATACAGCAATTATATGCCATGAACGATTTTGAGCGCGGCATTACCGTAAACGTTGGGATGATTCAGGGAGGGGTATCCGCTAATGTAGTAGCTCCTGAAAGTAAGGCCATCATAGATGTTCGGGTAGAAAATGTGTCAGATGGGGCCTTCATTACGGATAAAATCTACAGGTTACAACCCTTCTTGCCAGATGTAAAATTACAAATCGAAGGTGGTATAGGCCGCCCGCCAATGGAACGCACGGAACGTAATCAGGAACTTTGGAAATTGGCGAAGGCCAAAGCAGTACTTCTCGGCATGGAACTGGAAGAAGCGATGGCCGGGGGAGGCTCTGACGGAAATACTACCAGCGTCTTTACTGCCACGTTAGACGGTTTAGGTACCCCGGGAGATGGTGCCCACGCCACCCATGAATTTATCTTTCAGGAACAACTACCCGAAAGAACCGCACTGTTAACCCTTTTAATAACAGCCAATAGTATACATGAACCCTAATATGTAAGAACATGAGATCGCAATTTATCTATCCTTCGCTGACCCGAATCACGGACCTCCCCGAAAAGAAGTATACCGTAAAAAAGATACGTAAATCCAAGTGGGAAACCGGGGACTATGTCGTTTGCCGTATCCTGGACCCAGGCGGCAATTCCTTGTTGCTGGAATTATGTAGTGGAAGAATGCGCGGAGTTATCGGAGGCGAATATTTAGTAGGGGCTCTTGGAGAACGGTATGCTACTCTTGAAGCTACAGGCACCTGGAAAAAGGTAAAAATTGATGGAAAAATGAGTGTACTTACGGGGGCAGGGCTCTTGGGGAAACTAACCTCTAAATCGGTATTTATCCCCAATATGATGGAAGTTAAGTACAATGGGCATGTGTATAGGAATAACAATAAAGTTACCATGGATGACTTTGTGCCTGCCATGGCTACCTTGCCGTTTACTACTCCTGTGATCTTGTTTGTGGGAACTTCCATGTCTGCCGGAAAAACAACGTCGGCCAGGATCGTCACTAATCTTTTTAAATCTGCGGGCTATAAGGTGGTTGGTGGCAAACTATCTGGCGCAGGTCGTTATAAGGATATTTTAGCGATCAAAGACGTTGGAGCAGACGCCGTATTCGATTTTGTAGATGTAGGCCTCCCCTCCTCTATTTGTCCCCCAAAAAAGTACAAGGCTAAGGTGCAACAACTATTACATAGGCTGGCCGGGACTGAAGCAGATGTTGCTATTATTGAGGTAGGAGCCTCTCCACTGGAGCCGTACAACGGGGATCTGGCTATTGAGGCCATACGAGATAACATTAGCTGCGTTATTTTAAGTGCGTCTGACCCCTATGCCGTATACGGGATTATGACCGCCTTTGATATTGTTCCCGATATTGTAACCGGGATCTGCACCAATACACTGGCTGGAGTTGACATGGTGGAGCAACTCTGTAAGGTGAAAGCGTTAAACCTTATTGATTCTAAAACGACTTCCGAATTAAAAAAAATACTGTCCTCTAAAACGGGGTTAAAGCTTTAAAATAGGGAGGCTTAGCCATTATTTTTAATGGCTATTTTATGGAATTAATGAGTCATTTTTTTGTATCTTTAAAAGAGACATTTCGCAGCTTTTTTTATTAAAAATAGCTACTTGATTTTTATTCTTCACTTAAATATATATTGTTATGAATCCATTCTTTTTATTTCTTATCGTTATAAGCCTTATCCTGGTGGCCGGGATGCGGGTTATTTTTGAATATAAACGTGCGTTAAAATTCCGCTTTGGAAAATATATCAAAACATTACAACCAGGTTTTCGATGGATCATCCCCTTTGTAGAAACCCTACAGGTAGTGGATATTAGGGTCATTACTATAAAAATAGTCTCACAGGAAGTAATGACAGAAGATAATGTACCCTGTAGTATAGATGGGGTTGTTTTCTTTCAAATTCGGGATCCGGAAAAGGCCGTTTTGCAGGTGGAAGAGTATTCATTTGCCATCACCCAACTCTCACAGGCTGCCCTACGAGATGTATGCGGGAAGGTAGAACTAGATACCATTCTTTCCAAACGCGAAGAGATGGGCAAGAATATTAAGACCATTGTAGAAGGCGAAACGCATCAATGGGGGATAGAGATCATAGATGTAAAGATCAAGGACATTCAGTTACCCGAGAACATGCGACGTATGATGGCCAACCAGGCCGAGGCAGAACGTTCCAGAAGGGCGCGGATCATATTGGCCCAAGCCGAGGAACAGGCAGCCGATATGCTCTTAAAAGCGGGGTTAAAAATAGACCAGTCCCCTTCCGCTATTAAATTGCGGTTGTATCAAACGCTGTCTAATATTGCGGCTGAAAAGAACTCTACAATTTTATTCCCATTCCCGGAAGAAGTGCTACCTCATCGTAAAAAGGAATAGGCATTTGACACTATAGATTTATAGGGATAAACGTATCATACCTTAGCCCAGATGTGAGAGCTTGTAGTTGCTTGTGATCTCTTTGTCTATTCCGCTGAAAACAGGCATAAAATATTAACGAATATCTAATCCCTGAGATTTGCCCACACTGATGACTCTTACTATGGCATTGTTAATCTATGCTGCGAACAGCACTTCTTTGTTTTTCGGGGAATGAAGGAGGTAAAATGCCTTTTCAGAGTTTCTTGGCATACCCAAATACCATTTTTTTGAACTCACGGAAATTGTACGTAAAAGATTCCATCCTTTTTTTAAATTCACCATGCTTTTTTCGGTAATCGGCATCGGCCAGACCTTTTTCTCCTTTTTCTAAACGAGATAATAATCTTTCATGTACCATGATATCCTCCGCTAAATAATCGAAGAGTTGGGCATGAACATCATCCAGATTTTTTAGTATTTTGCTATACTCCGAGTGGGCTATCTCTTCAGTCTTCTTTTTTTCAAGTAGGTCGGCAAAGAATCTGGTTTCGTCCTTAAAAAAGGCAATATCGCTTAACCATTCCTCACTTTCAAAGTGTAGGACATCTAGCCCTGCTCCCAATAATAATTCCGTTTTCGGATTCGATGTTGTCGTATTCATGATCATCTTTTTTAATTAATGTTTAAGGGATGTACTTCCCTTACGTCTTGTAATTGCTTAAATAATTCCTGTTCCTCTTTTGTAAACTGTTTTAGGAACTTCCACTATTTTATAATAATCTTTATAATTCATTGATATGAAGTGCTATTTATCTACACTATATCTATTAAAAAAACTGGCCTCAAGATTCTTTCGGGCATCTTCCATAAGTTGGCTTACCTCTTCGAAACGTTGGTTTCGTATTATGGCAATTTCCTCCAGTGTAAATTGGTACTCCGTGGCCAGTTCAAAAACTGTTCGCATGGGCAATGGCAAATTATGCAATACCATTTCCGCATGTTTTCTGATGTTTTCCTCACCTAATTCCTTATCCAGTTTGTCGATGAGTTGTTTTTTGTCGTCTTCTATAAATACATGGTTCAAAATATAATCGTTCTTCGGATAAGAAATATCGTCTAGTTCATCGATCATTACATAGTCGCCACCGCCATCGGTACTAAATTTTTCTTCCATCGCATCCCATTCAGGTTTTGAATAATCATCGATATTCCTGAAGAAATAGTCATCAAATTCTTCGTCGGCTATCGTATCGTCCAGTAATTCATCTGCCTTTTTAAACAACCAGAGGTGCAGTTCTTCTTTATTCTGAACCTCATCAAAATGGTCATAGACTTCGATAAAAAGTTGATCTATAAAGTCATCAACTTTGTATTTACCTTTGGGTAGATTTCCTTTTGTCAAGGCCGTACTCAACCTTTTTGTTATGTAGCGCTTTACCTGGTGCAGATCTTTCAACAGCAAGTTGTTGAAGTCAAGTTTATCATTTTCTTTTTTGAATTGTACCATATCGGAAAATGTGCTGGCTACGAATACATTGAATTCCTTTTTGCTTTCAAAATACTTGAGGGTGTCCATAGTGTTATACTTTATCATTTATAATACATCTCAAAAATGCGGACTTTTTCAGTATACTAACATGACTTAGGTCAGTACCATAAAATTTATAACCCTCCAGGCCAAATAAACAAATCACCAGTAAAGGTGTACAACCCTGCAGTAAGTAATTCCCATCTACTTTTCAGTACCGTACTCTTAGTTTAAATTATTTTCAATTCAATAAATTTTCGGCGGCGGTTATCCCGAGTGAACCTACCAAACGCCAGTCAGGCGCTAAGAACAGAAATGAAACTAAAAACCATAATCAGATAAAAAATGAAGGAACAGATTGATTTGGGTTAAATAATTGTTAAACCCTTGCAACATGATTCCCCTTTGTTGGCGCGAGTGTCGCGCTCGCGCTAGCCAGGGTACTGAATTATAGAATAGGCTATCTTTAAACTCTAACACTAGTATGCAGAAGAACTCCAAATTGCAGCAGGCCATCGAAGTAGTAGTAGTAGTAGTAGTGGGCTGATGGCTAATTACAAGCACCAAATCCCCAATCCCAACTTATTTTGAGGTTTGAAATTTGTAATTTTGAATTCACAAAGACTAGTGGTTGGTATTTGCTACTAAGAATAGAAAAAATAAGTAGCTATTAGTATATATTAAGTGTTTAGCACCTTCCTAATAATTTCTTCACAGATTCATCAGTTGTATTCCAAACTCTGTTACCCTGTCCCAATTGGTATATTCAATTTTTGTTTTAGAGTTAGTTGGTCCCTTGGTCATCCACATAATAAATTGAATCATGATTCTATCGAAAAAGGGATATTTTTTATAGTCTAATTTTCCTGCAAATACTTCAACAATAGTAGGTGTCCAATCAATGGTTTTAAAAAATTTTATCACATACGGGTTTGAGTCAGGTGTGCATTTTTCGGGTTTTCTTGCAACCAGATTTACAGAAAAGAAAGCTGTTTGTATGGAATCAAGTTGTTTCTTATTGGTATTTATAAAATCAATTATTTTTTTATTATGAACTCCGTATCTAATGCTTGCGCCTATAATAAGCCTATCATAATTGGTTACATCTTCCTTAAAATCATCGATAGAGAATAGTTCAACGTGTTGGTTGTTTTGTAGGAATATGTCTTTAAGTTTATTACAAATTTTTAGAGTTTGCCCATCTACCGAAGAATATAGTATGCCTGTCTTAACTTTCATCTTGTTTTCAACTAATAATTATTAAAGTCCTCTCACGCTAGCGTCACGCTCGCACCAGCAGGACGTTCGTTTTCTATTTAAAAATTTTTAAATTCCGGAATCCGCCTTTTGAATTAAAACCAGTCCATAACTCGTATCCAAGTAGATTTTTCTATAACAACAGGTTGTTCCGTTTTTGTTTCAATTATTTCTTTAAGCTCTTTACCAAAGTCTCTTATTCCCAAATGATGATTGTTCTTGCTTGATTCCACAAGAGTCAAAAAGAATCAAGCAAGTAAGAATTAAAAGGGTGCTTTTCATCTTATTATTATCTACGATTATAAATAGAAGTTAAGAAACTTTAGTATCATTTGAAACCTAATATGACTTTTGATTCCCAATCCAACCCCTGCTCTACATAGATCCGTTTATCATGAACATCCCTTTTAAGATTTTGGACCTAACTTAATGCATTCTTATGTATTTTGAACGAAACATTCGAATCTACCTCAACGATCGACCCATTCGGGATTTCCTTCCATTCTTCGTCTGTTGTGATTGGTTCTGAAGCTATTGCCATCGCCCTATAAGATTTTGGCTTTTCGTTAATGTGGAGTTCTCCAGAGCAAACCTGACACGGATGAACAGCTTCCCTCTCGATAACATACAAGGAGCGATTGTAACAGGATGCAGCCATTTCTTTTCCATTGCTAAAAACTATATTTAGCGCAGATTCTTTGACAGAATCCAGTTCCTTGATCATTTGGATTATTTTTCGTAGACCGTGAGTTAAAATAGTAGCCAAAGAAGCATGGGGGTCTTGATGATAAATATGGTGCAGGTATGCTAGTATATGTTCACTATCAGTATCTCCCTGAATCCATTTGGATTCTTCTTCAGTAATGGCTGAAAGTATTTTTTTTCTTATAACAGGGAAGTGATCAATGTGCCCATTATGTGCCAGTATTAATCCGTGGTGCACAAAAGGATGAGTATTTTCCATACATACATTACCAACAGTAGCCCTCCTTACATGGGATATAACCTGTTTACTATGGATTTTGGCTGCCTCCCAACGAAATTCATCACTCTCGAATGCTGCTTGTGGTTGTTTAACTACATTGGCGTGATTCTTTTCAAAATTTTCTAATCCCCAGCCTTGAGAATTTTGCTCCCCACTAACATCGTGTTCACTTTGGTGTAAAAGTGAATGCTGCGATTGAATCAAATCGCACTCTACTTTCCTAGGGTGACTAGAAATAAGTCCATATAATCTGCACATAAAAAAGAAATAACAGTTTCAAAACCTCTAGATATTTATAAAATATTTTCTATAATAAACTTTTAGTTATTTACTGAATGTTAAATAAAAACATTATCAGTTATAAATAGATTGCTTAAATCATTACTCAGCTTACAGGTAACGTATGTATAAAGTGCATTATGAACTTTAGTTATTTTATGTGAACTAAGATAATGAATGAATCACTAATAGTATTTAGAAGCATAAAGTGAATAGTAATACAGACTCCCACTTGGTAGCGGGCTATAGAAGTAGCAGTGGTTAGGCTGATGGCAAAATCCAAGCACCAAGCACCAAATCCCAACTTATTTGGAGATTTGAAATTTGTAATTTAAAATTTATAAAGAGTAGTGGTTGGTTGCTTCCGATAGCTATCGGGATGAAGGCACCTATGTCTACTTGTTTTTTTTCATTCCCTGGATCACAATATTCCCAGTCCCTCTTTTATCACAAGGATAACGAAATGCCTTTTGGGCTTTTTTCGGATCATTAATAGTTTCATAGAACTGGTCTAGAAACTTACCCGTTTGACTTTGGTAACTACTGCTTACTAATGGATTGCCGTCGTAGAGGGCATAAAAATCATCTTTAAGTTGGTTAAAAGTCTCAAATACAGCTGTGAATTCACTCATTTCCGGCATACAATACCCCCTGTATCTTCGTTGTAATGTAGAGCTCAGTTGAAGTTCCGGTGCTGGTTGGGCATATGGGGCTCTCACAATTCCTGCATGATCAAAATCATACGGTATGGCAAAAGGTAAGCTTGTGGAATCGGTCATGATCAGCTTAATATTTTGTTGGTACTGTACAGACCAGTCGGTGTTCCCAATCATATATTGGAAAACAGCCATTTTTAAAAAGTCCTCCTCCTGAGTGCTATTAGGACGCAGCCCAATTTTCTTCAAAGAGCTCGACTGATTTCGCCTGGCCATTTGCTTTTCTTCTTCCAGCAGAATTCCGTAGTAGGGTATCGAACTTTTATTTTTTACAGTATCTTGAAACGTGACCTTCACCAGCCTAGCTTTAAAACTCCTTGGCGTAATAAGATTATACAGTTTGTAAACCAAGTATTCATTAATAACGTACTTCTCACCTTGGCAGGGTGTTACCAATTTCACTTTGTCCTGACCCTCGAAAAGAGAATTTTTTGGGGTAGACGATTTACTAAAATTCAGTAATATTGGAGGGTACTTGCAGTTGGATGACAGCTTGCGAAAGTGCCCGCGTGTTTTAATTCTAATCGGGATAGTAGTCGTATTTAGATCAGCGTTGTATTGTAACGTTGCCGGGTGGTATTGGGGATCATCTCCACGATCCTTGAACACTGTCTTTAAGTCGCCCCGCAAATTCAACGCTAGTACTTCATCGGAATCAAAGAGATTTGATGACTGACCCAGCACAGTGCTCCATAGAAAGAAACACCACAAGAAAAGAAGTGCCTGTTTTAATTCTCCATGTAAAAACCCAGTGAAATTATTATTTCTGATAAGGGCTATTTTAGGAATTTGAATCATATAGCTCTTTTAATGGAATTCTAAGTTAAGGAAATATCTGCCAAAACTAGAAATCGTATTAATAGCCTAGAATGTGTTCGTGTAGCATTTCTATCTCTGTTATTACAAAGATTTACTTAAACGATTACACAAGTAATGGATTCCGTCATAGGTGGACAGGTATAGACATTGTTGTGTGCTGTATTATATTTTTATGATTTGAACATCATCAATCCAGAAAGTTCCAGGCTTCAAAATATTTAATTCCATTCTTAAATGTCTTTCTTTTGGCACATTAATATTGTATTCGAAATATTTCCAATCCTCTATTAATTCCTCGCCTTCGACTAGAATTTTCATATCTCCTTCCAATGGTGAAACTCCTCCAGCTTTCACCATAAATTTTGTTCCTAGATTCTTAATCCAGAAACCTAATTTATAATTGCCTTCTCCTTCAAATTTACCGGCTTCAAAGAATTCATTTGTAATTCCAGGAGAATGCCAACCGCCAGATGGGGAACATTCTTTTACTTTAAATTTTAGCGACTGCGTACCCTCTTTAAATACTTCTTTGTCCAGAATAATTTCAAATTTACCCGTAGGAACAGTATTGGGGCTATATATTAACCAGTTAACAGGTAAGCTATTTTTAGATACCTCAAATCCCCCGTTTATTCCCGCTGATAGATCGATTTCCCTTTCACTCATTTGTTGACAACCAACCATAGCTAATAGAACAAGCAGTAGGGTAATTTTTCTTATGATATTATTCCAATGTTTCTTCATGATTACCAATTTTAATTAAACATTTACTTACATCACTTATCAAATTTACCCAACATTAGCACAACTATTGGTTAACTTGGGTTAAGAACTATTTTTAGTAAAACGCCTTCTAATGCGACTTAAAGATTCTGGTTTTACTCCTACATATGAGGCTATTAGATACTGAGGTATTCTTTGTGATAAATCAGAATAGTGCTTAATAAAACTTTGGTAACGGTCTTCGTGGTTTTGCATGTATATTGCCAATAATTGATTTACCATAATATCAAACCGATGCTCTATAATGCGGCGACCAATAAGGTTGCCTTTTTTCGTAGCATTAAATATTGTCTGAACATTTTCATAATTAATAATAAGTATTTCACAATCTTCAATGGCTTGGATATTTTGGACAGATTCCGTTTTGTTATTAAAACTCTGATAGTCCGCAACAAATTCTCCTTCTTTAGTAAATTCAAATGTTGATTCCTCTTCATCCTTATATACAAAATACCGCACAAGACCTTTATGAAGAAAGCCTACGTATTTGTTAATTTTACCAGCCTCAAGAAAGAATTCACCTTTGGCAAGTTGCAATGGCTCAAAACTACTTTTAATGAGTTCAACTTCTTTTTCCTCTAAAACGGCTATTTGATTAATTAGTTCAAGTAATTTTGAATACATCATCATTAAATATTAAGGATGTAGGTTTTTATTGCACACAACGTTTTGTGAATGGTGCGGTAGCTATTACACTGAGTAGATTTGGATTATACATATGTTGTTGTCAGTTTTTTTTCATTCCTTGAATCTCAATATTCACTGTCCCTATTTTATCACAAGGATAGCTAAATACCTTTCGGGATTTTTTCGGATCATTAATAGTTTCATAGAATAAGTTTCGATAATCTAAAAAATTTGATCATTGTTGGTTCGTGTTTGGAAATCCACAGCATGACCTTACTCAGTTACATACTGTTCAATTTCATTTTTGATTTTGGTTAGTTTTGTAATTCGAATCTCAAGACTTGCCATTGCATTGAATGACCTGCCGAGATCCCCTGTTAAATAGTATTCAAACTCAGGTTTTTGTAAAAAGGGTTTAAGGTCCACAACAAGGTTTCGTTTGTCTACTATGCTAGCGTCAAACTGATAATATTCCTTAATATCATACAGTTCTGAGGAAAGAGCATAAGCGCCACTTTCTGCTGTTATAAAATTCTGTGGTATTTTAGACATTACGGGCTCTAAGTTGGTTTCCAACCAACGTAAGGTCGCTTCCATAATCCCTTTTAGTTCCCCAAAGTCTGCGTAATATTGATTCAGGTTTTTTAAAATCTGTTTGTTTTTAAAATTGGTAAAGGCTCCAGAACTCTTTGCAGCCTCGAAGGAAGAAGTATAGGTTACGGGCAACGGACCAAAATACAAGGGTTGAACACGTTTGCCAAATTCTATATAATCAAGAGGGGCTGCTGGATTTCTTACCTTTTCTAATATCCAACCTGCGTGTTCAATCCTATTTTTATAGAATACCCTTAGACCTTCTAACTTGATCTTGTCTTTTTCAAGGTCACTAAACATCCCTTTGTAGAAGTTTTGCTCTGCCTTTTCATTCTTCTTTTCTTCATTCCAATTATTGATTTGTAATGCAATCAAAATACCAATCACAACCAGTAAAATCTCCCCTATAGCATATCTGCTGTATTTGTAGAACTTGTTGTCATCAGCTAGTTTTTTACGTATACGTCTAAAAAAATTAATCATAGTTCCTAAGTATATTTTCAAGACGCCCGCTAGCGGTTATCTCAACCAAATGTCCACCGGACATTTGATTTTGCATATGCAAAATTAAGTTTCGATAATGAAAAAAGTTGATCATGTATAGCAGTGGTTGGTTGTTGCATTACCAAGTTACTGAATTATCTTTTATAGCTCTATTCCAAATAACTGAAGCCTATTTTTAAGATCGCCACATTGCAGCGGACTACACAGCCCCATCATTCATAATGTGAATGCGCAATCTTGGTATCATACGAGGTGTAAGTAATACCTAGTTCCGCCAGCTCATCCAGGATAGGGTCATACACTTCTTTGGACCATGGAAACAGCACCCCAGCGCTTTTAATTCCTCCGTTAAGGATTAGCTTTGCACCAATTGCCGCAGGCAAGCCAACAGTACGAGAGATAGCTGTATGCATATGATTCAGGCCCCGTGTTACCATATACGATACATGTTCAAATAATTCGCCTTTGAGTTTGTATTCTATCCGCTCATAAAAAACCAGCATATCTGTGTCATCCTGTTTAAATTTGAGTTTATCCATCAGCAAATCCAATAGTATCTCGGCCGGAGTTCCATGTACTCGTCTAATTGGTCTGTCGGACAGCAATTCTGTCCAAAGCAATTTTGTATGCAGTGCACCCCCTCTTTCTATTTGCAGGAAGTCTGCCAGTATATTTTCAAGGGGTGTATCACCCTCCGGCAGATAGGAGGCAATCCATTGGCGGTAAGTCATTTTTTCACTGCCTTCAATATGATAGTTATTAGCCGTTAACCCTAATTGTATTAAAGTATTCCATGCTTCACAAAAACCAGGATAACGCAGTGTTGCCCTTATAAATGTAGGAATGTCATCTAGGTCATACTTTTTTCTATAGACTGCAGAATCGCGATTTTCGTACGCTTCAAACTCCCTAAAATCAGGAATACATATTACTTTTGGATTGGCAAATAAACGATGATAGGGGATGCAACGAAAACTGTCTTTTTTGTAATAGCATGCGCCTGCACTACCCGCCGTAATAACGTTCATAGGGCTCCAGGTAAACTTATAGCCCCATGGGTTGTCATTGCTCTCAGGGGCAACCAAACTGCCACAATAGGATGTAAAAGCTGCCAGCTCCCCTCCCTTCTTCCTTATTTTATCTATAGAACGCATGCCGTTCATATGATCTATCCCCGGATCAGCTCCCAATTCATTCAGAAATGTGAGGCCTTTCTCTTTTGCTTCTTCATGCATGTCCATCATTTCCTCACTGGCATAGGAAGCCGTTACCACATGCACATTATATTGAAGTGCAATCTTTGCCGCAGCAGCATGCATCCCAGGAGGCAACAACGAAATTACGATGTCTGCATCCTTAATATAGCGTTCCATAATTGCAGCATCATAGCAATCAAAGTAGACCGCTTTCCCCCTTGGGTGACCACCAATTTTCATTTTTGCGGTTTCTACTAATATATCCCCTACCGTTACCTGCCAGTTGTATTCTTCGGCATGCTTCAGCATGTATGAAATAAGATCGGTAGCCGACATTCCAGCACCACAGATTAAGACGTTTTTCATATGGTAATCAATAAAAAAAACCTGTTAGAATTAGGCAAATAAGATAAGAACAAAACATGTGTTTGCCTAACAAATGAACATAGTTATTACCACTATTTCTTTTCTTTAAAATAAGACAACATAACTAGAATTATAAGTACAATACACTTAAAAATAAGATCTCCGCTTAAGACAAAGTCACAGATCTAGTAGTGGATAGTTTTTCTTAATAAAGGATGAAGAAGGAATTAGGCAATAATTAAATATACTGGTTGTTAGCTGTAGTTCGTTAATTATTTAGAATTAACATCAGTAATTCAAAACTTATACTCCTCCTTTAATAGATTAATTAATTCCTGTGCGTCTTTAATCAACTCTGGTAATTCTACCCGTGTTCTTATCCCTAAAAGGTATTTAAGCCTTATAAAACTGTTTACTGCACTTTTAAGTAAATTAACATCCTCTTTGTTTAAACTTAAATCATATTCTTGAGCTTCCTTATAAATAGGATCAATAAACGTCTCATTGATCTGGCCGTAATTAGTTGTTAATCTTATCATTTCTGCTAATTCTGCCATATTAGGATAATTATAATTGACTAGCTTATCCAATTGTTTATTAGCATTATCGGATTGCTCTTTATCCCCATAATAATCTTCGTCCATATGCCTTGTTTGGGTGTCGTATTTGACAATCCTTTGTGAGATTTCTTCATTGTTAATTAATCGTAAACTGCCGGAATTTTTTATTTCTTGGAGTGTTGCCCGATTCCAGGCGTAAGGTCTATATAATCGAACCCAAGTGAGACAAATAACATCGAGGTTTGAAATTTCTTCGCTTTTTGAATCACGTACATGATTTGCCAAGCTATCAATTCTATAGGAGATTTGCTTGGCACCGTTATAAATTGTATCAAGCATTGCAATATCTTTTTCTAAATCTTGAACTAACGATTTAGCATATTTTACAATTTGAGCATTTTGGTTTTTTTTCTCATTCCAATTATTGATTTGTAATGCAATCAAAATACCAATCACAACCAGTAAAATCTCCCCTATAGCATATCTGCTGTATTTGAAGAACTTGTTGTCATCAGCTAGTTTTTTACGGGTCTTTCGGAAGAAGTTAATCATTAGAATTAGTGGTTGTTGGTTGATTCAACAAGATACTGAATAATTGAATAAGCAGCTCGGTGGTTGGGGAACTATACTATAGTAGGCCCTCATTAGCTGGCGTCACGAAAGAAAAGTGGTTCCTTATACAAAAGTAGCGTTCACAGACTATGGGAATAGAAGACATTACCATTAATAACCAACCAGCAAAAATAAAACCCATTCCTACTGAATTAAGGAATGGGTTTTAAGCCAAAGTATTTTGCTTTACTTATTCTCCCTGTCCTAAGGAGAAGCCTCTTTTACCATCAAATTCATAAAGATTTTCTGTTTTGATGACGTCGAATTTATTTTGATGCAACTTAGACAATAAAGCAATTACTTGCTCATATTCTATGCCTTCATATTTGGGCTCTTTCATTTTAATTTGAGCATCTTGAGCCACAAATCTGCATCTCCAGTGATCGGTACAATTGGTTTCCTTCAAACCGTTGGGAAAAACTTTCACCCCTCTATTGGTGATCATCTTAAGCTTAAGATTATGTGATTGTATTTTGTTTAAACTGTTTCCTATACTCTCCGGATCAGTACCTTTCCAATCTATAAATACATCAACACCCACAAGCTCTTTCTTAGAATCTTGCCTTTTGTATTCCGGAATTGTAATAGTACCGGAACCCTTTGATAATGAACTAACAGGTAACTTTTTAGGAGTGGAACCTAAGCGTGCAATAATTGCATCTGCAAATTCTTCCGTGTTTGCCTTTTTACTACTGATAGCTTCCTGATACACATCTGCTGTGTGGATTCCATCTTCTAAAGTAGTTAGCCAGGCGTTTTTGATATTATCGGCAACTTCAGTTTGACCAATATGGGCCAGCATAAGGATCGCCGCATTCAACAAACCGGATGGATTAGCAATTTTTTTATGCGCTATATCAGGAGCCGAACCGTGAATTGCCTCAAACATTGCCACATTTCTTCCTATGTTGGCAGAGCCTGCCATACCTACTGAGCCTCCAATCTCAGCAACAATGTCAGAAATAATGTCACCATATAAGTTAGAAGTAACAATTACATCATAGTTTTCTGGAGAAGCTGCAATTTTAGCTGAACCTATATCGATGATTTGCGAGTTGCTTTCTATCTCGGGGTATTCTATGGCAATTTCCTTAAATACCACATGGAATAGACCATCTGTTAATTTCATGATGTTATCTTTCACCATACAGGTTACCTTTTTTCTTCCATACGCTTTCGCATATTCAAAAGCATACCGGACTATTTTCTCACTCCCTGGTCTTGTAATCAACTTTAGGCATTGCACTACATCTTCTGTTTGTCTATGTTCTATGCCGGCGTATAGATCCTCCTCATTTTCCCTGATTACAACAATGTCCATATCGGGAAAGTTGGTTTTTACAAATGGGTGCAGGGCGGTCACTGGTCGTACGTTTGCATACAGGCCTAAGGATTTCCTGAGAGTTACGTTAAGACTTTTGTAACCTTTACCTTGTGGTGTGGTGATCGGTGCTTTTAAAATAACCTTATTACGTGAAATGGTGTCCCAAGCTGATTCTTCGATACCACTACTGTTACCAGACAAATAAACCTGCTCCCCTATTTCCATAGGCTCTGACTCAATCTTTGCGCCCGCCGCTTTCATAATTTTTAAAGTGGCTTTCATAATTTCAGGACCAATACCGTCGCCTTGGGCTATGGCAATTTTGGTGATGTCTCCTACATTGTTCTTTTTTTCTGATTCTAATAATAGGCTGTTTTTCATGCTTTTCTATTTTAGTTTTGACAAATGTCAGAAAATAAATCAATTAATTTTTATTTATATTTAATATGATATATATAAATATTATTTATGTTTTTATTTTTTGTGCAGCAATCATAGAAAGACTCCCGAGGTACCTGCCGGGGAAATTTAACTTATTAAACAGCAAAGTCTAAAGCATATTGAAAGCTGTAGGCCTTGTATTAAAGCACAGGCATTCCTGATCATCAAAGTAGTTTATCATATGATCCGATCTGGATCGTGATCTGATACATGTCGCTTCCAACGCCTATGGGTCCATAACCAATACTGTGGGGCACCCAGAATATCTTTTTCCAGAAGCTTAGTAAAATCTGCAGTGATTTCCCCTTTCTTAAACTTGCCATGATCATCCGAAACGAGCGTAAAAACAATTTTATAATGTCCCCGCGATACTTTTATGTTGGAGCCCGCAATGATAGGTATGTCCAATTCTCTTGCCATTCTTTCAGCACCGTATGCCACGGCTGTTTCCTGGCTCAAAAAGTTCGTAAAATGTACTAATTGCGATCTTCTGGGCGACTGATCACTCCCAAAAATCACTGCAAATTGCGCTTCCTTTTCCTTTTTAATTTTTTGTAGGATCGGATCAAGACGGAGCATATGCAAGCCATATTTGGAGCGGCTGGCGATAATCTTTTCGTTCCAAAAGGTATTATTTAAAGGCGAATACAATGCCATGGGGGTATGTTTAATTTGCCCGGCTATAGCCAGCGCAAATAACTCCCAATTGTTGTAATGGCCACCTACTAAAATAACGTTCTGGCCTTTATTAAAATAGGATTTCAACAATTCCGGATTTACAATTTTCATCCGCTCATGGGCGACTTTTTCAGAAATGGTAAAGTTCTTTACACTTTCAATAATCAGGTCACAAAGGTGTCGGTAAAAAGCTTTTTCAATCGTACGTATCTCAGCTGCCGATTTTTCGGGAAATGAATTTGTTAAATTCTTTCTTACCACAGTTTTTCGATACCCAAATATGCGGTACATAATGACGTACAACCCATTGGAAATACCATATAAAATATAAAATGGCAAACGCGATATTGGTACAAGCAGCAAGTAGTAGAGAAGTTTGTTCATGGTCGCAAAAGCTTATATATCGCACGAATAATTACTAAAAAGAAGGTAGCTTTTGGTGTACTGTTTTTCATAAAATATGCTTTTAGTTATGCACCTACTTTTTTAATAAAATATTCTATTGATTCAATTTCATGGATTCTATCCATTCTCCCATCGCCTTTGGTGACATAATCTCCGGGTTGCCTAAATCTTTGTCTTCTACTGCTACAAGTTCTTCTGGCAAATCATTAATCAACAGATCCAGGTCGTGATGATCCTTTATTTTCTCCATGACGATGCTAGCCATTTCCTCGTTATGTTCAATCTTTCTTGCGCGTACAGCTTTTACCAGACCTTTCAATAAGGTTTCCCAAGTGGTCATAGGACCCTGTACTATGGATGCAGATTCAGCGAAAGAATCAATAAATGCAAAAGGTACCTTTGCAAACTCTTCCTCCATGGCAATGACGCAAGCGATCCAATCAGAGTCGAAAGAGAAGTCGTACACAGATGGATTTTTAAGTATTTCTTTTAATATGTCTTTGTGGTATAATTTAAAAGCAGCCTGGGAATCGCTAATATCACGAGAAAAGATACTAACTCCAATCATTCGCTGCATATGCCGAAGTGCTTTTATACCAATTCCCCAGCGATTTTCCTGTTTCACCAACACTGCTTCAGGGTCCTTTCTATTTCCAAGTACTACCTTATACCCTTCTTCTAAATGTGGTCTAAGCAGCAACCCTATTTGAGATAAATGTACAGAGTTATCGGCATCTGTATAAATAACTACATCTACCTCATCTTGCATAGCTTTCTCGCACCCCAATAGAATTGCGCCACCTTTACGAGAATCATCTGCTGAGGCTAAATTTTGTAATGGCGGGGCATTGGCCGGTAAGGCATTTTCTAAGAAAAGAACCTCTATTTTATCAGCATAATCAGATTCTCCTCGAATGGTTTCTGCTATATTTCCACTTCCATGAGGACATCCATCATCTACTGCATACAATTTCCAGTCAATGGTTGAACCTTTAAAAAGCCAGTTAAGTTGATCTACTTTTACATTTAAAAGATCCTCACCATTTGGATTACGGTCTGTTTTCTTTTGAAGTCGATTTTGTTCTCCCCACATGGCAAACACTACACCTATTTTTAATGGTTGGGGGCAAGATTCAATATAGTCTTTGGAATCGGCAATTTTAGCCGCAATACGGAACGATAGGGGAGTACTGCTACTGTTACCCAAATTTATGATCTCCCCGAGAGGAAAGGCACGAATACTGTTGACAAGATCATATAGATACACTTGGTCCGAGGCAGAAGTTAAATCAAAACTTTTTCTGCTCATTTGACAAATCCGATTAAGAGATGAATTCATATTACTTTGGGTTAGTAGGTGACAAAATACCCCTGATTAAAATGTATGAAATGAATGGAATTATTCATCACAAAAAAATAGCAAAGTTCTTCTCCATCTGCAATATCTGAACTAAGATACTGAATGAATTGGGAATAGTATTAACCAACTTCATATGAAATAAAGGCAGCAAGTTGTTAAGATCCGGGGAAGTTTTAGAAATAGGTTAGTCTTACTTATAATAAGCGCGTGTGTTAGTCCTTGAAATTATTACTTAATTTTGAAAAAAATCCTGAATGGAAGAACTTACGCTTACCACACCTGCCCTTTTATTCTCAGCTATTTCCCTGATTATGCTGGCGTACACCAATAGATTCTTAGCCTATGCAGCGGTAATTAGAAATTTACATGATATTTATCTTGAGAAAAAAGACGATACGCTACTAGAACAAATTAGAAACCTAAAACTGCGTCTTAATCTTACCCGCTGGATGCAGATTTTTGGTATCACAAGTTTGCTTCTCTGCGTTTTAACTATGTTTTTAGTGTATATAGATCGGCATATTTTTGCGGTATGGATATTTGGCATTGCGCTGATCCTCCTTATCATTTCATTAGCGCTATTGATTAAGGAAATCCAAATTTCGGCACACGCCCTAAAGCTTCATTTGGCAGACATAGAAAACCACCTAAAGAAAGAATAAACCAGCATAAGCATCCGGTATTTTAGTTTATTTCAATTATTCTATAGCTATGGCCTGGCAATAAATTTTAGCTCTTTTTTGAAAGCAATGAATCCAATTCCAGGTATTTATCCTTCATAGTACTTAAGCCAAATGCTCCGGCAGAAGCCGCAAATACGGAGTAATCAAAAACCCCTTTAATTCCGGTTGAAAAAGCAATCGCCAAAGCAAAAATCAACATAAGAAATCCGCTTAACTTAGCAACAAGTTCCGTTTTAAAACCTATGAGCAGGCCAACTCCAAATACTAGTTCTGCACCTGTGGCTATTGCTCCAAAAAAAGGGATCATTGTTTCGGGAATAAGCGGATTAAGAACCTGGGTATATTCTAAAAAACTGTCCCAATTACCCCAGGCAGATACTTCTGCAGGCCATAATCCAAATCTATCTGCAACAGCAGATAAAAAGCCAATTCCAATTCCAAATCTTAAAAAGAGCTTAATAATTTTATTATTCATAGTATAGTGTTTTGCCTGTATGCATCAATTTGAAAAAGTTTTTAACTACATGTCTCATAAATATTCTACCATTATATAACTAGTAGTATAAGTAAAACACAATTAAAAACATCCCGAAGCATATTACTTACCTCCCTGGTGAAATTACGTTTAATCCTGTTTTGGGATGGTTATCTATTAGGATAAATTATAAAGTTTATATATACCTGTTTAATTTTTCGAAAGAATTTTATCATTGTGTGTTCAGTTCTTTAATTTACCAATTCTCTGTCCTTGTTGCACCGTCAAAGAATGTAATTTATCTTTTTCAAAAATCAACAATACTGTTGAACCCCCATAGGCAAAATGCCCTAATTTCTGTCCTTTGTTGATTGTTTTTGGATTCGTACCATCCACTTTTTTGAATTCGTCCTCAAATACTACAGAGCCTACCGTTTGCAAACCAATAGGAATCATTGCAATAAAACCATATTGCTTGGTATCAATAATAAAATACCCATGCTTAAAGTTCTCAAAAACACTATAATCCTTGTTGTAACCTGGGTTTCCATTGTTTATCATATCTAGCATGTCTGGCATCCCAAAAAGTATGTTTCCTACATCTTCCTTCGATTCAATGATAGTTCCTGAAATAGGGGCATGATAATGGTGATAATTGTCTGGCATTAAAAAAACGGCCATCGCAGAACCTCCTATAAACTTTTCGGCATACTTCGAGCTATTTAATAAGGCGTTAAGGCTCATTGTCATGCTGCCTTTAGTAGGTATTTCCGTATCTAATTGCAATTCATTAGCAATCATATTAATTACCCCGTCGGCAGGGGAAACAAGTACCGAATTGTCATTTACATTCGCTATAGGACGGGCTCCAGGTTTTAAGTCACGTATAAAGAATTCATTGAAGGACTTAAACCCCTCCATAGGCAATACAAAGTCCTCATTTCCCAATGAATTATCTGACAACCATTCCGTTATTATTTTTGCGGACGCCGGACTATCCATAAAATTTCCTCGCTCTTCTATAAATAAGTTTGTCCAACTAAGCCCTGGTTCCTCCATGATAAATTTCATTCCAGCAGGATTCTTGTAATAGAGAAAAGTAAATTTTAGGATCTTATTTAAGCCGTTATGAGTATTCGGTAAGAAATAGAACCATTCGTTTAGGAACTCACTTAAATCATCGATGTTTTTGTTCTTCCAAGGATTAGCTGTACCATCTGCCAGCGCATGAACATTTTGAAACATAGCATCTATAGTACTCTTAAATTCTTTGTTGCTGTCATATATTTCTTTTAGCTGCTTAACCGGAGGACTGTCTGTCTGAGCCTTTCCATGGATTCCTGTAAAAAAAATCAACATCAGGCCAATAGCTATTTTATAATTCATGTTTTAGGAGATTTTGTTTCTATTTTTCAACCATTTCATAACAAAATAAATAACGCATATTATCGCAATAAAAATAATAGTTGATACTATTT
>Ga0316204_10003954_pt1 | contig 28006 bp, 21 predicted proteins | sample 6monrhotite_MG_2_FD_205661 | JGI IMG/M metagenome (GOLD analysis project Ga0316204, IMG submission 205661) | Microbial mat bacterial communities from mineral coupon in-situ incubated in ocean water Damariscotta River, Maine, United States -... | ecosystem: Environmental > Aquatic > Marine >...
GCCTCGGACAGCTCCGATGGCTTCGCCTTCACCTACGTCGGCCCCCGCGCCCACCTGGGCGCCAGCTACACCGTCGCGGGCTCCCCTGACGGGAGCCAGCAGCCGCCGAGCTTCTCGGGCATCGGCGCCCGGCTCGGGGCCGGCCTGGAGGTCGGGCTCGGCCTGCGCGCCGGCGCGATGGTCGAGGTGGGCTACCACAACCTCCTGAGCGCCAACGACGCGGGCTACGGCGACACGCTGCACCTGGGGTACGGCATGATCGGCCCCAGCTATCGAATCCGCGATATCTGGCTCTCGGGGGGAGGGATCTTCGGCGCTGGCGTGTCGAAGGCCAGCGGAATCAACAACGAAGACTCTGTGAACGCTGACTGCCCGTATGGATCGTTGGACGAGGACTGCTCCTGGGTCGCCGCGGTGCCCGAGGAGGACCGGTCCGCCTACCCGTGGAACGGCAACATCCGCCCCGCGGGTGTCCAGGTCTCGGGCTCCTACGCCCTCCTGGACATCGGCACCAGCCTGAAGGGCGCTGTCACCCTGACCGGCGGCGCGCTCTTTGATCCCGATCGCACCTACCCCTGGGGCCAGCTCGCGTTCACGGTCGCCCCCGTCCCGACTCGGAGCCAGTAGATGATCGCCTTCCTGGCCGCGCTCGCGTTTCCCCCGGCCCTGGCCGCTGAGGTTCCCACCCAAGGAAACGGCCACGCCCAGAACCCACAGTGGTCACCGGACGGCGGCTGGCTGGCCTTTGAGGTCAACGCCATGTCCACCACGGTGGAGCTGTGGATGGTCTCCCTCGAGAGCGGCAAGCCCGGCGACCCGACCCGGGTGCAGCTGCCTGGCAGCGGCGGCTCCTTTGGTGGATCGGGCGGCGTCGCCGCGGATCCCATCTGGACCGACAAGCCCGAGAAGATGATGGTCTTCGAGGGATCCTCGGCCGGCACCAAGACGCGGCTCTACCTGGCCTACCCGGGCCGCGGCGCGCCCGGCGAGCTGCTGAACAGCGGCCAGATCGCCGGCAACCTGACGTTCCCCGAGTTCTCGCCGGACGGGAAGCGCGTCGCCTTTATCTCCGACGCCACGGGGGCTGGAGATGTCTACATCTGGGATCTCTCCAGCAACGAGATCAAGCCGATCTTCGTCTCCCCGGACCCGGATCACTCCCCGGCCTTCGGGCCGGACGGGGCCAACCTGGTCTTCTCCCGGAAGAACATGGGCAGCGAGGATCTGTTCACCTGGGACGGCGGGGCGTCGACCGCGCCGCTCACCGGCGGACGCGGCGATCAGACACGCCCCGTCTGGACCAACGATCACGTAGTGTTCTTCACCTCTGAGCGAGGTGAGGGGCAGTGGGACATCGTGGCGACCCCGCCCAAGGCTGGCAGCACCCGCCAGGTGGTCGCCTCGGATGTGCGCCTGCCCGCGCGCGCGGCCCCAGCGGTCACTCCGGAAGGTGAGGCGGTCGCCTACACCTCGGCGGACCCCACCAAGGCCGGCAGCGTCTACATCGCCCGCCTGGACGGCTCCAAGACCTCTGAGGTGCCGACGGGGCTCGTCGCCTGCGGGGAGCCCTCGCTGGTCAGCGCCGGCGGCCGAACCTGGCTCGCCTTCACCGCGCTGCCCAGCGCCGGCTCGGACTGGCGCCGCCTGCACGTCATCGACGTGACCGGGAAGTACTGAGGCGCGCGTCCCGGGCGGCACATAAGGTGACGCTATGCTTCCAGTAATGTTGACGATCGTTCTGCTCGCCTGCACCGGCAAGGAGCCCGCGCCCCCGCCCGCTGGCGCGGACACCTCCGCGACGGAGACCACCCCGGTCGACACCTCGAGCTCCGGCGACGACACCGCGCCGACGACCACCGAGACCGGCGCGACGCCCGGGGACACGGACACCGCGCCCCCCGTGGACACCGCGCCCCCCGTGGACACCGCGCCGCCCATCGACACCGCCCTCTACGGCGTCGACTCGGACGGGGACGGCCTCTCCGACGGCGAGGAGCTGGAGCGCGGCCTGGATCCGGAGAACCCGGACACCGACGGCGACGGCTACAGCGACGGTGACGAGCTGCTGGCCTCCAGAGATCCCGCCAGCCACTGCAGCTGGCCCGAGGCCGACGGCGGCTGGCCCGACCGGCTCGACGAGGCGGCGGCGGCGCTGAAGGACGCCGAGACCGGCTGGGACTCCTGGCAGGCGCCGCCCGACCTGGAGCTGGTCGATCAGTACGGCCAGCCCTTCCACACCCGCAGCCTCCACGGCTTCGTGGTCGTGCTCGACACCGCCGCCGGCTGGTGCGGGTACTGCCTGAGCAACGCCGCCGCCTGGGCGGGCTACTACGACGCCTACCACAGCGACGGGGAGTGCGTCATCTGGGTGACGCTGCTCACCCAGGACGCCCAGGGGGAGCCCGCGACGGTCGAGGACGCCGCGGAGTGGGCCGCCACCTACGGCGCCGCGCACCCGGTGCTGGCGGATCCGGAGGGGCTCGTGGAGGCCGCGCTCGAGGGGGTCACCGAGACCTACCCCAGCTACTTCATCCTGGACAAGGACTACCTGGTGCGCGGCTTCTTCGAGGGGGAGCCCGCCCACGGCAGCGCCGCGATCCTCGGCTACGTCAACGGCCTGAAGTAGGGCCTACTCGCCGTCGATCAGGTGCCGGATGCTGGGGTGGATGGCCTCCAGCCGGGCCCGGATGTCCGCGTCGCGGGTGAGCTTGGGCGGGCTCTCGTCGCTCCGCATGCGGGCGATCACGGCCGCCAGCGCCAGCCCGGTGGGGTCGTCGGGGCGGGCCTCCAGCGCCCGGTCGGTCCACTGCTGGGCCCGCTCCAGGCGGAAGCCGGGATCGTAGGCGCGCACGCAGGTGAGGGCGAGCCAGACCTCCGCGGCCTCCAGCGCCGCGTCGGCGGCCTCGTCGCTGCTGAGCATGGGGGCGTTCACCGCGGGCGCCGCGCTGATGAGCTCGGCCTCGGCCATGGCGGCGGCGACAGCCTGGGCGATGGCGGCCGACGCGGCTGGGCGGGGGTGCACGTTGTCGTAGAACGCCTTGTCTCCCGCGGCCCCCGCGGGCGGCCGCACCGCCGCCTGGGCGTCCGCCACGGGCCAGCGCTTCTCTCGGGCGATCTCGTCGATGACGTCGCGGATGTGGGACGTCGCGCGCAGGGGCAGGCCGTCGGCGTCCACCGCGTCCAGCAGCGGGCGGTGGGGATCCCGCTTGTCCTCCTCGCGGCGCTTGCCGAGCGCCCAGTTGGCCTCGGCGACGTCGGTGCGGGTCTGGTAGACCCCCTCCAGAGTCTGATTGTTCCAGGTCCAGAGGGCCCGCATGTCGAAGTCGTCGCCGCTGGTGGACCAGTTGGGATCCATACCGCCGAGGTTGGCCGCTGGCTGGACGGCGATCACCGCCATGCCTTGATCCTCGGCGACCCGACCGATGGCGCGGAGGTTGCTGCGGTACTCCCCGAGCACTGCGTCATAGTTGCGCTCATTGCCGTACCAGGCGTCCTCGACCCAGCCCTCGGCGCGGGGCTCCGGGCGCGGCGTGCCGAGCTTGAGCTTGCGGTAGAGCACCGAGAACCAGATGTCGGAGTTGAAGATCTCCGGCAGCCTCCGGTACTCGTCGTGTCCCGTGTAGACGATGACCCCGGAGGCCCCCCACCCGGCGGCGCGGCGAACCATTCGCAGGGCGTCCGCGCTGGTGCCGTCCGCCACCGAGAGGTTCACCAGCTCCACGGGGGCGCCGGCGTTCTCCAGCGCCATCTGGAGCGCACCGACGAAGCCGTAGGACTGTGGGAGGGGGATGTCGCCGCGGGGGCGCTCCGGGAAGCCCATGGCGGTCGAGTCGCCGACGACCAGCACCCGGGTCACGTTGACCGCGGGCTCGGCGCTGAACACCACCGGGGCGTAGTCAGCGGTGCGGAAGGTGATGTTGGCGCCGCCGCTGTCGCCTTCGGTGACCTGGTAGCGGTCAGCCGGGATGTCCCAGTGGACGGCCTCCACGTAGTGCTCCAGCCCCAGCCAGCCGGCGACCGTCAGGATCAGGAGGACGAAGGAGCCGGCCGAGGCCGCCGCGGCGACCCGCGCGGCGTTCGCCTTGCGGGCCTCCTCCAGAGGCTTCTGAGTGTCGGGGTAGAAGGTGTCCACGAGCGCTGACCTCGGCGGAGAGGGGGCGTTGCTGTAGCGGCTGTAGCCGCTGTCTTCTAACCTCTCAGAGATCCAGCTCCAGCGCCACGGGGCAGTGATCGGAGCCGGCGACGGACTTCAGGATGGTGGCGCTGGTGACCTTCGACGCCAGCGCCTGTGACACCAGGAAGTAGTCGAGCCGCCAGCCGACGTTGCGCTGACGCGCGCCGGCCCGGTAGGACCACCAGGAGTAGTGGCCGCTCTCCTCGGTGAAGAGGCGGAAGGTGTCGACGAGACCGCCGTCATCGAGCAGCCGGGAGAACATCTCCCGCTCGATGTCCATGAAGCCGGAGGTGTTCCGGTTGGCCTGGGGCCGGGCCAGATCGCGCTCGGCGTGGGCGGTGTTGAGGTCACCGGTGATGACCACGGCGCGGCCCTCGGCGTGACGGGCCTGCACCCAGGCGAGCACGGCCTCGTAGTAGTCGAGCTTGTATTGGAGGCGCTCGGGGCCCTGCCCGCCGTTGGGGAAGTACCCGGCGAGGAGCAGAAAGTCGCCGTAGTCGGCGACCAGCGTGCGGCCCTCGCTGACGAAGCGACCCTCCGCGAAGCCCTCCGTCACGGAGGCCGGCGGGCGGCGGGTCAGCATGGCGACCCCGGAGTAGCCCGGGCGCTCGGCGTGGCTCCACCACGCGTCGTGATCCGGCATGTCCGCGATGGGCTTCGGGATCTGCGGGGCCTGGAGCTTGGTCTCCTGCAAGCAGATCACGTCCGCCGTGTCTCGGGTCGCGTAGTCGAGGAAGCCCTTCTTCACGGCCGCCCGGAGGCCGTTGACGTTCCAGCTCACCAATCGCATCAGCCCACCAACGCCTTCGCCGCAGCCAGCACATCGTCCGCGTGGAAGACCTCGACCTTCTCGCCGTCGCGCTTCACCTTGCGGCGAACCCGGACCTTCTCCCAGACCTGCCGCACGACCCCCTCGCCGTCGATGAGCGCGGTGGTCCGCACGACGCCCATGTAGACGCGGCCGTAGTTCTTCTTCTCCTGCCACACGCCGTAGGCTTCCAGCGCCTGCCTGTCGGGATCGGCCAGCAGCGTGAAGTTGAGATCGTGCTTGTCGCGGAAGCTGCAGTGCCGCTTCACGCTGTCGGGGCTCACCCCCACCACGGCGCAGCCCGCGGCGGTGAAGGCCTCGATGCGATCGCGGAAGTCCTTCGCCTCGTTGGTGCAGCCGGGGGTGTCGTCCTTCGGGTAGAAGTAGAGCACCAGCGCGCGACCGGCGAAGTCAGAGAGCGAGACGGCCTCGGCGTCGCAGGACGCGAGGGCAAAGTCAGGGGCGGCCTGACCGGCTTCTATCAAGGGAGCCTCCTAAAGCTGCGACCCAATAACCACTCCCCCCGGCACCTATTGACCGGGCCGCCGGGCGCCCGGTGAAAAAGTTGGCGAACAGCGGGTTGTAGCGAGGGTGGGGGGCGATGTTAGTGTGGCGGTTCCTCCCGGAGGCGCCATGCTTTCCTCGCTCATTCCTCTCCTGCTGCTCGGCTGCGGTCAGTCCCCCGAGGGGCTGCGCGCGACCCCTGATGGTGACGGTCCGCTGGTCATGATCGACTGGGACGCCGAGCCGCTGCCGGAGATCCCGTACCCGAACGACCTCGCGACCCGCGCGGATCCCACCTCGCCCACGGGGCTGCGGATCAACATCTCGGAGGAGGCGGCGACCGAGCTGGAGCACGAGGCGCGCTCCAAGATCAACGGGCTCGCCGGCTTCGGCATCTACTCGCCGCTCTCGATCCGCTTTGAGGCGCCGCTGGATCTGGACAACATCGTCGAGCGTCACCAGGACGACAACGATCAGTCCGACGACGCCCTCTACATCATCGACGTGACGCCGGGCTCGCCGACCTACATGCAGGCCGCCGAGCTGGACCTGGGGCACGGCCGCTTCCCCGCGGACGTGGACGAGACCGATCGCTACTTCCCCAACGATCCGCGCATGACCAGCCCGTCGATGATCTACGAGCTGGGCGACGAGGACTTCAACGGGAACGGCGAGCTGGATCCCGGCGAGGACATGGACAACGACGGCATCCTGGACAAGCCCAACGTCTGGCCGGAGCTGCCGGACGCGGGGCCCGACGGGCGCTGCGGGGCCATGGCGCTGCTGCATGACTACGACGAGACCAGCTGCCCCGAGCGCCGGCATCAGCTGCTGACCTGGTACGAGCGCGAGAGCGACACCCTGCTCTTCCGCCCGGTGGTGCCGCTGCGGGAGGAGACCACCTACGCGGTCGTGCTCACCGAACGCCTCGTGGGCGAGAACGGCGAGGCCGTGCGCTCTCCCTGGGAGTGGGTGCACCACACGCGGCAGACCGCCGCGCTGGAGCCGCTCATCGACGGGCTGCCCGAGCTGGGGCTGGACGTCGAGGACGTCGCCTACACCTGGACCTTCACCACCGACAGGGTCACCGGCGATCTGGTGGACCTGAGGCGGGGCATGGTCGACGGCGAGGGGCCGTTCGGTTTCCTGGAGGAGGACTGCCCGGCGGCGGTGCTGAGCGCGGATCGCATGCACGAGATCGACGCCTTCGACGATGAGTACAGCCTCCCCGTCGCCAGCTTCGTCAACCTCGCCAGCGCGCTGGAGCTGCTGGGGGATCAGGGGGACCATCTGATCTTCCCCACCTACCAGGACTTCGCGGAGTCGCTGGTCGGCGGCACCTATGTCACCCCCTACCTGCTCAAGGATCGGGACGACGGCGGCCTCGATGACTCCGATGAGTGGTGGCAGCTCGACCCCATGACCGGGGCCGTCAGCTACGAGGACCGCGAGCTGACCTTCACCTGCGTCATCCCCAAGGAGGACGGCGACATCAAGCAGCCCTTCGACGTCGCCTGGTTCGGCCACGGCTACGGCTCTTCGCGCTTCGACTTCCTGGGCTTCGCCTGGGCGATGTCCCACGCCGGCATCGCCACCTGCGCGGTGGACTCCCCGGGACACGGCCCCACCATCTCGCCGAGCGATCTGGAGGAGTACCTCCCCATCATCGAGGGCGCCGGGCTGATGCCTTTCCTGGAGCACCTGGAGCACTCCCGGTACCGGGATCTGGACAACGACGGCGTGCCTGACTCCGGCGCCGATCAGTGGACCAGCGACGCCTTCCACACCCGGGACATGGTGCGCCAGCAGGTGATCGACTGGATCCAGATGAAGCGGGCCTTCGAGCTGTGCGGCGAGGGCGACATGGACGCCGGCGGCGACGCGCGCATGTCCTGCGACTGGGACGACGACGGCACCCCCGACATCGGCGGCGCCGACGCCCGCTACTTCATGATGGGCGGCTCGCTCGGCGGCATCAGCTCGGCGGTCGCCGCGGCGGTGATGCCTGACGTCGACGCCTTCATCCCCGTCGTCGGCGGCGGCGGGCTGATGGACATCGGCATGCGCTCGCCCCTGAGCGGCGTCGTGGAGGCCCTGGTGGGTCGGCTGATGACCCCGATCTTCCTGGGCATCCCAGACGGCGAGGGCGGCCTGGACATCCAGCAGATGGTCATCTCCGAGGTCGACGAGCGCTTCCTGCACGTCGCCCACCTTGACGAGATCCCCGCCGGCGGGCGGGTGGTTCTGGAGAACCTGTCCAACGGTGAGGTGCGGGAGGGCATGATCCCCGACGGCTCGCTGGCGCTGAACATCGACGACCCGGCGGATCCCTACGCCGCCGGGCGCTTCCGGGTCGGCATCCCCGCCGACGCCCTCCGCGGCACCGAGAAGCGCCCGATCGTGGGCATGCCCGATGAGGGCCCCGCGCCGGACAGCGTCTTCGCCTCCAAGGACAACACCGAGCTCGGTGACAGCCTGCGGATCACGGTCTACGACGCCGCCGATCAGGAGATCGTGGTCATCGACTCCTTCGAGGAGGAGATCATCTTCGAGGCCGTGAGCTACGCCGCTGGCAGCGAGCTGGTGGCCCTCTCGGAGGGCCTGGGACACCTGCGCGGCTCCAGCGACCTCCGCCGGCTGCTGGGCGTCACAGCCCAGATCACCGAGCCCGGAGACCCCATCTCCTACGCGCCGCACTACATCGACGAGCCCTTCGAGGCGCTGGGCGGCGCGCCCGTGAACGTGCTGCTGATGCCCACCCCCGGTGACAACATCGTCAGCGTCAACACCGAGATCGCGCTGGCCCGGGCCGCCGGGGTCATCGACCGGCACAACATCGACGATCGCTACGGCATGACGCAGGACCGCTGGCTCATCGAGAGCTGGGTCGTGCACGGCCTGGAGCAGTTCGGGCCCTACACGAACGACGAAGGCGTCTCCGTCCTGTTCGACGCGGACGACTACGACAACGGTCGCGACGGCACCGGGGCGCCATCGGATGAGCCGCTGCGGGCGCAGCGCCCCTCCGCGCGCGGGGTGAGCGGCATGAGCCTGCCCTACGTGAGCCCGCAGGGCTCACACGGCTTCGGCTTCCCCGACCCCGACGCGATCTTCGATCACAATGGCTTCGCCCTCTACCAGGCCGTCCGGTACTTCCAGACCAGCGGCCAGATCATCGCCTACGACGCCTGCCTGCAGGACGGATCCTGTAGCTACTTCCGGCAGGAGGCCCCGTGATCCTCTCCTTGTTTACGACCCTGATCGGCGGGGCAGCGCTCGCCGGAGGGCCGACCGAGTTCACCGGCGAGCTCCGCGTCAGCGGCGCCCAGCTCACTGAGATCCCGCTGGACGCCGAGGGCACCGTCTCAGGCGGTGAGCCCTGGATCGATCAGCGCTTCCGCCTGGGGCTCGGCGGCGAAGCCGGCCGGTTCGGGATGGCCGTCGAGGCGGATCTCTTCACCGGGATCATCTACGGCGAGCCCTACGCCGCCATCGACGAGCGATCCCGTCAGGCCGCCAGCGCCGACGGCTTCAGGCCCCGCAAGGCCCTGCTCACCTTCTCGCCGGACTTCGGGCGCTTCGCGGTGGGGCTCACGACCTCCCACTGGGGGCTCGGGATGCTGGCCAACGACGGCGACACCGATCCCTGGTTCGGCCAGAACGAGCTGGGCGATCGCACGCTCCGGGCCAGCCTGACCACCGGCGCCTTCGGCCAGGAGAACCTCTACTTCACCGTCGCGGCCGATCGCGTGCTCGCCGATGACATCGCCCGCTGGACCGAAGAGCAGGCCGCGTGGCAGGGCGTCGGCTCGCTGTACTACGCCACCGCCAACACCAAGGCCGGCGTCTACGGTGTCTACCGCTACCAGCGGGAGCAGGCCGAGGATCGAACCACCCGAGTGGGCGTCGCGGACGGCTTCCTGGATCACACCTGGGAGGGGCCCGGGGTGACCTGGCTGCGCTTCCAGGGCGAGGTCGCGGGCATCCTGGGCAGCACGGACCGCGCGACGACCTACAGCTCCCGCGAGACCATCGCGGTGATGTCCGGCGGCGCCACGGGCAGCCTCCAGCTCATCAGCGATGAGGATCAGGTCTGGCTCGTCACCACCAGGGCCGGCTGGGCCTCGGGGGACGCGGATCCGGACGACGGCGTGAGCCGGGACTTCACCTTCGATCGCGAGTTCGACGTCGGCATGGTCCTCTTTGATCAGGTGCTGGGACGCGTCGAGGGGGCGACCTACGATCTCCTCTCCGATCCAGGCAACTCCGGACAGCCGCCGGACGGGGTCGACGCCATCGCCACTGAAGGCGCCTTCCGCCGCGCGGCCTTCGTGCAGCCCATCGTCGATGTGAACCCCCATCAGATCCTGCTGCTGCGGGCTGGCGTCTCCGCTTCCTGGGCCACCGCCCCGCACGCCCAGCCCTTCTACACCTACCGCGCGGGCGGGACGCCCACGAACCACCACAACGCGGTCGTGGACGGCCGGCTGCTGGGCACCGAGCTCAACTGGCTCGTCTCACTCCACGACTTTCTTCACGGAACGAAGAATCTGTCGAATATCCACCCAGACCTCACCGTACAAGGCGGCCACCTCCTGGTAGGTCCCGCCCTGGCGGGGGCCGGTCCCGACCGGATCGATCTGTTTCTCGCGACAGGTCGATTGCGCTGGTAGGTGGGTCCTCATAGATATGTGCCCGCACCGCAAAAGTTGGGGTTGAACCATGCACCTTCCGAAGTTTTCTATTCTCATCATGACCGCGGCGGCCCTCCTGGCCGCCCCCAATGCCTTCGCTGGCGAGCGCCCTGACGGCGTCACGCTCGGAATCGGCGGCGGCGTCGAGTTTCCCGTGTCCCCGCTGGCGCTGAACGTCGCCTCCGCGCGCATTCGCATCAGCAAGGATCTCACCATCGAGCCGGTCCTCGGATACGGCACGAGCAGCAGTGACAACACCAGCACCACCACAGTCGTCGCCAAGGGTCCCGGCGGCGGCGGCGGCGGCGGCGGCGGCGGCGGCGGCGGCACTGGCGGCGGCACCGGCGGCGGCGGCGGCGGCGGCGGCGGTGGCGCGACCACCTCGACCACCATCGTCACTGCCACCGGCACCACCGCGACCTCCACGATCACCGCTGGCGCCGGCGTGCGCTACCGGCTGAACAAGAACGACAAGAAGACCGACATGTCGGTCCTCGGCGGCCTCCGGTACGACAAGACCAGCGGCGATACCACCTCCGACAGCACCACCACGGTGAACGGTCAGGAGCAGAACGCCGGCAACGGCGACGCCGAGACCCCCAAGGATGAGTTCGGCGCCTCCGCGCTGACCGTCTACTACGGCCTGGGCCTGGAGCACTTCCTCGGCAGCTACTGGTCCGCGAGCATGGACGCGACCAACCCGCTGTACGTGAAGAGCACCACGACCTCCTACAACGGCGTGTCGGACAACCACACCGAGACCGAGCAGAGCCTGGGCGGCTTCTTCATCGGCTGGGATCCCGCCATCCGCCTGCAGCTCCACCTCTACCTCTGAGAGCCGAGCTACTCGAAGGGCATGCCCGCCTCATACTCGTGTGAGCGGGCCTCCCACTCGGAGGCGTCCACGGAGACCCCGTGGACGATCATGCCCCAGTGCAGGTGGGGGCCCGTGCTCAAGCCGGTCGAACCCATGCGACCGATGAGCTGACCCCCCTGCACCCGCTGGCCCTCCTCGACCGTCCGCTCCAGCAGATGACTGTAGCTGGTCGAGAGGCCCTGGCCGTGCCCCAGGACCACGGCGTTGCCGAAGGTGTGCATCATCTCCGAGAGGGTGACCACGCCGTCGCTGGCGGCGTAGATGGGGGTGCCCGGCTGGTTGGCGATGTCGATCGCCGTGTGGTAGCTCTTCGCCCCTGTGTTGTAGGCCCGGTAGACCCCGTAGGCGCTCGTCAGCCGACCCTGGGCGGGGCGCTGAAAGAGCCCGGACCAGATCTGATCCGGGATGGGGGTCGCGTAGGCCGCCGCCCTGCGATCCCGGGCCTTGATGTAGCCGTCGCGGTCGTTCATCTCATCCTGGTCATCCGGGGAGAGGTAGACCATGCCCGCGTAGGGGAAGTCGACGGCCTCGATGCGTACCGGCACCTGGCGGGCTCCAGCGTTGCCGCTCCGATCGGTGGCGCGGAGGGTCAGGCTCAGCTCACCGGCCTCCTGATCGTGCGGAACCCCCACCAGCGCGCGCCAGGTCGGCGGCGTCACGTCGAGGCGATGCAGCGCCAGCGGCTCACCCAGGAGCTCCCCCGAGACGGCGACGGGCTCCTCCTGGAGCTGAAGGAAGACGGAGAGCGTTCCGCCCTGGCGGGCCCGCAGGCTCGACGAGGCGACCGCGATGGTCGGCGGTGTGTTGTCGACCTCGACCGAGCAGCTGTCGTTGGCCGCGTTCTCCCGACGGGCCGCGTCGTAGGCCACGACGTGCACGATGTGGGGCCCGTCGTACAGCCCGCTCGTGTCGATCGCCCAGCCGTGATCAGCGGTCAGCGCGCCGCCCAGCGGCACGGCCTGATGCGGCACCTCATCGACCATGACGTGCAGCCCGCCGAGCCCGGGCCTCGGATCCGCGGCCTCGATGGAGAAGGCGGCCATGCCCGAGAGGGGCGGGTCGGACGGGGGGCAGGACAGCCAGACCTCGGGCGGGGTCTTGTCGAGCCCGACGCAGCCGAGGAGGAGGAGCTGAAGCGCGCTCGGGATCACGCCCGTGTGCCCGTCAGGAAGCCCGCCAGATCCTCCTCCTTGTCCCGGGCATCCTCCCAGCCGAGCCGCTCCAGCTCGGCGGTGTAGCAGCGGTCGAAGAGCAGGTAGCTCAGCAGATCCGCGTCCTCCTCACCTTCCCGGGCGGCGACGGTGGAGAGGAGGAGGCGGGTCGCGCGGTTGAGCGAGGCCTCGCCGGTGCGGAAGGCCGCGGCCGCGACCCGCCCGAGATCCTCGCTGGGGTGGATGAGGCGGGTGCGGACGAGCCGGTACGGGTGGCCCGCCCTCGGGGCGAGGTCCGCGTTCAGTCGGTCGATGAAGTCTCCGCCGTAGCTGCGCGTGCCCCAGTCCAGGAAGGTATTCATGGCCTCCACCCGGTCGAGATCCTGCGCCACGGGATCCAGCATCAGGGCGTCCAGCGCCTTGCCCAGCAGGTAGAAGAGGTTGGGGGAGGCCTCGCTGCCCTCCGGGGGCGGGCTGGGCGTGAAGGGGGCCTTGCAGCCGATCACCAGGATGCGCTCGCTGCCGAGCCGCAGCGCCGGAGTCAGCGGCGTGTTCTGCCGAAGAGAGCCGTCCACGTGGTAGCCGCCGTCTACGGCGACGGGCGGGAAGATGAAGGGGATGGCCGCGCTGGCGAGCACATGCTCGGCGGTGATCCTGGCGCGGCGCACCGCGATGGTGGGCGGGCTGTGGTAGGAGCGCCACTCCTGCTCGCTGTGATCGACGAAGCGCACGGAGAGGCCGTCGGAGACCTGGGTGGTGGAGATGCTGAGCGCCCGCAGGGCGCCGCTGGCGAGCCGACGGCGCAGGCCCTTCTCGGGGAAGAGCGAGCGGATCAGCCGGTGCATGGGCCGGGGATCCACAAGGGAGCCGCCGGCGCGCTGGCCGGAGCGGCGAAAGAGCTGCGCCGGGCTGCGCAGGAGATCCATGGCCTCGAAGTGGAAGACCTGATCCGTCGTCAGGGTCTGCCAGATCGCCGAGAGGCGCCGGGCGCTGGCGGAGGTGAAGCCGTGGCCGGCGAGCCACGCGACCTGGGCCGCGCCGATGGAGGTGCCGCAGGCGATCTGGAAGGGGAGCCCGCCGATCTTCGGGGCCAGGTTGCAGGCGAGATAGCGCATGACGCCGGCCTCGTAGGCCCCGCGGGCGCCGCCGCCGGAGAGGACGAGCCCGAACCGCTGCTTTCCAGAAACCGTCACACCAGGGAGTGTAGCGCAAGGTCTCCGGCGCGGGCGATCAGTCCGCCTCGAGATCGACGTGGCGCGCTCTGGGCACCGCGGCCTGGATGCGCTTCTCCAGGCGATCAATCTCGTCGCCGAGGGCATCCACCAGCGCATCGCCGAAGCTCTCCAGGTACTGCTGGAGCTCCGCCTCCGTCTGGACCCGGGCGAGATCCGCGCGCAGATCCCGACCCTCCAGGTGCCGGTGGGCGATCGCCCGTCCGTCGAACTCGATCTCCGCCTTGAAGCGCACGCTGTCCGCGCCGATCACGGTCGCCTTCACGTCCTTGACGGTCTCCACGACCGGATCGTCTCGCAGCACCCCCAGCACCTTCTGGCGGTCGTCGTCGGAGATGCTCGGGGTGAGCAGGGCCGCCCGGTTCTTGTAGACGAGGAAGATGGCGATGCCGCCCAACAACAGGCCGATGGCGATGGAGGCGATGCCGTCCCAGATGGGGTTGCCCGTGAAGTGGATGAGCGCGACCGCGAGGCCCGCCATGCTCACGCCGATCACCGCCGCGCCGTCCTCCAGCAGCACCGCGACCCCCATGGGATCGGGGCCCTCGACGACGTAGCGGCTGAAGCTCATGCCGCTCTCCTTCGCCTGCTGCTGCACCGATCGGGCGGCCACCACCAGCGTGCCGCCCTCGACGATGAAGCTGAACACCAGGACGACGGCGGCGACGCCCATCTGCTCCAGCGGCTCCGGGTGCATCAGGGAGTGGATGCCGTGGTAGACGGTGACCCCGCAGCCGAGGAAGAAGATCCCCACGGCGGAGATCATGGCCCAGATGAACTGCTCACGGGCGTAGCCGTAGGGGTGATCCTCGTCCGCGTCCCGCTGGGAGCTCTTGATGCCCACCGCCAGCAGGATCTGGTTGCCCACATCGGCGAAGGAGTGGATGCCCTCGGAGAGCATCGCCCCCGAGCCGGTCATGGCGAAGGCGCCGAACTTGGCCACCATCACCATGGAGTTGCCGACGATCGCTGTGTAGACCGCCTTGGTGCTGCCGCCTGCCACTGTGAGTACCTCCTGCGCCCGGGTATGGGATCAGGAGGCTGGTAACCCCCTCAGAAGCGGACGCCCCCCTGGAGGGTCAGGCCCGCGCGGGTTTCACCGAGCTCGGCGGCGTCATCGCCCACGGTGAGATCGAGCGTGCGCCGGCTGATATCCAGCCCCGCCGAGATCAGCAGCGGGTCCATCACGGCGTAGTCGACCCCGAGTCCCAGGCTGCGATCGACGGGCCAGGGCACGAAGGTCGCCGAGACCTCACCGCGGGCGGTGACCGGTCCGCCGGTCCAGCTGAGCCCCACCGCCGTGCGAGCGCCTCGCAGGGGGTAGGTGACCAGGGTGGGCGCGCCGGCGTCCGCGGTCTCCGAGTCCTCGTACCGGAAGAAGACCGTGTGGAAGCTGTGGAAGCCGAGGCCCCCGTGCACCCGCACGCTGTCGCTCAGGGACATGCGGTAGCGGGCGCCGATCAGGTAGGCGTTCACGTTGTCCTCGGTGGTCACCTCGCCGCCGAGATCGTAGTTGCCGGCGAGCACCCGCCCCTCGATCCCGATGTCTCCGGAGTTGACCCAGTACTCCGCGCTGGCCGCGAAGCCGATGACGCCCGAGGGCAGTGACTTGGCGTAGGCGGTGTCCTCGGGGACCGTGGTGGCGCCGGGGGCGACCATGGTGTAGCTCAGGCCCTGGTCCAGCAGCCCCAGCCGGATCACCACCATCGGGTCCAGGTCGGAGCCGCCAGGGCTCGCGGTGGCGGTGTCGCTCGGAGCGGCGGTCGTCGTCGGGGCGGCAGCGACCGCGGGCGCCGTCACAGGAGCCGTCGTGGGGGCCGCGGCGACGGGGGCGGCGGCGACGGGCGCCGCGACGGGCGCCGCGGCCTGGGCGGTGCGCAGGGTCAGCGTGGGGGTCGCCCCGCGCCACTGATCGACGCGGGCGAGGGTCGCCTCGTCACCGACGCGGGCGATGGGCCCGGTGGACTGCCACGCGAGCGCCTGTCCGCTGACCTCGCCGGCGCGGGCCTCCAGCACGGACGCGCCGCCGGCGGTGCCCGCGGCGTAGTCCACGCTGGCGATGCCGGCCTTGCCGGTCTCGGCCGTGGGGGGGAGGGAGCCGTCGCCCAGCGGGACCGCGAGCTTTACGGACACACCCGGCACCGGGAGCCCGAAGGCGTCCTCGGCGATGACCCGCACCCGCCCGGTGCTGCGGCCGTCGGCGGGCAGGCCGGCAAAGTCCGTCCACAGGAGCACCCTCGTGGGGGGAAGCCCCGAAGGCTCGACGGGCGGGGTGGCGCTGATCAGGACCTCATCGGTGCCGGCGCCGACCCAGAAGCGCTGGGTGTAGGAGCCGTCTCCGGCGTCCTGGAGGTAGGTCTGCGCGGTCGCTCCCGTGGCGTTGAGCTCGGTCTTCAGGCCCGGCAGCGCCGCGCCGCCGGCGTCCTTGGCTCGGAGCGTGATGGTGAGGGTCTGTCCGTCGCCGGTGAGCTCGTCGATGTCGGCGCTCATGGAGAGGGTCGGCAGGCCGCGCACGGCGGTGCCGGTCAGGGCGTCCGAGGCGCCGCCCAGCCTGGCGTTGACGCTCCAGGACTCGCCCAGGGCGGGGGCCTGGTAGCGGACCCGGTACCAGCCGTCGCCGACCTCCTCCGACCGGGTGCGGCCGGGGCCGCCCACGGTGAGGCCCTGGTCCAGCGCGCCGAGCTTCGGCGCGCCGTCGGGGCCGGTGACGTAGAGCCAGGCGCTGCGATCGGTGTCCGAGGGGATGCCGGCGCCGTCGGGGAGCGGGGCGAACACGACGGCCCCGTCCGCGGCGCTGTCCGGCGCAAAGGGCTCGCCGCGGCGGGGGGAGATGGGCAGCACGGCGGCGCCCACGACCTGCTCGGGGGCGGTCAGATCCGTCGCCACCAGCGCGGCGGCCACCGAGGTGCTCAGGCCCGACGGCGGGGTGTAGCGGGCGACCCAGTCCGAGCCGTCGTACACGGGCTCGCTCACGTCGCCGACGCTCGCGCTCAGCAGCACCCTCCGCGCGCCCTCGGGCAGGTGCTCGCCGCCGACGGGGGAGATGCGGACGGTGACGTCGCCCTCGCCGATCGCGAGCTGGGGCGGATCCAGCGTGAGGGCCAGGCGCCCGGCGGGCGACGGCACCACGGGGAGGGAGACCACCTCGTCCACGGTGCGGCTGCCGCGGATGCGGACCTCGAGGTTCAGCGCGCCGGGCTCGCTGATGGCGAGGGGCACCAGCGTGACCCGGATGCGGCCGTCGGTGGTCAGCTCCGCGGCGAGCACCTCCGCCTGCTCCGTCTTGACCTTCAGGCGGTCCTTGCCGTCGCCCACGCCGGCGGAGAGCTCGACGGTGAAGGCGCGCGTACCGTCGGCGACGAGCGCGCCCTCGTACAGCGGGGTGATAACGCCGGCCGCGGCCGGGCCAGAGAGGCTGCTGAGCAGCCAGGGGAGGAGCAAGATCACAGCGCTGTCTCGGGGCTTGGAGTCAGGGGTGGCGAACTATAGCCGGTAGCCCACAAGGATCCGCCCTCCGAGCTGACTGTCGGTCACTTCGACGTCCACTCCGTCGGCCTCGATGGCCACGCTGCGCCAGTCGCCCTCGACCCGCAGGCCGGCGTGCACGCCGTTCCAGACCTCGATCTCGGCGCCCAGCAGCGCATCGGACCAGCGGCCGGCCTCCATGCTGATGGAGGTGCCGCCTTCCAGGCTCACCTCCACCGGTCCGGCGTCCGCCGCGAGGCCGAGGGAGGTTCGGATCCCCGAGAAGCTGCTGTTGGCGATGTCCCGCTCGGTGCGGGTGTCGTCGGTGAAGACAAAGAGCAGCGCGTCCGAGCCCTGGTAGCCGACGCCCAGCTCGGGGCGCAGGAACTCCAGGTTGGGGATGGGGTACCGGGCGCGTGCGCCGACGTACCAGCGGTTCAGGCTGTCGTTGTAGTTGGCGTCGCCGGTGCTCACGACGTAGGAGCCGAAGCGGGCGCGGGCGTCGAGCCCGACGAACCAGCGGGCGTAGAAGTACTCGGCCTCAACGCCGGCCCCGAAGATTGGGGTTCGGCTGGGATCGCCGAAGGCGGCGGTGGGATCCGTCAGCTCCAGCTCGTCCTCGGCCACCGCGCTGTACTGGTAGCCCAGGTAGAGACCGCTCAGGCGCACCTCCAGCATGGAGAGCTCGTCGACCTCCACCGCCGCGGCGGCGTTGGCCGGATCGGCGGCCGCCTGCGCCGCCAGCACCGCGGGCTCGGTGGGATCGAAGGGCTTCAGGGGAACCCGGCCCACCCGGACGGCCGGCGTGGCGTTGCGCCACTCGGCGGCGGCCTCGACCACCGCCTCGGCGCCCGGCATCACCTCGGGGCGCGGCACGCCCTGCCAGATCAGCCCAGCCGCCTGCAGAGAGCCCGCGCGGGCTCGCAGGATGGTGGGGGTGGTGGCCGTGCCGGAGGTGTAGGCCGCGTAGGCCATGCCGTCCTCACCGGTGGTCACCTTCGGCGGCAGGGAGCCGTCGCCGTACGGCACCGCGAGGCCGATCTCGACGCCGGGCACCGGCTGGCCGTAGGCGTCCTCGGCGACGACCCAGACGCGGGCGATGTTGTCGCCGTCCGAGGGCACCTCGTCGAGGGCGGGCCAGACCCGGAGCTGCACGGGCGGGAGGGCGCTCGGGGTGGGGGAGGGGGCGGCGAAGAGCAGCACCGCGGAGGTGTCGTCCTCGACCTCGAAGGGGCGGTCGTAGGTGCCGTCCTCGCCGTCGACGAGATCGCCGTCCTTCTTGGGGGGCTCGGCGTTGGCGGCGCGCAGGCTCAGGGCGAGGCCGGGCAGCGCGGTGCCCTCGTCGTCCTTGGCCGTCATCGCGACCTCGAGCGTCTCCTCGTCGCCGCTCAGAAGCGACGCGCCCGCGCTCAGGGTCAGGTTGGGCAGCGCCCCGACGCCCACGCCGGAGAGGCTCACGCTCTCGCCGTCGAGGGTCGCCGTCAGGGTCCAGTCCTGGCCGGCCTCGGGCTGGAAGCCCACCCGGTACCAGCCGTCGCCGGCGTCCTCGACCCGGGTGCGGCCGGGGCCGTCGACGGTCACGCCAGCCGCCGCGCGGGGGGAGCCGTCGGCCGCGGTGGCGTAGAGCCAGGCGGTGTGGGACTCGCCGGCGGGGAGCGCGATGCCTTCAGGGAGCGCGGCGAAGCCGAGCTGCCCGGTCGAGCCGGCGTCCATGGCGACGTCGCGGGTTCGGGAGGCGCCGCCGCTGGTGGTGGTGAGGGAGACGCTCTTCAGCCCGGGGGTCAGCGCCATCTCGACGCTGAACTTGCCGTCGGCGCCGGCGGTGACCGGGCCGTACTCCCGACCGTCGAGCGTCACTACGTTCTCGGAGCCCGCGTCTTCCAGGAAGCCCTTGCTCTGGGTGACGCTCACGGGGAGGGTGAGCCCGCCGACGATCTGATCGGGCGCGCTCAGGTCGACGGCGGTGATGATCGCGGCCACCGGGGCGTCCAGGGTCGCGGGCGGGGTGTAGCGGGCGCTCCAGGTGGTGCCGTCGAAGGTGGGCTCGCTCAGCGTGCCCGCCGAGGTCGAGAAGGCCACCCGCCGGGCCCCGGGCTCCATGTGCGCGTTGCCCTCGAAGCGGGCCTGCACGGTGACCTCGGCGCCGCCCGCAATGGTCCGGGGCGGATCCATGTTCAGCGAGAGGGAGCCGAGCACCGGCGGCACCAGCGGGATGGTGACGACCTCCTCCGTGTCGATGCTCCCGCCCTTGAGCTTCACGTCAAAGCTCAGGTCGCCGGGCTGGCTCACCTCGGGGGCCACGAACTTGAAGCGCAGTCGATCGTAGGGGAGGATCTCGATGTCCAGCACATCCACCACGTCCGAGCGGACCCTCACCCGGTCGCCCATGCGAGCGCCGGGGGCGTGCACCAGGAGCGTAATGGTGGAGGCCCCGTCGCCGGGGATGGGGCCCTCGTGCAGCGGAGTGAGCTGACCGGCGAGGGCCAGCGAGGGGGCGAGCAGGAGCAGCAGAGTCATCACCAGCGATCCTCATCAACAGAAGCGCGGTGAGTTTACTCCGCTGCGGCGTCGATCGCCCTGCCTGCCCGCTATTTGCCGACCTTGTCGATGATGGCCATCAGCTCGTCATCGCGCACGTGGTCGCGGGTCACATGGATCACCATCCCGGGCTCCAGGAGCACGTACGTCGGCGATGATCCGTTGAAGCGCGCGCCCAGATCGCCGTAGGGATCCGCGATCACGGGGGTCGTCAGGTTGTAGGCGTCGGCCCAGCGCGCGAGATCCTCGACGCTGGGGGGCTGGCCGTTCTCGTTCTCGGACCACGCCGAGAACACCATGAGGCCGTCATCCTTGTACTGCTGATAGAGAGTCTCCAACTCCCCGGCGTCCGCCAGACAGCCTCGTCACGTGAAGCCACCGAGGAGCATCAGCACTGCCTTGTTGCAGTAGTCGTAGAGCTCGGACTCTTCGCCGAACTGGTTGACGCCCCTGATGTTCTCGGCGATCTGGCCCACCTGGTTCTGACCGGTGGCGTAGGGTTCCTCGTCGCAGAGGGCGGTCTCCCAGCGGGCCTGCTCCAGATCCCAGCCCGGGAACTCGGCGCTGTCGTTGGGGTCGGTGCCCTCGCTGATCTCGTCGAAGTCGCTGTAGCCGTCGCCGTCGGAGTCCGCGTTCAGCGGGTCGGTTCCGAGCGCTTCTTCTTCGGTGTCCAGCAGCCCGTCGCCGTCCTGATCCTCGTCGGGCAACGACACGGCCGACGGGGTGCAGCCGACGGTAAGACTCAGGAGCCCAAGGGTCATCAGTCGCAGCATTCTCTCCCTCCTGTCTGTGGGGGAGTGTACCTGTTCGGAGGAGGAGCCGACGACGGAAGTTAGAGTTTCATGCAACCGACACGGAGGTCACCCACCATGCTGCTCACGCTGGCGCTCGCCTGCGCCCCCGAGCTGCCCACCGGTCAGTGGCTGGCGGGCGATCTGCACGTCCACAGCTCGCTCGGGAGCAACGACACGGACGGGCTCGGCACCCCTGAGGCGCTGGGCCCGGCGATGAGCGCCGCGGGCCTGGACTTCGTGTTCCTGACGGATCACTCCAACAGCCAGGGCTCCATGGACTGCGCGGACGTGGAGGACTGCCCCAACCAGGGCCCGGAGGTCACCACCGCCGACTGGCCGGGGGGCGCCTGGCTCGCGAGCGAGATCTCGCCGGTGGAGAGCCTGGGCACGACCTTCGAGCCCACCGGGCATGTGGGCTGCCTGCCGCGCGACGGGGCGAGCTTTCCGGGCCTGGACGCCTTCATCGATCGGCCGCCGGGGGCGGTGACGGGGGGCGACGCGGTGGCCCAGTGCAAGGACCACAATGGCTTCGCGGTGCTGAATCATCCCTACGCGGCCGCGGGCTGGATCGCCTACGACTGGACCAGCGAGGACTTCGACGCGATGGAGGTCTACAACGGCACGCTGCGCTTCGACGCCTGGGACGCCGAGGGGCTCGACGCCTGGGAGGCGCGGGTCGCGGCCGCGGGGAGCGCGGAGCGGGCGCCGGTGGCCGTGGGCGGCTCGGACTGCCACCGCTGGGGCACACCCGCGCCTGGGGACAGCCTGAACCCGGCGCTGGGGTGGCCCGCGACCTGGATCCACCTGCGGGACGGTGAGCTGCCAGTGGACGCCGTCGCCGCCGGTCGGGTCGTCATCGCCGAGCCCGGCAGCGCGCTCTCCTTCTCCGCCGCCGGTCGGCGGATGGCGGTGGGGCCCGGCGAGACCCTGGACGGCCCCGCGACCCTGACTGCCACGGCCTCGGCCGAGGAGAGCGGCATGGCGCTGGAGATCCGGCTGATCGGCGGCGAGGCGGTCTACTCGGAGCCCCTGTCCGGCGAGATCACCGTCGAGATCGAGGTGGAGCGTGGGGCGTACTACGCGCGAATCTGGCCCGAGGGCGAGGTAGAGAGCGACCAGGGCGGCGTCGCGCTCACCAACCCCATCTGGGTGGAGTAGCGCCGGAGATGGGCTGTCACGCGATGCGCGGAGCGGGCGTATCAGGGCAGTAATCGACAGGGGACATCATGAACATCACGCTGCCTTCGGTTGGCATCATCGCGCTCTTCGGGACCAGCGCCCTCTTCATGGCCCCGGCCGCCGCCGCGGGGCCTGGGATGGATGAGTGCGACCTGGAGTCGAGCGCCGAGCTGTGGCCCGACCTGAGCGTCACCAACGCCTGCTGCCACGATGAGGTCTTTGAAGACCTGAACTGCAACACCGTCCCGGTGGAGGACGAGGCGCTGGTCGACCCGGACGATCCGGACTGCGCCGCCAACCTGCCGACCTACGACAGCGCGGATGACTACTACGACTACTACTCGTTCGGCTGCCAGTACCTCGTCGCGTCCCACGACGTCGATGAGGACGGCCTCACCAGCGCGGAGGTCAGCTTCCCCGAGGGGGCCGTCTACCCGGACCTGATCGCGTTCCTGGCCTGCGACAACTGCCCCGAGCTCTACAACCCCCGGCAGGCGGACCTGGACTGCGACGGCGTCGGCGACGAGTGCGATCTCTGCCCGGATGTGCCCAACGCCGCCCAGGACAACGAGGACTCCGACGCCCACGGCAACGCCTGCGACAACTGTCTGGTCACCGCGAACGACGATCAGTCGGACATGGACGAGGACGGCTGGGGAGACGTCTGTGACAACTGTCCCGAGGACTACAACCCGGACCTCGCTGACGATGACCGGGACAAGATCGGCGACGCCTGCGACAACTGCATCTTCGAGCAGAACACCGACCAGACCGACAGCGACCTCGACGAGCTCGGTGACAGCTGCGACAACTGCCCCGAGCTGCCGAACCCCGAGCAACTCGACGAGGACTTCGACGCGGTCGGCGACGACTGCGACAACTGCCCGACGGTCTCCAACTTCGATCAGCTCGACAGTGACCTTGACGGCGTCGGCAACGCCTGCGACGTCTGCACCTACGTCGAGAACGCGGACCAGCTCGATGAGGACGACGACGGGGTGGGCGACGCCTGCGACAACTGCCCGGAGGTCGCCAACCCGGATCAGCTCGACGGTGACGGTGACGGGATCGGCGACGCCTGCCCGGCCGCCGACACGGGGCCTGTCCCCCACGACTCCGGGGACACGGGGGGCGAGGACGAGACCGCGAAGGCGTGCGGCTGCGCCGCGACGGGTCGGGGCGCGCCCGGGCCCGTCGGCGCGTTGCTGGTGCTGCTCACCGCGGGCCTCGTCCGGACGCGTCGCCGCGCGACCCTCTAGAGCTGAATGCAGACGTTCCGCGTCTCGCTGAAGAAGTCCAGCGACCAGCGCCCGCCCTCGCGGCCAACACCGGACGCCTTCACCCCACCAAAGGGCGTGCGCAGGTCGCGCTTGAGCCAGGTGTTCACCCAGACGATGCCCACCTCCACCTCGGCGGCGAAGCGGTGCGCCCGCTTCAGGTCGCTGGTCCACACGGACGAGGACAGGCCGTAGCGCACGCCGTTGGCGATCTGCAGCGCCTCCGCCTCGGTGTCGAAGGGGTGGGCCGTGACCACGGGGCCGAAGATCTCCTCGGTCGCCGTGCGGCAGGTCGGGGCGAGGCCGGTGATGAGGGCCGGTCGCAGGAAGGCGCCCACGTCGTGAGGCATGGGCAGGGCGGGGCGGCCGCCGCCGATGACGGTCCCGCCCTCCTGGCGGGCGAGCTTCAGGTAGCCCTCGACCTTCTCCCGGTGGGCGAGGCTCACGAGCGAGCCCATGTTCACGTCCGGATCCCCCGGGTCGCCGACCTTCAGGGCCTTCACCCGCTCGGCGACCGCGGCCACGAAGCGATCGTAGATGGACCGCTCGATGAGCAGCCGCGAGCCGCAGAGGCAGATCTGGCCCTGGTTGGAGAAGCCCGCGCGCACCACCCCGTCGACCGCGGCGTCGAAGTCCGCGTCGGCGAAGACCACCGTGGCGTTCTTGCCGCCGAGCTCCAGGCTCACCTTCTTGAACATGGGCGCGGCGGTCGCGGCCACGATCCTGCCGGTGGCGGTGCCGCCGGTGAAGGAGATGGCCTTGATGTCCGGGTGCTCCAGGATGGCCTGGCCCGCCTCGGGGCCGTAGCCGTGCACGAGGTTGAAGACCCCGTCGGGCAGCCCCGCCTGCGTCAGGAGCTCCGCCATGGCGCCGGCGCTCATGGGGGTCAGCTCGCTGGCCTTGGCGACCACGGCGTTGCCCATGGCCAGGGCCGGCGCGGCCTTCCAGCTCATCAGGTAGAGCGGCAGGTTCCAGGGCGTGATGAGCCCCACCACCCCGATGGGCTTTCGCAGCGTGTAGTTGATGGCGTCGGCCATCGGGTGGAAGCCGGTCTCGTCGTGGCGGATGGCGCCGGCGAAGAAGCGGAAGTTGGCGACCGCGCGGGGGATGTCCACCGCCCGGGCGAGCCAAACGGGCTTGCCGGTGTCGGCGCTCTCCAGCGCCGCCAGCTCGTCCAGACGCGCCTCGATGGCGTCGGCGACGGCGTCCAGCAGATCCGCCCGCTCGGCGACGCTGGTGCGGCCCCAGGACGCGGCGGCCCCGACGGCCGCCGCCGCCGCCGCGTCGACGTCCGACGCTCCGGAGCGGGCGACCTCGGCGATCCGCACGCCGGTCGCCGGGTTGGGGTTGTTGAAGGTGCGATCGTCGGACGCGGGGCTCGCCCGCCCCCCGATCCAGTTGTGGAGGCGCGCGCTCATGGAAGCTCCCGTTCAATCGTCGTGTCGAACACGACCTCGCCGTCGACGTCGACGAGGCGCAGGCGGGCGGCGTCGCCATCGATCAGCAGGTGCCCGAAGCCGTGCACGCTGCTGGCGAAGAGCGTCGCGTCGGTCTCCTGGACTGGCCGGACGGGCGCGCCGCCGCCCCCCGAGACCACATAGGTGAGCCCGCTCGGGCCCTGGATCGCCTGCAGAGCGTGATCGTGGCCCGCCAGGTAGAGCTGGGCCCGTCCGTGCAGCAGGGGCTCCAGCTCGGAGACCAGCACCTCGGTGTCGCCGTGGCTGCCGCCGGAGCGGATCGGGTGGTGGCCGTAGACGACGACCCACTCCGCGGCCTCACGCTTCAGCGCGCGCCTGAGCCAGCGGTGCTGGGGCTTGTCCCAGGTGGTGGTGTCGAGGGCGTAGAAAACGACGTCGCGCGCCTCGAAGCGGTAGAAGCGGGCGGGCATGTCCCAGCGCTCGGAGCGCTCGGAGTAGGCCACCTGGGCCTCGGGGGACTGGCGGTGATCGTGGTTGCCCAGCGCGGGCTTGAAGACCAGATCGAGGTTGGCGTAGGGCGCCTCGAAGCGGGACTGCCAGAGCGGATCGTCCGGGCTCGCCACGCCGTCCGGGTAGACGTTGTCACCGAGCGTGAGCGCCAGATCGCAGGTCTCAGCCGCGCAGAAGCCCTCGATCGCCGCGGAGACCGCGTGCTGCTCGGGGCTGCCGGTGCCGGCGTCTCCCAGGAACACGACCCCCACCGGCCCGGCGACGGCCGCGGCGGTCAGCGCGAGCGCGATCACTTGGAGGGCTCCTGGGTGCCGGTGTAGGCCTGCCAGTCGTAGTACCAGCGATCGTCGTCGGGATCCCACTCGTCCCAGGTGGGGATGGTCTCCAGCGCCTCCAGGTAGCTCGCGGGCACCACGCCGGGCACGATGAACGCCTTCTGGCGGTGCAGCGGGTAGGGGTTGCGGAGCTCGAAGCCCAGCACGCCGAGCACGGCCCGCGCCACATACCAGGTCGCCTGGGGGTTCCACCCGTGGGCGATCTTGATGACCACGCCGAGGCCTTCCGGGTAGTCCGGGTGCACGACGGCCATGCCCAGCAGCCCGTCCGCGCCCTCCTTGGCGATGACGGCCCCGCCGCAGGTCTTGATGATGGTGGAGTCCAGCCGGTTGAAGCCGCCGATGAGGTCCGGGTGGCGGGTCATCGCCTCCCAGATCCAGTCCTCGTCCTTCTCCGCGGCGAGGCTGGCGTAGAGCACGGCCAGCTCGCTGACGGTGTTGGAGGAGGTGGGCAGGCCGCAGCCGTCCCGGGCGACGCGCAGCGGGGACCAGTCCGCGCCCAGGGTGCGGCGCAGCACGTCGAGGTAGGCGGTGAAGAAGGGGTGCTGGGGCAGGGTGTAGCCCACGCGCTCCCAGCCCCGGAGCTTGCAGCCGCGCAGGATCGCCGCGTGCTCGCCGGAGCAGCAGTGGTACCAGCGCCGGGGGCGGCGGACCTGCCGGCCGAACTGCACCAGCGGCACGTCCAGCGGGGTCTGCATCAGGCCCCACTCGGGCTCGCTCAGGATGGACTGGGCGGCGGCGACGTGCTCGGTGTCGCCGTTGTGGCTGGCGACGGAGATGGCCTTCTGGGACCAGCTCAGCTCGCCCTTCAGATCGTCGGCGAAGACCTTCATGGTGATGGGCTTCATCATGCTCCGCCCGTAGCAGAGCACGTTGCCGCCGAAGGAGTGCACCACCTGGCTGCCGCTCGCCCAGGCGACCGCGCCGTGGATGGTGGTCTCGCTCACCCCGTTGCGGCGGTAGTCGACGAGGGGCTCCCACTCGACGTCGCGGCCGGTGGGGATGCCGGGCACATCCTCGCCCAGCGGGCTCTGGGGGTAGATCTCGCTGCCGGGCCGCCCCGGGGCGACCGCTGAGCCGGGGGGCTTCAAGTGCCCCTCCCGAGCTTCTCCGCCACCATGGGCGCCACGCGCGACATGAAGGCCTCCTGGTTGGCGATGACCCGGTCGGAGTCGTGGTTGAAGAAGTCGAACCAGAGCATCAGACGGTCGTCCGGGTGGAAGCGCTCGACGATCTGCTGCGCGACGGCCTCGGCGTCGCCGATCAGCGCGTTGTCGGTGGCGTTCTGGATCTTCGCCGGATCGATGGTGCCGGTGAGGGCGGTCCAGTAGGCGCTGAGGGCGGAGCGGGCCTCCTCCCGGGCGGCGGCGCGGCGCTGCTCGGGGCTCAGGCCGGGCTGCTCATTCAGGAAGACGAAGGTGGTGCGCGGCATGTAGGAGCGCTGCCAGGGGCCGCCGTCCGGGTGGTACGCCTCGCTCATGCGCGCGTGGGTGGCGTCGATGATCTCGGGGCGGGTGATGGAGAGGTTGAAGACCTGCACCGGCAGGTACTGGTTGAGCATCACCTGGAGCTTGGGATCGTGGGAGCCCACGATGAGCTGGAGCAGCTCCCTGCGCCACTCCCGGGGCACGATCTGTACGGGCTCGAAGTCGTAGCGGCGGGGGATGACGATCTCGCTGGGGCGCCCGCCCGCGGCGTCCTGGACCTTCTCCCAGTCGGCGTCGGAGCGGAAGTTGGCCCGGGTGAGCACGGTCTCGGGGAGCTCGTCGCTGGAGACGACCTCGCCGCGCAGCAGGCGCATGAAGATGTGGCAGCCCTCGGCGAAGATCTGGCCGCGGAGGGCGGGCCAGGCGGCGGCCTCGACGGCGTCGCGGGGGGTGATGCCGAAGGGGCGGTTCATGAACTCGAAGCGGCCGGCTGAGAAGCCCACGTTCAGGCGGCGCTGCTCGTCGGGGTCCAGGCCGTGGAGGGTCAGGAAGCTCGCGATCTTCTCGGCGGCGGCGATGGGGCCGCCGCAGGTCAGGATGTTCATCACGGCGCTGCCGGTGTGGATGCGCTTCGTGCGGGCGAAGATCTGCTGGGAGAGCTGGAAGATGTTGGCGTTCAGGCCGATCTCACCCTGCCAGTGGGGGACGACGGGCTGGGCGTGGGACTTCTGGACCTGGGTGGAGAAGTGGGACTCGGCGACCCAGGCGGTGCCGTAGCCCTGGGCGTCGGCGGCCTCGACCTGCGCGAAGAAGTTGCGGAACATCTCGGCCTCGGAGGGGGTGCGGTCACCCACCGGGGTCTGGGAGATGGAGAAGAAGATGTCGTACTTCATGGGGGCTCCAAGCCTGCGAGAGAGAGTATCGCGCAGGACGCTCACCCCCCATGCTTCCAGCGAGGGAAGAGGATCCTCTGAGGAACGCTACGTCCCAGCGCCGCGAGGGTGCGAGCGCCCTGTGACCCCCACCTTCCTCCTCCTCTCCTCCTCTCCTCCTCTCCTCCTCCAGAGCGGCTGCTTCACAGCGACTCCAGCGGCGCCAACCGCGCCGTCAGGCGCGCCAACTGCGAAGAGGCCCCTTTGAGGAACGTGACGTCATCTCTCTGAGCCCCCAACCTCCACCCAACCGCGCCGCACGGCGCGCGCCAACTGCGACTGGGTACCTTTGAGGAACGCAACGTCCCAGCGCCTCACGCGAGAGGGTGTTGCGACGTCAGATGCCTCGCCGCAAGGCGACATCAGGAGGCAAGACCTTGCGAACACGTGGACGGTTTTCGACGGAGCCGAGCTGTTGTTGTTCCGCCATCCCACGCTGTAAAACCGGCCAGGTTTCGCAATGGATGCAAACCCAGGTGGGCATGCCAGACGACCCGAGAGTCACTGCACAGGGGTCCTCCAGACCGGGTGGCAAGGCGACGACGAGGAGCTTGCGACGAGGAGACTTGGACGAACCCGCTGCGCGGGGGCCTGGCAGCGGCAGGTCGTGACGTTCTGCCTCCCCGGGTTCCGTCGGCCGACCTGGTGGTGATTGCAACGGCAGCGTGGTCGGCCGCCGCGGGCGCATTGT
>Ga0316204_10003955_pt1 | contig 28005 bp, 27 predicted proteins | sample 6monrhotite_MG_2_FD_205661 | JGI IMG/M metagenome (GOLD analysis project Ga0316204, IMG submission 205661) | Microbial mat bacterial communities from mineral coupon in-situ incubated in ocean water Damariscotta River, Maine, United States -... | ecosystem: Environmental > Aquatic > Marine >...
GAAGTGGCACTTGGGGCACGTATCGCCAGTGGCAAAAGCAGGGCTGTCAGGTGCGCAAAGGCGAGAAGGCTTCCCTTGTGGTCATCTACAAGGAGATTAAACGCAAGGATGCCAAAGCGACTCCAGGTGACGAGAGCAGCGAGAAGGGCAAAGGCCTAACGTGCTTCATGGCCCGAGCGGCTAGCGTGTTTAACGCGGAGCAGGTCGACGGCTACGAGGCTCCCGAGAGCAGTGGTCCGGATTCACAGATTGAGCGGCTGTTTCAGGTGGAGCGATTCATCGACTGTACCCGTGCAGACATTCGCCATGGTGGTGGTCGTGCGTACTACCGAAGGGGCGAGGACTACATCCAAATGCCAAAGGCCGGCCGCTTTGTTGGTTCGGGCTCCGGTAGTGCTGCGGATGGCTATTACGGAACGTTGCTTCATGAACTCACACACTGGGCCGGTGCTGAGAGTCGTTGCAATAGGGAGTTTGGAGAGCGCTTCGGAGACGATGCCTACGCCATGGAAGAGCTAGTCGCTGAGCTGGGCTCAGCGTTTCTCTGTGCCGACTTGGCTGTGACTCCAGAGCCCCGCGTGGACCATGCCCAGTACTTGGAGCATTGGCTCAAGGTTCTCAAGGCCGACAACCGCGCAATCTTCGCAGCGGCAGCGCAAGCATCGAAGGCTGTTGAGTACCTCGCAGGGTTGCAGGGTAACTAGTGCCCATACAGATGCAGCTATTCGCTAGCACGCCCACGGAGCCACCGCAGGATGCAACCTGGGTGCCCGGGGCAGTGGTAGCGCGGGAGGGGTTGGATTCCTTCCTGCACTTGGTTCGCTCTCCTAGCGACCCTACCCGGCTCTCGCGCGAAGAGCGCAAGGGCCGCGAGTGCGCTTGGAAGAATGACCTACGCAAATCCAGCAAAGGCCGGTGGCTTGCTGGCATGCAAGAGCTGCTATCCGATGGACAGCCGCGAACGTTCAACCGCATCGTGCTTGAACTCAGCCGCTACGAGTACACGGCGGATGTGGCATTCGATACCGTCGCGGATGCTGCGCTCTGGGAACTCGTTGGCGCCCAGGTCGTTGAACACACGCAACGCGCTGGCGCCGAATAACCGTGAAAGGACGTATCCCACCGCTCATATCTGCGCCCCAAATCGTGCGAAGAGGTGACTGTGAACTTCTGGTTGTAGTGGGAGAGAGAGCTTGCCCAACGATGTCCCGTCTGGATCCATCAATACAGTGATGGAATACGTCCACTCAGTAAAACTCGCAAGACTGGACGGCCTTAACGTATCCTATCGAATCATCAGAGAGTACAATCGGCCGCACTCTCCCAGGTTGTAGACCTGCGAATCAACGTTAGGAACGATTCGTGTCACGAACTCTATACTCTCAGCGCAGATCAGCAAGGCTCAAAGCCGCTTTGCCACTTGCCTTCACGCTTGGCGTGGGAGCTTGCAGTCGCATCGAAGCTCCCAGTGCTCCCGAAAGCCATGACGGCTCAATGAACGCCAGCCCCAGGGCGATTGCACATTACGGTGGTGTGTATTCCGTTGGTCACGAGGTGGTACTCGACGGCAGCATGTCCTTTGATGTGGATGGCGAAGTGCAATCGTATGCCTGGGCCATGGTCAGCGCTCCATTGGGTGCAGAAGACTTCGAGAACAGCAACAGCGCGACACACTCCTACAACCTGCACGCGATTGGGGACTACGTCTTTCAGCTTACGGTTACCGACGACGATGGAGCCACCAACATAGGACTTGTTGAGGTGCAGGCACTCGTACACGATCCGATTTTGCTTCGCATCGACGGCACCAAGAGGGTCAAGTTAGGCCAGCCTATCCCCCTCGTCGCTAGCCTTGAGCCGGGTGACGCCACAAACCTCTCTCTCTCATGGAGCGTTGTAGGCCAGCCGGCCGGCGCAGGCGTATTTATCGAAGGTGTGAGGTGCGATCGAAAAATCGGTCCACATCAAGCTGGAGAGTTCTGTCACATTGAAAGGACAGAACATGAGCAAGAAGAGATACACGGAAGAGCAAATTATTGGGTTCTTGAAGGCCGCGGAATCGGGACGGCCCGTTGCTGAGCTTTGCCGCCAGCACGGATTCTCGAACGGCAGCTTCTACGCGTGGAAGAAGAAGTTTGGTGGCATGGAGGTCTCCGACGCCAGAAAACTTCGTAGTCTTGAGGATGAGAATCGGCGACTGAAGAAACTAGTGGCAGACCTTTCGCTCGACAACCAGATGTTGAAGGAAGTGAACTCAAAAAAGTGGTAGGGCCGAGTGCACGCCGGGAGGCCGCTTGTCATCTCCAAGAAGTATTCGGAGCTAGCGAACGTCGCTCGTGCGCTGTGCTCGGCCAACATCGCTCCGTACAACGCCACACTCAAGTGGTTCGAGATGCCGGGAAGCTCGAAACGGCCATCCTGAGGCAGGCTTCAGAGAATCCGCATTGGGGCTATCGAAGCATTCTTCGGTGCCTTCGCATCGCTGGCCACCTGGTTAGCGAGAGACAAGTGCGGCGATTGTACAAACGGCTGGGATTGGCTCGCAAACGCAAGCAGAAGCGTCGAGTGAAGGTCACCGCGCGCCAGCCGATGACCGTTCCAGCGAACGTGAACGATGTGTGGGCGATTGACTTTGTCTCCGACCGAACGGAACAGGGACTCTCGTTTCGCATCCTCGCGGCAATCGACGTGGCCACCAGAGAATGTCTTAGTCTGCGGCCAGGCGCGTCGTTGCCATCAACCGATGTGACTCGCTTTCTTGATGCTGCAATTCGAGTGCAAGGATGCCCAAAGGCCATCAACTGCGACAACGGGCCAGAGTTTCGCGCCAAGCACTTTCAGACCTGGGCTGCGAAGCACGGAATCGACATCCAGTACATTGAGCCCGGGAAACCAACTCAGAATGCCTTCATTGAAAGCTTCAACGGACGGTTGCGCGATGAGTTTTTGAACACCCACTTCTTTCCATCGCTTGACGCGGCCAAAGAGCTGCTTCGGGGCTGGAAGTACAAATACAACAACCAGCGAGGGCATTCTTCCCTTGGTGGGAAATCACCTAGGCAGTATGCGTTGACGCTAGCAGCAGCCGCATGATGGAATCGGGACAGAACTCTCCAGTTAGGAGTGGACCTAAAAACGATCCACCCTCACTGCGTGTTCAGCGCCTTTTCTCACCTCGTCCCGAAACAGGAGAACTGCCTCTTCTCGGCATTCCGGATTTTCTTGAATGTACTGCAGAAGCTGAACAAACGCAGGTTCAGAGTCCGCGGTGCTCACGCCGCATTCCTCCGCCTCCTGCGCTCGTCCAAACAATGAGACCAGCATGGGCGCCACTCCACTAGCCAAATTCAAAACCATGATGTGTGCTTACTTTCACTGTGACATCCTAGCTGGTGAGTTCCACTTTGACATCACACGCGGCACCGAAGTGCGTCGTGGTACCAAGCCCAAGCGCATCGTGGTCGCCTCTGAACGCGATCCATTTGCCCCGCTCGCCATGCCTGCGGCGTGGTTTGCCGCAGCGCCGGCGACTAAGAGTTTTACGGGAAGGATTCTACTCGCGCCGGCGTCCACCTGCTAGCCTCCTAGAATGGCCACATTTGAGATCTTCCGAGACAAGTCCGATGAGTTCCGATTTCGCTTAAAGGCGGGCAATGGACAAATCATCCTCGCCTCCGAGGGGTACAAGGCAAAGACAGGCGCCGAGAACGGCATAGCCTCGGTGAAGACGAATGCCCCGGATGACGCACGTTATGGTCGCAAAGAGTCCAAGGGTGGTGAGCCCTACTTCGTGCTCAAGGCCAAGAACGGCGAGGTCATTGGCATGAGTGAAATGTACTCGTCGAAGACGGCGATGGAGACCGGCATCGACTCCGTCAAAACGAACGCGCCCATGGCGGGGTTGGTCGATCAGACATAGCACTGAAGCTCAAGCGTCGATTGGAGCAAGCCCTTCTAATTCGGCGCAGTCGTGACTTTGATGCGCGTTGCCTCCGTTCCTAGGCCGTTCGTCCCTTTGAGAATCTTGCGGAGCTCAGTGTTGGGGCGGTGGTGTTTCTTCGGAGCGATTCGCTTGGCGTCCGAAGGGCGCCGTACACAGATCCCCACCTTTGCCAAAAACTTGCCGCCTTGCCGCCTTGCCGCCAAGGTGGCTTTGCACCATGCCGCCACCTGTGGCCGTACCCTAGAACAGCAAGCCGAAACGAACCCATGCCTTCATCTATTGCTCCTGATTCCAACCGCGCTGTGAAGCTCTCTCTTCGAGTCCCCGCCGACTTCCGAAGGAAGCTCCGAATACTGGCTGCAGGCCAAGATTCTGACATGCAAGCCATGGTGGTCGACGCTCTCGTTGCGAAGTACCCAGAGTTGCGCAAGTAGCCGACTCGGCTCCTTGTAGCTCCTTGTGTCGTAATCCTTAGATTCGATCTGACACGCAAGAGGACTTTCCCCATGACAAACAAATTAGCACCGAGAGCAAGAGCGGACCTTGCTGCCCAGCCCTCCGATTTGGAGTTCAGCTTCTCTTCGGCGATTGAAGACAATGCTGCGTTGCTGGAGCAGGCTGAGATCGATCAGGGTAATGAGCACGTGCGCGAACAGGTGCGAAGCGGCAACTGCAACCTCGTGCCATTTCCGCGTGACCTCCCTACCGTTCCGTTCCGCACCGAACTTTTCTCAGAGTCGTTGCCAACCTTCGTAAGCAATTCCTTTCGCGGCGAGTCGTGGGAGTGGGAGCGCGCCACGAACCTACCCGGCAGCAATGAACCTGTTGTAGATCGAGTTTCGGTGGGCCGAGTAACGGCCAAGGGCAAGCAGCGAGGAGTTCTCCGTCAGGTCCACCAGGACATCTGGTACCGGCTCCTCCAGATTTGGGACGAGCAAGGCTATCGGGTCGTAGAAGCCGCCACGAGCCCCACCGCCGACAAGTTGGCCATGGGCGTCATCGAGATGTCGGCCTATGCCTTGGTGATGCGCATGCGGGGCAATCGCTCCAAGTCTCGATACGACAGGGTTCGCGAACTGCTAGCAGATCTGTCCTCGATTCCAATAACGCGACGCCGTGACTACATCACTCGAGGAACGATGGATGAAGCGCAATTCTGCCTAATCGCTTCAGTGGAGTGGCACGGTCGCCAGCTTGACAGGGCAACCGGCGTGCCCCTGGGAGGTGGTGAGAGCTCCGTTCGTATCTACTTGTCCAACACGGTTACGATGGAATTTCTTAAAGCCAACGTAGCCCAGCGGCTCCTTGGTCCTTACCTCGCTCTCTCGCAAACCAAGGGTCGCCGCAATGAGCTTGCTGCCCTGATCTACGTCAAGCTCGATCGGCAGCTAGCGCTCAAGCCGAAGTACCACGTCAAGCTTGCCTCTCTTCTCGCAGAGCTCGGTTGCCGCGCGTATCGTTACAAGAGCCAGCGCGCTGAGAAGCTGCAATCTGCGGTTGCGGCCCTCAACGACATGTTCATCGGTGCAGAGCGCTACAGGCTGCGTGTGACCTTGAAAGAGTCCGCGGACAAATCCGACTTTGTTCTCCACGCCGAGCGTGTGGCGCCAGCCTAGACGCCATAGCGGTAGAGTGTCGGGCTTGGCGTCGTTGCTTGGGGGAAGAACTACTCTTGGCCGGCGTCACTTGGAGGAAGATCTCGGCCGCGTCACTTGGAGGAAGATCTCGGCCGCGTCACTTGGAGGAAGATCTCGGCCCGCGTTAGATCGCCAGCGCCGTCACCTGGGGGAAATGCGTTCAGGAACCGGCTGCACCGCCGCGTCACGTGAAGGAAGACGTCTCTTGCTGGAGCTGGGCAGGCAATCGGGCCGCGTCACCTGGAGGAAATGCGTGCAGAGACGGGTTGTGCGGCCGCGTCACGTGAAGGAAGAAATCCATGCTCACCCGCGTCACCCAAAGGAAGTCATCACTCGGCCGCCATGGGGGCGGTGCCACGGTCTTTCACGCCGTCACCCGGGGAAAGGCGCACCGCCCTTCCCTCGTCACCTGGGGGAAGGGAATCCGCCACTCCTCGTCACCTAGAGGAAGGCTCCGCGTCCCGTGAAGGAAGAACCCGCGTCGCCTAAGGGAAGTGAGCGCGTCTCCTGGGGGAAGCTTCGGCGTCACCAAGAGGAAGCATCCGCGTCACCCTGAGGAAGGAGCGATTCGGCGAGCGTCCCAAAACCGTTGCCATGCCGCGTGCTTGCCAGCCGTTATCCACAGACTTGTTATGCCTAAGATCTCTTAAGACCTTTTTAGAACTCTGCCCGAGACTTCGCTTCCTTTGGGATGCAGCTTTCGTTTGCGGCGAAACGTCAGCGAGGCAGTCGCTTTGTTCCGGACCACGTTCGCGGCCCTCATCACGAAAGGAGAATTCGACAGCTTTCTTCCTCGGCAGCCTCAACGCGCTCGACGAGTTGGCCAATCCCAAAGAAGGCAGCCAGTTGCGTACTGGCTTTGAAGACGCGGTGCCAGTGGTCGCTGTGGTTGCATCGGCCGACATAGCATTGGTCTAGCTCTGACCAGCCTGCGGTGAAGTGGTAGTTCAAGTGCGGTTTGCTCATCACCAGAGGTATCGTGATTCGCCGCTGAAAGTTTCGTACTTCGTATATCAAGACTGTCGCTCTCAAAGCACGTGGTCGCAGAACGCCGCCTTTGCAGGATCTCATGAGAAGCAACGACGGCGCGCCCTCGCTGAGAAGTCGGCGAAGAAACACGCCAAGAAGGCCCTCGAAGAGCATCCTGTGGATGCTGACCTTTTGAGGGCGCTCGAGTCTGTGTGGTCGGAACTTGATGCCCAACACGCCCCCATCCGCGCTAATGAGCTTGTCCTTGAGGAGCTCTTTCTTGGAACCGATGAAACGCTGAAGTGGGTCGCCCAAGACGACAAATACTATTTCCGCTATCGCTCAGCCAATACGTCGGTTTGGACCTTCTGGCTAACCTGGAACCAACTTCACGAAGTTGTCGTTGGAAACGCAGTTGAGATTGCAATGACACCTGAGCGGTCTTTAGAGACTTCAGTCTTGCCCTAAGTCGTTGCTGGAGTGAGGTCGCCTTTCTCAAGAACGTTCTCAGATCACGCAACCGCCGCTATGGGAGTTCGATAAGCCCAACGACTCGACCTTCTCCGAGTTCGACTTTCTCCAAAGTTGGAGATGGGCGCTCCAGTCATTCTGCTGGGGCGCCTTTCTTTTTGTGCCTAGGGCGCGACAGTCCGGCGACCTAATGAGGGCGCTGGTACCGTGTGATAAGAGTGGGGATGAGTCCGGAAACACCGCTGTATGACGCCATCGCCAGCGAATACGAGAAGCACGCCCAGGCAAGTCCCTACAACGCGCAATACGACCGACCTTCGATGCTTGGCATGCTCGGCGACTTGCATGGCAAGCAGGTGCTGGACGCAGGTTGTGGGCCAGGGTTCTACGCAAGCGAACTTCTCGCGCGCGGTGCGAAGGTCACGGCATTTGACCAGAGTTCCAAGATGGTGGCGCTCGCTCGCAGTCGTCTTGCAGAACGCACAGAGCTTCGCGTTCACGACCTGGCGAATCCCATCGACTGGATCGCAGATGGGTCGCAAGACCTTGTGGTGCTCGCTCTAGTGCTCCACTACGTCGACGACCGAGTTGCAGCACTGAGGGAATTGCATCGAGTGCTTCGGGACGGAGGCAAGCTCGTACTCTCGACTCACCACCCTACCCTCGACTGGCAACTCCACGGAGGCAGCTACTTCGCAACGGAGGTCATTGAGGAGACCTGGAACAAGGGATGGAAGATGCGATACTGGCGTCTTCCTTTGCAGCAGAGCTGCGCCGAATTCGCGCAGGCTGGATTCTTGATCGAGAGCATTGTCGAGCCAAGACCGATACCAGAGATGAAGGAAAGCGATCCCGCGCGCTACGAGAAGCTCACGACAACCCCCAACTTTATAAACTTCCGTCTTGTGAAGCTGGCGCGCTAACTCCGGCTGCTTGCGTGACGGTCGTCGGTCAACAGCGAGGGTGTTCTGCCCATTAGTACGCCCACGCGACTTTTGCATCGAGAAAGGCATGCAGGGTGCCGAGGTCGCTGATGGGGATGGCCACAGAACCACTCGTGCCGAGGTACTCAAGTTCTCCGTCAAATACGTGTTGCCCTCCAAGGCCACCACCCACGCGTATGTTGAAGCCGGAGTCATGAACCCACTGCCAGTTTAGGGAAGTGGAGAGGCGAACCGCCTTCTGCATATCGGAGCCCCCGCCGGGAGTGCTCCGATGGGCGAGCACAACGGCCAACGCGGTTTCCACGATTGGCCCGTCGTTCATGACATCGCCGCCCAGGAGGTGGTATTGGTTCCCGTATCCCCACGTGCTCTGACCTACGTCGAGAGATGTGTTCACCCAGGAGCTCTTGAGGCCATGGGAGAAACTCTTACTCGCCCGGACAAACGCAGCCGATTGGAAACCCTTAAGGACGGGAGCGACCGGTCCTAGTGCGAAATTCGAAAAGAAGGGCTTGTCGCCAAGCTTGCGTGTGCGCTTCTCTCCAGCGACTTTGGCTTTCGCAGCCTCTGCCGAGACTGCGGAAGCCAATCCCTGTAGTAGCGCGATGCCTGTGATGGCGGCGACAACAGTCTTGGCGGTTCTATTGCGGGTGGATATGACGATGTCTCTCATTCGCTCCCCTTATCGGGGCGATGCTCTTGGGAGTTGCGTTGTTTCTAAGAAACTGCGTGGGGCGAGCAGCTTCGTTGGCAACCGAGCTACAACTCAATGCCGCACATATCGAACAAAGCTGTGGGTACGCAGCACGAACGAAGAGTGGCACCCTCGATGAGCTGCAGAGCTCGGACTGCTTTTGTCGCTCCCAGCCGCAACGTGATGGCACCACGGTCGATACTGATGGCGTGGATAACGAAACCCGAATTCTCCTAGCCATGGCCGAGGTCGCCTTCACTCGCAGCCAGCTGATGCAGCTGGACCTTTCCAAGGACGAATTGCGAGACAGGCGTAGAATCCTCGACGAGATGCGCAGTGCGCTGGCTTGCCGGCTAGCACAAGCCCCTTTGCAGGAGGCAGGCTAGTCATCGCAAGAGAGTTACTCGGCTTGGGTGCCGTAGCGCTCGCAGGACCTATGGATTGTCAGGGCTATTGAAGGAACTAAGAGTTGGCCGTAGAAGCGCGTCCTAGCTTGAGATTGAGGTCATCGAATCTTCAATCCCACCGTCAGCATCCAGCACATGAGTCCCTTCTCGCAAGTTGCGACTCTGTTGTTGATACTATCATATGATACTATCAAGAATATGGCACGTCGTGAGGTGAGCCCTCCCCCATTTGCGCATACAAGCACAACCGTAGCGCTTCTCGGGGAGGTACTTAGACTCATCGGACGCTACGAGGGCCTCATGCGCCCCACGCCCCAGCCTCAGCTTCGGCGACAGAATCGCATCAAGACAATTGCTGCTACGACGGCTATTGAAGGAAACACACTTAGCCTTGAGCAAGTCACCGCCGTGTTCGACGGCAAACGCGTTCTTGGTCCGAAGAAGGATGTGCTTGAGGTTGAGAACGCCATCACGGCCTACGAGACAGCCTCCAGTTTCTACCCTGGCCGCGTGGCTTCGCTGTTGAAGGCACATTCGGTTTTGCTCAAAGGGCTCCTCCCTGGCGCCGGGAAATTCCGTGTAGGGGGCGTGGGTATCTTCAAAGGCGGCACAGTCGTTCACACGGCGCCCCCGGCAGATCGAGTGGAGTGGCTCGTGAAAGAACTCTTTGCTTGGGCGCGTATGGCCAAGGGCGAGCATCCCGTGATTCGCTCGGCAGTAGTGCATTACGAGCTCGCCATCATCCATCCCTTTGAGGATGGCAACGGTCGCACCGCACGCTTCTGGCAGCACTTGATGCTGCTTAAATACGCACCGGTCTTTGAGTTCGTTCCCATGGAGTCACTCGTCCAAGACCGGCAAAAAGACTACTACCGCAGCCTCTCCGAATCCGATAGTGCTGGTGCTTCAACGCCCTTTATTGAGTTCTCGCTACGTACTCTCCTCGATTCTCTTAGTGAGCTTCTGAATGATGTGGTTCCGGTTCGCCTTGATGGCGCGTCACGCCTTGCGTTGGCTCGCGAACACTTTGACGATACGTACTTTTCTCGAAAGCAATACATGCAAGTCTTCAAGACGCTGAGCACGGCGCAAGCGAGTCGTGACCTGCGTCGAGGTGTCGATGAGGGCGTGCTGAAGACGACAGGTAGCGCGTCGCAGACACGCTACGCTATCGCTTAGGGGCTCGCCGGGCGCAGGCGCACTAAACGCTAGCGCTGCAGGGTTGCTGCGCGGGCAAGAGCGACACCTTGTGTTGTGTGTACATGGTCGATGGAATGCGCCGCGCGCTGCTACCATTCGCCGCATGTTCGTGTGTCCTATGTGCGCTGAGCGCTCCCAAGCCCCAGGGTTCTGTGGTGTGGATGGAGCGGAGTTGTTTCCGACATCCAGCGATGCACTTCTAGGTACTACTGTCGGCGCGTATCGAATCGCAGCCGTTGTTGGTGCTGGTGCGTGGGGGCGCGTGTACAAGGGTGTTCATCCTGAGATAGGAAGTCGGGTAGCCATTAAGGTGCTTACGCGCGACTGCTCAGCCGATGCGACTTTGGTGACGCGCTTCTTCAATGAGGCAAGGGCCGCCAACCTGATTCGCCACGAGAACATCGTTAACGTCATCGATTTTTCTCAACTCGACGATGGTCGGCCCTACATCATGATGGAGTTCCTCGATGGATGTTCGTTGGCAACGTTCGTTAAGGAAAAGGGTGCTCTCGGAATCAGCGAGGCCTGTCGCATCTGCTCGCAAGTCCTGGATGCACTTAGTGCGGCGCACGCCAAGGGCATTGTTCACCGAGATCTAAAGCCCGACAATCTCTTCGTCTCGCCAGAAGGTCGAGCCAAGGTGCTCGACTTCGGAATCGCCAAGCTACGTGGCGATGACGCCGTAGAGTCCGCTCAGACCCGAGCAGGCTCTCTGCTCGGCACGCCGCAATTCATGTCTCCCGAGCAGGCCAGAGGCAAGCCCGCTGAGTCACGCTCCGATATTTATTCCATGGGAGTTATTCTCTATCGCTGCCTAACCGGCAAACTTCCTTTCGAGGCTGACTCTGTCCTCGAGCTGGCCAATGCTCATGTAGAGCGACCACCTGCCCCACTTCGATCGGTGCGCGCGGACATTCCAGAGGAGCTCGACGCCTTGGTTTTGCGTGCCCTTGCCAAGCAGCCAGAAGATCGGTGGCAGGACGCCCGCTCTCTGGCGGCCGCTCTGAGGTACATCGCGGCGAAGCATCCAGGAAAGCGGACCCGTTCGCACAGTACGAAACCCGCAATCATTGAGATGGACGAAACGCTGTTGCCACCTGTTGGCAATGTACCCGCCCCGGTGTCCACCCTAAGTTACGGTCCAACGACTTCACCGTTGGCACCGACGGCCAAGGCAAGCGCAAAGGGGAAGCTCTGGGTTGTGGTCTTGGGGCTCGCGATTCTGGGAGCCGCGCTCGCAGCGTTTGTTGCAAGCAGGGATGGCAAGGACCCGGGCGTTGCATCGATTGACACGAGCCACGACGCAAGCGCGGTGAATGCTCAATCGGCAGACAACCCGGAGCAGCCTCTCGAAACGAGCACCCAGCAAGGGGAAGCCAACACTCGTGCTCTCGCCGAACTTGCCCAAACGGGTGGCCCGACAATACGTGCCGCCGAAGACTTCACAATGGGTCGCAAGCTTGCGGGTACGGTCGATCCGAATGCGGTTATCTATTACCGCTTGCGCGTGCTGGGCGACCAGCAAGTGACATTTACCGTGAAGACCGAGCAGATAACGCCTGAAGACAAAGGCTACGTGTCTCCCGTGCACATGAGCGTCCGAATTCTGAGTGAAGATGGAGTCGCGCTTCGAGAATCGACTGCGAGTACCTACGAGACTGCAACGACGGCCGAAATGGACTCGCTGAGATTTATCTTCATGCCCAAGGTGCCGGGCGTCGTCTATCTTCAGTTCTCCTGCGACGGTTGTTTAAGGGCGCTTCGCTACACGGTTGAGGGGGTTCGCAGTACCTGGTGCGGCGACCGAACCTGTGCGCCTCTGTCTGCAACCGTTGTCTCTCAGAACGCTGCATACCCGCGCTCAGGAGGAGCTTCCAAGGGTGCGGCTGAGCCGATGGCCCTAGGGGAGATGATTGAAGGTGTGGTGGATGCTAACAGCGAGCGCTTCTACCACTTCGATGCAAAAGCGGGTCAGGAGCTTCGCTTCTCGGTCTACGGTGAGCTGCTTGTCCGGAGGGGCAAGTACGACCATGAAGCGCTCCAAGTGAACATCCTTGACGAGCATGGCGGTGTGGTAGGAGGACGCGGATGTATCATCGACGCAAGTGCGAGCTCCAGCGACCTTTCGAAAGAAGAGTTTACCCTGTCTCCACGAAACTCAGAGAAACTCTACCTCCAAGTTATCTGCGCCGATTGCAAGCACACCGTGCATTACAAGATGACGGCACTCCCCCAAGAATAGATGTTCTGGGCCCTTCGTTGTTGGTGCTCTAAGACTTCAAATCGCTTCACGCTGCGAGTGTCTCGGGCTATTGCGATACGATCGCAGGCACGATGCAGGAGTCATTTGATCGTGATTCTAGGCTCGACGGGAAAAAGGTTGGGCAGCGCTGAGAGGAGACGCAGCGCGAAGAAGGACAAATGGCTGAACTATTGACTGCCGAAATACCCTTTTTGACACCGACAACACGCACACATTTCACGGTCACTTGGCCGCACCAAGGTGTTGCCTACTTTCGCTCCGATTCATCGGAATTGCTACTCTCTGACGTATACTGGCAATGGATATTAGGTGAAGTTCTGATTCTTCTCAAGCAAGAACCTCTGTCGCCAATTGTTGTGGCGATCGAGACTGGTTTTGTTGATCCTTCAAATTTGGAAGAGACACTTCCGGTGGACGAGAGGTTTCTCGGAGTTATTCGACGGATAGATTGTACGACTGCGCCGTCGTTCAAACTGTTGAAACCCTCGCCGGACTGCGTAGTCCCGACTCCGCAGGAGCTGTTGAGAGCGTTCGCGAAGATTGCTACCGAGGCGAAGCTTGTGGGAACCCTGGAAATGCAGATTGACTAGGCGATTGAGTTCAGGACTGACGCTCGTACACTCCCGCATCAGCGCTGCCGGCATAGCCTTGCCCGCCCAGCGACTCCGTAGAGCGTGAGATCAAAAAGATCCATGTACTAATTAGACGAAAATGATACAATTAGCTCATGCTCCTAGACTATCTCGTGACCAGCCAGACTCGGCGGGGGCTCGTCAATCTTCTCTGGAAGGAGGGCTTCCAGGGAACGATGAGCGACTTCTGCCGTGAGGGCGGGCTGTCCATGCCCTCGGTCCGCAAGGAGCTGCAAGCCATGAAGAGACAGTCGTTGGTGCGTGCGGATGTTGTGCGCGGTCGCGAGGTCCTGAGCGCTAACGACAAGCACCCACAGCATGAGCTTCTTGTGACACTCGTGTCGGCAGACGCGCCTGAGAGAAACAAGCGAGAAGCGGTAAAGGACGAGCGGGTGCGCCGTGCCCTGAAAGCCCTGGGGGCGCCATTGACGGTCACAGGGCCGCAGCCTCCCAAGATGGTGTTGGAAGACGTAGTGCTCGATGCACTGGAGCTTTCGCGTAGAGATGCAACCGTGGCGCGTGTGTTGCCAGTGGTCCTCTGGAAGCACCGAGGCGGGCTTCGCTGGAAGGTCCTCCTCGAAGGAGTCAGCGGAGCGGAGAGTAAACATGTGCTTGGCTTCTTCCTCGCCTTGACCACCGTGCTCTCCGACGAACAACAGTTTGCTTCGTTAGCGTCGCTCCTCAAGGACAAGCGCTTGCGACAGTCTCGATACTTTTTTCATGGCGTCGAGTCTCCTCGAGCCAAGCAGTTGGCCAAGCTAAAGACGCCTGTCATCGCCCAAGAGTGGGGGTTTCTGATGAACATGGGGCTTGACTCGTTTCGCTCGACCTTCGATACGTTTGCGGTGCCATGAGTCTAGTCAGGTTCAAAGCCACAGACCTCACACGCTTTCTCGAAGCGATTGATCGCAACTTGGAAGAGTCTGCGAAGATAATCGTCATCGGCGGCAGTGCTGCTGCCCTTGGCTGCAACGTGACTTCGGCGACGAGTGACATCGATACGTTTTCGTCCAATCTCGATAGAATTCGCGTCGCAGCAGATGCTGCTCGAAGAGAGACAGGGCTTGAAATCCCTCTACAATTACGAAGAACGTCTGGGGCGTGTCCTTCCGAACTATGGGTCTTGGAAAAGCACGACTTGGCTCTCAGTAAGACGATTCGCGCAGCCCAGCACGACCTGCAACAACTCACAGAGCTTCATGGAGTGGCTCCGCTCGACCTAACTGTGCTGGTCACCAGGTACCAAGGAGAAATGGGCCACGTTATTGGTCGACCGGAAGTCATTGGTCTTCACTTCTTGTTCGTAGTGGAAGTCCTCTGGGGTGCGTCAGTTGCCGATGAAATCGATGCCAAACTTCCCACTGCGGCCACCTTACGAACTAGAGGTCGAAGAAGAAGTGCTCGGATTCTTCTCCGAACTCCGCACCGACGCTACCCGCGAAGTTGGTTGCCACATCGTCGCCGGAGATCTCGATATCAAAGGTCGCCGTGGCGCGCCCGTCGTAGTTCTCGACCCAGATTTCATAGCGCCCACTGGCAGGTGCTGAGTCAAAGACGATGTTTTCTACATGCGGGCCTTCACCGCACGACGACACGCATTGGTCGACATCGAGGAAGCCACCCTCCCCCGAGCCAGCGAAGTAAATTTCGGTTCCGCTTGGCGTGAGAAGATGCAAATCGAGGTCGGTGTCATCAAAGAACGAAAGGGATGTGCGGAGGCTTCCCTGTCCGACGCAGAACTCGCTGAAGCAAATTGAGTTGGGGACGCACTCAAAGGTTTCGGTGCAAACCTCACCGACCGGCGTGTCTCCACGCCCCTCGTCTCGACGAGTGCTTTCTCCTCCGCAGCTCGCCAAAGCCGCAACTGCCGCAAACACCACTCCGATTCCATGTGCCTTGATTGTCATGTCGTGCTCCTTATCGGGATGGAGCTTTCGGAGTTGCGCCCAAGTTCAAATCATCTCTCCCAAGTCGAGCTATGTTGGGATTCAAGGGTCGCGTATTGCGATGGCTAGTGAAAAATGTAGACTGCGCCGCTGCCTTCAGCGGTGTTGTCATCTTGGTCGCCGTTAAGTCCTGAGGCCTGACTATCCTCGCGAGGCACTCCTACTACCAGTACGTCACCTGAGAGAGCAACGCTCGAGCCGAAGTAGTCGGTCGACTCTGTATTGGAGGCCTTGACGTAGGCTTTCTGTGACAGGCTTCCTGATAGCTGGAACACATAGACCGCGCCGCTCGCATTGGCTGTGTTGTCGGCCTGGTCGCCATCAATTCCCTCGGCACTGCTACTTTCGCCCTTTGCTCCGACCGCCAAGACGTCGCCAGACAACGCTATGCTGCTTCCGAATTCGTCAAACGCTTGTGTGTTCGAGGGCTTGATGTAGGCGCTTTGAAACCAAACTGTGCCGCTGAAACGACGAAACACGTAGACCGCGCCGCTGTATGACGCACTGTTGTCAGTCTGGTCTCCATTGATACCGGTGGCATCGCTGTCCTCATTCGGTACTCCGACAGCGAGCGTGTTTGCACCGAGTGCGACACTTGAGCCAAACCGATCACCTGAATCGGTGTTGGAGGCCTTTACGTAGGCCTCCTGCGCCCACGTCGTGCCGTTGCGACGGAACACATAGACTGCGCCACTAGCCGGTTCGTTCGACGTCTGGGTGCCATTGATGCCTGTGGCATTACTGTTCTCCAAGATCGCACCAACGGCCAGGGTGTCGTCGAAAAGCGAAAGGCTGCCCCCGAAGTGGTCGTTTATCTGCGTATTTGACGCTTTAACGTAGGCCTGTTGCGCCCAGTTCGTACCCACGCGATGAAACACGTAGACCGCACCGCTATACGCTGCACTGTTGTCGGCTTGATCTCCATTGATACCGGTGGCATTGCTGTCCTCATTCGGTACTCCGACAGCGAGCGTGTCCCCGTACAACGCAACAGTCCGCCCGAATGAGTCGCCTGATTCGGCGTTGGATGCTTTTACATAAGCCTCTTGAGACCACGTCGATTCGGAACGACGAAATACGTAGACCGCACCACTATTTGTACCCGTGTTGTTCGTCTGGTCGCCACCGATGCCGATGGCATTGCTGTCCTCGCTCGCTGCCCCAACAGCCAGCGTGTCGTCAGATAAAGCAATGCTCCCTCCAAACGCGTCGTATGGGTCAGTGTTGGAAGCCTTGATGTAGGCCTCTTGAGACCACGTGGATCCGGAACGGCGAAACACGTAGACCGCACCACTATCTGAACCGGTGTTGTTCGTCTGGTCGCCACCGACGTTGGTGGCACCACTGTCCTCGAAGTTAGATGCAACCGCTAAGGTGTCTCCGGAAATCGCAACACTCGTTCCAAATAAGTCAGTCGCCCCTGAGTTGGATGCCTTGGCATAGGCGACTTGCTCAAGCACAGCGGCGCCACGTGTAACTTCTACGACATAACTTTGGGTGTCGCCATCGATGCCGGTGACAACGATGCTGAGAGAATTCGCACCCAGGTCCAGGGAAATCGGTGTCGAGGTGCGCCCGCTCTCCAAGGGCAATACGCCATTCAAGACAATGATAGCGTTTGCGTCTATCGCGGTGGGAGTCAGAGTGATTTCGGAAACCAAGAAGCTCACATCCAACTGATAAAAACTCTGCGTAGGGTCAAAGACTGGACTTAGGGGCCTGTCCCCTGTGACGACCAGACTAATCAACTCAGCGCTGGGCAAACACGTCACAAGGACATCCGAGATATTGGACGTTGCGACGATACCGGCTCCATTGGCTACCACGCAGGTTTGCTCAGCGGGTGGCTCTAGCACGGTCACCAGGTAGCTATCGCCGGGCTGCAAGAGCGTCGCAAATTCAAAGCTTCCGCTTCCTGTCACAGTGATAAGTTCGGCGCCGTTGAGCACCAGATTTACGTCTCCAATTAGACCTCCAACGGAGCCCCCAACCCTCAAGTCGTCAATGCTGTCCACACATTCAACGCTTGCATCGATGACATCTGCTGCGGCGATATTCCCTGCACCATCCAACACAGTGCATATCTGCCCCTCAGGTTGCCCTAACAAGGCTACAAAGTAGCTATCGCCCGTGAACAACTTGGTTGTGAACGCATAGTCCCTGTCCTCGCTCACCGTCACAAGTTCGGTACCATTGAGTAGGAGTTGGACTTCGCTCGTAAGCCCGGTGACCGTTCCGCCGACAGTGAATCCGCCAAATACGTCCATACAACTAACGACAACGTTGCTCAGGTTCGTTCCAGCAATGGTTCCTGAACCGTCGTCGACTGTGCAGGTCTGCCCGTCAGGTTGTCTTAGTAGAGAGACAAGATAGCTATCCCCATCCAACAGCTCTGTGACGAATGTGAAGTCTCCGTTGGCGGCGATGGTCACAAGTTCGGTGCCGTTCAGCGCAAGGTTCAATTCTCCTGCGAGTCCGCCAACTGTGCCACCAACGCGGTAGGTCGAGGGCAGCGCCGCATCAGACGCTTCGCTGCTGCCGATGTGGTCGCCGCATGCGGAAGCAACGAGCATCACGCACAGCGCGAGCACCGCTGTGGTCACTCGACTTTGTTCTCTCATGAATCCCCTTACGGCAGAGCGCACATGGCTCTAACTATTTATGGTCCCGCTCCGACGACGTTATCAGTTTGTGAATCGTATAGGTCCCAGAGGAAGCGCGCGACATTGGACTGCATTCTTGAGTTGGCTGCATTTATGCCACACCAGGCACCGTGCGTCGCGCCGAAGTATCGGCTAGACACGTGCCGAGTTGTCGTCATCGTTGCAAGCACTGCAACACCCCGATCGGGGTGACGAGGGAGGCCGCACCCTCCGCGCCATTTGATTGCTTTGCGGCCCAATCTCGCCAGCGACTGATCCGTCAATTTGGCCTCGTTGGGTCAGCGTTGGGATGTCATCCCTCACTAGTTATAGGTTTTACCTTCAAGCTCGTTTCGAACGTCCAAGAGTGCCCAGTGCGTTGCGACCGAGCTTTCGTCAAGGCACTCTTGTTGCTCCAGCGCGTCGAGTAGTACCTCGATCTCGTAGATTGCGAGTTGTATTTGCTTCTGCGACAGCATAGGTGTTTCTCTGGCGCCTAGGTGGGCGACGTTGCTCAGTGATGGCGCAGCGAGAGGTGCTGGTAGAGTTGCGCTCCGCATATCTTAGTTACTAAACACGAGGTGCATCGGGGAGTTGTGCTTGCTGAACCCACCCGTGATGCTCTGGTCATTGTCGGGGTGGTAGCTCTGCGTCATCTGACCCAGCTCGGTGGTCACGTTTCGGGTAAACCCACCGAAGAGGACCACGTCACCACTCTCACGTAGTGAGACGTCGAGTGGTTGAACCCTGCCGTCCCCTTCCGCATGGAAAATTTGCCCCCACCGATATTCTCCGGCAGAGGTGTAGCTCACGATGGCCATGCCGTCGTCCTCGACTGTGTGGTTGCCTCCGCCGAAGTCGATATCTCCGGGGTTAATCATCGCCGTCATGAGTAGACTTCCCGCGCTATCAAACTTCATGACACTGGCGATATAGGATGACACTCCGAGTCGCTGCACCCAAAGCGGTGTTCCGTCTAGCGTCATCTGACCCAGCCAAGACCGGGAGTCCGTATGATCCTCGGATACCCCCATTTGAAGTTCGGGGGCGTCACCCAGTGCAATTCCGTGCTGTGCTCTTCCAGCAAGGGACAGGTTTCCGTCTGGGGTTATCCCTAGAGCCGATACCTGGACGGCGGGGCCTTCTAGCCTTTTTCTGAGGGTGAGCTCACCGTTCCCATCAAATTTTAGGAACTGTGTATTTGTGTTGTCCTCGACTGCCAGCATGGCAACGCCCCCGCCCGGAATCGCCACCATACGAGCCTGTTGCAGCGTGCCGTTGGGTGAGTGATGCCCTTCGAAACTCGTTGGGCTTCCGTCGCTCTCAAAGGTCGCTAGGTAGATCGAGTCCCGTCCCCCTGTGATCGTTTGAAGACTCACTGAGATGCCAACGGTGCCCCTTGCGTTGCCGGTCACAAAAATCTTTCCAGTTTCGTCCAAGAGAATCGCTACGGGGTGCATCGACGAGTTCGTTGCTCGTTCAGCGATGAACCTCGTCCAAGCCGCCTCGCCTGTATCTGGATCGATTCGCCTTACAAAGGTCCGGGAGTCATTCGTTGAGGACCCTGACACAAGCCCCGTACCCAATACGTATACTTCGCCATCAGGTCCTAGGGTCAAGCCATCCTGCGCTAGGCGCTCGAACCTTAGGTCCGACCTGTTTATGGTGTGCGCCCAGAGTCTCTCCCCCTCTGAATTCCATTTGACAACGTAGGCTGCTGTGTCCACCGGTTGAATCGTTGAACTAAAGGGGAGTCCATACCGGTACTGGCCGCTCACATAGATATTTCCCTGTGCATCTTCAACGCCGGCTTGAGCAATAACCACCCCTGAGAAAGCTTGCTGGGAGAGCAGAGTGCCGCTCTTTCCCAGCACCAGCTCGACCTGCGTGTCGTCGTCGACAACGAATTCGCAGCGTGTCGCGCTCTCGGCTTCACGTTGCAGTGCGCAATCCCCCGTCCAGCCTTGAAAGCTCGACGAGAGTGCCGGTTGCGCCTCTAAGGTCACAACGGAGCCGAGTTCAACGCTGCGTGTACATGGCAGCTCCTCGCAGGCTGTGCCGTTCACTTCCACTGTGCCGTCACCATCGCCGAGGTTGGTGACAGTTATTTCTCGCACCTGCACTCCCGCGTCGGCGCGGTCGGCGCAATCCAAGCATTCTTCATTACCGTCTGGGTTTGTTGCTCCGGAGCCGCAGGCAAAAAGCGTCCCAACAGAGGCTGCGATTGTGAGTGTGATTGCTTTGGTATTCATGGTGTTCCCTTTCTGTGTCGCACTTGTCGACGAACCGAGCTTGCGGTTGCGCTTCGAGGCCGTATCTGGTCGATACGTTCAATAAAGTGTATTGTTTCGGGGATAATGTAGTGCACTTGCACTAGATGCAGCTCACTGCTATCCTCGATACATGGTCGATTTGCATGACGTATTTGAAAGGCTTGCGCATGCGATCGATATCGAATGCGCGGAACGCCGCGAGGCAGATTTGCCACTTCTACGCCACACAGAGATCCGTGTGATGGGTCAAATGTCGCTGCTGTCCAACCCGGAGCTGCAAGCGCAAATTCGACTCTTCGGAACCAGAGATGTAGACGCCACAGTGCGAGGAGAATACTGGGTTCAGAAGAAGTTTGAGGCGTTCTTAGTTGAAAGAGGACTAGAGCTTGACCCCGTTGCCGAGGAAATTTGGCTGCCAAAAGGATCGACCTTTTCGGAGGTGTTTTCCAGCAAGAGACTCACGTGTGTTCGACTCGATCCGCTCTATGCGTTGGTGTCCAAAGCAATCAAAGCCAAGGAGAAGAATCGACTCTTGCTCCAGCAGGCGCTTCCCATCTTCGGACACGCGCTAAGAGAGATGATTGAAAAGTATGGTGGCGATCTCGCTTACTTCGAGACTCAGGAATGACGATGCCGAGAACAATTGAAGAGAACTTTCGCGACCGGCGTACGCAGCACGTCATGGGGTTTCTTCTCGCAAAGGGGCTTCTCGTAGGGGAAGGCATTCCCTTGCGGGGAGAGGCAAAACTCTATGTTGAGGACGTGCTCTGGGTTGGGCGCAATGTTGAGCCTCGAGTGCTGGAGGTCTTCCCTGCTGCGCTGATTCATTTTCCAAGAACGTTCTTAGGCACAGCGCACATCCCCGCGAATCTCAAGGAGGTAATCACAGCAATAAGGGCAAGAGACAAGCACGGACCAGACTTTGAAGGAATGCGCTATCGGGACATGAAGAAATGGGCCGACAAGGCCACAGCCGACCGACGCACCAAGCCGCTCTCTGAGATTCGCATCAACAAGACGTTTCGGCTTTCTCCTGACGCCATCCGAGCGCTAGAACAGCGCTCCATGAAAGCTGAGCTCACTATGACTCGATTCTTGGAAAAACTGTTGCTCGAGGCCTGACTGGAGACCACGCTCAAAACTAACTCCGCAGTCGCTCCACTTAAAGCGGGTCATAATGCCAATTGTGCGACCAATCATTTTCAGGTGCAAAGCGGGGCTCGAGGAACAATGGAACCAAGAACGGCGTTAAGGGGCTATTCGAAGAAGACGAGCAAGGCCAACCGGTTTACGTACACAGAATTACTTCAGAGTATTTCGCATAGCTGTGTCTGGCGCCTCGCGATTCTACATACTGGCGAGTTCCACCAGAAACTCAGGAGTATAGGATAACTTCCCGCAATCGTTCCGGCCCTCAAGGCTTGGCGCCGCATACCGTTCCATTGCTCAAGCCCCTACTAGGAAAGAGAGAGGAGCCAGTCTCCTGGCCCCTCTCTTCCCGCTCCTAGTCTTCTAGAGACTGGAGCGCTATCCGATCGCGGCGGCAATTCGAACGACAGCCCTTTCGTTTCATTTTCGACAAGCAGTCAAAAGGCACTCTCGGGGAGCTGCCTTCTTTGGTCTGATTCGGCCCCTTACGATGTCCACAAGAGGCGAACAAGGCAAGCGTGCTTGGTCGTCTGATTAGCTCTGCGGAGGATTTCGCAATTATTAGCGCTCATCCCAAAACGAAAATCAGAAAGAAGGCATCAGGAGTCAAGGCAACTATGGATAAGAACAACGAAGTCCTTTTGAATGGTATAGTTCCAATAATGACACCAACAAACTAGTGGCAGAAGGCCTATGAGACTTGGCGATGCATTCAACACACACAACCCCGCTCTGATTACGCTTGCAGAAAAGGGATATAGGCTATGGATACAACCATCGAACGAAGAAGCTGAGACTGAGATTGGATTTTGGTGTGCGTCGATCGACGACACCGAGTTCATCGCCGGTGACCCGCTAGCCCTTCTAGGTCTGGTTGCGATTTGGGAGCATCGGGGGGCAGAGTGGAAACGTTCCGATGATGCAGATTTGTATGACACTCTTGTGGAAAAGGCGTATCCCGATTGATGTCGAAATGTTGAGTCCCACCGTGACATCGTACGCACGCACCGAGTTGAGGTCGTAAGAATTTAACTGAATTCCCACGCTGACATCGGATAAGTCAGCTTCAATGGTCGTACGCCTTCGCACCGCCATGGGAGACCAAGCCCTGGGCACCACCGCCTTCCTCGGCTCGGTAGAGTCCCTAGACGCCCTCGTGCCCCAGCGCAACAAAGCCTAAATGACTTGCCACGGCGGCCGTCGTAGTTCTCGACCCAGATTTCATAGCGCCCACTGGCGGGTGCTGAGTCAAAGACGATGTTTTCACCATGCGAGCCTTCACCGCACGACGACACGCATTGGTCGACATCGAGGAAGCCACTCTCCCCCGAGCTAGCGAAGTAGATTTCGGTTCCGCTTGGCGTGAGACGATGCAAATCGAGGTCGGTGTCATTCAAAGAACGAAAGGGATGTGCGGAGGCTTCCCTGTCCGTGCGCGGTTGCGCCCTGCACGTCGTTACCTTGCATTGGTTTCGTGCGAAGTACACCTTTGCGCTCCCCTCTGGGCAGCTGAGGCAGTCGAGAGTTCTCTACTTGTCATTGAGATCGCGTCGCTATCTCGCTGAAGCTTCCAGAAGCGCGGGGGTATCCCATGCCCAGAAACCTCCAAACTCATCATTGAGATCGGTTTCCCCGTTGAAGCCTACAAAATCAAACTCTGTTTCTGCGGCGGCGCTGCGCAAGCACGCCAACGCACTTTGCAGGTCTGCCTCCGAGAGTGACTTGTCTGCCTTGGCGATTTGGATACTAGGCACAGGCTCGCCGCCTTCCTCAAGGGTGACCATTAACGGTCGTGCAATCCCATCAACAATGTTGTAGTCGTGCGACGCCACAATCTCTCCGAACCCTGTCACGGTATGCCAGCACTCCTTGATCCGGGGGCCTAAGACCGTTGCCTTATAGGCGTAGATTGCAGCCTGAAAGTCCGACCATGAGTCCGGGTCGTCGGCGGGGTTTTTGTAGACCCTTTCTTCTGAAGGCCTCTCTACCTTGAGCGACGGGGCGGTTCTGTTGGGCTTTGGCACGGAGATCTTCGCCGTGGCTGTCGCGCTCGACCCATCCGCGCTGCGTCGCGGTGCTACTGTCATCTCTGCGGGCTTGGTTGCAGCTTGTGTGCGTTTTGCGGGCTCTCGCTCCGACTTGCTATCGGAGCTCATGAGAAGCCACGCGCCTCCAATCATGCATGCCATGCCGATGCTATAAATTCTTAGTTTCTTCATCTAGATAGCTTCCTATGACCCTGTGGCACAATAGTCAGTGTGGCTCATGTCATTCTCGTGTGACTCGAATTTTGACTAACTATCACTCGCAGGCGCTGACCCAGTGTCACACGCCTGCGAGTCAGCTCAAGCTAGTAGTAGGACGTGTAGCTTCGGACGGCAGGCGATATTACTCTGCCTCCCGCGTCGCCCAGCACTTTGCCGGGAGTAGCGAACGCATCATCGCCGATATCCCAGATTTCGAGCGCATCCTTACTACTGTCGCAGAGCACAGACAGCTTACAGCTATATGCCGTCAGTCCGGGGCCCACCACCTCCGCCTCTACGTTGCACTTCTTATTCCCAGTGCATTGGTTGTTTGTTGGACATGTGTCGTCTAGGCACTCCGCCGGGTAGCACATTGCCATGGAGAACCCTTTGCACACTCCCTGGTCCGCGTTATCCGCGGCGTGTGCTTCGCTGATCGGCGCCTCGCCGCGCACTTCTGCAACTTGCTTCTCGACAAGTCCTGCGAACATTCCTCCTGTGAAAATGATGCTGGTTACGGCTACTAAAGCGATGTGTTTCATATGTCTCTCCTGAAGTGGTTTTGGATGGTGCGACAAACGTCGCGTTACTTGGGGGTATCTCTGTTGCGCTCTATGGATCGTTCACGATGTCCTTTTTTCTTCGTCACTAGAATTTGGGATGTTGGAATTATTCGTAGTCGATCTGGTATTCGGATGAATGGCGCTCCCGAGCATTTCTCGTAGCCTGCCTCCGAGACTGGCCATGAACGGCCCGTAGGCATCGGTCTTGTTCGCAATGCCACGGAGTCGCTGCTCCCACTCGGCTGTCATGTCGGGCGTCGTGGCTGCTTCCGGCAACGCACGCACCAAGCTCTGCCCGGTGGCGGTGGCGTAAATACTCTTGCCCTTGCGCGCAAGCAGCTTTCGGCGAAACAGCCCTTCCAAAATGCTGGCACGCGTAGCTTCGGTACCGAGACCGTCTGTTTCCTTGAGAATTTTGCGGAGCTCTGTGTCCGCGACAAAACGGCCAATCCCCGTCATCGCCTGAAGCAGTGTCGCGTCAGTAAACGCCTTCGGTGCTTCCGTCTTCTTTGTGACAACTTGTCCCCGCCGACACTTCAGGGCCGTACCGATTTTGATGCGTGGGAGGTAATCGGGCTTCTTCGTCTTTTTGGACTTCTTGGCGGGCTGGAGAGCCTTCCAGCCGTCTTCCAAAAGCGTTTGCCCCTTTGCTACGAACTTGCCTCCGCCAATCTCGAATTCGAGGCATGCATTCGCGAAAAGCGCTGGCTCTGCAAACTGCATCAGGTACTGCCTGGCAATCAGTTCGTAAAGCTTCGCCTCGTTCTTCGACAGTGCGCCCTGCCCGACGTTGTGCGGCGTCGGAATAATCGCGTGGTGCGCTCCAACCTTCGTATCGTTCCAGGCCTTCGATTGCCTTTGCAGATCGAGCTGTGTTGTGTGCTCTTGCAGTGTCGGAGCGTTCGCAACAATCACCTGGAGGATCGCACTGGCCTCTTTGTGGTGCTCGCTTGGTAGGTAGCGACAGTCCGACCTTGGGTAGGTGATCGCCTTGTGCTTCTCGTAGAGCGCTTGGGCACTTGTGAGCACGGCGGCCGCTGACAGCCCGAACTGCTTTGCGGCTTCAATTTGCAGAGCAGAGAGGGAGAACGGCAGCGGCGCTGCTTGTTTGCTCTGCTTGTGCTCCACCGTGAGCAACTGGGCTGGCTCACCTTTGATACGCCCGGCGACATTCTCCGCAAGAGGCTTGTGCACAACCCTGCCCTCGGAGTCTTGAAACCGCGCGCATGCTTCGCTGGGTTGCCATGTTGCGCGGATGTCGGTGCCTTCGTGCGGGATGCACGCAATGACTTGATAGAAGGGCTTCGAGACAAAGTTGGCAATCTCGGTATCGCGTCGAGCCACCAAACCCAAGACCGGTGTTTGTACGCGGCCGACAGAGAGCACGCCTTGGTGACCTTTGCGCTGAGCGAGGAGCGTAAAGGCGCGCGTCATGTTGATGCCGTAGAGCCAATCTGCTCGTGAGCGTGCGAGTGCCGAACTCGACAGCGCCTGAAACTCTGCGTTGCTTCGCATGCTGGCCAGGGCCTTCTTAACCGCCTCGAGGTTGAGGTCATTGATGAGCAGTCGCCCTGCCCTGTTTCGCTGTACCTCTGAGAGGCCGCAGTGCCCAAGCACTTCGTCTACGAGTAGCTGCCCTTCTCTGTCGGGGTCGCCTGCATGTACAACGCTGGTCGCGCTCTTCAGGAGTTTCGCAATGGTTGCCAACTGCTTCTTGGCATCCTTGCGAGCGGCGAGGTGCCATTGGCTCGGCATGATTGGCAAATCGGCGAGGTCCCATCTCTTGTACTTCGCTTGGTAGGCGTGGGGCTCTACCTGCTCCAGCAGATGGCCAAAGCACCAGGTAACGATGTCGCCGCTGCTGGCCTCTATATAGCCATCGCGCTTTCTAAGTGGCCCAGGCAGGGCGGCAGCAATCGCGCGGCCCAGGCTGGGCTTTTCAGCAATGAATAATCTCGCAGCGTGATTTTGTTGTGCTTCGGTGCCCATGCGCAAATTTGTAACCCCTGAGAGGTTCTTCTCGCAAGATGTTTTATTAGGAATTGATTATAAAAGATCTGGACGAGATTCAAAAACCTCTGCATAGTGTTCCTCGTGAGGTGCTCGAAGATGCTGCTGGGGTTGTTGGTTGTCGGTTGCGCAAGCGCATCTTTCGTCGCTTGCTCGGAAGCCCCCGCGACACCTCGTACCGTCGGCGCATCCGCAGGCTTTACGACGACGTCTCTCCCCATCCCAGCTCGACCACAGTCCCCACGACGACCCGCAGTACACCGCGCGCCTTTGTCTGCGTCCGCGCAACAGATTTTCGCCGAGGCCCTTACGGCCCCCGATTGGATGACCCGACTTGTGGCTACGCAGGCATTAGGCCTACTGCCAGGGCCACAGCCTTTGCTCTGGTTGGAGCAGCGCCTTGCAGACGTAGAGCCCGATGTTCGCGCTGCAGCCGTTACGCAACTTGCTCTCCGCTGCGAATCTCGTGCTCGCGCCCTGCTCCTCTCGGTTCAAGACGATGCATCAGAAGAACTCGCAATCCGTGTTGCTGCCGCCTCTGGCGCAACACGCCCTCTTAACCCCTGCCAATAGGAACAACACCATGGAAGTTCGACAACCCGACCTTACTCACCAAACCCTTGACCCCAACACGTGCGAAGTGATGGAGGGGCATCAGCATGCGCCTACAGACATTGACGCGCTAGCGGATAGCATCGCGACTCTCGGTCAATTGCACCCCTCTCTCATCATCGAATACGCCGACGGACGCCGCTTGATTGCGGCAGGTCGTCGTCGTTGGCTTGCTTGCAAGCTTCGCGGGCTTCCCCTTATCGCCAATATCTGGTGCTGCACAGAGGAAGACACCAATCTCGAACTCTTCGCCAAGGCGATTCGAGTAGCGGAAAACATTGAACGGCGTGACCCATCGGCAATGGATGTGGCGCGACAGCTGCGCACGATTCGTAACGAGCGCGGTTTCCGCAACGCTCGTGAGCTCGGTGCCTCCATCGGGATGGGGGAGTCGCGTGTGAAGAAGTACCTATGTATCTTCAAAGCCAGTGACTACCTGCAAGAGCAGGCGCAACTACATGGCATTGCCCTTGTGCCCATGATGGAGCTTACGAAGCTGGAGAAACGCATCGGTGAGCGGTCGACGCGTGCTCACATTGCGAAGTTTGTAAATGGGGAACTCTCGACGTCCGACCTCAGCAAACTGCGCGGGCATCAACCTTCGAAACCTCGTACTGCCAAGCGCTCCAAAGATCCGATGGTAGCGCTACAGGCTGCCGGCGATGCCATCCTTGCTGCCTGCACCTCCGAGGATCCCGCTGTCCTGCAATACGCCGAGGCCTTGCTGGAAAGACTTCGGGAAGGGCTCTCCGCAATAGAGACCGAAGCCGCCTAACTCGCCCTCCAAAAAGGTCTGGCGCGGAACTTTGGCCGCTTTCAGAAGTTCCACCACGGAACCTGAGTGGGGAGGTGGTTCCACACACAAGTTCCAAACAAAGTTCCAAGATAGGTAGTGCCATCCAAAGCTGGCCCCACCTCCCCGTCGACTTCTTAGGGGGCACGCACACGTAACGGCTGAGAATGCCCTCGCTATCGCTCGGCTGTACCTATCCCCACCCCCCTATTCTTCATGTTCACCCTAGACCTCCTAACTACCCTCTCACAACGATGTTTTAGAGAAGATAGTTAGGAGGGGTAAAAATGAAGGGGGGGGGTGGGGATAGGTACAGTTCTCAGAATTTCTAGAGAAATTGAAGAGTAGTGGTTAGAGAGTTGGGTGGGTGAGTAAGAAAAAATAGTAATAATAAGTATTAAAAAAATAGAAGGAGAAATAGTGAGATGAAAAAGAAGAAAAGAAATAGAGTTGATGTGATGAAGTTGGGTGGGGTCCGAACCGGGGGTCCGAACCGGGTACGTTGTTGACGTTTTAGACCGGGGACGTGCTTGACAGGTTGGGTGGGTGGTCGGTTGGCGGAGTTTGCAGACCGGAGACGTGCTTTACGGTTTGGTTCCGTAGCGTTTTGG
>Ga0316204_10003956_pt1 | contig 28000 bp, 19 predicted proteins | sample 6monrhotite_MG_2_FD_205661 | JGI IMG/M metagenome (GOLD analysis project Ga0316204, IMG submission 205661) | Microbial mat bacterial communities from mineral coupon in-situ incubated in ocean water Damariscotta River, Maine, United States -... | ecosystem: Environmental > Aquatic > Marine >...
GCCGATTTGCCACCCGTATATTAGTTAAACTAGCACCAGAGGTTGCCGCTGAATCAAAAGAAGCCTTATACGATGCAGCTAAAGAGATAGATTGGCCTGAACAGTTTTCGGCCGAAAAAAGTTTTGCTGTAGATTTTGTTGGTAAAAGCCAAGCTATTCGTAATACTCAATTTGGTGGTTTAACCGTTAAAGATGCTATTGTTGATAGTTTTCGAGATGCGGGCTTTGAACGACCATCGGTTGATAAAGATCATCCTGAAATTCGTATTCAAGCGCGTTTGCTAAAGTTAAAAGTAACATTTTATTTAGACTTTTCAGGGCGTAGTTTATTTCAACGTGGTTACCGACAAAATAGCGGTGCAGCCCCGTTAAAAGAACATTTGGCGGCAGCATTAGTGCAACGATCTGGGTGGTTAAACGATGTTACTAAGCCACTGGTTGATCCTATGTGCGGTTCAGGTACCTTGCTAATTGAAGCTGCCAGTATGGCGGCGAAGGTAGCACCTGCATTAGAACGTTTAAATTGGGGCTTTAGTGCATGGCATTTTCATGATGAAGCGTTATGGCAACAAGTGTTAGCCAATGCTAAAGAAACCTCGCAGCAAGGTTTAGATGCGTTGAACTGTAAATTAACGGGGATAGATATTGATTCTCGCGTTTTAAAAACGGCTGAGCAAAATGTGCGTAATGCGGGATTTGGTCAATTTATTAATTTTAAATGTCGTGATATTAACAAGCTTACCAATACTTTTGAGCAAGCAGGTACACTTTTATTTAACCCACCTTACGGTGAGCGAATTGGTGAATTACCTGAATTAGTTGAAAATTTTGTATTACTTGGTCAAACCTTCAAAACACAGTTTATAGATTGGCAAGTAGCTATTTTTACCGCTAATGTTGAATTACTTTCATTATTAAAACTTGCCAGTTTTAAGCGTTATAAACTAATGAATGGTCCATTAGATTGCCAATTAGCATTATATAAGCTTTCTGAAAAACAAGTGCAAAGTAGTGATAAAAATAGTGAGTTTGCCGAGCAACACTCTGATTTTGCTAATCGTTTGAAAAAGAATGTTAAAAATTTAAAAGGATGGGTTAAATCACAAAACATTGAATGTTATCGTGCCTACGATGCTGACATTCCTGAATTTAATGTAGCAATTGACGTTTATGGCGAATACTTAGTTATTCAAGAATATGCCGCGCCCAAAAATATTGAGGTAGAAAAAACTGCGAAACGCTTGCAAGAAGTTATTTATTGGGCACCTAAAGTACTTAATGTCACGCCAGATAAGGTGTCGCTTAAAACACGTGCTAAGCAAAAAGGTAAAGAGCAATATCAACGCCTTGATCAATCTCACCAAGCGTTAATTGTGCAAGAGCATGGCGCAAAATTAAAAGTAAATTTATGGGATTATTTAGATACGGGGTTATTTTTAGATCACCGTAAAACGCGACAAATTGTTGCTAAAAAGGCAAAAAATAAAAGTTTGCTTAATTTATTTGCTTATACTGGATCTGTTTCTGTTCATGCTGCATTACATGGCGCAAGCAGTGTGGTAACAGTTGATATGTCGAAAACCTATTTAGAATGGGCACAAGGCAATTTTGAAATTAATGGTTTGCGTGGTCATCAATATCAATTTATTCAAGCTGACTGTTTGACTTGGCTAAAAAGAAATAGAGATCAATACGATGTAGTCTTTATTGATCCACCCACGTTTTCTAATTCAAAGCGAATGGGAGACAGTTTTGATGTTCAGCGCGATCATGTTGCTTTAATAACTGAAGCTTTAACATCAATAAACGAACATGGTGAGATTATTTTCACCAACAATAAACGTAATTTTAAAATGGATTTTGAAGCGATGGATGCATTAGGTTTACAGGTTAAAGACTTAACCGAAATTACACGTGATAATGATTTTGCTCGTAATAAGCATATCCATAATGCATGGCAAATAACGCGTAAAAATTAATTTAAAGTGTGGAAAGATAAGCAACATGAATTACAAATTATATAGTAGTGAAGGCTGCCATTTATGCGAACAAGCACTTGCACTATGTCAACAAGCGAAAATAGCTGAACACGTGGCTATTATTGATATAGTTGACGATGAACAATTAGTTGAATTATATGGTATTAGCATTCCGGTTCTAGAAAACACTGATACGGGTGAAAAGCTATTCTGGCCGTTTAATTTAGACCAAGTAGAACAACTAAAACTAATATAACAACTAAATCAAAAAACAGAACATATTGAGAAATTGAAATAACTTATGGAATTACTTAGATTAACTTCAGCAGAACTCGCTTTTGGTGATGGAAAAATACTCGACAATACTGAATTTCGCATAAAGCAGGGCGAACGCGTTTGTTTAGTTGGTCGCAATGGTGCGGGCAAATCGTCTTTAATGAGAATACTCATGGGACAACAAAACTTAGACGATGGTCAGTTGGTTTTTTCAAATAACATTTGTTTAGGTATGTTAGAACAAGATCCACCCGAGGCTTGTGATTTAACAGTATTTGAATATGTTTCTCAAGGCTTAGCTGAAAATGCTAAATTATTACAAGATTATCATCATCTTATTCATCAAGTGGGCATAACTCCTGATGAAAAAACACTACAAAAATTAGCCGATGTTCAACAAGCACTTGAACAAGCTAATGCTTGGGAAGACGAACAACGTATTGAACAAGTATTAAGTACGTTGAAATTGTCGGCCGATGCTAAAGTTGCTGATTTATCTGGTGGTTGGCTGCGTAAAGTAGCCCTTGCTAAAGCCTTAGTTACTGCGCCCGATGTATTGTTACTTGATGAACCAACCAACCATTTAGATATTAGTAGTGTTTTGTGGCTTGAAAAATTCTTAAAAAACTTCATCGGTACTATTGTCTTTATTAGTCATGACCGAGCCTTTATACGTGCTATGGCTACACGTATTGTTGATTTAGACCGTGGTAAGCTTAAAAATTATCCCGGTAATTACGATGAATATATTGAGCAAAAGCAACATGATTTACAGGTTGAAGATCAACAAAATGCTTTGTTTGATAAGCGCTTAGCGGAAGAAGAAGTATGGGTTCGCCAAGGCATTAAAGCGCGAAGAACGCGTAACGAAGGGCGTGTTAGAGCGTTAGAAAAACTTCGTGAAGTGCGTCAACAGCGTCGTGAAGTGAAAAACCAAAGTGACGCTAAAATTACTGAAGGTGATCGTTCAGGCAAATTGGTATTTGAATCAGAAAATTTATCTATTGCTTTTGATGATCCATCGGGTGAATCAAAAACCATTATTAAAAATCTTAATTTATTAATTACTCGAGGTGATCGTTTAGCTTTAATTGGCGCAAATGGTACGGGTAAATCAACGTTATTAAAGTTATTAATGGAAGAATATCAGCCAACATCGGGCAAAATGCGCGTAGGTGTAAATTTAGAAATCGCTTATTTTGATCAACACCGTGATCAACTTGACCTAAATATGACCGTACAAGACAGTGTGGCTGAAGGTAAGCAAGAAGTCACCGTTAATGGTCGAACACGTCATGTATTAGGTTATTTACAAGACTTTCTATTTAGTCCTAAACGTGCAAGAACCCCTATTAGAGCCTTATCAGGTGGTGAAAAAAATCGGTTATTATTAGCACGTTTGTTTTTACGCCCAAGCAACTTGTTAATTCTTGATGAACCCACCAATGATTTAGATATTGAAACTTTAGAATTGCTTGAAGAAGTGGTTGCCAATTATGCTGGTACAGTAATCGTGGTGAGCCATGACCGTGATTTTGTTAATAATACTGTAAATAGCTGTTTATATTTTGATGGTTCAGGCACTATTAACCAAATTGTTGGTGGTTATGATGATGTTGATGCTTATTTAGCGTTGAAAGCCGAATATGCAAAAGAGGCTAAAGAAACCAATAACCGATATCAAGAACAAGCGGTTAATAGTCAATTAACTTCTGAAACGAATATAAAGGTTAAAAAGAAAAAATTATCTTATAAAGACTCAAGAGAACTTGAAGCCTTGCCAGAAGAAATAGATAATCTAGAAGCATTAATTGATGAGTTACAAAACAAAGTAAACCAAGCAGACTTTTTTACACAAGGTGAAGAAAAGTCTTCAGCTATTTTGAACCAGTTGCAAGAAAACGAGTCCAAGCTCGAAGCTGCTTATTCAAGATGGCAAGAATTAGACGAGTTATAATATTTTTTATCTTATTAATATAGGGTCTGTTGATCTTTCAGTTTATAGCTCTGTTGCACTTGAAAAAGATGGCAGTCGAGGCGCTTAATGTAATGTTTGGTTGTTCCAAATGCACATTAAGCAACAAAGAGTGACACTTTTTCAAGGCAACCCAAGGGGCTATGACTATTTTTCAAGCTAACATCGTTAAAAATGGTTAAAGTAGAATGACTACATTGCACAATTTTTGCCTTGTTATCTTAAAAAATAGCCTATAGCAGAGACTAAAATGAAAGATCAGCAGACCCTAATAAAAGTTAAATCAGTAAAAACAATCAATTTATCTTAGCAGACGCTAAGAATATAAAAATAAGAGCATAGTAGTAAATGAATAAATTTTTAAAATCTATAGTCGCTTTAGGAATTACAACGAGTCTTGGTATTACTTCAGTGAATGCCGCTACTTATCAAGTTATTGAAACAGGTAGTTCATCAACACATAAATTCACGGCAGCTAAAGCTAAAAACAGCAATGGTATTTCTGTTTTATCGGCGAGCCAACTGTTTAATTATCCTGTTCAGTTTGATCTGTTATCTGATAGTGATTATACCGCGATACAATCATTAGCATCGGTAAGTCATTCTCAAGATACACTGTTAGGTGATATTGAAGATATTGATGCTTTAAAAGCGGGCACACCAACAGCGAATGACTTTGCATGGGTAGTAAAATATTTACAACAAACTTCTCGAGTGCAGAGTAGTCTGTTTCAAAAAGTTGGTGGTGGAAACGTACTTAGTAATAATGGTACAGAAAATTCAGTTGTTAATATTTTCGATCAAAATTTATCAAATGGTAAGTTGTCTTATTCAACGACCGATCTAGTTTATGGTATTACCAATGATGATTGGATTTATGGCAGTGCATCAGCGCCTTATTTACCACTCACTTTTACTAAAAGTAATGATGACACGGTAACGCATTGGATAAGAGCTTTTACTTCACGTGGTTATATCACTGTTGATAATGGCAACACGGTTAAAGAAATTTTACCCACTGAAAGCCAATTAGGTGGTGAATCAGGTTTACTTAATATTAATGATAATCATGTTGGTGTTGGCTATGTAAGTACTGCTATAAAACAAAGTGTACTTGACTCTATAGCTGATGAAACTGGTGGTTGTGCGGATCCTGATGTTTTAAAAGATGTCCCTTTTGAAGTGTGTGTGCGACGTGCTATGCAAGTTGAAAGTGATGGTGTTTTTACGTTAGAAGCGACTAAATTTACCTTTGATGAACAAGGGAATGTTACTTCAACTGAAAGTTTAGGTAATTTAGTTACGCCAAATACAGATGATACACGTATTTTTAAAAGCTACGCACAAGCGATCAATAATAACGGTGTTGCTGTTGGTTTTGCTCATGGTTGGGCGAAAGGTGAAGTTGCAGAACCTGCAACCAATGAGGCAAGAAGTTTATATGCGGTAATGTATAAAGATGGAAAAGCATTATCATTTACTAAGGAGCCTACCAAAGAATTTAATTCACGCGCATTTGATATTAATGATGCTGGTATTGCTGTGGGTTATGTAACTAAATCAATTAATGGTAGTGCACGTACAAAGTTTTATTATATTGATACCAATAGCAGTGATTTAACGTTAGTTTTTCCAAACGACTTTTTTAATGGTTCATCGAGTATTGCGAAAGCCATTAATGAACAAGGTTTAATTGTTGGTGAAGGGGAGATAGAGACACAAAATGATAGTGCTACAAATCCACGTCGTCGTCATGGTTTTTTATATGATATTAACAACGATAAATTTAACGATTTAAATGACTTTTTAGCGTGTGATAGTATTTATACAATTGTTACAGCTAATGGGATTAATGAAAACAATGAAATATCAGCAACGGCACTCGTTAAAGTTAATCGTCGTGATGCCTTTGGTAATTTAGTTCAGGATGCAGAGGGTAATCAGCTAACGGAAGATGTTATTAGAGCTGTTAATTTAAAACCAACGACGGGTGAAATTGAAGATTGTTCACAAGTGGAAGAAAAAATAAAACGTCAAGGTGCTGCATTTAGCTGGTTATCGTTATTATTGTTACCTTTGGTAATGGTAAGACGATTTAAATAACAATAGTAGTTTTAGATTATACCAATTCTATTAAGCTTGTGATCTTGTTGTGCGTAGGAAAAATAAATCAGGGCAAGGCGCTCGATTGATTAATAGCTGGCTATTAAGATTGAGAGCAAAACACCGCCATGGAATATTTTAACAAGCACAAGTGGGCAATAATTTAATGGAATTGTTATGAGTTATTAGAATATAAAAATTATTGAATAATCTAAGCAAAAAACGTTCATATTAATGACGTTTATCTTAATATAGATAAACGCCATTTTTGTTGGTCTTTCTTTTTTCTTTCTTCTTTCTTCTTTCTTTATTATTTAAGTTAATTATTAGCCAAGTGTGCCAAATATTTTATCACCCGCATCGCCCAAGCCGGGTAAAATATATCCTTGATCATTTAAACGTTCATCAATGGCTGCAAAATATAAATCTACATCACTATGATGTTCTGTAATAACTTTTATTCCTTCTGGTGCGGCAACGAGAAATAAACCAATAATTTTTTTCGCTCCAGCTTTTTTTAGCATATCGATGGTGGCTTTAAGTGTGCCCCCCGTTGCTAACATGGGATCGATAATTATCGCAGTACGCTCATCTATATCCGTTAATATGTTTTCATAATAAGTTTCAGGCTCTAATGTGTCTTCGTTTCGTTTTAAACCAACTACGGAAACTTTAGCACAAGGTAATACCTGCATTGCGCCGGTTAGCATGCCTAAACCTGCCCGTAAAATAGGGACTAAAGTCGGCTGTTTTTGTGCCATAGTTTCTACGTTCACGTCTCCAGACCAGCATTCAATTGTTTGAATTTTAGTGGGTAACTCCATCGTTGCTTGATAGGTAAGTAACATGGTTACTTCGGCAACTAAATCACGAAAATCTTTTACAGTTATATCTTTGGCGCGCATTAATCCCATTTTATGGGCAATTAAAGGATGTTTTATTTCAAAAATAGCCATGTACTTTCCTTATATTTGTTATGTGTGGTTTTATTTTATTCTGTGAAAAGAATAGTTTTGAATGTTAATTCCACACTAATTTTTTGAAATGTACTCGGCACATAGATTCATATTTTTCATTACCGCCAACATCAACCTGTGCACCTTCTTTTACTGCATTTCCTTCGGCATCAAGCCTAACAACAAAATTCGCTTTGCGCCCACAATGACAAACCGTTTTTAATTCAACTAATTTATCTGCCCATGCTAACAGATAATGACTACCGATAAATGGTTCGCCTTGAAAGTCGGTACGAATACCATAAGTTAATACGGGAATGTTCAGTTCATCAACAATGTTGGTTAATTGTCTGACTTGTTTTTTTGTTAAAAACTGGGCTTCGTCAATTAATAAGCAATCAATTTTATCGTGTTGCTGACGATTAACCATTTGATCATAAAGATCGGTGTCAGAAGAAAAAAGCTCAGCCTCAGAAGAAATTCCCAAACGAGAAGTAATCTTACCAATACCAAAACGATCATCGAGGGCTGCGGTATAAATTTGAGTTTTCATACCGCGTTCTTGGTAATTGTATGAAGATTGCAGTAAAGTTGTTGATTTTCCTGCATTCATTGATGAATAGTAAAAATAAAGTTGTGCCATGTACGCTCTTTCTTTTAATGTTTATTTAGGTTTTCTTTTTAATTACTTTAGTAATTTTTAATTTAATAAATAGATAAAAATAGAGCGGTAAAACCGCTCTTTATATCGCTAATATGCTTAGTTTATCTTAAGGGCTATTATTTATGCACCGTTTTTTATGCACCATAAGGCACCCAAATATTTTTTATTTCAACGCTGTTTCGTAAAAATAGTTCGTTTTGTGCCTGTTCATCATCAAACCAGTCATAATACTTACCATTGTTTACCCAGGTACGTTTCATTGTTGCCGCGGCTTCAAACTCTACTAATTTACTGCCAGCAGCGCTACCCCAATACCAAAAGCCTTCAATATCATAATGTTTAGCTAAGGTATCAGTTAATACATCGCGATCGCCGGTGATAATATTAATAACACCAGCAGGTAAATCAGAAGTATTTAATACTTGATAAAAATCAGTGGCGAGTAAAGATGTTTGTTCACTTGGTATTACTATTATACGATTACCTAAAGCAATGGCCGGCATAATGGTTGATATTAACCCTAAAAAACCACCTTCTTCAGGTGCAACAATAGCAATATTACCTAACGCTTCTTTCATTGCTAAGGTAACTACGCGGGCTGGTGGTTGATGAATTTGTCCATCGTATTTATCGCACCAAGCAGCATAAGTAAATATTCTACTAATCGCTAAATCAAATTCTGTTAATGCATCTTTGTCACTTTTACCGGTTAATTGGCTAATGCGCTGGCAAAATTCATTTTGGCGAACTGTTAAGTTTTCAGCAATAAAGTAAAGCACTTGGGCGCGATTATGCGCACTGGTATTTGTCCAGCCAACGGCTTTATTGGCTGCTTCAACCGCGTTACGAATGTCTTTGCGAGAACCATCAGGTACTTCGGCAATTTGTACACCGTTAATGTCGTACACCGGTAAGCTATATCCACTATCTGGGCGAACTTGTTTTCCACCAATATAAAGCTTAGGTGTGCGATCGATTACTTGTTCATTGTTTACTTTAGCACTCACTTTAGCTGTTTTGATTGGTGCTTTATCACTAAGTTTTGTTTGCCAACTTTCTTTAATGTATTCGAATAAACCTTCTTTACCACCTTCACGGCCAAAGCCAGATTCACGGTATCCACCAAAGCCTACTGAAGCATCAAACATATTGGTGCAGTTTATCCAAATAACACCCGCTTTTATTTGTGGAGCAACATCAAGCGCAAGGTTAATATTTTCAGACCAAACACTTGCCGCTAAACCATAACGTGAGTTATTGGCAATTTGTACTGCTTCTTTCGGTGTTCTAAACGTGGTAGCAACAAGTACAGGACCAAAAATTTCTTGTTGGGCAACGGTTGAAGCGGGCTCGACATCGGTTAATAATGTTGGGGGATAAAAACAGCCATCTTTAGGTAGATCACAACCACATTGATAAAGCGAAGCGCCTTCGTCAACGCCAATTTTCACCATTTTATTAATAATGTCTAATTGGCTTTGATCAACCACAGCGCCCATATCGATACTTTTATCTAGCGAATCACCAACAATAAGCTTATTCATACGTGCTTTTAATTTAGTAATAAATTTATCATTAATGGATTCTTGTACTAATAAACGAGAACCGGCACAGCATACTTGACCTTGATTAAACCAAATAGCATCAACAACGCCTTCAACTACGCTATCTAGGTCGGCATCTTCAAATACAATAAAGGCTGATTTTCCGCCTAACTCTAAGGAAATTTTCTTACCTGTACCAGCAGTTGCTTTGCGTATTAATTTGCCAACTGCGGTTGAACCAGTAAAAGCAATTTTGGCTATATCTTTATGCTCAACAATGGCTTGACCTGCTTTACCATCTCCAAGTACTAAGTTAAATACGCCTTTTGGTAAGCCTATCTCGTCACATACTTGGGCGAATAATACCGCTGTTGCTGATGTGAATTCAGCGGGTTTTAAAATCACGGTATTACCCATAGCTAATGCGGGAGCGACTTTCCATGCCAGCATTAATAGTGGGAAGTTCCACGGAATGATTTGCCCCACCACGCCTAACGGCTCGCTATTTGGTAACTCTTTTGCCATTAATTGCGCCCAACCAGCGTGATGATAAAAATGGCGAGCGACTAACGGAATGTCGATATCACGTGATTCACGAATGGGTTTTCCGTTGTCTAATGTTTCTAAAACCGAAAATAACCGGCTATGTTTTTGAATTTGGCGGGCGAGGGCATATAAATATTTAGCACGGCCATGACCACCTAAAGCAAACCATGATTTTTGCGCACTTGTTGCTGCTTTGACGGCGTTATTAACATCAACAGTACTACCATCGGCAACTTGTGCTAAAGTTTCCTTATTCACTGGGTTTTTTGAGGTGAAATATGTATTTTCGCTAGGTGTTTGCCATGCGCCATTAATGTAATGAGTTAGGCTGTTATTTTTGTTTTTTAACCACTGTTTCGCTTCATTAGCGTTTTCAGGTGCTGTGCCGTAATCCATGTTATTAAATATCTCTTTAATTGACATAATGAAATTCTCTTTTAAAAACTAAATCTAAAATAAATGTTAAGTTAATAGGGTGAGTTAACTCATCGCATGACGATGATTTGCAGAGTAACACCCTGTGATGTGATGCTCTAATTGGCGTTCAATATCACCGAGTAAACTACTGGCACCAAATCGAAATAATTCAGGCGTTAGCCAGTCGTTACCCAACTCTTCTTTCATTAAAATCATATATTCTATGGCTTGTTTGGCTGTTTGAATACCACCTGCTGGTTTATAACCTATTTTAAAACCAGTTAACTCAAAATATTCTCGAATCGCACGTACCATGACTAAACTAAACTCTAGCGTAGCATTTACTGATTCTTTACCTGTGCTAGTTTTAATAAAATCAGCACCTGCCATCATGCAAACCCAACTTGCTTTGGCAACATTGGTTAAGGTTGCTAATTCGCCTGTGGCTAAAATGGTTTTAATATGCGCGTCGCCACAAGCTTTACGGTAGGCTTTAACTTCATCATAAATGGCTTGCCAATCGCCCGTTAATACTTTTTCACGGCTTATCACAATATCAATTTCTTTTGCGCCAGCGGCAACTGAGGCGTCAATTTCACTTATTTTGATATTTAGTGGTGTTTGTCCGGCAGGGAAGCCTGTTGAAACCGCTGCAACAGGAATGCCTGAGCCATTTAACGCAGTAACCGCAGTATTGATCATATTGTGATAAACACATACCGCACCTGTAGTAATATTTAACTCGGTAGCATCTAATGCTTGTAAAATATCAGCACGAACAGGGTGTTTGGCTTTTTGGCAAAGTCGTTTAACTTTACCAGGGGTGTCATCACCCGCAAGGGTGGTTAAATCAATAAAGGTAATTGCTTTTAATAACCATGCTGCTTGGTGTTGTTTTTTTACGCTGCGGCGTTTACCAAAACTCCCTGCACGTCTTTCAACGGCGCTTCGATTGATAATGATATTACCAAATAGTGCAGCATCAAAGTCAATGCCGGGATTTCTTGTTATCTGTGAACTTGCTACGCGCGTTACTTGTTGGGATGAAGTATTGTTTTTAGTGGTCATAAAGCACCTTTTTTCAGTGAAAAATAAGTAAAAATTAAAATTAAATAGGATTTAACTAGTAGCGTTAATTTTGATTGTTTTAATTCACAGTAAAGTACCAATTTTACTCAGCTAATTTATAGCTGAGCAGTGTGTTAAAATATATAAAGTTATAAACTAATGAATACACCCGCGATGGCTGCGCTCATTAAGTTGGCAAGCGTTGCTGCTAATACCGCATGTAAACCAAGTTTAGCAATATCATGACGTCGTGTAGGCGCCATTGAACCTAAACCACCTAATAGAATAGCAATAGAGGAAAGGTTAGCAAAACCACAAAGGGCAAAGGTAATAATTACTTGTGTTTGCGCTGATAATGTTTCTCTTACACCAACAAAATTAACGTAAGCCACAAATTCGTTAACTACTAGTTTTTGACCAATAAAGCTACCTGCTTGTAACATTTCGGCACTAGGAACACCAATGATCCATGCGAGTGGTGCAAATATATAACCTAAAATCCATTCAAGGGTAATACCTTCAAGGCCAAACCAGCCAGTAACACCACCGATGATCACGTTGATTAAGGCAATTAAACCAATAAAAGCAAGCAACATAGCACCGACATTGGCGGCCAACATTAAGCCCGATGAAGCACCTGATGCGGCGGCATCAATAACATTTGCTGATTTTTCTTCATCACTATCAAAAGCAATTTGTTCCTGATCTTGTTCTACTTCTACTATATTTGTGGTTTCAGGAATAATTAATTTAGCCATTAATAAACCACCGGGAGCTGCCATAAAAGAAGCAGCAATTAAATATTTGAGTTCAACTCCTAAACCAGCGTAACCTGCTAAAATAGAACCCGCAACTGAGGCTAAACCACCTACCATTACCGCAAATAATTCTGATTGACTCATTTTGCTAATATAAGGTTTGATAATTAACGGCGCTTCGGTTTGACCAACAAAAATATTCGCGGTAGCCGATAATGATTCAGGCTTGCTGGTCTGTAATAATTTTTGCATACCGCCACCGATAATTTTTACTACCCATTGCATTATGCCTAAATAGTAAAGTACGGAAATTAATGAAGAGAAAAATATAATGACGGGTAAAACACGTACAGCGAAAACAAAACCAACGCCATTTTTATACATGGCATCAGTTCCTAAACCGCCAAATAAAAAGTTTATACCTGCTTGAGCGCTGTCGATAACGCCTTGAACACCATTTGAAATAGATGTTAAAACATCTTTACCAAAAGGAATGTATAGAACAAACCCCGCTAAGGCTATTTGTAAAAGGAATGCTAAGGATACCGTCCGCCAGTTAATCGCTTTACGATGCTTAGAAAAAGCGACAGCAATACCTATTAAGACAAAAATACCGAAAATACTGTGTAGTGCATTACCACTCATAAAGACCTCATTTTTTATTGTTTTTTTTGTTGGTTAAATTTAGCTTATTGAACTAATTGCCTTATTTTTGCTTTTAATACTTCAATAGCCATTCTATTTTTACCACCTTGAGTGATAATTATATCGGAATAAGCCTTTGATGGTTCAATGTACTGATAATACATTGGACGTACTGTTTCCATGTATTGTTGCGTTATTGATTCTAAACTACGTTCACGTTCAATCATATCGCGTTTTATTCGTCTTAATAAACAAACATCAAGTGGAATATCCATAAATATTTTAATATTAAATAAATCACGTAATTGTTTATCTTCGAGTAACAAAATACCTTCAACTAAGATAACTTTTGCGGGGTTTTTGGTGTTTGTTTTTTCAAGGCGCGTATGAGACGTGTAAGAATATGTAGGGATCTCAACTGCTTGTTGGTTACTCAATTGTATTAAATGTTGGGCCAACAGTTCATGTTCGAATGCGCTTGGATGATCATAATTTATTTGTGAGCGTTGATCTAAACTCAGGTGTTCTTGGGCGCGGTAGTAGCAATCTTCTTTAATAATAGCAATATTGTTTTGACCAAGCTCCGGCAATAATTCATCGTAAATGGTTTGTGCAAATAAAGATTTTCCAGATGCAGATGCACCGACTATAGCAATGATTGTTTGTTTAGTTGTATTCATTATTGGTTCTGTTGTCGGTTTCGTAAAAAACTCAAATATTCAATATATTAGGTTATACACAGTAGTGCACTATAGTAATATATACTGGTTATTTATGCTATATCGCCTATCTTAAAGCATAGATATATTAAAGCGCATCTTACATTACTTTTTTTTATTTTAATGCGGTTATAGCATTTTAAAAAAAGCACTTAAATGCTACGATATCACAAGTTGACCATTTGGTCATGTTTCTTTTGGTGACATTAGAAATTTATTCAATTAAAAGTTTCTTCAAAATAGGTAGCAAGCATAATGGCAAGAGCAATTATATTAGTGTTAGATAGTTTTGGTATTGGTGCAGCGCCCGATGCAGAAACCTTTGGTGATGTTGGCGCAAATACCTTTTTACATATAGCTGAATATTTCAATAAAAATATGCAAGTTGCAATTCATTTACCAGAGCTAGCAAAACTCGGTTTGGTTGCTGCTTGTGAACAAGCAACGGCATGTAATGTTATTCATACTGGTGAAAAACCAAGTAAAGGGGCATACAGCTATGCCGCTGAAATAAGTTCGGGTAAAGACACTCCAAGTGGGCATTGGGAGATGATGGGAGTACCTGTGTTGTTCGATTGGGATTATTTTAATAATAAAGAAAAAAGTTTTGATGATAAATTAGTTGCTGAAATTAATGAGAGAACCGGTTTTACTGGTATGCTCGCCAATTGTCATGGCTCGGGCACCGATATTATTAACCAATTTGCCGAGCAACATATTAAAACGGGTTTACCAATTTGTTACACCTCTGCCGATAGTGTTTTTCAAGTTGCGGCACATACAGAACATTTTGGTTTAGATAATTTATATCGTTATTGCGAAAGTGTACGTGCATTATTAACTGCTTCAGGTTTAAATGTTGGACGAGTGATCGCTCGGCCTTTTATTGGTGATGCTAATAATGGTTATCAACGAACTGGTGATCGTCGAGATTATTCTGTTTTACCACCAGCACCTACTGTTTTGGATAAACTTACACAGGCGGGTGGTAATGTGGTGAGTGTTGGTAAAATTGCTGATATTTTTGCCCATCAAGGCATCAGTAAAAAAACTAAAGCAACGGGCATTGATGCGTTAGTAGATGCAACCTTATTACATATACAAAATGAGCCTGAAAACAGTTTGATTTTTACTAATTTAGTCAATTTTGATCAAGATTACGGTCATCGCCGAGATCCGATTGGTTATGCCCAAGCATTACAAAGTTTTGATAAACGATTACCTGAATTTTATGCGCAAATGAAAGATGACGATGTATTATTTTTAATTGCCGACCATGGCTGTGATCCTACTTGGCATGGTAATGATCATACGCGTGAATATGTACCTCTTTTGACTTACCACAATAAAATTGGATCAATTAATTTAGGTGAACGAAATACTTTTGCTGATTTAGGTCAAACCATTGCTGAGTTATTTAAGGTTGAAGCAATGGAATATGGCACCAGCTTTTTGTCAGATTTATATTCTGCGTAAGTCGCTAAGTTATTAAATTTTTTAAGTTTCTATAGATGCAGACGCTTTAGCCCTAAACAGTTTAATAATATTAGGGTCTGTTGATCTTTCAGTTTATAGCTCTGTTGCACTTGAAAAAGATGGCAATCGAGGCGCTTAATGTAATGTTTGGTTGTTCCAAATGCACATTAAGCAACAAAGAGTGACACTTTTTCAAGGCAACCCAAGGGGCTATGACTATTTTTCAAGCTTACATCGTTAAAAATGGTTAAAGTAGAATGACTACATTGCACAATTTTTGCCTTGTTATCTTAAAAAATAGCCTATAGCAGAGACTAAAATGAAAGATCAACAGACCCTAAGTGTTTTTACATTTAAATAACTTTTAATTAACGCTGTGTTATATCTTTTTGATGATTTATACTCACTCTAATTTTGTTTATTTAGAGTGAGAATTTATTTTGAAATGGAAAATATCTTTCTTCTTGGTTACGTTATTATTAATGGCAAACTGTTTTGCTCAGAGTAATGTAGGCGATGTAAAAACCATTAAACTAGACAATGGTATGACGGTTCTTGTACTAGAGGATCATTCAATTCCTAATGCGAATATGTATTTGTTTTGGAAGGTTGGCTCTCGTAATGAATATCCAGGGATCACTGGCCTTTCACATTTTTTTGAACACATGATGTTTAACGGAGCTAAAAAATTTGGTCCGAAACAGTTTGATCGTGTTATGGAAGCAAAAGGTGGTGCTAATAATGCCTATACCACTGAAAATGTAACGGTATATACGGACTGGTTTCCCAACAATGCTTTAGAAACAATTTTTGAATTAGAATCGGATAGAATTGAACATTTAGCCATTGATAAAAAAATGGTTGAAAGTGAGCGTGGTGTTGTGACCTCTGAACGTTCTACGGGTCTTGAAAATTCTAATTTTAGAGTACTTATGGCTGAAGTTAAAGGGGCTGCATTTCGTGCACACCCCTATGGTTGGCCAGTTGTTGGACATCAATCAGATATTGATAATTGGTCGATGCAAGATTTAAAAGATTATCATCGCACTTATTATGCACCCAATAATGCTTTTGTTGTGATTGCGGGTGATGTTACTGTGGCTCAAGTAACGACCTTAGCCAAACAATATTTTGAACCCATTCCAGCACAAAAACCACCAAGAAAAATTCATACAGTTGAACCTGAACAAAAAGGTGAACGTCGTGTATACACTCAAAAAGCCTCTGTTACTTCCCCTAATTTATTGATGGCATTTCATGTTCCTGCCACCAAACATAAAGATCATTATCCTTTACAAATGCTGAGTAGTATTTTAGGTGAGGGCAAAAGTTCTCGCTTATATCGCTCTCTTATTGATGAACAACAATTAGCGACGCAAATATTTACTTATTTACCTGATTCTTTTGACCCTAATTTAATTTATATCTATGGCGTTGCAGCAAGCAATGTAACAGCGAAACAATTAGAACAAGGAATTATCAAAGAAATAAATAAAGTGATGCTTGATGGAATTAATTCTAATGAATTAGCCAAAGTTAAAAACACTGCACAAGTCGATTTTTACAGACAATTAGCGACAATTAATGGTAAAGCGAATAATTTAGGCTCATATGAATTGTATTATGGTGATTACAAACGTATGTTCAGCGCACCTGAACAATTGGCCCAAGTAACCAAAGAACAAGTTCAACAGGTAGCGAATGCTTATTTGCGTAAAGCTAATCGTATTGTTGGTGTTTTAGATAAAAACCTTGATAGTAAAGAAGGGGATTTATAATGACTGTATTTAAATTTTTTATTGGCTTAACATTTATATTAGCAAGTTATTTCAGTCAAGCCGCTTTTCAAATACCTCACTATGAAAAATACACCTTAGCAAATGGCTTAACGGTTTATTTAATGAAACAATCTGAAGTGCCATTGGTTGATGTGCAATTAGTTGTTCGAGCTGGCTCGGTTAATGATGGCAAACAATATGGTTTAGCTAATATAACAGGCGATGCACTTATGTTTGGTGCGGGTAAATACAGTAAAAATCAGCTTGAGGAGCAATTTGATTTTGTTGGCGCGAATTACAGCAGTTACACAGGTAAAGAAACATCGACAATGTCTTTGTCATTTGCAGCAAAAGATCAAAATATTTTAATGCCTATTTTTGCCGACATGGTGACAAAACCGAATTTTTCAGCAAATGATTTTGTTAAGTATAAAAAACGTTATTTAGCTAATTTAGAACAAAAACGAGAAAGCCCACGCAGCATTATTGGTGATGCATTTAATAAAAGTTATTTTTATAAACACCCTTATGGTAATCCTGTTAGTGGTAATTTAAATTCTGTAACCAATATTTTGTTACCTCAAATTAAAAATTTTCATCAAGATTTTTATACTCCGGATAATAGTGCTTTGATTGTTGTTGGCGATATTGATAGCGAACAATGGAAACAAAAAATTAAGGACTTATTTTCCACATGGCAAGGTAAAGCCAAAAAACAAGTATTGCCAACCTTTAAACAAACGACAAAGCAGTCGAATGTTTTAATTTTAAATAAAGCCGATGCAACTGAAACCACATTCATGATTGGTGGTAAAGGTGTTGCCGCTACGAATGAAAATAGTGTTGCGCTGTCTGTGATCAATACTATTTTAGGTGGGCGTTTTACTTCGTGGTTAAATGATGCTTTACGTGTTAATTCAGGGTTAACCTACGGTGCAAGAAGTAATTTTAATAGTTATTCAGCTCAAGGTAACTTTTATATTTCAACCTTCACTAAAAATGCAACAACCTTTGACGCCATTGATTTAGCTTTAAAAACCTATCAGCGTTTATGGGATAAAGGAATAGATAAAGAAACTCTTGCCTCTGCAAAAGCTTATGTAAAAGGGCAGTTTCCACCTAGATATGAAACCAGTACTCAGTTATCAAACTTATTGGCTAAAATGTGGAGCTTAGGCTTAAGTGATTCATATATAAATGATTTTGAAAAAAATGTTGATGCACTTAACGTCACCAAAGCAAATAAAATTGCTCAGCAATATTTTCCTTATGACAATTTACAATTTGTATTGATTGGTAAGGCAGATCTTTTACGTGAGAAATCGAAAAAATATGGTTCTGTTTCAGAGCAAGATATTATTGCTTTTTAATTTCTGATTATCCAAACGGTAATTGATTCAACTTTATAAAGTTAATAATGAGTTATTAACTTTTTAAATCAATGTTTAATTATTCTTTTTGTCTATATTTCCACGATACTGACACTTGTGTCAGTATCGAAGTCTGCTATTCTTAGCGCCAATAACAAAAATTAACATTTATATATTCATACACTCTAGGGAGAACTCAATGAAATTGTTTAAAAAAGCTACGGTTGCTTGGTGTGTTAATCTCGCCATATTAGCAAGTGGTGTTAGTTTCTCAATGCTTGCAAATGCGGAAGAAGCCAAAGTAAAAGACAAAAAAAAGGTTGCAGGTCTAGAAGTTATTCAAGTAACCGCACGTAAACGAACGGAAAATGTTCAAGACGTACCTATTTCAGTATCGGCATTAACGTCTGAAAAACTTAATATTTTAGGTTCATCAGGGATGGACGTTCGTTCATTATCTGCTCGAGTGCCAAGTTTATTAATTGAATCTTCATTTGGTCGTACATTTCCTCGCTTTTACATTCGTGGTTTAGGCAATACTGATTTTGATTTACTTGCCTCTCAGCCTGTTTCGTTAGTATACGATGATGTTGTGCTAGAAAATGCCTTAACTAAAGGTATGCCAATGTTCGACATTGGGCGTGTTGAAGTATTACGCGGTCCTCAAGGTACTTTATTTGGTCGTAACACCACCGCGGGTATTATTAAAGTACAATCTAAAAAACCAACTGAAGATTTTGACGCTGTTGTGTCAGGATCTTACGGTAGTTTTGGTTCAACTGATTTACGCTTAGCTGTAGGTGGTGGTTTATCTGATACTTTATCTGCACGTGTTTCATTATTACAACAAGATCGTGACGATTGGATCGATAACAAAGCGCCTGGCTTTGAACAAAAAAATCAACTGGGCGGTTATAGTGAATCAGCAGGTCGTTTACAATTATTGTGGGAGCCTAATGATAAATTTAATGCCTTATTTAATTATCATTTTCGTAATGCTGACGCTGACTCACGTGTGTTTCGCGCCAATATTATTAAACAAGGTACTAACGATTTAGTTGATGATTTTGACCGTTCAGTCGTTTATCAAGATGCAGCGAGTCGTAATAAACAAACAGTTGATATGAAAGGTGCAAGCCTGAAAATGAATTATAATTTGGGTGATTATACATTAACCTCTGTTAGTGGTTATGAATCAGCTGAAATATTTTCAGTAGGCGATATTGATGGTGGTTATGGCGCATCATTTTTACCTTATATGGGGCCTGGATTTATTCCATTTCCTTCTGAAACGGGTGCAGCAATGCCCGATCATAAACAACTCACACAAGAATTAAGAATTGCCTCTAATGATTTAGGCGCTTTAGATTATCAATATGGTTTCTTTTATTTTGATGAAGATTTAACCATTCATAATTTAAGTTTCGATACGCTTGCTAACGGTGATCAAAATGGTATAGCCGTACAGCATATGCAAACAAAAGCTTGGGCAATATTTGGTTCTGTTGATTATGAACTTTCAGATAAAATCAATGTGACTGGTGGTTTACGTTATTCTGACGACAAACGTGATTGGGATGGTACTTTAGTACAATCACCTTTTGGTGCTCCTAGCTTTAGTGAAGATAAACATGTAAGCGACTCTCAAGTTAGTGGTGATTTGAGTGTTAATTATAAATGGACTGATGATACTAATTTATATGGTCGCTTAGCACGTGGTTATCGAGCGCCAAGTATTCAAGGCCGTAATTTACTGTTTTCAGGTAATGCCACAACGGCAAGTTCTGAAACGGTAACGTCTATTGAATCCGGTTTTAAAGCAACGTTACTTGATAATATGGCGCGCTTAAATGGTGATGTTTTCTACTATCAAGTTAATGATATGCAATTAACTGCCGTTGGTGGTACGGGTAATGTCGCCACTTTACTTAATGCTGATAAAGCCAACGGTTATGGTTTTGAAATTGACGGTGAAGCCTTGTTAACTGATGATTTGTTAGTAACGGCAGGCATTAGTTACAATAAAACTGAACTCAAAGATAGTAATATTTCTGTTGCACCTTGTGGTGGCGGTTGTACAGTAACTGATCCGATAAATGTTGATGGTCAAGCTGTTATTGATGGTAATCCATTACCTCAAGCACCCAAATGGATTGCAAATTTCACTGCACGTTGGTCTCATGAAGTTGCTAATGGTGAAATATTTGTTTATACCGATTGGGCTTATCGTAGTGAAGTAAATTTCTTTTTATATGAATCTAAAGAATTTACTGGTAACCCACTATTAGAAGGAGGCATTCGAGTTGGTTATGATTGGAGTAGTGATGATGCAGAGTATGAAATTGCTGTGTATGGTCGAAATATTACTAATGAAGAACAGTTAACAGGCGCAATCGATTTTAATAACCTAACAGGTTATGTAAATGAACCAAGATTTTGGGGTGTAGAATTTAAAGCTAACTTTTTCTAGATTACATTAATACCATATATGGTATAACTTTATTATTAAAGATGCTGAAATAAATTCAGCATGACGATGACACTCAAACATAGACACTCAAACATAGTATTTGAAATGTTGTTGTTCTCCTGACGATGGACAGGATCTTTTATTAATGTTTATCGGAAATAAATTGAATTAAAAAAGGTCAGCAACAGCTGACCTTTTTGTTTTTAATGGATTATGTAAAATTTACAAAAGACTTTCTAATGTTAATTCCATCATTTCTTTGAACGTATTTTCGCGTTCATCGGCACTTGTTTGTTCACCTGTTTTTATATGATCGCTCACCGTTAAAACAGTCAATGCTTTTTTACCGTATTCAGCAGCAACGCCATATAAACCAGCAGCTTCCATTTCAACGGCTAAAATACCGTATTTTTCCATGGTGGCAAACATTTCAGGTTGTGGTGTATAAAATAAATCGGCAGTAAAAATATTACCAATATGAATAGGTAACGACATTTTTTTTGCAGTATGAACAACATTGTGTAATAAACCAAAATCGGCAATTGCTGCAAAATCACAGTTATTAAAGCGCATACGGTTTACATTTGAGTCGGTACTTGCCGCCATGCCAACAATAATATCACGTACTTTAATGTCATCTCGAACAGCGCCACATGAACCAATACGAATAATATTTTCGACACCATAGTCTTTGTATAATTCAGTGGCATAAATTGAAATAGAAGGTATACCCATACCTGATGCCATTACTGATACGCGTTTGCCTTTATAAGTTCCGGTATAGCCTAGAATATTTCTTACCCGAGTAACGCATTTTGCATCATCTAAAAAATTTTCAGCGATAAATTTAGCTCTTAGTGGATCGCCTGGCATTAGAACTGTTTCGGCAAAATCGCCTTGTGCGGCTTCGATATGTGGAGTCGTCATGAGTGTTGCATCCTTAAAGTGTGTTTAGTAATAAAATAAGTCAGTAAGTTTCTAGCCCGTGTTTCGTTATTTGGTTTTATTATAAAAGTGCGGTAAATGCACAAATAAAAACAAAGTATAGACAAACCCGCTATCAAGGATGTTTTACTGATAAAAATAATTCCGATCATTGTAGTGAAATGAGTCGTTAATTTCAAATTTCTTGATACCACACCCGTTTAAATTTTAAATGGGAATGTTCTGTAGTGCATTGAGAAAAAAAAGAACAATTACTGTAATTAATCGTAGTATTGTCTGTTCATCGCTGGTAAATTGACGTTGATATAACCATATAGGCGTCTAGACGTAAATTAAATTTAAACTTAGCAAAAGTATAGAGAAAAGTATGTTTTACCAAACTGATGATGTTCGCATAAATAAAATTAAAGATTTATTACCTCCTATTGCCCTATTAGAGCGATTTCCTGCTTCTGAAAAAGCGACTCAATCGGTTTTTAATGGTCGCCAAGCAATTCATAACATTTTAAATGGTAAAGATGATCGTTTATTAGTAGTGATTGGGCCTTGCTCAATTCATGATCCCAAAGCGGCATTAGAATATGGTGAAAAACTTGTTGAATTACGTGATAAATATCAAGATAGTTTAGAAATAGTGATGCGTGTTTATTTTGAAAAACCCCGCACAACGGTTGGTTGGAAAGGTCTTATTAACGACCCTTATATGGATTCCAGCTTTAAATTAAATGACGGTTTACGTATTGGTCGTCAATTGTTACTTGAATTAAATAATTTAGGTTTACCCACGGCTGGTGAATTTTTAGATATGATCACGCCACAGTACATGGCTGATTTTATGTGTTGGGGAGCGATTGGCGCACGTACTACTGAATCGCAAGTGCATCGTGAGTTAGCCTCAGGATTGTCTTGTCCAGTTGGTTTTAAAAACGGTACTGATGGTACTGTAAAAGTAGCGATTGATGCCATTGGCTCTGCAGCCGCGGCACATCACTTTTTATCGGTGACTAAATTTGGTCATGCGGCTATTGTCGAAACCACAGGTAACCCTGATTGCCACATTATTTTGCGTGGCGGTAAAAGCACGAACTTTGATGCACAAAGTGTTAAAGTTGTTACCGAACAACTTGAAAAGTCTAAACTAAATAATAAAATCATGATCGATTTTAGTCATGCAAATAGCCAGAAAAAATTTGAAAATCAACTACAGGTTTGTACCGATGTTTGTGGGCAAATAGCTCAAGGCAACCATAATGTTTTTGGTGTTATGGTAGAAAGTAATTTAGTGGAAGGGCGCCAAGATTTAATCAACAATAAAGCTGAGGTTTATGGTCAAAGTATTACCGATGCCTGTATTGGTTGGCAAGATACAGAAAAATTATTGGCTCAGTTAAGCGACTCAGTAACAACGCGCAGAGATAGTTAGGCTTTATTTGAATATATGCCTAGTATAAAAAACGGTAAAGGTATGTCATTACCGTTTTTTTTTGTAATTTTTTTGTAATTTTTTTGATCGTTTTCAATAAGCTTTTTCCCATAAACCTTTACATCAGGTATGCTTAACTAAATTTTTTAATGTACATAAAACAAAGTGCTGATATGCAACTACTGATAGATTCAATTCTTGAACAATTAAATTCGGTTATTTTAGGTAAACCAACAGAAACCCGTTTAGCGTTGGCCTGTTTGTTAGCCAAAGGACATTTATTAATTGAAGATTTGCCCGGTATGGGTAAAACCACCTTAGCTCACACTTTAGCGAAAACACTGGGTTTAAGTTTTCAACGTATTCAATTTACCAGTGATTTACTTCCCGCAGATGTTGTCGGAATTTCAATTTTTCAACCTGAAAAACAAACGTTTATCTTACATAAAGGGCCTATTTTTAGTCAGTTGCTATTAGCCGATGAAATTAATCGAGCCAGTCCTAAAACTCAAAGCGCATTACTAGAAGCGATGGAAGAAAAACAAGTAAGTATTGATGGTATTAGCCATAATTTACCCGAACCATTTTTTGTTATCGCTACCCAAAATCCGTTACACCATGCGGGCACTTATTTGTTACCAGAATCTCAGCTTGATCGTTTTATGATGCGTATTTCTTTAGGTTTCCCCAATGCAGAAGCAGAAAAACAAATATTGTTATCTGCAGATCCCCATGTAAAGTTAAATGATCTAGTAAGTGTCGTGTCTCAACAACAATTAATTTTGTTACAACAAGCCGTTAAAAAGGTGTATGCATCAGCTAGCATTCTTGATTACATTATTGCTTTATGCCATTTTACTCGGACCCATGAATTTAGTGGGGATCCGCTATCACCGCGTGCTGGCAAAGCCATTTTGAATGCAGCTAAAGCTTGGGCTTTAACTAAAGGTCGCGATCATCTATTACCTGAAGATATTCAAGCAATATTCACGGTAGTTTGTCAGCATCGTATAACAGGTAGTAATGATGAAATTAGTACAGACGGCTTGCCACTTGCCGATCAAATTTTACAGCAAGTCGATCCTATTAATTGTAATTAACGGGCTATAAATGGCTAGTGTAAGTACATCAATTTATTTACCCATTAAAGTTTTTTTTCAAGAAAAGTTTGATTTTTGGCTTAATAAACGTATACCTGCGTTGCTTAAGCAAAAGTTATCAAATCGTAATGTGTTCATTTTCCTTACTAAATTTGGCTTTGTTTATTTAGTGTTTGATTTGATCTTATTTTTACTCGCGACCAATTACCAAAATAACTTGATCATGTTGTTAAGTTATTTGTTAGCAAGCCTATTTATTAGTGCGATGCTGCACAGTTTTTTTAATGTATCAGGCTTGCAACTTGAAGCAAATGCGCGCGTAAAAGGTTTTGCGGGGGGGGATCTTTATTTACCGATCAAATTAGTTTCATCAAAAGCACGCTTTAATTTAAATTTTTCATTCGCTCAGCAAAAACCAGTGAATATAGCCAGTATTAATACAAGTCAATTAGAAAATCAGATATATGAAGTGCTGGTGCCTTGTTATTTTGACAAGCGCGGCATTTTTTCTGCGGGTAGGGTTAAGGTAAGTAGTGAGTATTCATTAGGATTATTTACCTGCTGGACACAATTAGCCTTTGCTAGCACCTTTATCGTTTACCCCGAGCCAAAATCAGTACAATTAAAACTTAACAATTATCAAATAGATGATGAAACTGAAAACAGCACAAAAATTGTAGAGCATGGTGATGATTTTTATCAATTAAAAAACTACGTATTAGGTGAACCGTTAAGCCAAGTAGCTTGGAAACATTTAGCGAAAGGTCAAGGTTGGTTTAGCAAAGCGAATCAACACACCATTAGCCAACAAAAATGGCTTAATTTAACTGATATGCCAACTACGAATGTTGAGCAAAAATTAAGTTATTTATGCTATTTAGTACAGGCGTATAACCACCAAGGCGTTATTTTTGGCTTAATACTTGGCGATTGTAAAATAGCTCCAGCCCAAGGGAAAAAACATTTAGATCAGTGTTTAATGGCTTTAACTGAATATGGAAAAATAAAGCAAGGTGCAGTATGAATACTTTGCCTCGTAATAATCTCTTAACTGAAAAGCCTTCTACAACGACAGATTTTAATGTGAGTATTCGCCTCTATTGGCTTTTGTTATTGTCTCAAGTGGCAAATTTATCATTGCTTGCCACACAATTGAGTTTATGGATGTTAGCGTTGATTGGTTTATCTTTAGTGTGGCGCGTTACTTTGTTACATGGGCAGTTACAATCGCCATCACGCTGGTTGTTAAGTACTTTTGCGATCACAGGTTGCATTATTTTAGCAATATCAGCTAAACAGCTCGGTTTGCTCCTTAGTATGGTACATTTACTCTGTTTTGCTTATGGATTAAAGCAATTAGAATTAAATAAACGGCATGATTTTTATCAATTATTTTTAATTGGCTTATTTGTGCTTGCATCGGCCATGATCTTTAATCAAGCGTTATATTTTTCGATTATTATGGTGTTAGTGCTGTTATTGAATATATCAGTATTATTTACCTTTTTTACGCCAATACTGCCATATCTTTCGGTGGTTAAAGCAACGACAAAATTGTTTATTCAAAGTACGCCTTTGGCGATTATTTTGTTTGTTGTGTTTCCGCGAGTGGCACCATTTTGGCAAGTGCCTTTAGCCAATTCGGCAAAAACAGGATTATCAGATCGTGTCGCACCAGGCGATATTGCTAATTTGATCCAATCAGGTGATTTAGCCTTTAGAGTCAATTTTAGTGATAAAAAACCATTGTTTAATCAGCTTTATTGGCGTGCTTTAGTACTGGATAATTATGATGGTAATAGCTGGATAAAATCTCAGCAAAGTAATTTAGAAACCCGTGCAATAATCGCTGGAAAGTGGCAGTTTCAGCCACAATTATCTGTAATAGCAAACCAACCAAAAACCAGTGTCAGTTATCAAATTATTGTCCAACCAAGCTACCAGCATTGGCTTTTTAGTTTAGCAATACCGCGAACAGCTAAAATTTCTGCAAGCAATAATGTTATGTTACTGCCTGATTTTACGCTGATTAATAAAACCCCTATTACACAAGCTATGAGTTACCAAGTAACGAGCTTGTTACAAACCCCTTTAAATGTAGACCTATCTATTCAATCACGTACCCGCAATTTGGCTATTCCCTTAGATGCAAATCCTCGTCTAGTAAATGAGGCAAGCAGATTAAGACAGCTATTTAGCAACGATGAACAGTTGATTAAGAATGTTCTACAAAGTATTCGTCAAAAAAATTATCGCTATACTTTAAAACCACCGCTATTGCGTAATAACAGCTTAGATCAGTTTTATTTTGAAACCCAAGCTGGCTTTTGTGTACATTATGCGAGTAGTTTTACTTATTTAATGCGTGCTGCTGGCATTCCAGCCCGGCTTGTAACCGGCTATATGGGTGGTGAATACAACCGCAATGGCGATTATTATAGTATATATCAATACGATGCTCATGCTTGGAGCGAAGTGTGGTTAAAAGGTAAGGGGTGGGTACGAGTTGATCCTACAGCCGCGGTGAGCCCAGATAGAGTGGAAAAAGGGTTTTCACAATCATTATTTGCGCAGCAGTCAACGCTAAGTGGCAATATTTTTAGTTTACAAAATTATCGTAATATTGCTTGGATTAATTATTTTCGACAACAAATCAATGCATTAGATTATCAATGGACACGTTGGGTTATTGGCTATACACCAGAACGTCAATTTAAATTACTCAGTCATTGGTTTGGCCATTATAAAGCATGGCAAATTGCGCTATTAGCTGTTGTTGCTTTTACTTTGATTATTTTATGGTTGTGGTTAACTAATCGCAGTAAAACAAAAGCATTACCAATATCCCCCTGGTTTAAAATTTATCGTCAGGCTTTGCTATTATTGCAGAGTAAAAACATCATCAAAACAAATCAACAATCAGTAAGCCAATTTTCAACAGAGGTTACCAAGCGTATCCCGCAAGTGGGTAAGTCCTTTTTATTGTTATCAGAAAATTTTGAACAGCTAAATTATTGTCCTTTAATGCCAGATGAACAACAAAAAAGGCTAGAACAAATGCAAAGACAGTTTTCACTATTTTCAAAAGGCATAAAACACTATAAAAGGCGTTTTAAATTCAGTAAGTGATTTAAATGCTCCAAAAATTATTGTGTGCAAGCTAAAACTATTCACCAATATCTTCGTTCCATAGTGTTGGGTTGTTTTTAATAAAAGTTGTCATTAATTCTCGACATTCTTGATTATCTACAACGGTTACCTCGACACCTCGAGATTTTACATAGTCTTCTGGGCCACAAAAAGTATGGTTTTCGCCGATAATTATTTTAGGGATACCATATAAAAGGGCGGTGCCACTACACATGTCGCATGGCGAAAGCGTAGAGTATAAAGTTGCTTTTTTATAATCACTAGCAGAAAGTCTTCCCGCATTTTCAAAACAGTCCATTTCAGCATGCAATATTGAACTGCCTTGCTGTACTCGACGGTTATGACCACGACCAACGATTTTATCATCTATAACTAATACAGAGCCAATGGGTATTCCACCCTCAGCTAAACCTTGTTTAGCTTCATCAATCGCTGCTTGTAAAAATTTATCCATTATTTACTCCTTATAAATTGGTCTGTTCAGCTTTATGTTTTTATATATTAATGTAGCATCATTAGGGTCTGTTGATCTTTCATTTTAGTCTCTGCTATAGGCTATTTTTTAAGATAACAAGGCAAAAATTGTGCAATGTAGTCATTCTACTTTAACCATTTTTAACGATGTTAGGTTGAAAAAT
>Ga0316204_10003957_pt1 | contig 27998 bp, 27 predicted proteins | sample 6monrhotite_MG_2_FD_205661 | JGI IMG/M metagenome (GOLD analysis project Ga0316204, IMG submission 205661) | Microbial mat bacterial communities from mineral coupon in-situ incubated in ocean water Damariscotta River, Maine, United States -... | ecosystem: Environmental > Aquatic > Marine >...
TCCGATTTACTGGGGTCCAAGCCCCATGTTGACCGGCATCAACAACCTGCTGATGCTGTTTTCGGTCTATCTGTTTGCCGCGTCCGGCATGAAACTTGGCATCACCCGCAAGATCCGGCATCCGATGTTGATGGCCGTGGTTGGTTGGGCCGTTGCGCACCTGCTGGTGAACGGCGATCTGGAATCGTTCATTCTGTTCGGCGGTATGTTGGTCTGGGCCAAAATCTCGATGCGTCTTATCAACCGCGCGGATGGCGAATGGGTCAAGCCCGCGCAAAAGCCGTTCAAGAAAGAGATCATTGGCGTCGTCGCATCGGTTGTTGTGTACGGTGTGATCGTTGGGATCCACATGATTTTCGGTCTTACGGTGTTTGGCTAAGCGTATGAAACTATACCGTTTTTTGAGTGCCGATGACACATCTGAGTTTTGTCACAAGGTCACAAAAGCGTTAAACAACGGCTGGGCGCTTCACGGCGACCCAGCCTATTCTTTCGACAAAGCCAATGGCGTCATGCGTTGCGGGCAAGCTGTCGTGAAAGAAACTGAGGGCGACTATTCGCCAGACATCAAGCTAGGAGAGCAGTGATGGTCAAAACCAACGCTGGACGTTTTTTTGAGGATTATGCGGTCGGCCAAGTGATCACGCACGCGGTACCTCGGACCGTTTCGGGGGGCGAGCGCGCGCTTTATCACGCGCTCTATCCGGCGCGGCATGCGCTTTATTCGTCGGATGAATTTGCGCGCGGGTGTGGTCTGCCCGAAAGCCCTGTTGATGATTTGCTGGCGTTTCATGTGGTGTTTGGCAAGACGGTGCCGGATGTGTCTTTGAACGCGGTGGCCAACCTTGGCTACGCGCAGGGACGTTGGTTAAAGCCGGTTTTTGCCGGCGACACCTTGCGTTCAACCTCGGAAGTGGTTGGGGTCAAGCAGAACTCAAACGGGAAATCAGGTGTTGTTTATGTGCGCACGCGTGGTTTGAACCAGCGCGACGAGGTGGTTTTGGACTATGTCCGCTGGGTTATGGTGCGAAAACGCAACCTTGACGCCCCCGCGCCTGAAGCCGTGATCCCCGAGTTGCCGCGCGTCGTTGATCCTGCCGATTTGGTTATTCCAGAAGGTCTCGATTTTTCGAACTACGATTTTACGCTGGCTGGCGAAAGCTACCGTTGGGGCGACTACAAAGTTGGTGAACGGATTGATCACGTCGACGGGGTGACCGTTGAAGAAGCCGAGCACATGATGGCGACGCGGCTTTGGCAGAATACGTCGAAGGTGCATTTCGACGCCACGATCCGTGATGGTGGACGACGCTTGATTTATGGCGGTCACGTGATTTCGATGGCGCGGGCCTTGTCCTACAACGGTTTGGCAAACGCGCAGATGATTGTCGGGCTAAACGCAGGGGCGCATGCGAACCCGTGTTTTTCGGGCACGACAATTCGCGCATGGAGCGAGGTTTTGGACAAGGCCGAGACATCCGCCCCCGGTGTCGGCGCATTGCGGTTGCGATTGGTTGCGACCAAAGGCGGCGATCCGTTTTTGCTAAAAGGCGAGGACGGTAAGTATTTGCCTGAGGTCATGTTGGACCTAGATTACTGGGCGTTGATCCCAGTTTAAAGCGTGACGAGGGGGCTGATTGCCCCCTCGCGCTCCCCCATAGGTATTTAAGGCAAGATAAAGAGTGCAGGTTTTTCTTGCCATAGCGGGGTGAGTCGGGGGCATAATCTCGGTATGAGAAATCTTATCCTTACCTCCGCCGTCGCCCTTTTCACTGCAATGCCTGCCAGCGCCGAGTTTTCTTACGGAAACGAAGATGTGCAGGGGTATGTTGAGAGCAACCTTCTTTCTGTCTTTTACCACGAGCTTGGTCACGCTTTGATCGACATCCAAGGCTTGCCAATATTCGGGCAAGAAGAAGACGCGGCTGATGTGCTTTCGGTATTCCTGATTGACGCGTTTTGGGAAGAAGAAAGCGCGGTTCAGATCGCCTATGATTCAGCCTTTGGGTTTCAAGCCGAGGCCGACCAGTATGAGCCGATGTTTTGGGACGTGCATGGGCCGGATTTGCAGCGCTATTACAATCTGATCTGTGTATTTTACGGTGCCAATGTTGATGAGCGTGAAGACGTAGCGCAAGAGCTTGGATTGCCTGATGAACGCGCCGAATATTGCGATGTGGAATACGATCAAGCCGCCGGAAGTTGGGGCGCTGCCTTGGATCAGGTCACCGTCGACGGCGGCGGGCGTTCACTGCAAATGGGTCGGGTTGAGACGGATAGCGATGCCGCGCAGCTTACGGCCACGTTGATTAAGGCGGAAGTTGAGGCCTTGAATGGTGAATTTAAGCTGCCCTCAAAGCTTGTGATAAACGTTGAAGCCTGCGGTGAGGCAAACGCTTGGTATGACCCTGAGGTGCGCGAAATCACCGTGTGCACGGAATTCGCAGATGACATTGCAGCGAATTCGCCGTGGTAGAATCCCTATCGATGTTAGGATGCGGTGGTATACAATGAATGTGATCACGATACCGATACCTGTGATCACATTTAGGGGAATTGCGGCAATTTGCGCAGATTTTCCTAGACAGGCGACCCTTGGACGGTGTGACACGGGCGTAAGAACGCGATAAGAAGAGTGCTAAATGGATACCGAAAGGATGAATTATGGCTGATGTGAACCGAGGCAATCGCCCACTGTCACCGCATCTTGGGATTTACCGCCGTCAACTTACGATGATTACGTCGATCCTGATCCGCATCACCGGTGTGGCGCTCGTTGTGTCAGCGCTTCTGGTGGTTTGGTGGTTGTTAGCGGCCGCAACGTCGCCTGCGTATTTTGCATTTGCCGATGGCGTGATCACAAGTGTTCTTGGGGACATCGTCATGACCCTTTCGGTGCTTGGGCTTTGGTATCATCTGCTTGGCGGCGTTCGCCATTTGATCTGGGATCAGGTCATGATGCTGGACATTGAAGCTGCGCAGAAGCTTGGCTGGGCTGCATTGATCGGGTCGGTTGTTCTGACCCTCATCACAGTCGTTTTGGTTTGAGGAGAGACATATGCGTTACCTAACTGACCGCAAGCGCGCGATAGGCAATGGATCGGCCCGACAAGGCACTGACCATCACTGGGGTATGACGGTTTCGTCATACGGGCTTTTGATCTTGGTGCCTTTGTTCTTGATCGTATTTGCCCCGATGCTAGGCGCAAGCTACGAGGACGTCACTGCCCATTTTGCAAAACCCTTTCCCGCAATTGTGACCGCGTTGACGGTTTGGATCAGCATGATGCACTTCAAGAACGGTGTTCGCACGGTCATTGAAGACTACGCGCATGGTTTTGCGCGCGAGCTTTGGATCATCATCACGATGGCGCTTTCTTACGCCATCGCTGCAACCGGCGTATTCGCCATTCTGAAAATGGCGCTTTAAGGACTAATCGACATGGCTGCATATGAATATGAAACCCACGAATATGACGTTGTGGTTGTCGGTGCTGGTGGCGCTGGCCTAAGGGCAACTCTTGGCATGGCTGAACAAGGCCTACGGACCGCTTGCGTGACCAAAGTGTTTCCGACACGGTCCCACACCGTTGCCGCGCAGGGCGGCATTGCGGCCTCGCTTAGCAATATGGGACCGGATAACTGGCAGTGGCATATGTATGACACGGTCAAGGGATCGGACTGGCTGGGGGACACGGACGCGATGGAGTATCTCACGCGGGAAGCCCCAAAGGCGGTTTACGAGCTGGAACATTACGGCGTGCCGTTTTCGCGCACCGAAGAAGGCAAGATTTACCAGCGTCCGTTCGGCGGCCACACGACCGAATTCGGTGAAGGCCCCCCTGTGCAGCGCACCTGCGCCGCAGCGGACCGGACTGGTCACGCGATTCTGCACACGCTTTATGGTCAATCGCTAAAGAACAACGCTGAGTTTTATATCGAATACTTCGCCATCGATCTGATCATGTCAGAAGACGGTCAGTGTCAGGGTGTCGTTTGCTGGAAGCTTGACGATGGAACGATGCATGTCTTCAACGCGAAGATGGTGGTTCTGGCGACGGGTGGCTATGGGCGCGCCTATTTCTCGGCCACGTCGGCGCATACGTGCACCGGTGATGGCGGCGGTATGGTCGCGCGGGCTGGTCTTGCGCTTCAGGATATGGAGTTCGTTCAGTTCCACCCAACCGGCATCTACGGCTCAGGCTGTTTGATCACCGAAGGCGCGCGTGGCGAGGGTGGTTATCTAACCAACTCGGAAGGCGAACGCTTTATGGAGAGGTATGCGCCGAACTACAAAGACCTCGCACCGCGCGATTATGTATCGCGGTCGATGACGATGGAAATTCGCGAAGGTCGCGGAGTCGGTGAAGGCGGGGATCACATCCACCTCAACCTATCGCACCTACCACCCGAGGCTTTGGCAGAACGTCTTCCCGGCATTTCCGAAAGCGCGAGAATTTTCGCAGGTTGTGACGTCACCAAGGAACCGATCCCGGTTCTGCCGACGGTACATTACAACATGGGCGGCATTCCAACCAACTATTGGGGTGAAGTCGTAAACCCAACAGCAGCCGATCCAAACGCGATTGTGCCGGGCTTGATGGCCGCTGGCGAAGCGGGTTGCGCATCGGTTCACGGGGCCAATCGTCTTGGATCGAATTCGTTGATCGACCTTGTGGTCTTTGGACGTGCCGCATCGATCCGTGCAGGCAAAGTTGTCGACAAGGACGCACCGAACCCCGTTCTGAACCAAGCCTCAGTGGATGCCGCGTTTGATCGCTTTGACAATTTGCGCAACGCAAAGGGCGGTATTCCAACCGCTGATCTGCGCCTTGAGATGCAAAGGACAATGCAATCGGACGCCGCCGTGTTCCGCGCATCGGATACCTTGGCAGAGGGTGTTGAGAAGATGACTGAGATTGCTGGCAAAATGAGCGACCTGTCAGTGACAGACCGGTCGCTTGTCTGGAACAGCGATCTGATGGAAACGCTTGAGTTGGACAACCTGATGCCCAACGCCTTGGCGACCATTGTCGGCGCTGAAGCCCGCAAGGAAAGCCGTGGGGCGCATGCGCATGAAGATTTCAGCACGCGTGACGATGAAAATTGGCGCGTACACACCATCAGTCGGGTTGACGGCAACAAAGTTGAGCTTAGCCATCGTGCAGTCGGGATTGTACCGCTGACGACGGAAGACGAAGGCGGCATTAGCCTTGCGACCATCGCGCCCAAAGCGCGGACGTTCTAAGGAGATAGATCATGGTTGAACTTACACTCCCTAAAAACAGCCGCGTGCGCGTTGGCAAAACTTGGCCAAAGCCAACTGGTGCGGTGAATGTGCGTGCGTTTAAGATTTATCGCTGGAATCCCGATGACGGGGAAAATCCGCGGGTCGACACGTATTTTCTGGATATGGATAAATGCGGCCCGATGATCTTGGACGCGTTGATCAAGATTAAGAACGAGGTTGATCCGACCCTAACGTTCCGCCGGTCTTGCCGTGAAGGCATTTGCGGATCCTGCGCGATGAACATCGACGGGATCAACACTCTGGCCTGTATCTACGGGCTGGATGAAGTCAAAGGCGACGTGAGGATTTACCCGCTTCCGCATATGCCCGTGGTTAAGGATTTGATCCCTGACTTGACGCATTTCTACGCACAGCACGCGTCGATCATGCCGTGGCTTGAAACCAAAACAAACAATCCCGCAAAAGAGTGGCGTCAGACCATCGACGACCGCAAGAAGCTTGATGGTCTTTATGAATGTGTGATGTGTGCAGCGTGTTCGACGTCCTGTCCAAGCTATTGGTGGAATGGCGACCGCTACCTAGGGCCAGCCGCGTTGCTGCACGCTTACCGCTGGATCATCGACAGCCGTGACGAGGCGACCGGCGAGCGTTTGGACGAGCTTGAAGATCCGTTCAAATTGTATCGCTGTCACACGATCATGAACTGCAGCAAGACTTGCCCTAAGGGTTTGAACCCCGCCAAGGCGATTGCCGAGATCAAAAAGATGATGGTCGAGCGGGTCGTTTAACGTAAAAGGGCGAGGGGCCAGCCCCTCGCGCTCCCCGGGATATTTTCGGACACAAAAACTATGGGCACATCTGGGTTTCAGGCGCGCCCAATTCTTATGCGAAGGCCGCTTCCAGCGCGATTTCGACCATGTCTCCAAAGCTGCGTTCGCGATCTTCGGGCGGCAGGGATTCGTGGGTTAGCAGGTGGTCGCTGACGGTCATAATCCCAAGCGCGCGTGCGCCGTGGCGGGCGGCGACTGTGTAAAGCTCGGCGGCCTCCATTTCGACACCCAGGATCCCATGGCGTTGCATAAGTTCGTTCAAGTCAGGGCGTTCGTCGTAAAAAACGTCGGACGAGTAGATGCCGCCGACGTGGACGCCACAGTCTTTTGTTTCGGCGGCTTTGACAGCAGCGCGAAGCAAGCTCCAATCTGCGCAGGGAGCGTAGTTGAGTTCGCGCATAATGCCGCGTGACGGCGTCGACAATGTCGTTGCCGTCATGGCGATGACCACATCGCGGACGTTGATGTGGTGCTGCATGGCACCACAAGACCCGATGCGGATAAGGGTTTTTGCCCCGTACTGGCTGATAAGCTCATTCGCGTAGATCGAGATTGACGGCATACCCATACCCGACCCGTGTATGGTGACGGGGTTGCCTTTGAAGGTGCCGGTAAAGCCGAGCATGCCACGCACTTCGTTCACGAGGCGGGGGCTGTCCAGAAACGTTTCGGCCGCCCATTTGGCGCGGTAGGGATCGCCGGGCATCAGGACGGTTTCGGCGATATCGCCTTTGGCGGCGTTGATATGTGGGGTCATTGGGGTCTCCGGCTGGCGAAATAAAGTGTTTGCGCCAGCCTAGATCGAAACATCCCTAAATGACCAGATCATCCTGAGATGCGCCGTTGGCGGGGGTGTCAATAAAGCGCCTTTCTACTCAGCCGCGATTTCGTTTGGGTCCACAAGTTGGACAATATCCGTCATAATCGCGTTTAGTTCAAAATCCTTGGGCGTATAAACCCGCGCGACGCCCATCGCGCGGAGTTTGGCGGCGTCTTCGTCCGGGATGATTCCGCCGACAATAACGGGAATTTCGGACAGGCCTTCTTGATGCATGCGTTGAAGGGTTTCCTCGACCAGTGGCAGGTGAGACCCCGACAAAATCGACAGGCCGACGACATGGGCGCCGGTTTCCTTGGCGGATTTAACCAGATCTTCAGGCGTCATGCGGATGCCGTCGTAGTTGATATCCATGCCGCAATCACGGGCGCGGAAGGCGATTTGTTCGGCCCCGTTTGAGTGTCCATCAAGGCCAGGTTTGCCGACGAGAAAATTGAGGCGTCGGCCAAGTTTGTCGCTGACGGTATCAACGGCGCTGCGGATATCGTCGAGACCTTCGGTTTTGTTCGACACCGAACGCGATACGCCCGTTGGGCCACGATATTCACCGTAGACGCTGCGCATTTGGGCGGCCCATTCGCCGGTGGTGACGCCGACTTTGGCTGCGGTGATTGACGGTTCCATGATGTTGCGGCCGTCGGCGGCAGCGCTTCGCAGGGCGGTCAAAGCGGCGTCGACCGCTGCTTGATCGCGGGTGTTGCGCCACAATTCCAGCGTGGCCGTTTGTTCGGCCTCAACGGCTGGATCAACGGTCATGATGCCGCCGTCTTCGGACATAAGCGGCGAAGGTTCCCCGTTTTGCCAGCGGTTCACGCCGACCACGATCGTTTCTTCGCGCTCAATTCTATTAAGCCGGTCCGCGTTGGAATCCACCAGACGGGATTTCATATATTCGATGGACGACACAGCGCCGCCCATGCTGTCTAGATTGGCAAGTTCGTGACGGGCGCCGTCTTTCAGCGCCTCGACTTTGCGATCAACCGCCGGATTGCCATCGAAAAGGTCATCAAATTCCAGCAAGTCGGTTTCATAGGCCATGATCTGTTGCATGCGCAGCGACCATTGTTGGTCGAACGGACGGGGCAGGCCAAGTGCTTCGTTCCATGCGGGCAGTTGCACGGCGCGGGCACGAGCGTTCTTCGAAAGGGTCACGGCCAGCATTTCGATCAGGATGCGGTAGACGTTGTTTTCGGGCTGCTGTTCCGTCAGGCCGAGGCTGTTAACCTGAACGCCATAGCGGAAGCGGCGGAACTTGGGGTTTTCGACGCCATAGCGATCCCGCAATATCTCGTCCCAGAGATCGACGAAGGCGCGCATTTTACACATCTCGGTGACGAAGCGGATGCCTGCGTTCACGAAGAATGAAATCCGGCCACAAAGGGCGGGGAAATCCTCGGCGGGGACACGTGGGCGCAGTTCATCCAGCACGGCGGTGGCGGTCGCCAAGGCAAAGGCCAGTTCCTGTTCGGGTGTCGCGCCCGCTTCCTGCAAATGGTAGGAACAGACGTTCATCGGGTTCCATTTGGGGACGTTAGTATAGCAATATTCAGCCACGTCCGCGATCATCTTAAGCGAAGGCTTGGGCGGGCAGACATAGGTGCCGCGCGACAGGTATTCCTTGATCAGGTCGTTCTGGACGGTGCCCTGAAGTTTTGAGACATCGGCGCCCTGTTCTTCGGCGACGGCGATATAAAGCGACAGCAGCCAAGGGGCGGTCGCATTGATCGTCATCGAGGTATTCATTTTTTCCAGCGGTATGTCTTGGAACAAGGCGCGCATGTCCCCAAGATGGCAGACCGGAACGCCGACCTTGCCGACTTCACCACGTGCTAACGTGTGATCGCTGTCATAGCCCGTTTGCGTCGGTAGGTCGAAGGCAACGGACAAACCGGTTTGGCCCTTTTCAAGGTTCGCGCGATAAAGCTTGTTTGAAGCACTTGCGGTCGAGTGACCGGAATAGGTGCGGAACAGCCAAGGACGGTCTTTTTGGGTCTCGGACATCGGGGCCTCTTGAATCAGGGTCGGTAATTATCTTGCGTTGGGTTGTAGATACTTGGAATTTTATGCCAATGTCAATTCGCTGCGTTGCGGCAACCCCGCGTCAAAGTGGTGTAACGAATTGAGTGGTGCTTGGACACTGAAACCGCTAATAAGCATAAAATTTAAGGCTATGGGCCGGACAGAGAAGCCGCGCCCTATGTTATCTGGGGATACGGATGATGAAATATTCCGCAATAGGGTTCGGCTCAATCGCTGTAATCGCCCTTTCGGCTGGCTCTGCTTTTGCAGAAGGCCGAGACATGCGCATCGTAAACCAAACCGGCTTTGAAATCGTTGAATTTTATAGCCTCCATAAGGGTGAAACCGAATGGGGCGCTGACAAGCTTGATGGAACGCCTATCGGGGGCGACGACGAGCGGCTTTTGGATTTGGATGATGGCTCGGGCTATTGCCTATACAGCTTTCGCGTTGTTTTTGACGATGGTGAAGAACTTTTGAGCGACAACATCAACATCTGCGACCTCGCGATGTTTACCTATTACTAACCGCATTTGACGGTCTGATCGTTTGGCCCGTAGATCTGCGGGGGGTTTCTGCGCGTGCAGTCAGAATTTCTGCATCTGCTGGGTTATAAAATTACAATTGGACGCATTGTGGTGTTGCATTGTTGCGCGATGGTCGATATTCCGATTTTCAGAAGCAACGATTCTGCGTTGCAGCAGACACAGCACAGGAGGCCGCCATGGCTTTGGACACCACAGCTGGACCCATCCAGTATGACGCCCCGATCAAGGATCTTTATGAGGTCGGCGAAATGCCCCCAATGGGCCACGTGCCAAAGCAGATGTATGCTTGGGCAATCCGCCGCGAACGTCACGGCGAACCGGACAAATCGTTCCAGCAGGAAGTCGTCGATGTACCAGAGCTGGACGCACACGAAGTTCTCGTGCTCGTGATGGCGGCCGGTGTGAACTATAATGGTGTTTGGGCAGGCCTAGGCACGCCGATTTCACCGTTTGATGTGCACGGTCAGCCGTTCCACATTGCGGGATCAGACGCGTCGGGGATCGTTTGGGCTGTTGGGGCCAAAGTGAAGAAGTGGAAAGTTGGCGACGAAGTTGTCATCCACTGCAATCAGGACGACGGCGACGATATTGAATGCAACGGCGGCGATCCAATGTTTTCGGACACCCAACGCATTTGGGGATATGAGACCCCGGACGGATCGTTTGCGCAGTTTACCAACGTTCAGGCACAGCAATTGATGCCACGACCAAAGCATCTGACGTGGGAAGAATCCGCCTGCTACACCCTGACACTCGCGACGGCCTACCGGATGCTGTTCGGCCATCCTCCGCATGAGTTGAAGCCGGGTATGAACGTTTTGGTTTGGGGCGCGTCGGGGGGTCTTGGCACCTATGCGATCCAGTTGATCAAAGCCGCAGGCGCCAACGCGATCGGTGTCATCTCGGACGAAAGCAAACGCGATTTTGTCATGGGTCTTGGCGCTAAGGGCGTGATCAACCGCAAGGATTTCACGTGCTGGGGTCAACTGCCGACAGTAAACACGCCCGAATACAATGCTTGGTTCAAAGAAGCCCGCCGTTTCGGCAAGGCGATTTGGGACATCACGGGCAAAGGCAACAACGTAGACATCGTTTTTGAACACCCCGGTGAATCGACGTTTCCGGTTTCGAACCTCGTCTGTAAAAAGGGCGGCATGGTTGTGATCTGTGCGGGAACGACAGGCTATAACCTGACGTTTGACGTCCGCTATACTTGGATGCACCAAAAGCGGTTGCAGGGATCGCATTTTGCGAACCTGAAACAGGCGTCTGCGGCGAACCAGATGATGACTGAAAAGCGTATTCACCCCTTCCTGTCGGAAACCTTTTCGTGGGACGAAATTCCTGCCGCCCACATGAAAATGTTGAAGAATGAACACCTGCCGGGCAATATGGCCGTCCTTGTTCAAACACCAAAGCTTGGTTTGACGACCCTGCAAGAGGTCGTCGACGCGCGCTAATCAGCCAGTGTTATCGCCTAAACAAGCCGCGCGATTCGGATTCGGATCGCGCGGCTTTTGCGTTCTGAAAGCTGACTCAAGGGAATCAAGGGCTTGGTTTTGGCAACCCACCATAAATGGGGGGGCAAATACCGCGAATATCGTCAAGAAATGGTTTCATGTTACGGTTGTGTTAACTATTCATTAACTCCCGCAAACGAGGCTGACTATGAAGAATGATTGGATAATCGACGTTTTGGCGGATCTCAACAGCTTTGCCAAAAGCAATGGTTTGCCTGAGTTGGCGAAGCAGTTGGAGGAAACGGCCATACTGGCCTCAGTCGAATTGGCGTCGCATAGCGCGGGAGCACCCAATGTCGACTCCAGACCTACGTCTCAACAATTTGTTCAAGAGCCTGGACGACGCGTCGGCTCTTGAAGATCTCCAACACGTCATTGAAGAAGCGCGCGACAGGTTTCAGCTTTCTCATGCCGTTTATCACTGGGTCAATTCGTCGGGGGATCAATATGGATGCGGAACCTACGATCCGGCGTGGGTTCAGCGCTACATCGAAAAAGAATACCTCAGATTGGATCCGGTCATCAGTGGGTGCTACCAGCGGTTTCATCCGGTTGACTGGCGTCACCTTGATTGGAGCAAGAAGCAAGTGCGCGGGTTCCAACGCGAAGCTCAACAATACGGGGTCGGGCATCAGGGCTATTCGGTTCCCATTCATGGTCCCCACGGTCAATTTGCGCTGTTCACCGTTTCCGATCACCGCGAAGATCAGGATTGGGACGGTTTCACCTTGGAGCATCGTCGCGCGCTGATCCTGCTGGCGCATGCGTTCAACGAAAAAGCCATCGAATTTGAACCCGGTAAGTCCGAGGATTCCCAGACCCATCTTTCTCCTCGCGAAGTGGATACGATGACCCTGCTTGCGATGGGATACAACCGCGCTCAGGTCGCCGACACCTTGTCGATTTCCGAACACACGTTGCGGGCCTACATCGAATCTGCGCGTCTAAAGCTTGGGGCGCAGAACACATTGCAGGCCGTTGCACGGGCGATGTCGCGCGGCATGATCGTCGTGTAGGGGACGCCGCCGCAAGGCTTTGTTAACCTTGCTCAAGCATCCCATGCCCCAGTCAAAATGGGGACACGACATGATCAAATACCTAAGAGCGGACGAGCTGGCACAGTATCCACTATTGCAAGACAGCATGTTTAGGGATCGCGCAGATCAATTCAAACGACGGTTAAAATGGGACGTCGCCGTTGATGATCGTGGGTGGGAAACGGACGAATACGACGCCCTAAACCCGCTTTATGTACTGTCCGTCGGATCGGATGGCCGCCACCAAGGATCGATGCGCTTTCTGCCGACTGTCGGTCCCACAATGATCAACGACCACTTTGCGCATCTTCTTGGCAATCAGCGTCTAAGTGATCCGCAAATCTGGGAATGCACACGGTTTTGCATTGGGCCAACCGCGGGCCCTCAGTTGGCGGGGCAATTGATGGCAGCCGGAGGCGAAATCCTGCGGGGGTTCGGTCTTCTTGGCTTTGCTGGCGTTTTTGATGAACGCATGGTGCGTATCTACAACCGCATCGGATCAAAGCCCGAGATCATCGGCTCACAAGGGCAAGCAAGCGCACGCATAAGCGTCGGGGTTTGGCGCTTTAGCGGCGACGCAAGGGCGCGGGTTTCACATCGCTCACGCTTGTCGCAATCAGCGATGGAACACTGGTTCAAATGCCGCTTCGGCGCACACGCCAAAAACCCGTTTTTGACGCTACCTGCATGATATTGGTTTAACATCTTAAGCCCTTTCACTAGGGTCGCCACATGACTTTACCCGCGCTTCAATTCTCGCATGATCAGGCAGAAGCCTTTGATACAATTGCAGAAGCACTGAGAAGTGCTGGCGTTGATCTTGATGAAAACCTGCTGACGCCGCCTATCGAAGGCAAAGATCGCGTGATGGCTGTGGTTGGCAAGGCGGGATCAGGCAAAACGCTACTTCTGGCCGAACTTTACAAAGCGCTTGAAGCGGCTGGTGTCGACATCGTGTCCGGTGATTTTGAAGGGCGCAAACGCAAAGATCGTCGGACCTTGGCGATCCTTGCCCCCACCAACAAAGCCGCAAGCGTTTTGCGCAACCGCGGTGTGCCCGCGACAACAATTCACCGTATCCTGTACACGCCTGTTTACGACCCCGAGTACGAGAAAATCGCCGAATGGTTGGCCGGTCAGGGTGAAAAGCCCGACATTGAAGGCCTGTCCGAAGTCGCGTTAGAACGCGCGTCGCTGTTTTATGCCAAAAACAAATCCATCCCCGGGGCGCTGGCGGCTGCGGGATTGCGCGGGTCCGATTTTATCACCGGTTGGAAAAGGCGCGATGAGCCTTTGGATATCGGATTTGTCGACGAAAGCTCAATGCTCGACGAAAAGCAGTTCGACGACCTGCAGGAGATTTTTCCAACGCTTCTGCTGTTTGGTGACCCCGCGCAATTGGCCCCCGTAAACCAGTCGGGATCGATGGTGTTTGATGACATGCCTGACGGCAAAAAGCTGATACTGCATCGCATCCACCGTCAAGAAAAAGACAATCCAATTCTGGATTTGGCCCATGCGCTTGCGGACCCTCAGCTTGGGTTTGATGATTTTGAACGCATGGTCCAAGGCCACGCCGCCAAAGACGAACGTGTGGTTTGGGGCCAGAGAGTTGAAGTCGATCTTATGGCGCGCAGCCCTGTTTTGGTGTGGCGCAACGCAACGCGCATCCGGCTGATCAACGCCTTTCGCGCGGTTTACGGCGCACCGGACGATGCGTTGCTAGAAGGCGAGCCTCTTATCTGCGACGGGCTGGAGCTGCCGTTGAAACATCGCAAAAAGCGTCTCGATCTTGAAGCACGGGGTCTGATTAAGGGTGCTCAGGTCGTCTACCTTGGCGCGGGACGAAAGCCAGGGTTTTCGCGTTTGCACGTTATGGGCGCAGAAGACCCGCAAGTCAGTGCGGCGTCGATTGTAAAGATTGAAAAGCCGGACGAAGAAGAACCGTTTATTCCCTTCGCGGCCCGTATGGGGGCGACGTTCCTTCACGGGGCCGCAGTGACCATCCACAAGGCACAGGGGTCGCAATGGAACACAGTGCAGGTGTTTGCGCCCGATCTATATGCCGCTGCGCGCGCTGGCCGCAGTGAAGCGGGCGTACCGTTGTGGAAACGGCTGGCCTATGTCGCGATTACACGGGCCGAAGAACGCTTGATTTGGGTGGTGCGCAACAGGCTGTCAAAGCCAAGTGGCATTCTACGCGTGGACGATTTGCATGCGCCTGCCCCGAAGTTCGCGTTGGAATCGCCCGAGCCGACGGACTGATTACTGCCGTCTAAACAGTTGGAAGATCGCGGATGCGCCCCAACCGGCGATGATGGCAATCGTCAGGGACAAAAGGCCATAGACCAGCGGTTGGTTGCGGGAAAGATCGAATAGGAACTTCTCAAGCCCGACTTTGCGGACATCAAGTTCAGTCTCAAACGATGACACGACCTTGCCACCGCGCGTCAGGAAGATGCGGGTGATATAGTCGCCCTCGGTCAGGTCGGACGGCAGTTCGATCGACGTTCTGAACAACGTCTGTTCGTCGAAGTTCACTGTGTTTTCGTTCAACTGATAGAGGTTCTTGTTCGTTCGAATGCGAATCAGCGCCTCGGTAAAGCTTTGAGGGTCCGACACATCCATCGGCGCGCCAACTGAGCGTATAGCCCGAGGGATCGAGACATCGTGGCGCAGGTCTTCGACGTCGCTAAGGATGTCCGTGAACGGGGCCGAGGTTGAAAGCGCATAAAAGCTGGGCGCTAGGTCAATTTCAACGGCGTCTGTATTGATCCAGATGCCGAACTTTTTTTCTTTGCGGCGCAGGGTCAGCGGTTCTTTGGGGCCTTGAACAGCGATGATGACCTCAAGCTGCGCTTCGGTCGGGATCGGAACTTCCCGTTTGACAGCACCAAATATCAACAGTTCGGAACCGTCAAAGCTGGTTGTGATCGAAATCGTATCGCTGCTCATGCCAAGAACGACTTCTTCAGCCCTTAGGGGCATTGCCGCGATGACAAACAGTAGAAATGCGCGCAAAAGCATCAGTGGCCACCCGCCGGACCGATTGAGTAAAGCTCACTCGGCATCAAAAGCAGGTCAAAGGCCAGTTTGAAGCAAACGGCTAGCACCATGATGGCCAGAAGGATGCGAAGCTGTTCGGCCTTAAGATAAACACCGATCCGCGCGCCAATTTGTGCACCGATTACGCCCCCGACCAACAACAGAACGGCCAAGGCCATATCGACAGTGTAGTTGGTAGTGGCGTGCAGAAGGGTCGTGAACGCCGTCACAAAGATGATCTGGAATAGCGACGTTCCGATCACAACTTTTGTTGGCATTCCAAGGATATAGATCATCGCGGGTACCATGACGAATCCGCCGCCAACGCCCATGATCGCGGCAAGAACGCCGACAAACAGACCCACCAAAGCCGGTGGAATGACCGAGATATAAAGACCCGACGTCCGAAACCGCATTTTGAAAGGCAGGGAATGGATCCAGGAGCGCTCGCGGCGCTTTTTGACAGGGGCGCTGGTGTTCTTAGACCGACGAATGGCCCCGAGGCTTTCGATAAACATCAATGCGCCGATGATGCCAAGAAAGACGACATAGCAAAGCTTGACCAGCAGGTCGACCTGCCCAAGCCCGCGCAAATAGTTGAACAGCCAAACACCCAAAGCCGCACCAATAAGGCCGCCGATCAATAGGATCGTTCCCATCTTCAGATCGACAGTCTTGCGTTTAAAATGCGCAAGAACGCCCGAGAATGAAGACGCTACGATCTGGTTTGCTTCGGTTGCGACGGCAACAGCGGGGGGGATTCCGATGAAAAACAGCAACGGCGTCATCAAGAAACCACCACCGACGCCAAACATTCCCGACAGCACGCCAACAAGACCGCCGAGTCCCAGCAGGACAAAGGCGTTCACGGACACTTCAGCAATGGGTAGGTAGATGTACATATCGTTTCCTAAGCGCCCTTATGCGGCATATGCAAGTGTGGATTTGCCGCAGGATGGCGCATAGGTGAGAATCTTTGGCCTAACCTAGTTTTCTTTAACGTATGGCTGTCCGCCAGCGCGTGGAGGAATGGCTTTTCCGACGAAACCGGCCAGAATCACAACAGTCAGAATGTAAGGAAGACTTTCCGTCAACTGGACTGGAATGGTGATTCCCGCAATCTCAATATTCTGGAACCGCACGGCAACGGCCTGTAGCAGGCCGAACAGCAGCGTCGCGGACAGGGCATACCAGGGACGCCACTTGGCAAAGATAAGCGCAGCGAGGGCAATAAATCCCCGTCCGGCGGTCATTTCCTTGACGAAACCGGCCTGCAGACCCGTCGCAAGGTAAGCGCCTGCAACACCACACAGGATGCCGCAAATGGCAACGGCCGCAAAGCGCATCCGAATGACGGACACGCCAGCCGTATCGACGGCCTCGGGGGCTTCGCCGACGGCGCGAAGGCGTAGACCAAAGCGCGTGCGATAAAGCAGCCACCATGTTGCGGGAACACAGGCCAAAGCCACATAGACAAGGATCGTGTGGCCCGAGATTAGTTCCGAATAAACCTGTTGAAGCTTCCCCGATTGAGCGATGAGCTTGGAAAGCGACATGCCAGCAGCTTCGGCGTCGTCTGGCCCAAGCGCGAAGGGCAGTGTTATGGGTTCAAACCGGCCACCTGCGAAAAGGGATGGGGTGCGTCCACCTTGGCCAAACCAGCTTTGGGCGACCAAAACCGTCATGCCCGACGCTAGGAAATTGATCGCAACACCGGAAATCAGCTGGTTGCCGCGGAACGTAATCGACGCGACGCCGTGCAAAGCACTGAACACCATTGAGGCCCCGATACCGGCCAGCAATCCCAACCAGACATTGCCAGAAACGGCGGCAATGGCACCGGCAAACATGGCGGCGGCAAGCATTTTGCCCTCAAGCCCGATGTCAAAGATGCCAGCGCGTTCAGAATAAAGGCCCGCCAAACAGGCCAATAGCAGCGGCGTGGCAAGACGCAGGGTCGAATCTAGAACTTGGATGAGTGTTATGAAATCCATCAGCCTCGCTCCTTTCGTAGGGCAAGGAAGACCTTTTCAAGCGGCATACGCACCATGTTGTCCAGCGCACCTGTGAATAGAATGACGAGCGCTTGGATAACGACGATCAATTCGCGCGGAATGTCTGTCCAAAGCGCCAATTCGGCCCCGCCTTGGTAGAGAAACCCAAACAAGATCGCGGCAAGAACGACTCCGAACGGATGGTTTCGACCCATGAGGGCGACCGCGATGCCGATAAAGCCAGCGCCTTCGGTGGCGTTCATCACAAGCCGCTCTGCTTCGCCCATGACGTTGTTGATCGCCATGGCACCTGCAAGGCCGCCAGAAATCAGCATCGAGATAATGATGATCCGCGTGGGGTTGATGCCAGCGTATTTCGCGGCAGATTCAGAATGCCCCTGCGCGCGAATCTCATATCCAAGCTTCATGCGCCAGATCAGAACCCAGACCAGAACACATGCAATAAGCGCCACAAACAGGGTGACGTTCGCCGGGGCGGCCTTGGAAAACTTGATCCCGAGGGGCGTCAGCATATCATAAAGCGTGGGCAGGTGCGTCGGCTCGGGGAACTTGGCCGAGGCCGGATCCATGCTACCCGCAGGGCGCATCAGATTGACGAGAACATAGTTCAGCAGACCTGCTGCGATGAAGTTGAACATGATCGTGGTGATCACGATATGACTACCGCGCTTGGCTTGTAGATAGGCGGGAATAGCGGCCCATGCAGCCCCCAAAAGGCCGGACATGACAATCGCCGCCAAAAGCGCAACCGTCCAATGCGGCCAAGGAATATAGAGACAGGCAATCGCGACGCCCAAACCGCCCAACATCGCCTGACCTTCGCCGCCGATATTGAACATGCGGGCGTGAAACGCTACTGCGACGGCCAATCCGGTGAAGATAAAGTTCGTGGCGTAGTAAAGCGTGTAGCCCCACCCGTAAGTCGATCCCAAAGCCCCGTTGATCATCAATTTGACGGCTGCAATCGGGTCTTCCCCGATGGCCACAATCACCAGCGCCGAAATGAAGGCGGCCAGAAGAAGACTGATGAGCGGTATCAGGACCACATCGGCCCAACGAGGCATCTTTTCCATCAGGCAGCTTTCCCATCAATGCCAGCCATTAGCAGGCCCAGCTCTTTCTCGTCAGTGTCATTGGGCAGGCGTTCGCCCATGATTTGACCGTCAAACATCACGGCAATGCGATCGGATAGGCTGAAAATCTCATCCAGTTCGACACTGACCAGAAGGATCGCTTTGCCTGCGTCGCGCATTTGGATGATCTGTTGGTGGATAAATTCAATCGCACCGATGTCGACACCGCGTGTGGGCTGGCCGATCAACAAGACATCAGGATTGTTTTCGATCTCACGTGCGACCACGATCTTTTGTTGGTTCCCGCCCGAGAAATTCTTGGCGTTAAGCTTGGGATTTGGAGGGCGCACATCGAAACGCTCCATCTTGGCAAGCGCCTCGGCCTTTATCGCCGCGTTATCCATCAGTAGGCCTTTTTGGTATTCCTTCGCGTGGTGATAGCCAAAGGCGACGTTTTCCCACGCGGTAAAGTCCATGATCAAGCCTTCTTGTTGGCGATCTTCGGGGACGTGGCCGATGCCAGCTTCGCGTCGCACGCGCCCGTTAGACGCCTTACCCGAAAGCGGCAAAGGCTTGCCGTTCAACAAGATTTCGCCGGTCGCATTCGCATAACCACCCAAAACTTCAAGAAGCTCGGATTGGCCGTTGCCCGCGACGCCCGCAATGCCGAGAATCTCGCCGGCTTTCAGGTTCAAGCTGATGCCTTTGAGACGCTCAACGCCTTGGTCATCGAACTGATGCAGGTTTCTAACCTCGAGAACGGTTTCGCCCGGGGTCGCCGTATCCTTATCGACCTGCAACAATACTTTGCGGCCAACCATTAATTCGGCCAGCTGTTCAGGGCTGGTTTCGGCGGTTTTGACTGTTGCTGTCATCTCGCCTCGGCGCATGACGCTGACGGTGTCGGTGATTTCCATGATTTCACGCAGTTTGTGCGTGATGAAAATGATCGTTTTGCCTTCTTCCTTGAGACGGGCCAAAATGCGGAAAAGCTGGTCGGCTTCGGGCGGGGTAAGAACGCCCGTCGGTTCGTCGAGGATCAGAATATCTGCCTGACGGTACAAAGCCTTAAGGATTTCGACGCGCTGCTGATGGCCCACGGACAGTTCTTCGACGATGCCGTCGGGGTCTACGTGAAGCTCATATTCGCGGGCAATTTCAGTCAGCGATGCGCGGGCCTTGGCCAAAGTGGGGCGCAGCATGGCCCCGTCTTCGGCGCCCAAGACGACGTTTTCAAGAACCGAGAAATTGGGAACGAGTTTAAAATGCTGAAAGACCATGCCGATGCCAGACGCAATGGCAGCTTGGCTGTCAGGAATTTCGGTTTTCTTGCCGTGGATGAAAATCTCACCCGCGTCGGCTTTATAAAAACCATAAAGGATCGACATCAGGGTGGATTTCCCAGCCCCGTTTTCCCCAATGATCCCGTGAATGGTGCCCGGCATAACGCGGATTGAGATATCCTTGTTCGCCTGAACAGGCCCAAAGGCTTTTGAAATGCCTTTAAGTTCAATAGCAGGAGCGGCCGTTTCCGGCCGCTCCGATGGTGATGTCGCGTTCATGCGATTAGAACTGCAGCGATGGGCAGCTGTCGTCGCTGGTGTAGTCGTGAACAACCAGATCGCCCGAGATGATTGCTGCAGCAGCAGCATCAACAGCGGCCTGCATTTCAGCAGAAACGAGCGAGGCGTTATGTTCGTCCATCGCGTAACCAACGCCCATATGGGCAAGGTCCATCGCGCGGAAGCCAGCTTCAAGAGATTCGCCTGCCATCATCGAATCGTATACCGCAACGTCGACGCGCTTCATCATCGATGTCAGAACTTTTCCTGGGTGCAGGTAGTTCTGGTTGCTGTCTACGCCGATTGACAAAATGCCTTCGTCGGCTGCTGTTTGAAGAACACCAACGCCGGTGCCGCCAGCTGCTGCATAAACGATGTCAGCGCCTTGTGAGATCTGGGCTTTCGTCAGCTCAGAGCCTTTTACCGGGTCGTTCCAAGCGGCTGGTGTCGTGCCAGTCATGTTTGAGATGACCGTTGCATCAGCATTGACGGCTTTGACGCCTTCAGAATAGCCACATGCAAACTTGCGGATCAGCGGAATGTCCATGCCGCCGATGAAGCCAACTGTGTTGGATTCAGAAGCAAGTGCCGCCATCATGCCAACCAGATACGAACCCTCATGCTCGGCGAAGCCGACGTTTAGGACGTTTGGAAGGGGCGCGTATCCGTCGATTGTGACGAATGTTGTGTCAGGGTAATCAGGCGCAACTTCGGAAAGAGGCGTCGACATCGCGAAGCCCATTGTGATGACAGGGTTTGCGCCTGTTTCAGCAAAGCGGCGCAATGCCTGCTCGCGTTGTGCTTCTGACTGAAGCTCGATTTCCAGATACTTGCCGCCAGTTTCGTTCGCCCATCTTTCAGCGCCGTTAAAGCCAGCTTCGTTGAATGACTTGTCGAACTTGCCGCCAAGGTCGAAAATGATTGCCGGATCCGCTGCGGCCACGCCTGCAGTCAGCGCAAGTGTTGCGGTCGCTCCGAGAATTGTTTTCATCGTTTTCATTATTATCTCCCTATCGAATCCCGTTGGTCGCGCACTATGCGCGGAGGGGTCCATTTAACGATCGTTAAGATCTACCGAAATACTGCTCTTTGAGGCGGTATGGTCAACTGATTCTTTTACTTTTTTGGGCTCGACGCAAGGGAAATCAGGGGTTTGACATGTCTTGGTTGAGCTTCAGAACCATAAGAATCGCGTCGCTTCGCCTGCCATCGCTTCGCTTGTAATAGTTCTTGCGACGTCCCGAGTTTTGGAAACCGGTTGCAGTATACAACCCAATGGCGGCCTCGTTGTCGGCCTCGACCTCTAAGAACAGAGTCTCGATTGCGTTGGATTTCGCATGGTCGACGAACGCGTTTAGGCAGGCTTGCCCATGACCCAAGCGCTGATCATCGGGATGAACCGCGATGGTCAGAAGCTCAGCCTCGTCTGCGATTGCGCGGCCAAGCGCAAAGCCACTTTCGCCGACGGGTTTAAGAAATGTCGAAGGCTGATCAAGAAGGTCCGTGAATTCTTGGCGCGACCAAGGTCTTTGCAATGTAAAGGCAGCCGCATGGATCTGGGCCATGCGCGCAGGGGTCATGGCAGAATAACCGGTGCCGGATCGCGCGGGGGGGCCGCGTCAGCCGCACGAATATAAAGCGGTGCCGGAGGCGTTTTCGTGCCCGAACGCGCCGCGCGCCGCGCAATTTGGCGGGCCAGATCAGCGGCCTGCAAATGGTCGCTTAGACGGAGGTTAAGCGAGAGTGCAAGCGCCTCGGCCTCGGGGCGCGTTGTTAGGCGGGGTGTTCCGATGTCAGCGCCGAATTCTTGGATATAGCATTGATCCCTTGGGGCAGGAACGGTCGCAAGGACGGGGTCGTCGCTTTGCTGAACCTCAAGCGATGAAATGCCGATCGCCGGAATGCCCAGTGACAACGCCAATCCACGCGCCGACGCGACCGAGATGCGAATGCCCGTGAAATTTCCGGGCCCGATACCAACGCCGATGCGGGTTAAATTGCCCCAGGACTGACCTGCTTGGGATAGGATGTCTTCTAGCAAGACAAAAAGATGCTCTGCTTGCCCTTTGGCCATTTCGTCAACACGCAAAGCAAGGATCTGATCGCCCGAAAGCAATGCGGCGGCGCAGTGCGCCGCCGATGTGTCAAATGCCAAAATCAGGTCGTTAGACGGCAACCGGGCGTACCTCGGTCACTTCAGGGATATAGTGGCGTAGAAGGTTTTCGATGCCCATCTTCAACGTCAATGTCGACGACGGACAACCCGCGCAGGCACCCTGCATGTGAAGATAAACGATGCCGCGATCAAAGCCGTGGAACGTGATGTCGCCACCGTCTTGCGCGACGGCTGGGCGGACGCGGGTGTCCAGCAGCTCTTTGATTTGACCAACGATCTCGCCGTCTTCGCCAGTATGTTCTGCATGTCCCGAGGCCGCAACAGCGTCACCAGCCATAACAGGTTGACCTGACTGGAAATGCTCCATAATCGCGCCGAGGATCGCAGGCTTGATGTGATCCCAGTCAGCGGCTTCTGTCTTGGTCACGGTGACAAAGTCTTGGCCGAAAAACACACCGGCCACGCCGGACACTGTGAATATGCGCGTCGCAAGAGGAGAGTCGCCAGCGCCATCCGCCGTCGGGAAATCGGCAGTGCCCATCTCGAGAACGGTTTGACCCGGTAAAAATTTCAGTGTCGCCGGATTCGGCGTAGATTCAGTTTGAATGAACATGTCAGACCTCGTTTCGTCCTTTCGCATATGCGAACGGCAGTGGCTCAAGTCAAGATTAGAACAATTCTAATGTTAATTCTAGATGTAGCAATACTTCATCTGTGTGGCCGTTGAAAACCACCTAGCCTTTAAGTGATCGCTAGCAACTGCTCTTTCGTCAGATCGCCGGGAACGATGGTGATTGGAATTGGCAACGTGCCGGAACTGCGGGTCAATTGGTTGATCAACGGACCGGGGCCGGCCTTACCCGTGCCCGCACCGAGCACGAGAACGCCAACCTCTTTATCGTCGCGCACCTGCGATAAAATCTCGCTCACGGCCTCGCCTTCGCGAATGACAAGTTCGGGATCAATGCCCAGCTTATCGCGCATCCATTTGGCGAAAACTTCAAAGTGGGCAACGATCCGTTCACGCGCTTCTTCGCGCATAACGGCACCAACACCGATCCAGTGATTGAATTCATCCGGTGGTATAACAGCAAGGATTTCCACACCCCCTTGCGTGTTCGATGCCCGCATCGCGGCAAAACGCATCGCGTTGAGGCATTCTTGACTGTCGTCCAAAACGACGAGAAACTTGCGCATGGTCAGCACTCCTATTCAGGGGATCATGGCGCAATGAGATAGCGTGCGCAACATGAATGCGGCTAAGATTTACGTCGCTGAATGCGCCCAATCCCAATAGAGCGCACGAATGCGTTTCGTGATCGGACCAGTCTCATAAGTGGTCTCATCAAACGCGGAAACGGGCGTAATTTTCGTCATGTTGCCTGTTAGGAACACTTCGTCCGCGTCGTGGAAGTCTTCGAACGACAGAACAGTTTCATGAACTGTGATCCCGGCAGCGCGCATGTTTGCGATGTGACGCGCACGGGTTATTCCGGCCAGAAACGTGCCGTTGGGGACGGGGGTGAACACTTCGCCGTCGTTGACCAAAAACGCATTTGAGGTGGCGCTTTCGGCCACATTTCCAAGGGCGTCCGCAACAAGCGCATTGGCAAACCCTTTTGACTTTGCCTCGGCCAACATGCGCGCGTTGTTGGGGTAAAGACATCCGGCTTTGGCATTCACCACGGCGTCCTCTAACACAGGACGCCGAAAACGGGTGCGGGTGAGGGTGGTCGAGCTTTCGGGCGCGGCCATGGGGATTTCTTCGAGACAAACAGCGAACCCAGTTTCGTCTTGCCCCGGGACGATGGCGCTAAAATCGCCAGAAGAAATCGCCCAATACATCGGGCGGATGTACACTGCTGTCGTCTTGGCGAATGCCTTTAGCCCTTCTTGCACCACAGCGACCATAACGGGGGTCGAAATGGTTGGATGCACCATCAATGCCTCGGCCGAGCGGTTCACACGCGCGCAATGCGCTTCGAGATCGGGGGCAATACCTTCGAAATACCGCGCGCCGTCAAAGACTGTGGTTCCCAGCCACGATCCATGGTCGGCGGCTTTGATAATCGGCAGATCTGCGTCATGCCAAGTGCCATTAAAAAATGTGCGAATGTTTGTACCAACGGCCATCAGCGTTCTCCTTGGCGAAACGGTAAGATTTACGCAAACGCCCGTCCAGTAAGATTTTCCGGACCGTTAAAACGACGCCGAAACTGGCCGACGCCGCTTAGTCAGTGTCTAGGATTTGAGAAGCCCGACGATGTCGTAGGTCTTTTCAAGAATCGGTGCAGCGATAGCGCGCGCACGTTCAGCGCCTTTGCCAAGTATGCGATCGATTTCTGCAGGATCATCCATGTAGCGCGCCATATCGGTTGAGATCGGCGCCAACTTATCGACCGCCAGATCAGCAAGGGCAGGCTTGAACTTGCCCCAGCCAGCACCGGCGTATTCAGCAATCACGGCCTCAGGCGTCGCGTTCGACAGCGCTGCGTAAATGTCGACGAGGTTGCGCGCCTCGGGACGGCCTTTCAGGCCTTCGAGGGTTTCCGGCAGGCCTTCGGGATCGGTTTTTGCCTTCTTGAACTTCTTCGCGATTTTGTCGGCGTCATCAGTCATGTTGATGCGCTCCATATCGCTTTCACCTGACTTCGACATCTTCTTGGTGCCGTCGCGCAGGTTCATAATCCGCATGGCGGGGCCTTCGATCACAGGTTCGCAAATCGGGAAGAAATCCGTTTTGAAGTCGTGATTGAATTTGGACGCAATATCGCGGGTCAGTTCAACATGCTGCTTTTGGTCGTCGCCAACGGGAACGTGGGTCGCATGATACAACAGGATATCGGCCGCCATAAGTGACGGATACGCATAGAGACCCAGCGAAACCGTTTCCGAATTGGCGCCCGCTTTGTCTTTGAACTGCGTCATCCGGTTCATCCAGCCAACGCGGGCAACGCAGTTGAAAATCCAACCGAGTTCCGCGTGCTGGCTAACTTGGGACTGGTTGAACAAAATGGATTTGGTCGGATCAATACCTGACGCCAAATAGCCAGCTGCGACTTCGCGCGTGGCCGTTTTCAGTTCCGATGGGTCTTGCCAGACCGTGATCGCGTGTAAATCCACAACGCAATAAACTGTTTCGAACTCAGGCGACTGCATGTCTACAAAGCGCTTAATCGCCCCGAGATAGTTGCCGAGAGTCAGATCGCCCGAGGGCTTGATGCCAGAGAAAACACGCTTGTTGAACGTGCCGGCCGAGGACTGCGTTTGGACCGCATCCGTCATTTTCGATACTCCGTCTGGATTTATGGACACAGCTCGCTTACCCATGGGGAAAAGCCCCGTCAAGCAAAGGCATCAAAATGAGCAGCCAAGACAACACCAGCCCCGTTAACCCTCTGCCCCCTGTGGTGGTGGCATTATTCATTCTTATCGCAGGGATCGAACTTGTTATGTGGCTTGGCAGTCGCGGTATTATTGGCGGCTATGAAGCCATCGGGTGGCGTGTCGCGACCGTGCAGAAATACGCCTTCAGCGGCGAGATCGTTGATTGGATGGTGCGCAACAAAACCTATCCGTTCGAACACATCGTCCGGTTCTTCACTTATGGGTTCATTCATTATTCTTTCCAGCAGACCATATTTGTCTGTGTTTTCCTGTTGGCCTTGGGCAAATCGGTCGGGGAAGTCTTCGGTGGTCTCGCGACGTTGATCGTGTTCATAGGCTCTGGAATTGGCGGCGCGCTGTTTTATTGGCTCATTCTCGACGACAGCTTGCCCTTGGTCGGAGGGTTCCCGCACGTCTACGGCCTGATTGGCGCGTTTACCTTTTTAATGTGGTTGCGATTGGGCCAAATGGGCCAAAATCAGGTGCGTGCCTTTGCGTTGATCGGCACTTTGATGGCAATCCAGTTGTTGTTCGGTGCGTTGTTTGGGTCACAACCAGATTGGGTCGCCGACGTGGGCGGTTTCGCAAGCGGGTTCCTGCTGTCGTTTCTCGTCAGCCCAGGCGGATGGGTGCGGCTTCGTCGCTCGGTGCGCCACGACTAGCCGCGTTTGAAAGCGCCTTTCAGGTCTGCCTTGGTAAATGCACCAAGGACCACGCCTGATCCGAAATAAGACAAGGCCGCAACCAGCATCAAGACGATCAGCGCCAGGTAGCGTATGGTGTCAGCGACAAGAAAATCGCGAAGGACCAGCGACGCCGCAAATAAGCTTGCACCCATGATGACTGAAGCGCCGGTTATGCGCACAAGACGGTTGGTAAAACGGGTGTCGAACGTGGCCTCGTCGCCCATTTTCTTGCGCCCAAGGGACAGTTGCAACACCATCACCCAACCCGCGAAACTGGCGGCGATGGCTGGGGCAAGCCAGCCAAAGAACGGAATGCCCCCGATGGCGATAACGGCGTTTACGATCATCGACCATACTGCAAAGCGGAAGGGGCTTTTTGTGTCTTCGCGCGAAAAATACAACGGCTGCAAAATCTTCTGTAACACAAACGCAGGCAGTCCGATGGCATAGATCGCGACGGCTTGGGCCATGGCGATGGAATCCGCTGACGTCGTTGCGCCCCGTTCATACAAAACCGAAACCAGCGGCAGTGGGATAACCATCAACGCGACCGCAGACGGGATGGTCAGCGCAAGCGCCATTTCCCCGGCACGTGACAGTGCTTGCTTGGCGCCGTCCTTGTCGTCGGATTTCAAGCGCCGCGAAAGATCTGGCAATAGCACAATGCCGATGGCAATGCCCACGACCCCGAGGGGAAGCTGATAGAGACGATCCGCCGCAAACAACCAGCCGACAGCGCTGTCAAATTGTGACGCAGCCTGCTGACCAACAAGCAGATTGACCTGCATCACTCCACTGGCGAGGGCCGCCGGAACTGCGACCTTGACGAGGTTTTTCATCTGCGGCGTCCACCGAGGGCGTCCGGGCCGTAAGGTCACGCCGGCCTTCACGGCCGCACCCCAAACCAACGCGAGCTGGGCAATACCTGCGACAGGGATAGTCCAGATCAACCAATTGATGACCGATCCACCAAGGACATAGGCGGCGACTATGGATGTCACAGTGAAAATATTCAACAAGACCGGCGCGGCTGCAGCGGCCGTGAAATGACCCTTTGCGTTCAGGACGCCTGAAAACAGCGCCCCAAGGGACATGAACAAAATGTAGGGAAACACTATGCGACCAAAGCCAACGGTCAGATCGAACCGGCCGTCCCCAGTGTAGCCGGACGCGGTGGCCCACACGAAGGCGGGCATAAAAATCATGGCAATGGCCACAAGGATCAGCACGACAAAAGCCAAGCCATTCAGGGCCTCGGACCCAAAGCCGTCGGGGTCGTCATTGGCCTCAACCCGCTTGGAAAACATCGGTACGAACGCTGCGTTGAACGCGCCTTCGGCAAAGAAACGTCTGAACATATTTGGCAGGCGAAACGCCGCTACAAACGCATCGAGCATGGGGCCGGGTCCAATTAGCCCAAGGATCAGGATTTCGCGCGCAAATCCTAAAATTCGACTCATTAACGTCCAAAACCCTACGGTCATGGCGTTTCTGGCAAGACGCACAGGTTTCACTCGCGTGCCCTTTCGACGCCTGCTAAAATGGCCTCGCGTAGCTTTTTCTCAAGCATGCGGCGCTTGCTTTCGGCATGGAATTTCAAACCGAACATGTCTTTGACATAAAAGCTATCGACAACTTGTTCGCCGTAAGTCGCGATCACGGCACTTGCGATGTAGACGTTTGCATTGGCAAGCGTGCGCGTCAGATCATAGAGCAATCCCGGACGATCACGGGTATCAACCTCAATAATCGTGTAGATTTCTGAGCCTTCGTTATCAAAGGTAATCGTCGTCGGAACCTTAAACGCCCGCTCGCGTTTTTTGATTTTGTCGCGGCTTTTGATCGCGTCTCGGGTGACAACTTCACCTTTTAGAATTTTCTGGATCATTTGGCGCAATCGCCCGAGCTTGGTTTCTTCGAAGGGGCGGCCTTCTGCGTCCTGCACCCAGAACGCAGCCGTCGCATATCCGTCTTTTGACGTGAAGGTCCGTGCATCCACAACATTCGCGCCGACCAAAGACAGCGCACCGCACATGCGGCTGAAAATGCCCGGATGATCCGCCATCGCAAA
>Ga0316204_10003958_pt1 | contig 27993 bp, 30 predicted proteins | sample 6monrhotite_MG_2_FD_205661 | JGI IMG/M metagenome (GOLD analysis project Ga0316204, IMG submission 205661) | Microbial mat bacterial communities from mineral coupon in-situ incubated in ocean water Damariscotta River, Maine, United States -... | ecosystem: Environmental > Aquatic > Marine >...
AGAGCACCAAATCTTGCGTGACAATTACATCACCTTCCATACCCAAAACTTCAGTAATATGGGTGATTTTCCGTGAACCATCTCTCAGGCGAGTGGCTTGAATAACAACATCAATAGAGCCAACAATCATCTCGCGGATTGTTCGCGTTGGCAGTGAGAAGCCGCCCATCGTGATCATACTTTCCAAACGAGATAAACCTTCGCGCGGGGAATTGGCATGGAGTGTACCCATTGAACCGTCATGGCCAGTATTCATAGCTTGTAACAAATCGAAGGCTTCTGGCCCACGAACCTCACCGACAATTATTCTCTCAGGGCGCATCCGCAAACAGTTTTTCACCAAATCCGACATGGTTATTTTACCTTTGCCCTCAAGATTTGGCGGTCGCGTTTCCAGGCGCACTACATGCGGTTGTTGTAATTGTAGCTCCGCGGCATCTTCGCAGGTAATTATTCGCTCATCAGGGTGGATAAAAGCAGTTAAACAATTGAGTAAAGTGGTTTTACCTGAACCTGTACCGCCCGAAATCAAAATATTACACTGACAGGCACCAATGATTTTTAAGACTTTTGCACCGGCCGGTGATATCGAACCAAATTCTACCAAATTGTCCAGCCGCAATTTGTCTTTCTTAAATTTTCGAATTGTCAATGTCGGGCCGTCAATCGCCAAAGGCGGTGCAATAACATTAACCCGTGATCCGTCTAACAATCGTGCGTCACAAATTGGAGAACTTTCATCAACACGGCGCCCGACTTGCGAAACTATACGCTGACAAATATTCATTAATTGCTGATTATCCCTAAACCGGATATTGGTTTTTTCCATGTGGCCATCAGTTTCGATAAACACATGTTTTGCACCATTTACCATGATATCAGCAATGTCATCTCGTATTAAAAGGGGCTCTAGTGGGCCATAGCCGAGAATATCATCACAAATTTCACTAATAAGCTGATTTTGCTCGACTACAGACAGCCTAACATTGCGAATGGCGATAATCTCATCAACGATTGTTCTGATTTCTTCCCGAGCGGAAGCAGGGTCCATGCCAGCTAGGGCGGAGACATCAATTGTCTCAAACAATGCGTTAAAAATTGTAGCTTTCGTTTCGTAATAGGCATCCGATTCTTGGCCGTCTTTCGCAGGTGCTGATTGCTCCTGTTTTGGAACATCAACTCGTTCTACAGCTTTTTCAACTTCTGCTGAATTCTCAACAGCAGGAGCCGCCACTGTACGGGCTGCGCTACCACTTGTTTTTTTTCCAAACATAGGTGCCTATTTCTTCTTTTTCAGGCGCGATAAAAGACCGCCTGACTTTTTTTCTTTTCCAACAGATTTAATCTTGCGGGCTTTACGGCCTTTTTTCCCAGCCATTTGAAGGGGAAACTCACCGGTTTTAAGCCTCTGCGTTAAATACATTATACCATCGAAAGCCGCTTCTGCGGTCTTGAGTTCGCTCAGCATTTTTCCGTCATTTGATGCCTCTGTGTACACCACTGGCTCATAAGCCAAAACTAAGGACGGATTAATCCCGACCGCAGCCGCGAAGTCTTTAACTGGAATTTCCGCTGTTTTGGGGACACCCGTCTTATTTAACACTAATAATGGATCCGGATCATTCGGTCGCGCCGCCTTTAAAAACTCTATCAAATTTTTTGCATTGCGTAAATTTGCCAAGTCCGGCGTAGCCGTAACAACCACCTCATCAGCACTTTCTAAAATTTGTTTTGACCACTCACTCCAAACATGTGGCATGTCCAGCAATGTCATAGGCGATAAGCCGCGCATACCGTTGATCAAAGTTTCATAAGCTTGCGGTGACGTCGGTGAGGTAGAGCCTAATGATGCAGCCGCGGGCAAAATAGATAGCTTTTCTGTGTGCCTAATCATGATTCGGTCAAGCAAAGCATCGTCTAAACGCTCATGATCCTCAAGCGCTTCCTCCAGGCCTTGTGAACTATCATAGTTAAAGTCCAAACCCGTCGTTCCCCAACTAGAATCCAAATCAACTAAAGCTGTTTCTTGCAATATTTTTGTCGCCATGCCCCAAGCGACATTATGAGCGATGGTTGATGAACCAACCCCGCCCTTTGCGCCAAAAAACGCGACGACTTTCCCGATAAACGGTTTTTCAGGGTCTGCGTACATATCGGCAATAGAACGAATAAGTGTAAGCGGGTGGAAAGGCGGCACGAGATATTCACTTAAGCCTTGCTCCATTAAATCGCGGTACAGTTTTATATCATTTACCGCGCCTATCATAACTACTTTTGTGTCAGCATCACATACAGATGCCAATTGCTCTAATTGCGTGAAAAGCTCTTGGCCGCGCATACCGGATTCGAACATTATGAGAGAAGGCGTACCTTCGTTACGGTAATATTCGATAGCAGCAGGTAAGCCGCCCATATATATTTTTAAATTGGTTCGTGACATCCGCCAATCTTGGGTGGTGGCTTGTATTGTCGCTGCAGTTTCAGACCGCTCGCAAAAAGCATGAATGGCAATACGCGGCAATGCCTTCTCACCACCTTCGCGGTTTTGCTCAACCATTGGCGCTGCCATGGTAGACCCACCTTGATGTGGTGTAGCAGGATTTGGCATGCCCTGTTGTGGTTGCTGATACTGAGGCTGGCCTTGATGTGGCTGGCCTTGATGTGGCTGGCCTTGATGTGGCTGGCCTTGATGTGGTTGACCCTGCTGTGGCATCGGCGGAAACCCTGTATTTGGTTGGGGTGCCAAGCTTGGTTGCGCAGTAGGCTGTGCCATAGGGATTTGGCCTGGCATTTGGCCTTGCACTTGAGCCGGAACCAAAGGTGGCATTTGGCCAGGTGCAGACTGTCCCGGGGCTGGATAAGCCTGGGGTGCTGTTACCGGGTTTACTTGCGACTGTTTCATAGTGTTATCCAGTTTCTCTCATCAAGCATTCTATTTCGCACAAAAGAAGACATTAAATATTTTGAACGACCTAGAGTTCATTTTATTGTGCACCTTCCGAAGCAGACACTTCTTGTGATTCTGATGTATCTGATGCCGTTGCTTCTCCGGCGTTATATTTATCTATTACTGTCATCCGGCGTGTAGCGTAGGCATTATCAAGACCATATGGTGCCAATAATTGCATCGGATTATCAATCAACGCAGCTAAATTTGCTGTTTGCGCACAACCAAAATTTCCATATGGCTGATTATTTGACGTATGGGTTAAACTTGCGCCTTGTGAGCAATCTATCGGTGCGGTTGTTAAGCGGCGATAGGACACGACAACTGGCGCCACAACGCCAGCGTTAACTTGATATTGTCCCGTTTGCATATTTGAACCGTCCAAGCCCATTCTTCCTAAATAGCTTTGAACAATTGATTGTGCCTGCTGTGCGCCTTGGCTTGCGGCACCGCTAGAAGGTACACTGACATATAAAGGGCCCTGACCAGTTGATGCATATTGAGAAAGAAAGGCCGCAACCGCATTTTCGTCGCGCGAAGACAAATGCAAGCCTGCAGAACCAGCATATAGCTCTAATCTTTCTACTGATTCCGTGACCGTAATTTTATTACGCAGCACTGTAGGCTCATATGATGGCTGATATGTCGTACACCCACTGACGGCCAATACCGTTACAACTGCTATACCTATTGTTGCTAGACGCGGCAAATTAGCTGTGTTTTTGCATAATTTTTTTTGATTTTGCACTTACCTACTCCTAGTCCACCGCATGCCCAAATGTTCCAAACAATCTTTGTTTGGGATCAGGCTTGCTATTCTTGCCGTACACTTTGTTCAACCGACCCAAAAACGCTGCCTCACGGTCATTCGCCGGAACAAGGCCATCTATTGGTGTCTGCAATTTATCTGGATGGGTCGGGTTAACCAAATAAGGCGTAACAATAATGACCAGCTCTGTTTCTGTAGTTTGGTCATCTCGTGAGCGGAAAAAAGCACCTATACCGGGGACATCTTTAAGACCTGGTGTACCATCTGTACTTTGACGGCTTTCTTCACGAATTAGACCAGCAATGACCATACTACCACCCGCTGGCAATTCGACAACTGTGTTAGCACGGCGAGTACGGATGGCCAAAACATCAGATCCGTTAGTCTGAAATGCACCTTCCGTTGTAGGTTCGGAGACTTCCGTAGAAATATTAAGGGAAATTCGCCCCTCACTCATTACAACTGGCGTAAAGCCAAGCGAAACACCGAATGGTTTGTATTCAAATTCGCGCTGTAACTGACCACTATCATCAACAAAAACATTTGTCAGAAGAGGAAACTCGCCGCCGGATAGAAAATTAGCCGTTTCGCCGGAAATTGTTGTCAATACCGGCTCGGCCAATGTGCGCACGAGGCCGACCTTCTCAAGGGCCTGCAAATTACTGGTCAATGACTGCAGAGCACCACCGCCGGTGTTATTCCAAGTAAGATTACCGTTAAGCCCAGTACCGGCAGCAACAGCCGTGCTACCAACTAAGCCAAAACTAGCGTCCCCGACCTGAGCCAAAGCATTGAAATCAATACCCATTTGCTTGGTGACCGACCTTTGCATTTCGACGATGCGAACTTTGAGCATCACCTGCTCATTGCCCATGATTTGCATAATATTGGTGACTTCACCCTGCTCACCAGACGGTGTATCCTCAGTTAACCACAAGCGCGCCAAGTCCATTACGACCTTAGAAGAGCCCGCATTCGCAACCTCTCCTGACAATAAAACATTATTGTTAAATGACCTCACAGTGACTTTGTTTCCAGGGGCATGTTCAGCTATCAGTGCCTCCAGTCCAGCTACATCACGCTCTACCCTAATATCAAGATCAAGAACTTCATTTCCGCTCCCGTCGTAGAAAAACACATTGGTTTGTCCCGGCTGTTTGCCAACTAACAATACGCGGCTGCGTGTATGCACGATTGCATCGACTACTTCAGGATTGGCAACAACAACATCCGCCATTCCGTTTGGAAGATCAATTGTACTTGCTTTACCAAACGGAATTAGCATTGATTTTTTTGTTGTGGTAGCGAAATTACTTTGCGGTGCATTGACCCTAACATCCGCATAAGAACGAGGCCCCGCCTGCGCCGTTAACGACAAACTGGCTATGCATGCCAGAGCCAAGCCAGTCGAACAAAATAATGCTTTATAAGGTCTAAGCGACATTTCAGTTTCCTTGTATCGAGACTTGCTGTTTTTGGCCATTTCTATAGATGGTCAATGCCCTAACCGAAGAGGACGACTTTTTACGAATTGTTGTCGCAGCGCTTGGAACATTGGTAGCATTACCGCGGTTAAGTCCGCGTAGCACCAGAGAGATATCGCCCCTTGATTGCGCTTCAATCAGCACTTCAGAATCTGCCAGGGACATTTCCAGTAGCGCCGTAGAACCAATGACATAGGCCGTACCATCAGGGTTTTGGTTGCTGGTTTGCCCAATTGCCAAAACCGGCACATTTTCAAAAATGGTGTTTGCAACAAAATTATTTTGTACGCTAGCAATGCCCGCCTGTAGTGTTTGCGGCAATTGGGTTGTCAACACCACATCCACACGGTCACCCGGCTGAATAAACCCGCCAGCAGCCGTATCAGCCGTTATGCGTGTTGAAATCGCGCGCATACCCGGGTCCAACAATGCGGCCATTAGACCACGGTCGCCAGCCTGCACCACCTTTTGCTGCATAATGGGTTCCCCTGCGTAAATCGCTACGCGCGTAACAGCCCCTGAATACTCTTCCAAAGCCTGCGGTTGATTTTGAATATCGATTTGGTTGGGCTCGAGGGCCTCAGCAGGCCATCTTTTCCACTTCAGATAGTCCGGTGTTAAACGCGTACCGCGCTCAATATCCATAGACGCGACCAAAATATCTACATACTCAACTTGAGACACCACCTGAGTAACTGGGGCAACCGCTGCGACGGGAACAACAGGAGCAGGTGTGGACATTTTCTTCAGCTGCAAAAATGCAACAACAGAAATCACGCCAAGCCCACCAAGTAATAATATTTTTTTTGTGTTCATTTCCCCTCACAGGTATAATTTTAAGCCCAGTACAGTAAAAATTTAGCCCCCCATTTGATAAAGCATGGTTAATAAGTGTAAATATTCTTGCATTTTTCCTGGAAAATCACATTAAAGTCGCCGCAAATTGGTAAATGTCACTTTTGGGCAAGGCCATAAGCGCACCAAATGCTAATGCCAGGCCATATGGCATTTTTTTTTCATCCTTGAATAAACGGTGCATCCAGTCAGTCGTTAACAGCTTAACCGGCAAATATTTACGCCCTAACAGGAGGAAAATGGCTAAAACACCACCAGCAATAGCTGTAAAAACGAGATATACCCAAAGATCAGGCCAGACCCACCATAGGGATGTCGCTGCAAATAGCTTTGCATCACCACCCCCCATCCAACCTAGGGCGAACATGCCGACACCCACTGCAAAACATACCAAGCCTACCAAAATGTGTGTACCAAAGACTGACCAACCCTGCCACGCGAAAGGTGTAAGTATCAAAAATCCAGCAACCAAAACGAGGCTTATCCAATTCGGGATCGTCATGCTTGTCAAATCGCTCCAACTTGCCGCAAGCATACACCCAACGAAAACAAAAATTATATACAGTGTCAGCACATTACCCTCATATCTCTGCGGATAGGGTTTTCCCCACCAAATCATTCTGACATAGTGCTATCAAAACATGGTTAACGGGGTGTTTAAAGAAGGGTGCAAAGACACAAAAAACCGCTCCGAGCAAATGCCCGAAGCGGTTGGTCATTCAATTTCTCTATCCCGCGAGGAAAGAGAGAATTTCAAATCCGCAAATGGAGCTTAGGAAGCGCCAGAAACAGCAGTTGAAACAGTATTGAATTTAGCGGCAACATTGTCGCCCAATGATGTAGCAGCGGCAATAATACCAACTGAAATCAAAGCAGCAATAAGGCCATATTCAATAGCAGTAGCACCGGATTCGTCGTTCTTAAAACGAGTAACAAAATTTTGCATAACTAACTCCCACGTATGCATTAAAAAAAGGGTTATCCCTTTTCAGGGCCATCCCTGATAATCACAACATAAGACAGAGATTTTACTAACCCGATAAGAAACGCGGTAAAAATTTGGTAAAATTTTTATGTAAAATTTTTATGCTGGATTTTTGTATGTGATCGCACAAAAAAACCGCTCCGAGCAAATGCCCGAAGCGGTTGGTCATTCAATTTCTCTATCCCGCGAGGAAAGAGAGAATTTCAAATCCGCAAATGGAGCTTAGGAAGCGCCAGAAACAGCAGTTGAAACAGTATTGAATTTAGCGGCAACATTGTCGCCCAATGATGTAGCAGCGGCAATAATACCAACTGAAATCAAAGCAGCAATAAGGCCATATTCAATAGCAGTAGCACCGGATTCGTCGTTCTTAAAACGAGTAACAAAATTTTGCATAACTAACTCCCACGTATGCATTAAAAAAAGGGTTATCCCTTTTCAGGGCCATCCCTGATAATCACAACATAAGACAGAGATTTTACTAACCCGATAAGAAACGCGGTAAAAATTTGGTAAAATTTCATACTGTGAATTAAAAAAATGAGCCCTTTTTTGTAAACGCTTCATTCACCACATCAGGTTATGAATATTGAAAATACAGAGGAAAGCTCAATGTCTATACAATTATATACATATATTTCACGCGGAATAATTGGTGTAACCGCCCTATGCCTCATGGCTGTGTTGCCAAACAGTGTCACCGCGCAAGAATACCCTACCAGCATCGCTGCGGGAGAATATAATGTTGAAATCAACAAGACGAAAATCCTGCACCTGCCTGCACCTGCAGCAGCCATCATAGTTGGCAATCCGGAAATTGCAGACATTTCTGTGCACTCGCCAACACTCTTATTTGTCTTAGGTCGCGGGTACGGCGTTACTAATGTCATTATACTTGATGATATCGGCAATACTATTTTAGAGACGGATATCCAGGTCGGTGGCAACCAGTCCGGGTCGGGGAAGCGCTTGATGATGGCTGGCAAGGGATGGCAATCCTATGATTGCACACCATTTTGCCAACCTGCACCCGTCTTAGGCAATGACCCGACATTCCTTGCGAATTTCAAAGGCCAAGGGCAAGCTATTGATAACACAGGCACGCCTATTACAACGACACCTATTTCTGAACCAAGTTTCAATGCAGGTGCCCTCAATACTACCTTTCCTGATGCCGCAGCATCTTTTTCCAATGCAAATAGCCAACCAGCTCCGCAAGTACAAAGCCCGCAGACACAAGCGCCTACGGCAAGTAATCTTGGAAACCGCAGGGGTGCAGTGCACTAGGTAGTGTACTCATAAACTCAGATTAGGCATATTTTAACCACCTTATTTAAACCAAAATTAGCGCCCTTTTGCTATATTTCTCAACAGCAATTGATGTGGAAGAGAGATATGCGTACCAAATTTATTGAAAACAACCGTCGCGGTAAACGTCGGCTGTTCAGCTTACTACGCAAAGACAAAACTGGCGCTACAGCCGTCGAATTTGCTTTGCTGGGTATTCCCTTTGCAGCACTGCTATTCGGAATCGTAGAGATTTCAGTTCTATTCTTTATGACATCTACGGTTCACCATGCAGTGGCAGACGTTTCACGAGAAATTAGAACGGGAGAATTTCAGTCTACAGGCGGCGGTGCAGCCGAATTTAAGGCCGCAATATGTAGTGCTATGAGCACTGTCGGCAATTGTGATAATTTACGAGTAGATGTAATATCGTCTGCTACGGGCCAGTTTTCTACGCTTGTCCTGCCTGTATCTCCCGCTTCATGCTCTGGTTCGCCGTCAGAAATAGAAGCCTGTGAGGGTGCTGACCCGGTCATGCCGGCTGATGAATATAACGACACGAGCGGTGGGGATGTCGTGATTGTTCGTGTACAATACGTACACCACCTGTCCGTTCCAGATGCATTAACAAGTCTTTCTAATGCAGCGGGGAATACCCATGTGATTACGGCGACAACGGCTTTCAAAAACGAACCATTTTAAGGCAGGTAGGAGAGACACATGTATAATATTATGAAAAACCCTATTGCCCGACTACAAATTCTGGCGCGGCGCGTCATCAAGGACAAAGACGGTGTTGCCGCAATTGAGTTCGCATTTGTTGCACCAGTTATGATTGCCCTCTATCTTGGCCTAGCAGAAGTGTCTTTACTCATTTCAGCCGACCGTAATGTCTCTCACGCCGCTTCCGTCACGGGCGATTTAGCCACCCAGGAAGAAAGCCTAAACCTGAACGAGGTTGAGGACATTTTCAATGCGACCCTATCTGTGCTTGGCACAAATTATACCAATTCCCAGCGTGTGAGCATTGATATGATCAGCTTTGAAGTCGACGGCGCAGGTGACACGCAGGAAGTAGGGTACGCAAAATTTGGTACCGGGTTTACAACTAAATTTAATTCAGATGGGGTTAGCGCTACATTATTGAACCAAACCTCTGGTTTAATCGTGACTAGAATTAAATATGACTACCAATCACCCTCACAGACTTTTGTTCAAACACCAAGCTTATCAGAAACCTTTATGCTAAAACCGCGCAAGTCAAAATCTATCCCCTTTAACGGTGCTACAATCACTTGTACTGTGGTAAACTCCGGTAATGGCCCACGAGCAGATTGTTAAGCGCCGTTTTACCGGGTATAATGTTCGCGCAAACCGGCAATCTCTTGTGAGCTGAGCGTCAGAACTGCACGGGCATATTTCTCTACATCGCCGATTACCCGGAGTGAGCGTTCAAGATAGTCCGGCTCCACATGAAAATACGGCCTTAGTGCATCAGAATCGAAGTTTCGGTTATAGCGTTTTTCCATCTTTTTAGTGATTACTGGTATAAGGATATCCAGATCGATAGCATCTTGGGTGCGCATATATTCTTCCATAACATCCTCTTGCGATGCACCCAGTAACATAAGTAATATAGCCGAGAATGTACCCGTACGGTCTTTGCCTGCAGCGCAATGTACATAAGCCCCCTCACCCGTTGCGGCCAATCGTTTCAAGCTTTTGGCAGTCAATCCGGCAAACCCCGGATCCAGAGGTCTATCCGCATAAGAACCGAGCATATAGCGTCTGGCATCATTCGCTGTGTTCAATTCGTTGATGGCAAAGGCTTCGTGAGGCGCCAATTCATTTGGGTCCGTCTGATCATGTGCATCTTCAAACTCAAATATTTCTGGCCTAAATATCTCTGATAATGGTGTGCTTTGGCGTTTGCGCTCTGGGTAGTACCGTAGATCAATAAGCAGGGAGATACCCAAATCTGTCAATCTCTGTTGCTCGGCTTGCGTCATAGCACTGAGTTGAGCCCCGCGAAATAACTTACCAAGAACAATTTTGCTGCCATTCGCTAAATTATGACCGCCGTAGTCTCGAACGTTGAGAATATTATCAAACTTCAAAATCCGGTGCATATGGTCACTTATATTTTGAGATGCGGGCTAGCCGGTTTGAGATAAATTATGTTTTTCGAACATGCCCCAAACACCGTCTTCGCCGTGCCATTCGCCTTGGGAAGCCCCTTTGGAATATTCCGTCGCCCGTGCTTCAAAGAAATTGGCATGCTCAACACCATTCAGGATTTCCACCAACCAAGGTAATGGGTGCTCTTTGACGCCGTAAACTGTTGGCAAATCAAGCTGCTGCAAGCGCCAGTCGGCAATGTAACGGATATAAGATTTAATATCCTGAGCCGTCATGCCTTCAACTGGCCCCATCTCAAAGGCTAGATCGATGAACTTATCTTCAAGACCAACAACAGTTTTACAACAATCAATAATATCGTCTTTGACGGACGGTGTCACACAGCCAGTTTCGTGGGCAAATGTGTGGAACAGCTTTATCATACCCTCGCAGTGTAAACTTTCGTCGCGGATAGACCAGGTCACTATTTGTCCCATGCCCTTCATTTTATTAAAGCGCGGGAAATTCATGAGCATAGCAAAGGACGCAAACAGTTGTAGTCCTTCTGTAAAGCCGCCGAACATAGCGAGAGAGCGAGCGATATCCTCGTGCGTCCCTGTACCAAATTCTTGCATGTAATTGTGCTTAGCAGCCATGCTTTCATATTCCATAAATGCAGAAAACTCAGATTCCGGCATTCCAATGGTCTCGATGAGCAGTGCATAGGCGGCGATGTGTACGGTCTCTATATTAGAAAATGCCGCAATCATCATCTTAAGCTCGGTCGGTTTGAACACACGAGAATAGTGTTCCATATAATTGTCATTGACCTCAATATCGCCTTGAGTGAAAAATCTAAAAATCTGGGTTAGCAAATTGCGCTCTGAATCTGTTAAATTGGTTGCCCAATCCTTGCAGTCCTCACCGAGTGGTACTTCTTCAGGCATCCAATGGACTTGTTGCTGTTTTTGCCAAAAATCATAGGCCCAAGGATAACGAAACGGCTTATAACCCACAGATGGTGTCAATAATCCTGGTTTGTCTGCGCCAATGATAATTGAGTCCATAGTTTTTGAAGTTGGCATTTTTCTCTCCAGTTGAACGAATCGTCAGGCAAAGCATGTCCCGAAAGCGTAAATAATCTATATATAGATGTTAGCAACACCAAACTATCCATATCTTGTATTTTACATGTATAATTAGTACGGTCTAGGATTGTTGGAATAATTTGTAGATACATAAAGTATCTTACTGAATCCACTATAATTTACGTTTAGCTAACTAACGTTTCCAGGTAATGGAAAGGGCGGCGGCGTCTTCGTCGTAGCTGTAATTTTCAGCTTTTGCTTGCCGCTTGAAATAGGTCAATGCCAAGTCCGCGTCGCCAATACGGTAACCGACACCCGCCTGGGCGTCTCCGATAATAATACGGTCTTGTAGGTGGAAATCACCGCTCGTTAAATTGCGTACGGAGTTGGGTGTATAAGTCAAGGCTTCAGCATCTGCACCGGCAAAAAGATACCACGCATTAGATTTTTCGCCAGAATTTTCGCGTAAATTATCACCAATTCTCACCAAAGCACCCACGAGCGCACTTTGACTATCATCATCAACACGTAATCCACCATGAGGCGTTAGCTGTAAATTAAAACCGTTCTTTTTGCCTTTTGTAATATTTTTAGCATAGCCAAAATCAATTCGGCGTGTCTCATTAGCACTACATTCCGTAGCCGTCCCTAGGCAAGGCTGGCCGCCTAGATCCAGTTTGAAAACAGAAGAATTAACATTATCAATGCTTGGCATATCAAACAGAGCACCGCGCAATGATGAACTGAGATTAATCACACCGTCCGTGCGAGATGTAACTTCAAGCGGTTTGCCAATATTGATGACCGATGTTTTGCCAATTGTCAGCAAGTCCTCGGCGGACAACAAATCAGTCGGTAAAACATCTGCTTGCATACGCGGGGCTATAATAGGTTGCGCCGGTCTGATACTTGCGGCGCTTAACCCAGTTGGTTGCGTTAAAGTTTGTGCGTCCCAACGGTTGCTTCGTTTGCTTTTTTGCCGCTTGATATCTTTAGGGTTAATCGTACTGGCTGTTGGAGCTATCAGAATTTCAGGCTGTAAGTCGCGCGGCAAAGCATTAGTTTCAGACAGTTCAGGTAGGGTAGTCGCAACGATCGGCTGTTCTAATTGGGTATCGTCATCGCCTTGGCTTTGCGCATAAGCTGTATTTGTCGCAATAAAAGTGAAACTCGCACACATGAGCATGGCAGTTCTTAGCACTGGCTTGAACCCAAAGACTTTCTCAGTTGAGCTTAATCTGCTTGGTGAACATATGTGGTGCCGCTTGAACATTTCTCTCCTGTACGCAAAATACCATATCAATCCGGTTGCATCATAAACATATAAGCTACGAACGCAAATTATACCCTAATTTATGTTAAATATGCATTAATCTCTATTAATGATGTGTTTATGCAACACAACCTCACATTGATGACCTTAAATCCACCAGTCAAAGAGCAAGTATAACCACGATATTCGTCACAATTGCACCCTATTAAGACATAAAACCCACATATTTCGCGGATTATTCATAAAAATGCTTTTTTTGGGTGAAAATCCTATCCACACCCATATAAGCCCCCCCATAATACATTTTCGAACAAAAAAACCAAAAAGACGCAACAAAAAAGAAAACTAATGGCACCACCGATTCTCACTTTAAACAACATTCAGCTTTCTTTTGGCACTACGCCTTTGATCGAGGGCGCAGATTTTACCGTTAGCCCTGGAGCGCGTATGTGCCTTGTGGGGCGTAATGGTTCCGGTAAATCCACATTGCTGAAAATTGCGGCAGGGATAATCCAGCCAGACGAAGGAGAACGGTTTTTAAAGCCGGGCACAACCGTCCGCTATATGCACCAAGAACCGGATTTAAGCTCATACCCTAATCTTACAGATTATATTGCCGGCGGGCTTGAGGGCGCAGACGATGGCTACCGCATACATTACCTCATGGATGCGCTTGGGCTAGACGGAAATGCTAATCCGAAAACCATTTCCGGCGGTGAATCGCGCCGTGCGGCACTTGCCCGCGCTCTGGCCCCAGAACCTGATTTATTGATGTTGGACGAACCGACTAACCATCTGGATTTATCGATCATTGAATGGCTGGAGGGAGAATTATCGTCCTATAAAGGCGCATTAATACTTATTTCTCATGACCGCCGTTTTCTATCAAAGCTGACCAATGAAACCATTTGGGTCGATAGAGGCGAAACCAGACAGATTAACAAAGGCTTTGGCAGTTTCGAAGATTGGCGCGATAATTTTCTCGAACAAGAGCAGCTTGACCGCCATAAGCTGTCGCGCAAAATAGAACGCGAGCAGCACTGGGTTGTCCACGGGGTATCGGGACGCCGCAAGCGCAATGTCCGCCGTCTGAAAGAACTGGGTAATTTACGCAGTACCAAACGCGACGAAAAGCAATCTGTCGGCAAAGCTAATATCAGTGTCACAGAAGGGCAAATTTCAGGAAAGTTGGTCGCAAAACTAGAGCATGTCAGCAAGGCTTTTGGCGACCGTATCATCATTGATGATTTTTCGACACGTATTGCTCGCGGTGACCGCATCGGTATTATCGGGCCAAATGGTAGCGGGAAAACCACCTTACTTAAATTGATTATGGGTCAATTGGAGGCAGACGACGGCACCATTAAGCTCGGCACTAATTTACAGCCACTGGTACTTGACCAAAAACGCGAAGGTCTTGAGCCAGATACAACCCTAAAAGATGCACTTACGGGCGGCGGCGGCGACAGTGTTATGGTTGGAGATATCCAAAAACATGTTGTTGGCTATATGAAAGACTTTCTGTTTTTACCAGAACAGCAACGCACACCCATCATCCGTTTGTCCGGCGGAGAACGGGCACGCTTGGAGCTAGCGCGCGGACTGAGATTACCGTCTAATCTCCTTATCCTTGACGAGCCGACCAATGACCTCGACCTAGAAACACTGGATTTACTGCAAGAATTGATAGCAGATTACAAAGGTACAGTATTGTTGGTGTCCCATGACCGGGATTTTCTCGACCGTACCGTAAATTCGGTTATTGCCTTTGAAGGGGGCGCGCATTGGCAAGAATATGCGGGCGGCTATAGCGATATGATTGCCCAGCGAGGTTACGGCGTGAAAGCAGCAAAAAAGGACCGTAAAAAAACTAATGCGAGCGAACCAAAAACAAAAGAAAACACCAACAAACCAAAGCTTAGTTACAAGCACAAATTTGCACTGGAAACCTTGCCAAAAACCATTGCATCATTAGAAGCCGAACTTGCTTCGTTAAATCTCAAACTTGAGGATCCGGAATATTACATCAAGGACCCTGACGGATTTACGCGCACCATTGAAGACCTGGACAAAGTCCAAACCAAGTTGGAGAAATGCGAAGAGGAATGGTTAGAGTTAGAACTGCTCAGTGAAGCCAGCACCACACAACCCTAGCCATCATCAATTAAAATTTATGGATGAGAGACGAATTTTTTAAGGATGAGAAACCAGTCTTGCTCCATCATCGGAACGCGGCAATAACGGTGGAAGGCCCCCCGCTTCATGATCAACACGAACAAGTGTATTACTTTTTCCGGCAAATTGTATTCGGTAAGCAATAAATGAAGTTGCTGGTGATTGAGAAATCACTGGACTATCGCTGGTTATGACCAATTCCTGGGTTGGAAAATATGCAGTCCCGACAAGTGAGAGAGACCCGCCAGACGTAATGGTGTTTTTTCCGTTTGGAAATTTAGGGCCTTTGCCCAGAGTTGGTGTATTTGTTTGATAGAACACCAAACCAGCATATGGGCCGACGCTAGGTGCCTTCAGCGAAACCTGCGCATCTTTTTCAATCTCGAGATGGGCATCGTCTTTTAACACAAATGTCACACCCTCTCCCGTTGCTATAATACCTTTTCTAAATTCCAGCTTCCCAGTTGTTATAATATATGTACCCGGCAGAAAGTGAACCGTCCCGCTTTGCAAATTCAAACCTTTGCAAAAAGTTCCTGGAGATAAAACTGTAACACCACTATTAATGTTTTTATCAGTTTCGCAAGGGCCGTTCACAGGCAGGGGCAAATTTGCATATGGATCAGCAATAGGCGAACAGGCATTTTTCACGAAAGGTGAGAAAACGCCCTGACTAATACCAGCCACACAAAACGATTGTGCATGTGGCGGCGTTACAACATCTGAAACCATAGCAAATGGGCTTACCGAATTGACCTGAACGGAACAAGCCGGCGCTTTAAATGTTGCCTGATCTTTAAACTCTAGGGCTCTGTCACTATAAGGGTCGAGCGCCAAAATGCAGACGACATCGGCTTTGGTCAATTCCGCAGCACTATCTTCCGTAACCTCAACGGTATCAATGCCAACAACCCCGCTAATCATAGTTGGTACTTTGGCTGTGGCTTCTATTGTCACCAATTCTCGGTCACCACCGACATCAAGATCGACTGCAAGTCCGCCGAAATAGTTTTTTTCAAACACTGTTTCAGCGTAAGCATACCGTTCACTATTTGACATATTATCGGGTATAACTGCGGCGAGTGCAGCCGCATCCAGGGCAGACTGCAAGCCTGCATTTTGCCCGTGTGCCCGGTTAATATCAACGGCAGCAGCAGACAGTAACAACAGCGGCAAACCTACCATCGCAGTGATTACAGCAAATTGCCCGCCTACATCCCTGCGGTATTTATCGGCAAACCGGCCCAATGTATTTACTAATCCCATAGTAACGCCCTCAACAGAAAATCTGTAGTTAGGGGAACTTTATAGGAGGAAAGTTTTTACATTCTGTTTCAAAATAGGATTAATTATTCATTTAATCTGCACAGCCTCAAGATGCACATTTACGGCAATACTATGCTCCACCCAGTATTTACTTGCCCACATGCCTGTACCAATTTTGTATGCGGGACGATTGAGGTTTAGCCCAGCATCCATGCTTGCATAGCCGTTTTCTATATTTAAGGTAAATGGCAGATGAATGCTCTGCGTTACATCTTTGATAGACAAATTTCCCTTAGCTTCATACTTGTCATTTTCCAAGTGTGTGAAGTCAGTTGCTTTAAATTGTGCAACAGGAAATTTGCGGACATTAAACCATTCTTTGCCCGGCAAAGCGTCCGTACTCTCAACATCACCAGTGCTGGCACTATTCATATCAATCGTGACGACAACTTCGGCATTTTCTAGGCTATCAGGATCAAAATATATCACTGCATCAAAATCAGAAAACGAGCCTGTGAAGGCTTCACCACTTTGAACACCGGAAAACGTAAGTGTGGATTTGGTTTTTTTCACGGCCCAATTTGAAACTATTGGCTCTGTAACTGTACGAGCTTGAGCTTGCCCCTCTTCATGACCATAGACATCACAATATGTAAACAGACCCAACAGCCCGATAAGAAAACTCAACCACTTCATTTATCACTTTTGCGCGTATAATTCGGCATCATACGCACCAATATATCGCGGCCGGCTTTGTGGTGTTTCAGCGCAGCAAATACATGTAACAAGATTAAAGCAATCGCCGCAAAAGCCATATATTTGTGTATATCCTCAAATAGGTGGTGTGTGTGTTTACGGGCTTCTTCAGCTAAGTCTTGCCAAAACGGCAGTTCCGGCATAGGCAGCGCCGGCGATCCAAACAAAAACGAACGGCTGCTGGATGTGGAAATAATCGCCCAGCCAACAAGCGGCATGCCAATCATAAACACATAAAACAGAGCGTGCAGAGATTTAGCCATCAGCATTTCCCAAGCCTTGAGACCGGGTAATGGCGCCGGTGCTTTATGGGTCAATTTCCAAAGCAGGCGAACAATTGACAACACCAATATCAGCATGCCAATGGTCTTATGCCAGTTATAGACCATAAACCGAAGCGCGGTATCGTCTTTTGAGATATTCCCCATCAAAAAACCTACAACCAGCAAAAACCCGATTAGGCCGCCAATGCTCCAATGTAGCCAAACGGCGACTTTGTTATATGATTTACTGTCCGTTTTTAATGTGTTTTTTTGCATAAATTCCTCCGCTCTTGCTTTCTTATGTATAAAAGAGAGAAAATGACGTGAACAGGGCTAGATTTTCACAACTGTGTGAATTTTTTGCATCCAAATGTGGGCGCGGTGTCGTCTAAGGGGTATAAGTTAAACAAAAAAGGAGGTTCCCATGGAAGGAACATTTGCAGTTATAGGCGTTTTCGGGATGATCCCGCTGATCGTATTTTTAGGGCTATTTTTCCGCAATAAAGCCCGTGGCAAAAATGTAGAGCTGGTCAAAGCCATGCTGGATAAAGACAAAGACATTTCGCCCGAGATTATCCGTGCTGTCGGGTTTACTGGCAAGCGCTCACATTCCGACTTACGCACGGGTATGATCCTCGTTGCAGTGGGCGCCGCGACATTTATTTTTGGCGGCATGATCCCTGAAGACGAAGCGCAAAGTGTAATGGGCGGCCTAGCCATGTTCCCACTTTTCATCGGTGCAGCCTATTTAGCGTTTTGGTTTATGATTAGCCGCAAAGATCCGGAATAGATCTTGTTCCCAAACAGGGAGCATAATCATGCACAATTATGTGCAGCGCTCGTAAAAACCCACCAAGGGCAGATACGGGCGTTTTTGCGTCGTCTCACCCGCAATACGGCTCTCGCGGATGATTTGGCGCAAGATACATTCCTGCGCGCCTTCCAAAATATGGGCCAGGTAAAAGACGATACTAAAACCAAATCCTGGTTATTCCAGATAGCATACCGGATATTCCTGGATCATGTCCGCAAGCACAAGCGTCGACAAAATCTGGCGGAAGACAATATGCCGGTAGACGACGAAACGGCAGATGTTCCAACGGGAATGAAAATGGACATCGAGCAAGCAATGAACAGTTTGACGCCAGAGCAGAGGGCGGCTGTCATATTGTGTTTGTCCTACGGGTTTAGTCATTCCGAAGCCGCAAAAGCCCTCAATCAACCCTTGGGTACAGTAAAATCACACGTCGCGCGCGGAAAAGATCAGCTTAGGGCTTTCCTTTGCGTTTATGAGAAGGCATAATACAATGATGGTAGACAATACTGAAAACAATGAATTTCGCGAACTCCTATCGGATTACGCCGCGCCTATTAGCGACGATGGTTTCTCCGATCATATTCTCATGCAAGCACACGCGCCGAGGCATACTGGCGCGATTAAAAATCTTATGGTCGGCATAGCTGCTCTTTTAGCCACTTTCTTAGCTATACCACAATTGGGTAAATTGAAACATTTGCTCGCAGGGGTACAATTGCCAGAACTTGGGTTACCCGCTAATATATTGGAAAGTGCCAGCATGCCTAATCTGACCATATTTGCATTACTTGCTCTTTTGATAGTGAGCGTAGCCGGCTCGTTTCTGTTTAGCTCGGATGTCTAGGCAAGGCAAATATGATCATTAAGCCCAACGACTATATTGCCACTTCAAAAACCAAATTCAAGCTGGCCAACAGGCCAACCCGAGTGGGTTTATTTGTGGACAAGCGTGCAGCCAAAGACAGCATAAAGCAAGATGCCAAAGCCATCGCAGGCTTATCCCACAAACTCTATGCGCAAAACAAAAAATCCCTTCTCATTGTCCTGCAAGGCATGGACACTTCCGGCAAGGACGGCACAATTTCTGCCGTGTTTTCGCGCACCCCGCCGCTTAATTTGCATGTAGCTGCGTTCAAAGCCCCTGGTAAACGTGAACTCGCCCATGACTATCTATGGCGCGTCCATAATGTTTGTCCGGGAAAAGGCCAAATCACCGTATTTAATCGTTCCCATTATGAAGATGTTTTGGTGGTAAAAGTACGCAAATTTGCACCAACGAAGGCCATCAATCAACGCTACCGCCAGATCAATGATTTTGAACAACATCTGACCGAAAACGGAACGACAATTTTAAAATTTATGCTCAATATTTCCCATGAGACCCAAGGCAAAAGACTGGCCGAACGCCTTGTCGAACCTCATAAATACTGGAAATTTAATCCTGGTGACCTTGAAGACCGCCTATTGTGGCCAAAATTCATGAAAGCCTACGAAATCATGGTCAAACGCACGTCTACGGCCCACGCACCGTGGTATGTAATTCCGTCCGATAACCGTGCTACACGCGGCGCAATTATATCAAGCATTGTGAGGCAAGCCCTAGAAAACATGAACCCTGAATATCCTGACCCAGGTTACAGACTTGGCGATTTTGAAATTAAGTAATGTGCTCATAACAGTATGGACTACATATCGTCATTATCACTTGTAAAAGCTCACTATATTGTCAATTTTAAGCCTGTATAAGGAAACGGTATGCGTAGACTACCTAGTTATCGACGTGGTGGTGGATTTCGGTGGAAAATCATGCTGGTCTTTGCCGTAAGCGCGGCTGGATATTATTTTGCCAACCAAAAATCAGTGCCCTTTACTGGACGCGCACAACTTCGCACCATGAGCCCTGCTCAGGAAATGCAACTGGGCTTGCAATCTTACCAACAGATTTTACGTGATAGCCGCGTTCAAACGAGCGGCCCGATTGTCGATAAAGTCCGCGAAATCGGCACTAAAATTGCCCGTGCGGCTAAAAATGAAGATCCCGGGTTTAAGTGGGCTTTCAATGTTATTGATAACAAACAAGTAAATGCTTTCGCCTTACCGGGCGGCTATACGGCCGTTTATACGGGCATTATTCCCGTCGCGGCCAATGATAACGGATTAGCCGCTATTATGGGGCACGAGATCGGCCACGCTCTTGCTCACCACGGGGCGGAGCGCATGGCGCAACAAAATATGCAGCGTATAGTCGGCACCGGCGTGGCTATGAGTTCAGGCGGTATGGATGTTGGCGCACAAAGGACGGTTATGGGTGTATTTGGCGGTATTTCCAAATACGGTTTCGCTTTACCGTTTTCTCGCTCACACGAATCCGAGGCCGATTATATTGGGCTTATCCTTATGGCCCGCGCTTGTTACGACCCGCGCGAAGCACCGCGGCTCTGGGAACGCATGAAGAAAGCTAGCGGCGGCGCAGCACCGCCAGAATTTCAATCCACCCATCCATCTGCGGAGACGCGGATTGCCGACTTTAACAAAAACATGCCCATGGCGATAGAGATTTACAATCAACACTGCCCTATCAAAATTCGCTAAATTTTAGGCGGTGGGAGACACAGGTCTGTCCCATTATCGACAAAATCTGCGGTCAGCCAATTGACGGTTATTGCTGGATACCTTCGTAAATCATGACAAATCTTGACATTTCAGGATAAATCATGATACATCAAGATAAAGTAAGATTACGCAAGGATATATCATGACGAAAAAACGCGAAAAATTCTCGACTCAAATGGACAGCGAGCTTCTGAAAGAGCTGAAATATCTGGCCAAATCAGAGGGCCGGCAAATCCAATCCATAGTCGAAGAGGCTGTGGAAGAATATGTGGCACAGGACAGTGGTTATAAAATGCATCCGACCATCAAGAAAGCCTATGCCAAAAGTATCAAACGGTTTGATCCACTTTATGAAAAATTAGCAAAGTGACCCGACACTATTTGGGTGTCGAGGATGTATTGGCTTTTCACGATGACCAATTGCGCCGCTATGGTGGGGCATCAGGTGTCCGTGACATGGGGCAAATGCAAGCGGCATTGTTTCGACCGCAAACTGGTTATTATAGCGATCTAATCCAAGAGGCAGCCGCATTATGGGAAAGTCTGTCACAAAATCATCCCTTTGTAGACGGAAATAAGCGCACTGCATTTGCAGTGACCGATACGTTTTTGCTAATAAATGGTGTAGAGATTACGGCAGGGCACCAAGAAACATGGGAATTCCTGTTCAATCTCTACGAAACCGGTGAATTGAATTTTGAGCGGTTAGAGGTTTGGCTTCGCGCGAACACTGCACCTGTTTGACACTCAAAATAAATTTTGAACCAAAACCCTCTTGCCTCTGACTTATAGAGTATAGGACGGAAATAGAGGAGTTAGTTTTGCGCCCGAATGTATCGCGAGTATATGACGAATATTTGGTCACTTGTGCCAAGGCGGGTGATAGTCGTGCGTTTTCCCGGCTGGCAGAAAACTGGCAGAAACGGTTATTGGCCCACGCTTACCGCCTGACAGGCGACCCGGAATTGGCGCGCGATGTGGTGCAGGACGGCTGGGCCGATATTGTCAGGGGCTTACCAACATTAAAAGAGCCGTCCGTGTTTCCTGCGTGGGCATATAGGATTATCACGCGCCGTGCCGCAGATATTATCGGTCGTGCACAGCGAAAACGCCGCACGGAAGCAGCCTATGCGGCTGAACCGACAAGACAAGATCTGTCTATTGCTAAGATGGACATCCTTGCGGACAGTAGTCCATTGCACCTTGCTATAAAAGCGCTTCCATCCAAACAACAGGCCGTAATCGCCCTGTTTTACCGCGAAGAATTCAGCATTACGGAAATTTCCGTAGCGCTATCGGTTCCGGCGGGCACCGTAAAAACCCGCCTCATGCACGCACGCCGTAAACTGCGGGCTATACTAGAAGGAGAAAATAATGCCCAATGATAATATAAATGAACTTGACAAGAAGATACAAGAGGCCCTCAGCGAAGAAGATAATGCGCTAATGGCACATTTTGAAGAACAGGGATTGTTGGACCAGCTTGGCGGCTTGTTCAAGGGCAAATTGGCTTGGTTATCAGTTCTCACCATAATTATCGGCACCATTTTGACCATCATCGCCGTCTACGCGATCTGGAAATTCGTCACCGCCAACGACGTAGCCAGTATGATACGCTGGGGCGGCCTTGCCTGGATTGCAGGTACATCACAAATGATGATCAAATTATGGAGTTGGATGCGTATGGAGACCAATCGTACATTACGTGAGGTTAAACGGCTGGAACTTCAAATCGCCTGTATGCAGAACGGTTAAACTTCGCCGCCTAAACTTCGCCATCTGCCAATTTCATTAGATACTTGCCGTAACCATTTTTTTTCATGGGCTCGGCAAGTATTTTGAGTTGTTCAGCATTGATCCAGCCTTGACGAAATGCGACGGCCTCGGGGCAAGAAATGCGAATGCCTTGACGGTGCTCCAGAACTTGCACAAATTGTGCCGCCTGCATCATGGAATCAGGCGTCCCCGTATCGAGCCATGTGGTACCGGCGCGCAAGCGTTTGACGGCAAGGTTCCCTTTTTCCAAATAAATTTTATTAAGATCAGTGATCTCCAACTCGTTACGCTTAGAAGGCGCAATGGTTTTCGCATATTTTGGAGCATGCTCGTCGTAAAAATATAGGCCTGTGACCGCAAAGTTAGACTTTGGATTTTCGGGTTTTTCTTCGATGGACAATGCAGTGTCGTCGCCATTGAATTCGACAACGCCGTAGCGGTCCGGGTTTTGCACTCGGTAGGCAAAAATCGTAGCCCCTGCCCGTTTTGCGCTGACTTCACCTAAATCTCTGGTCAATTGCGCACCGTAAAACAAATTATCTCCAAGAATAAGAGCACTTGGGTGGCCATCCAAAAAATCTTCAGCAATAATCAGGGCTTGGGCCAAGCCTTCGGGTTTGGGCTGAACTGCATAGGACAATTTGATACCGAACTGGGACCCATCGCCCAATAGATTTTGGAACATGGGCATATCGTCTGGCGTTGTAATTAACAATATGTCCGAAATTCCAGCCTGCATCAAAGTGCTCAAAGGATAGTAGATCATAGGTTTGTCGTAAATCGGCATCAATTGCTTGGATACAGCCAGAGTGATCGGATATAAACGTGTCCCGCTACCACCTGCTAAAATAATACCTTTGCGGTTTTGTCTACTCATATTCATTCCGTTTTTGAAAACATGTGTTTAAGTCCTATCTGCCAATCCGGCATATCTATACCAAATGTAGAGGTAAAACTCTCGGTGTCCAGTACCGCATTTTTTGGCCGTGGAGCAATGGCAGCAAATTGACTGGATGTTATAGGTTCAACTCTTGTTTTCAGGCCAGCAGACTGGACTATTAACCTGGCAAAATCAAACCGGCTAATCGGTACGCCGCCGCCAGCAATATGGTAGACGGGGTCAAATTTCTTATAAGGATTAGCAAGAGTAAACCGGACGGCATCCAATAGGGCATTTGCTAAATCGGAGGCATGGGTTGGCAGTCCCATTTGGTCTGCAACGACTTGAATGGTTTTGTGCTTTCTAGCTACCCCTCGTATTGCTGTTACAAAATTATGTCCGGTGTTTGAAAACACCCACGATGTCCTGAAAATAGCCCCTATACCATTTACCGCTTGCACCATATGCTCACCTTCCAACTTGGTGAGGCCGTAAAAATTAGCTGGGCTTACAGCGCTATTTGGCTTGTAGGACGTTGATTTCACACCGGCAAATACGCTCTCAGTCGAAACATGGAAAAACGGTATATTCAGCGCCTTGCAAGCTTTTGCCATTTGCTCCGGTGCTAAAGCATTCAACACCCAAGCATCTTCCGCACCGTGTATTTCTGCCTTATCCACGTCCGTATATGCACTCGCATTTATGACGCCGTCAATGGGTTTAACAGTTAAGATATACTTATAAATATCAGTTACTTGCTTAATTAAATTAAACTCGGAAGAGCCCACAAATTTTAAATTAAATTCAGGGCTAGTTTGTGCCCCAAACTGTGTCTTTGCCAGTGCCGTAGCCAATTGCCCATTCTTGCCGAAAACAAGAATACGGGTCATTTTGCGCCCAATCCCTGGCGTTTTGTTGCGGCATTTCTTTCAAGAATTTTTTGCCACCAATCTGGATTATCCAAATACCAGTTTACGGTTTTTTTCAAACCTGTTTGCAGATCAGTTTCAGGTGACCACCCTAAATTTGTATTCATTTTTTCAATATTCATTGCATAGCGTCTGTCATGGCCGGGACGGTCCGTAATGAAACCAATAAGGTCCAAATAAGAACCGTGTTTTCGCGGGCTAAGTTCGTCGAGTATTTCACAAATTAAACTTACCAAATCAATATTTGTGCGCTCTGCTTCGCCGCCAATATTATAAGTTTCTCCAATATGGCCACGCTTCATTACTGTTAGAAGTGCATCAGCATGGTCCCCAACATATAACCAGTCACGCACATTTTCACCAGTGCCGTAAATTGGGATTTCTTCGCCCGCCAAAGCTCGTAATATGACGAGCGGAATTAGCTTTTCCGGAAACTGGTTGGGGCCGTAATTGTTCGAGCAATTTGTTATCAGGGTGGGCAATCCGTAAGTGCGGTTCCAGGCACGAACCAAATGATCTGATGATGCTTTGCTAGCCGCATAGGGAGAACTTGGCGCATAAGGTGTCTCTTCGCTAAATGCAGGATCATCTACACCAAGGTCACCATACACTTCGTCTGTGGACACATGCAAGAAACGGAAATTGTCATAGCGCTTGCCAACTAAACATTTCCAGTAATCTGTAGCCGCATCAAGTAACACTTGTGTACCTAGCACATTGGTCTTGATGAAATCGCTGGCACTATCGATAGATTTATCGACATGAGTTTCTGCGGCAAGATGGATAATTGCGTCCGGTTGTGTGCGGGTGAACAGTTCCGTTACCAGGTCCCCATCACAAATATCACCGTGGATGAATTCATATCCGTCATTATCAATAACATCCAAAAGATTGTCCTGATTGGCTGCATAGGTCAGAACATCGAGATTGACGACAGAATGCCCGCCCTGCAATGCGAGCCTAACAACCCAAGAGCCGATAAACCCACATCCGCCTGTCACCAATATCTTCACGGGGAAACAAATGGGCTGTTAAATTGGGCAAAACTGAGCGCCGTAGTATCTTTGTCAGACAAAATTGCCTCACTTTCCTTCAAACCCCAGTCGATTGCTAAACCTGGATCATTCCATTGTATGGATATTTCACCGTCCGGCGCATAATACCCTGTTTGCTTATAAAAAACACATGTGTCGTCACACTGGGTGGCATAACCATGTAAAAATCCAGCGGGTACCCATAATTGAGACCGGTTTTCAGATGATAATAAAGCGCGGACATTTTTGCCAAAAGTCGGGCTATCTTTGCGGACATCAACGGCTATATCAATGATTGAACCGCGCATACATTGAACGAGTTTGCCAACTGCAAATGGCGGCATTTGGGCATGCAAGCCTCTAACCGTACCCACCTTTGCCGAGACCGATAGATTGTCTTGTAAAAACTGCACATCGGTACCTACAATTTTGCTAAACGCGTCTGCGCGGTAGGTTTCGCTAAACAAACCACGATCATCGCCGTGTGCTTTCGGCGTGATCAACACCGGCCCGGTAATAGAAAACCGTTTTATTTCAGAAGAACTATACATTGTACCCTGCCCCTAATACGTGACTATTGCCATGTCAACGCAACGTAATAATTGCTAGTAATTTCATGAAGATAAGGGTACCAATATTTGTTACGCATTTGGGAAGTATATAGTAATTCACCATTTTAAACTCCAAACCATATAATCTAGGGTCAGGACCTATTAATGCCATCGTTTCTGTTCCACCGGAGTTTAGGCGTGGTCGGTATATTCCCCGGCATGCCTGCCGAAAGTTTTATCCAAACAGACGAACGTACAGTGCTTAATTATATTCTAAAGCCTTTGTCTGAACAGCTAGGGCGTTCATTCAGAGAAGAATAACCGGCAACTTGACGTCTGCCAGCTTGCGCCGTAACCTCGTAAAAAAGCGCGGGGACTTATGAAATCATCTAAATCTATACATTGGTTTGACTGTGGAGCTTCTTTGCTACGCGTCGGCTTCTTGCTTTTACTGTTTGGTACATTGTCAACCTTGGCCCCAAGCTTTGCAACGGCGCAGCAAGAAGCTGAGCCGCCCATAGCTCAAGCAGATGAGACAGAAGTTACAGCTGAAGAAGCCGCCGCAACCGCAGAAGAAATTCAGGTGGAAGTTGAAGCCCAAAGCCATCTGACCAACTCGTTATTATCTCTAAGCGAAACGCTCACTGCAAGACAAAAACGGTTAGCCGACCTTGCGAAAGAGATGTCGCGCACAAACAAGGAAATAGACAAAACTGCCCTGCAAATAGAAATCGATGCTTTGTCATTAGAGATCACCCAAGTTGAACAAGAGATGGACCTGGTTGTGCTCGGCTTGCAGGCGCGGCAGTATTCAAAGGATAATGGTGAACAACAGCCCGTCAACATTCGCAAAGAAATCGGCCGCGTATTTGAGCCAATCATCATGTCTGTTGAGCGCGCAACAGAGCCAGCCCGGCGTATGGAAGAGCTTCGCCAATTAGCCGATCAAGCCGAGAAACGCATCATTATTGCGCAGAGCACTCTGGACAGTATTAACGGGTTTAGAGACGCCGAGGTCACATATCCCAAAGATGTAAAGGAACGACTTGATAAGCATTATGAGCTTTGGCAAAACCGCCTGCAAGAAGCGCAAAATATTGACATTGCCCTTTCGGAACAATTGGCAGCGACAAGGCGCGCACGCGGCAATTCCCTGAAGCAATTTTCCGAAGATTTTGGCGGCTTTATCCTAAACAGAGGCGCAAGCCTAATCATGGCAATGGCGCTTGGTTTCGGATTTATCATTTTTTGTCAAATGATTAGATCGGCCGCATCCTATTGGTACCGACGAAAACACAATGACGTATTATCCGCTGCCATGCGCATCTTTTCTATGTTTATTACTTTAATCGGGATTATTGGCGGTTTTGTCATTGCCGTCACAATTTTTAACATTCGTCAAGATTGGCTCATGCTGGCCATGAGCCTTTTACTTGCCCTAGCTCTCTCATGGACTTTTGTCCGGTCATTACCCGTTTTGGGTGAACAAACCAGATTACTGATGAATTTAGGTGCGGTTCGCGAAGGTGAGCGGACATTGGTTGACGGACTACCCTACAGGATAGATCGGTTGTCCATGTACACAAAACTGGTCAATCCGGCCCTAAGCGGCGGAGAGTTGGTCTATCCGGTTCGCGAACTTATTGGCATGCACTCCAGACCCGTTACAGACGGGGAAGCTTGGTTTCCTACCCAAATTGGCGACTGGATTGTCAGAGACGGTAAACATTACCAAGTGACTAAACAAACACCTGAACATGTGATAATAAAACGCCCTGGCGGTGCAGAAGATTTCGTCCCCGCTCAAGAATTTATGGATACTTTATTCGAAGTTATTAGCGGCGGATATCGATCCGTTTATGAATTTGGGCTGGATTACAAGCATCTTGCTATTGCTAGAACCGAAATTCCCGAACACATTAACCAATGTGTAAAAGACCATATTGGTGAAATTTTGGGCGACGAAGCTTTGGTCGCCGTTGACACAAGATTTGTCGGGCTCGGCGATAGTGCGCTCAATTTTGTTGTTTTGGCAGACATAGGCGCAGGACTTGGACATGAGTGGAAAAAAATGGAAAAATACCTAAACCACGCCGTAGTAGAAGCCTGTTTGAGCCAAAAATGGGA
>Ga0316204_10003959_pt1 | contig 27991 bp, 20 predicted proteins | sample 6monrhotite_MG_2_FD_205661 | JGI IMG/M metagenome (GOLD analysis project Ga0316204, IMG submission 205661) | Microbial mat bacterial communities from mineral coupon in-situ incubated in ocean water Damariscotta River, Maine, United States -... | ecosystem: Environmental > Aquatic > Marine >...
CGACTACGTAAGAGAGATGGGGGGGGATTGGGGGATTGTTGCTCAGGCGACATTCCTGTTTGCTGCCATACTGATATTAGTTGTACTTCTTTTTTCTGGAAAAATTAGAGCCAGAATAAAGGTGATGATTGATAAGCATTTCTTCCATTACAAATATGATTATCGTGAAGAGTGGTTACGAATCATACGCACTTTATCTATGCAGGAAGGTGATAAAAGCTTACACATCAGAGCTATTCGCTCATTGGCGCAAATTATTGATAGCCCAGGTGGACTATTGGTATTAGAAAGAGATAATGGTTTTTTCGAATCAGATGAGCGCTGGAACTATGAACCTACACAAGTTCGTGAATCAGCTAATTCAACACTTAATCGATTTCTCTCTGAACATCAATTTGTAATCAGCCTGGATGAGTATAATGACGATCCTGATATGTATACTAGATTGGGGCCATTAGATATCCCACAGTGGATTTACAACAATAAAAATGCGTGGTTAATTGTGCCCTTAATGCTGCAAGATCATTTAATGGGTTATGTGGTACTACTGCGTTCACCTGCGCATGAGCGCTATTTCAACTGGGAAGATAGTGATTTATTAAAAACAGCTGGCAGACAAGCGGCAAGTCACTTGGCACAGTATGAATCAGCTCAGGCTTTGGTAAGTGCAAAACGTTTTGAAGAGGTTAATCGTCTTTCTGCATTTATTGTTCACGATATAAAAAATATGATCGGTCAGTTGTCGATGGTGGTATCTAATGCTGCAAAACATAAAAATAATCCTATGTTTATAGATGATGCCATCACTACTGTTGAAAACAGTGTTAATAAAATGAATAAACTTTTAGTGCGTCTGAGAGGCGAAGGAGATGTACCAAAAGATGTAGCATTTAGTTTATGTGAGTTACTCGAAGAAAGTATTCGCAGCTGCACAGCAGCAGGTACGTTGCCAATACCAGTGCTTAACTGTCGAAATGAAAGTATTATGATTACCGCCGACAAAGAGAGAATGTCCGCTAATATTGCTCATGTTATTCAAAATGCTCAGGATGCAACGGATAGTAGTGGAAGTATCACCGTGAGTTTACATAAAGCTGGTGATCAAGCTGTTATTGAAATTGCTGATACTGGCGAAGGAATGAATGAGAAATTCATTCACGACAAACTTTTTCAGCCGTTTGAATCAACCAAGGGCACCATGGGTATCGGTGTATTTCAGGTTAGAGAATATATTCATAAGCTGGGTGGTCAATTAGATGTAGAAAGTAAGGTAGGGGTAGGCAGTACTTTTCGCTTACATATTCCGCTTGCCATATCTATTAATACGGCTCAGGTGGTCAGCCTGAGTGAACATGAAAAGCTAAAACGTGATGTCTAAACCGATACTACTTATTGTTGATGATGATGAAGGTATTCGTACCCAGCTAAATTGGGGTATAGAGGGCTTCGATATTAAAATTGCAGATTCTCGACAAAAAGCGATAGAGCAGTTTGACGAGTATCATCCACAGTTTGTGACACTCGACCTGGGTTTACCGCCTGATGTAGAAGGTACGAGTGAAGGTTTTGCTATACTAGCAGCCATTTTGAAGCGAGACCCATCTACCACTGTGGTAGTTGTTTCAGGGTCTGAGAAAGAAGTGAATTCTGTAAAAGCGCTTAAGCAGGGGGCATTTGAGTTTTATGCGAAGCCGATTGAAATTGAAAGTCTTCAAAAAGTTTTAAATCGTGCTCTGTCATTATATAACTCTAACTAAATATAAGTACATGGTAATATTTAAAAATAGATTTGACTTGTGAGTCGATTACCGTTTAAAAGGCTTTATTAATAGTTTTTTTTATGGAAGTTCACGCGAATAAATCTCATATTATTTACACCATAAAAAATAGTAAAAAATTCCGACATATCATCCTTGCTTAGCGGGATTATCTGGTGCAAAATCTGTCGACCACAGAATAATAACAATAGAAAAGTTGATGGATAGTAATAAAAAAATATTAGTTGTTGAAGACGATCCAGGTTTACAAACACAAATGAAATGGAGCTTCGAAGATTTTGAGGTGTTCATTGCGGGAGACCGTGAAGAAGCTCTTAAAGTCATTAAAAAAGAAAAACCCCCCGTGGTTACTGTTGACCTAGGATTGCCTCCAGATCCAGACGGCACTACTGAAGGACTAGCTACTGTTGAGGAAATATTAGCTAAAGCGCCCAATACTAAAGTCATTGTTGTAAGCGGTAATGACGATAGAGTAAATGCGGTGAAAGCTGTTGCATCGGGTGCTTATGATTTTTATCAAAAGCCAATCGACTCAGAACTGCTTAACCAGATAGTGACGCGCGCTTATCATGTGTTTGAACTAGAAGATGAGAATCGTCGGCTGACCATGGAGCATATTGATGTACCTATGGAAGGTATGATCACTAGTAGCCCTCAAATGCAAACTGTTTGCCAGCGAGTTGAGAAAGTCGCGCCTTCAGATGCAACCGTCTTATTGCTGGGTGATAGTGGAACGGGTAAAGAAGTGTGCGCTCGTGCTTTGCATGGTAAAAATCCTTCTATCACTGGACGTTTTGTTGCAATTAATTGCGCCGCTATTCCAGAGAATTTACTTGAGAGCGAGCTCTTTGGCTATGAAAAGGGCGCCTTCACTGGAGCGACTAAATCAACTCCTGGAAAGATAGAATATGCAGAAGGTGGTACATTATTTCTTGATGAAATGGGTGAGCTACCAATGACATTGCAAGCAAAACTATTGAGATTTTTACAAGAGCGAGTTATTGAACGTATAGGCGGGCGTGAAGAAATCCCTGTTAATGTTCGAGTGATATGTGCGACACATCAAAATTTAGAAGAAAAAATTGATAAGCATGAATTTCGTGAAGACTTATATTACCGTATAAATGAAATCCCTATCAATATACCGCCACTAAAAGATAGAGAAGGTGATGTTTTACTTTTAGCTCGTTCATTTTTTGATCAAATGAATAAGGAGCAAGGGAAAAAGTTAAAAGGATTTACTAAAGATGCAATGTCATCTATGCAAACACATCATTGGCCAGGTAATGTTCGTGAGCTTAAAAATAGAATCAAACGTGCTGTTATTATGGCAGATGGTCAGAAAATTACTGCTAATGATTTAGAGCTTAAAGTATCAGTTGGAAATGAAGATGTTAATACTTTTAATCTTAGAGAAATTAGAGAGTCTGCAGAGAGATCTGTTATAACAAAAGTGCTTAAGCAGACCAATGGCAAGATATCACCCGCGGCCGAATTGTTAGGTGTTAGTAGACCCACATTATATGACTTGATGCAGAAGTTAGGTATTAATGCCTAGTTTTTAATTGTATATTCATGTCTAAATTAATAAGAGGCTGCTTGTTTGTAGTATAAATGATGTTTTATTTTGCCATTCAATATGCACAATCTATTTTTTTATATAGTAAATAACTCTTATATTATTTTGAAACATGTTTTTCTCCCCATTCTCAGTCTGGTTTTTGTCTGAACGAATAACGTTCTATATCAGTGTGTTTATTTGTTTAATTAATTGAATGAACAAGCATTTTATTGATTTCGCCATTTTGTATAAGTATGAAAAAAATATATACTTAAAAAATTTAAAATTACATACTAAGACCTGTTATAGACTGGAATAACTTATGATTTTTACGAAAAATATAATAATTAGCTTTTATATTTCATTTATTGTAGTTTTTTTGGTTGCATGTGGTAGTGCGGATGATAGAAAATTTAAGTATTTAGAAAAAGGAAAGTTTTATTTAAAGGGGAAAAATTTAGATAAAGCGAGAATTGAATTCAAAAATGCATTGCAGATAGATCCAAAGTTTCCACAAGCATACTATTATATGGGATATTTAGAAGAGCATAATAAGCAATTACGTAAAGCGTTAGTTTACTATAAAGGCGCAATAGAACTAGAACCTACTTACATTGAACCTAAAATTAAAGTGGCCAAAATATTTGTAGTGACAGGAGTGAGTGATTATATTAAGAAAGCGGAAGAATTGTTGAAAGATGTTTTGCTGCTTGATTCAGATAATTTTGAAGCAAAGTTAACTTTAGAAACCATTGAGTATAAATCGGGCGATAAAAAGAAAGCCATAAGAAATATTGAGGAATTATTAGTAAAGCATCATTATAAAGTTGAAGGTGTTAGTTTGTTAGCAACAATCTACTCGTCTAATGACGAAGATATAAAGGCTAAAAAATTGCTTATGCAAGGAATTAATAAAAATCCTGATGATATATCGCTCAGGATGTCATATGCAAAGCTGCAATCAATAAGCGGAAATAGTTATGAAGTAGAGGAACAGTTATTAAAAATAATTAATATATCGCCTCAAAATTATACGTATCATCAGGTGCTATCTAAATTTTATTCTTCGAATAATCAATTTAAAAAAGCTGAGGATGTATTAAGGAGTGCGTTAAATAAAAATGATGATGATATTAAGCGTTATCAGGGCCTTTTTGAATATATAGCTGTAAATGGAACTGTAGAAGACGCTGAAAGAGAATTGCTTGCCGCAGTATCGAAGAAACCAGATTTATATGAGCTTAAATTTTTACTTTCCGATTTTTACTTAAAGTTAGGAAGAAGGGGAGACTCTAAAGATGTTCTTGAAGAATTGATTGCTGATAAATCATATGATGTTGAAGCAGTTTATGCCAAAGTAAAGCTTTCCTCTATTCTTTATAATGATGGTGATATCGTAGAATCAACGAAATTTATTGAAGATGTTCTTAAAGAATATCCAAATAATAATGATGCATTGCTAATAAAAAGTAAAATTTCATTATTAAATGGAGATACATTAACAGCTATAAATGCTCTGCGCACAATTATAAAGAACCAGCCCGCTAATACAGACGTGGCCTTATTGTTGGCCAGTGCGCATGTTATGAATAATGATAACGAGTTAGCTGAAGACGTCTTAAAAAGAACAATAATAAATAGCCCAAATGATTATAAATCTCATTACAATTATGTAAATTATTTAATAAAGGCTAAGAAATATGATCAAGCATATATCGCTTTAGACGAATCACTTGCGCATATTAAAAATAATTATAAGTTGATGGAGCTTAAGTTGTCATTAGCATCAGAAGTGAATGATGAGGCTGGCGTCTTGAAAATTCTGAACTCCATGCAAAAATATTCTAAAAATGGGGATGTTTATATTAAAAGAGGGAAGTTTTTACTGTTCAAGAAAAGATATACTGATGCAATTGTTGAGTTTGAGAAAGCATATGTAAATATGCAAGATAAGTATCAGCCGTTAGATTTGATGGTTTCTGCTTACATGGAACAAAATTTAGCAGATGAGGCTATAGCAAAGCTTAAGTCATTATTGAGATCTAGCTCTAGCGATTCTGTTATTTATCATCTTCTAGGAAAAATATATGTTTCTAATAATAACCATATGGAAGCACGAACGAATTTTAAACAGTCAATAAAACTATCGCCCAAGTGGGAATTACCATATATGGAATTGGCCTCATTATATCTGAAGAATAATAAAAAATCGAAGGCAATAGATATATATAAAGAGGGCATTGAAAATGAGGTCAATTCTCATGCTTTGCTTATCCAGTTAGCCTCCTTGTATGAAGGAATGAATAAATATACTGAATCTATTCGGTTGTATGAAAAGATATTAAAATCTGATTCACGTAATATGATGGCTAATAATAATCTGGCTCTATTGCTTATTGAAAATGATCCTGATGCTAGCGCATTAGCACGCGCCAAAGAAATTACACGTAAATTTACATCGGTTCGAAACCCAACTTTTAAAGATACATTGGGATGGGTGTATGTGAAATCAGGGGATAATGAAAGTGCGATTAAAGTGTTAGAGATAGTGGTAAATGATGCTCCTAATGTAGCCGTATATAAATATCATCTTGCTGTTGCTCTAAGTAATATTGGTGATAAAATCAAAGCTAAGCATTATTTGAAAAAAGCTATCGAGAGTAAACAGTCTTTTGTTGGTAAAACTGATGCTGTACAACTGCTTAATCAATTGTGAACTTTTTCTGCCTATATAACTGTATGTTTTATTTTTATAAAATATATATCTAAGTGTTAAATAATATTCTTATATGACAGGTATAGTAAAATTAAAAATTTAAATAATTTAATAGAGCTTTTTCAGATACATGGTGGGCATTTCGAAAATGTTGAAATACGACATAGTGAAGATGCGGGTTTTTACTGTTATTCAATAGATGGTAATAAAAATAGTATTATCTCATGTCCTTCTAGCTTGCTAGTTGACGTTGATGATATTGATATTAGTAAAGATGGTTTGTATATAAAACATCCTGAAAAGTATGATGATAAAATTGACTTTCTAAATCAATATTTTGCATTTCATTATAATGGTAATACTGTAAAGCATCAAATAGAACGAAAACATCAAATTGATTCATTATCAGACGCTGATATGGCGGTAATATCTAATATATTACCGCCCGAGCTATATGAATTAGATGAATGTGATGACCTTGAGTACGCCAAAAAAAGAATTATAGACTGCCATAATAAACCATATGGTGATAAGAAAGTGATTATGCCTTTTGTTTCATTTGTTAACTATGATAAAAATGGGCGCTCGTTTAAGACTACTAGTGAAAAGATTTCTCTCTCGGGAAAATTCAATGGTGAAATTGTTGCAAAATACAATGATGATGATGTTCTGAGACTTGGTAGTGGCTATGATTTTATTACTGATACGAAGTATATATATTCTATTCCGCTTTCGTATCAAATGGCTAATGGTAAAAAAATGATCATAAATCGTAATCCACTTGAAGCAACGGAAATTGGTAATGGTCGATGGAAGCCACAAATAAAACATAGCCAGGATTCAATTACGCTTAGCTGGTTTCCATTGTATTTGGAGAATGTGACTATTTATCCGGCTATTATTGCAAAAATGATAGCAGATGAAATAAAATTACCAGCGGAAAACATATTATTTAATATAATTAAACTCAATCTTCATGCTCTAGTACCTGCAGCTTTGAAGTTAAAAGATAGTACTAATCCATATGCTAGATACCTTGGTGCTTTAGCCCAGAGACAGTTGGAAACTATTTCAGGGTTAAGGAGGTAATCATCTAGTAGTCTGTTACAAGTGTGTTAATAGCTGCTAGTTGGCTGATGTTAAGAATATGCTAGAGTGATAGTTTGTCAGCATTCTAATATACTCTAAGTAGGAATTATAGAAAGAGCTTTGCCAGTTAAATGGCAAGCTCTTTTTAAGTACTAACCCATAATAATAAATATTTTAATAAGGACTAAGCTTTATAAAATAGTATATAGCCTTCAGTTTAAACCCAATCTATCTAATAACGGTTTAAGTTGCTGTTCGTAATGTTTCCATCTAGCAACTGATTTTTTATACAGTGGCTTGCGAACTTGATCATAACTCGGTGTGTTAACATCTCGCTTTGAATTATAAAAGCTCATGCACTGTTCGTTCCAATCTAATTCACAAAATTCAAGCAGTTCTCGAGTCATTGTCTCCTGGTTTTCTAGTAGATCTTCATACACAACATCATGTATTTTTATATCTAGTGTGTCTTTCCAGTATTCCATCACCCTTTGGTACGCCAAATGATATTCAGCCAGTTCTTCCAGGTCAGTAGTAAATGTCATTTGTGCCCCAAAACGCTGAAAAAACATAGATGTACAGACATCTCGAGGGTCTCTAATCATATGAACAAAATGTGCGTTAGGGAAAAGTCGAGATATTAAGCCTACATGGAGGAAATTGGATGGCATTTTATCAACTACGCGCTTGCTTTCAGTGGAATGTGTATTTAGGGTAGAGAGGTAACTTTCTGCAGCATCTACAAGCTGTTTTTCTGTGATATTAGTTAATGATGCAGGTGATTGGTCGTGAAACTTAGCACCACCAATTTTATATGATAATGTGCTGATGTCCTGTAATTCACCTGCGCCATATACATCTGGGTGACTAGCCAAAATTTGTTCGCATAACGTGGTTCCAGAGCGGAACATTCCGATAACAAAAATTGGACGATCACTTTTATTATTTGAAGAAGGAAGCTTGTTCCAGAAATCATCTGGATATTGATCGAACCAGTTATCAATATCCTCTTTGCTAGTATTATTTAGTAAGCGTTCTTCATTAAGGTATTCAATTTCTTTATTAAGCTCACGTTCTATCTGGTTTGCCATATTGTAGTTATAGAATGCTTTGTCATACTCTTCTAGTGCATCATATTGTTTTCCTAACTCGGAATGTAAATTTGCTAGTGACGGCTTATCTAAATAGTTAGGGCCAATTTTATTTTCTATGGCTTCAATAGCCTTTTGTTGATTGTTGAATTTACGACTTAAGGCTGAATATGTCATCAGTAATGGGTAGTTCGTATTGCCCGACTTAATGAGTGGTTCAATCATTTCATTGGCTTTGTCGAATTCACCACGTCGTTCAAGTATTTGTGCGATATAACCTACAAGATCTTCACTGTGATTAATATCATATGCTTTGTTGTAAAATTCTAGTGCTTTATCATAATCTGAAGATTGATAACTGATTTTTCCTATTAATTCTAAGGCATCAGTAAATAATGGGTCATTAGTGTAGGCTTTAGTTGCGTAGCTGAGTGCTTTTGGGAGGTTGTTATCTAATAAATAAAAACCTGCAACATTGCATAGCAGTTGATTAGCGTTTGGATTGATTTTAAGCGCTCTTTCTATAATGTCTTTTGTTTCAGTTGTCTTGCGCAAGGCTACAAGGACAGCACTTAGATTATTTAGAGCTTCGAAGAAGTTGGGTTCAAGTTTGATCGCATTGTAAAAACTTTCTGCTGCTAACTCTAGGTTGCCTGTGATTTGGTATATGTTTCCAAGGAAGTAGTGAGCTTCGGTGAGTTTTGGATCAATGAGCAGTGCTTTTTTATATTCTAAAATAGCATTATCCATGTCGCCCAAGCATTGTAAAGCAGAGCCATAGGTATGATGTGCGCCTGCATTATTAGGTTCGTTATTAACTATATTTTTACTAATGGACTCTGTTTTTTTAAATTCACCGAGTTTACGATGAATAACAGCTAGCTTTAGGCCAAGATCTGAATTGCTCATGTTGCTGGTATATATGGCTGTGTACATTTTTCTAGCTTCATCAAGCTTACCTTGCTCGGCAAGTGCTTGTGCTTTTTTGATTTTAGATCTAATTAATATATTGCTTTTTGCCATGTGCCTATAACTCTTGATGAATGTATATTCTTTTAATTTCAAATTGTAAAAACATTATGTTGTGAATAAAATGTATTTGCCTATCGATAAATTATTATTTTTTGAGATTAACGATCAGTTAATTTTTTCTTTAATAAATTATTTTGCGGGCTATGGTCGGTGTTTCTATGATTAAAGTATTTTATATAGCGATGAGTGTTTTAAATATGCTGTAAAAAGTCCTGTAAAAAGTCCTGTAAAAAGTCCTGTAAAAAGTCCTGTAAATAAGCAATAAAAAACAGGTTAAATAATGAATGCAGTAATATAACAAATATTAAGTCCTGTTTCATCTGATATACATAGCCAAGTACTAAAGAGGGTAAAAATACCGTTAAGCCTATATAGCCTTGGGTAGGTAGATGCATTAAAGCGAAAAATAGGGAAGTACTGAATATTGCCAGGTTACGTGGAACAGAATAATCAGATAATTTATTTCGTTTGAAATATTCATACAAATTTTGCTGAAAATATCTTCGAAAAAACCATTCTTCAGGAAGCGCCACAAAGAATACCAGTATTGCTATTGAGTTTAGCTGTTCTGGATTTGTTAATAGCAGTAATGCTATAAAGCAACCTGTGATCAGCCACTGGTAAAGGTTTGTCTTATTAAGTGTGAGCTCTACCTGCCTGTAGTGTTTATCTAGTAGGGGTAAAATAAGTAATAAGCTGGTGAGCAATAATTTTCGTTCAGTATCAACAAAAACGGCGCAAACCGAGAGGATTGCGCCGTTAAGTAAGAGCAGAATGTATCTGCTCTGCATGGTCTATGCCTGTTTGCGTTTCAAACTAAACCAGCCTAGTAAGCCAATAAAGGCACTTAGTAACCACCAGTCTGCATGGTTATTCGCATTGCGGCTAATACCTGACATGCTGCAGCCATCAGTGCCCCAGCTGCGAGTATCGATGAAGAATGATTGCGCAATTCCACCGGGATCAGTTACTGTTCCATCAGCTGTACCGTCGCTGTCATTTGGGCCACCATCAGTAATCGTTAGACGAACACACTGGTGACCTACTGTTAGTCCAGGACTACTGTTATAGCTAGTATCAGAGGCTGGAGGGCACACAACGCTTGCACCTACAGTACCCGCTGCAGTATGAATAGCATTATTACCAGAAAAATCAAAGTTCTGCCAGTTTCCACCTGCATTAAGCTTGCGATAAATAAGGCTATTACCAACTGAAGGTGTGGGAAGAGCTGCATTTAATGGTAAAACAATAGTAGCTTCAGAGCCTACTGAAATACCTGAGATGGTGAAATCAAAGCATCCACCAATACAGGTTTGAGAAATACCTTGTTCTGCAGAGCTACCATTATCAATTACGCCAATATCTGCAGCAGTTACGATACCATCTGTTGTATCGCCTGTAGTATCAGTTGTACCTGCAGTGAATGTCCCATCAGATGATGGAGTATCTTCTGCATTAACAGTTACCGTAACAGTAGTGGATGCTGAGGTTTGTGCAGTATCATCGTCAATTGTATATGTGAATGCGTCACTACCAGAGAAGCTAGCATTGGCTGTGTATGTTACAACACCTGTAGTAGCATTAACTGATGTGCCGCCATGTGAAGGCGCGCTATCAACCGTGACAGATGTCAGATCTAATGCGCTGTTGTCTGAATCATTAGCGGGTACATCGATATCTACCGGCGTAGTACTGTTAGTTGTAGCGCTATCTGCAATTGTGCTTGGTGCAGGGTTAGCCGAAATATTTACAGTTACAGTACCAGTGTTAGATGTGTCACCAAGATCATCATCAAAGGTGTAATCAAATGTATAACCGGAATTAGCACCTGGGCAAGCTGGTAACGTAACTGTGCCATCACCATTGTTTGTGACCGCTCCACATGAGCCAATAGTATTTGAAATTACTGCACTAGTAGTGTCTAAGTTTCCATCTGGATCAGACACACTACCGTTAGTAATAAGGCTTATTGATGGGGTGGTATTAGCCACCATTGACGTAGTGAAGTCGCTTACAACTGGTGGGGCGTTTGGAACTGTTATGGAGCCTTCAAGATGTAAATGATATTGTACATTACCAAAGCCGGATGGGTCCCCAAATGGAACAGTCGCAGAGTAATCTAGTACAAAAGTATCACCATTGCCGCACTCAACGCCATCTACAACAGTGTCGGTACAGGTTAACTGAGCTTCGCCATTAGTGAAGCCTGTTTCCCATGCACCACCACTCATGGGTATAGAGGCAATGCTATTCCAGGTAACAGTCCATCCAGAAAAGTCGATTGTAGCAGTATTGCCTGAAGCAGAAATGACAGATGTTGGGCTGCTAGTTAAATGTAGGCCAGTATTGCCAAAAAAGCCCCAAGCTTGGTCTATGCCAGCTGTTTCTGAGCCATCAGGTGCACCTGAGTGAGTTCCAGAAGCTGACTGTGTGGTACCAATGATGACACCATCGTTATTTGTTAAACCTACTCGTTCAGATTTCTCGATAATATTGTTACTGCTGTTATCCATGCCAAAATAACTACCGCTTACAACCACGTTACCATAGTACCCACCAAGAACAAATGTATCTAGATTTAGAATTGATCCATCTGCCAGTACGGCATGGCTTTGAGCGCTGAAGCTGCTACATGCAATTAGCAATGCTGAGCTAATAATTTTTTGTTTCGTTTTCATAATTCATATGTACCTTATAATCTATAATTACTGAATTTTTAAGAGCGTGTTATTAATGCTCAATTAGAAATTCATACCCAGGCTTGCACCGATAATATTTTGTTCCATGGTAAACCCGCCCGTGTCATTGATATAAGTTGGTCCGAACTGTTCATATTCAAAGGCGTGGATATATGAAAAGCTGAGTTCAATATCTTTATCCCATTGATAGGTTGCACCAAAAGTAAGGTGATGCTGAGAAATTGCAGGCGCAACGGTGCTGAATAAAATGTCGAAGTCTTCGTTTAACGGGCTCTCACCATAGTTCCAGCCTGCTCGTATAGTTATCTTAGGATCATATTGATAAACGGCACCTAATTTATATACGATTTGATTTTCCCAGCCAAAGCCTAGGCCTTCATCCGCACCAAGAGCATTACTCGGTCTATCTACAGGGAATGGGCCAGTCGTACTGAAAGGATCGGGGCCAGGGTTTCCAATTGCAGCAACATCCTCATACATTACATAGTTAATGTCTAGTGCAACTTGCAGTTCATCAGATACGGTATATGCAATACCCAATCCAATATTACCAGGTGTGTCCAAATCACCTTGTTCAGCGAATAAATCAGCATAGTCTTCGAACTCTTTCATATAGGTTTTACTTGTATATGCAGCACCAAGAGTCAGTTTATTGTCCATAAAGTTGCCTAGCCAGCCAAGACGGATACCTGCGCCATAAGAGATATCAGTACCTTGGTCAGTTAACTTTGCGTCACTACTTTGTGAAAGGGTGAATGGAATAAATTTTCCGAGGCCGTAAGCTTTGAATACTTGTAAGCCAATGATTAATGTTGCACCAACGCTATTTTTCTCATCAATTTTATAAGCAATGCTTGGATTAATATTCATAATCGCCAAGCTCACACCTAGTTTATCTTTGCATTCAGTAGGTGTGCCATTTGCACAGTTAAATAGGTTGGTATTATATCTACTGCCACCTCCGCCTACAGGCACCATTGTGAATCCATAGGTAATATCACCATCTTTAAAGCTAGCACCTAAGCCTGGGAACAAATAAATGCTTTCAGTAAGTGTTAGGTGGTCTGGTTTACTTTCTTCTTTTAAGTTATTCGGTGTTTCACCCATATATGCTACAGAGTCAAGAACAAAAATATCACCGCCCATATCAAAACGGTTAGTTGTTAATTGCGTCATTGTGGCAGGGTTTGCAGCGCTGGTCATAATGTCATGAGATTGTGTAATGCTAACACCACCCATTGCTCTTGATTTGGTGCCCTGACCTATTAAAAACATTCCGTTTGTTGCAAATACTGTTGCAGGTGCAGCTATTCCCATGGCACACCCTAAAGCCGTTATCAGCTTTAACTTCTTGTTAATCATCTTTTGTTTTCTCCCATGAGAAATATTATTTATCGTATTTTATTGAATATTTTTTATATTTAATATGTATGAATTATATTTTTTTAAAATAATTGCGGCCAATAATGATGATCGAGAAGATGCTTGTCAAGCCGGTGTATTGATTAAAGTTACTTTGTAGTAAGCTGTATTAATACATTAAAAAACATTAATATACTAATTTAAAAAGAAGTAAACACTCTGTATATCACCCGATATATGGGGGGTATATGAGGGATATTTTTTTTCCAGATAGCTAAATAATACAGTGCGCTGATCTTGATAGTTGGTTTTGCTGCGATGCCTGTTATTTCTTGTGAGTGCGATTTATATCTGCAAGCATAAATATGATGTTTTTCATATACCGAGTGTGATGACGAAACCACTGAGATTTTATCGAAAGCCATAAATTATGCGCTAAGCATTTATTATGGCTTTCGAACATTCATGGTAGTTGAATCAGATTTTAATGCCTGAGTTAGGTTTGTTGTGTAATTAAGCGTGCTCAATTTTCTGTTTCTTGAACATTTGACATGTATTTATATGGCGGAGAGTTTAACTTGTCGTTATATAAGCTTAATAAGTAAAATTTATCTTATGTTTTTTATCTGTCATTAATCAATTTTTCTACCTCTGTTCATATTTTATATCAGTGAACAGAGCGATTTTGATACATTGTCGGTTTTCTTTTCAGTTTTACATTTATTCGCTTTTACTGTTTTAAATATAGTAGTGATTGACATTAATTAAACTAAAAAACAGGATGTTATGAGCAATATTGAAGAATATTGATTAGCTGATACTTCAAAGCTAAATACATAAATATCCGATTATGAATGAGGTAGGCGCGTAGAAAATCATGTTGTATCCCAACGATACAGTAATAGCTGTCGATATTCTTTTCAGTTTAAGTATGTTCTCTGAGTAAGCCAAGATTGTTAAAATGTAACTCTTTGATATATAAGTCTAAATTGCCATTGGCACACTGAGTGCATTATTTCACAAGCAGTAACAATGAGAAATTTGTTGCATAATTAAAAATGAAAAATATTTGGAGATTCACTAAGATGAACAAAAAATTATTAGCTTCTACAATGGGTTTAGCATTTGTTGCAATGGGCGCAACTTCAACAGCTAGCGCTGCACTTGCTACAGACGCAACACTAACAATGGACACATACGTTCTTGGTGGCTACTACGGTAATCTAGTTGTTGGCGGTTCTTACTTCGCAATGGATAACGGCGGAGTAGCTGGTGTATTTGAGAAGAGTGAGCGTACTGGTCTAACTGGTAACAACGGTATTCAGCTTGGTTCTGATCAAAGTGACTTAGGCAACATCGATGTAACTTGGAACTTCTTCCAGAATCCTGGTAATCACGTTCAAGCTGGTACTCTTTCTGTATCTTCTGATGATGGTGCTGGTAATGCAACTATCAACATGAGTGGCTGGACTGTAATGTGGGGTGCTCCTCAAGGTGCAATCAACATGGGTACTGGTGCTGATGCTATCGTAACTTGTGCAAACACTTGTGAAGTTGGTGATACTTATACACTTGATTACACTGCAGTTGTTCCTGACGGTGGTTTTGCTGGTGTTCCTTACCAGTTACACCTTGAAGGTACTATCGCTGCTGCAGCTTCAGCAGTTCCAGTTCCTGCAGCAGTATGGTTGTTCGGTTCAGGCCTAGTTGGTCTAGCTGGTGTTGCGCGTCGTCGTAAAGCAGCATAATTTAGACTCTCTATCTTTAGAGTTTAAATTGTAAAAAAAGATGGGAGTCACATTGTGGCTCCCATTTTTTTTGAATTTTTTTAGTGAAATTATTTAACCAAAGCAATTAATAATTAATGACTAAGAAATGTATAAAAGGCTTAAATAATAGTAAATTATTTACATTTAGGTGATACATGATACATATAATTACGTTTTTTTTTTGCATTATTTAAACTAGGTATTAGGTCTGTATTTTTAAATGATAGTGCATGTTAAGGGCTTTATAAAAATGAAAATAAATGAAATTAAAAAATCTAAAATCATGTTGGGAATGGTCGCAGCATTTGGTATATCAAATGTATCGGCTGAGCCTGTGGTATGGGTTGAGCAAGTAAACGGTGGTGAAGTGCGTTTTTATGACTGGGGATATGTAGGTCCCGATGGTCGAACGGCTAATGATTATACTGCAATCAACGGTTTTAATGGTGCGGCACAAATTCAACATGTTATTACTACGCAAGCTGATGGTTTAACACCGGATGATCCTGCAAAAGTATTTACTGATATAGATACTTTCCCCGTTTTTCGTGACGCAAATATGGATGGTCAAACTCAGTTTTATAAATGGGGTTATACATCACCAGCAGGCTCTACTTTTAGTAATATGCAGATTGATGCTGATGGCGATTATTTTATAGCCAGAGAAGATATGTCCTTTAATTACTATGATACGTTTGATTATACCTATGAGGGTACATTGCCTGATCCTACTGTGCTGTATGAAGGTGCAGCGGAAGGGACGTATGCGACTAATATTGCTTTTCAGCCCTATGCATTATCTGATGCAACTGGCTGGTGTGGTTCAGCGTTAGCGAGTAATCCTTCGGCTCTAGAATCAATGGCAGGTCAGGTACAATTTGATTTTGGTTTTGAGGCATTTTTACCGCGAACGCCAAAAGGTGATGATGGTGTTTGGCAGCCTGGTGAGGGTGCTATGCAAATAGTTCAGGACTTTGGTATGCGCAGTTATGGTTCAGTAGAAGTAGATGTTACGTTCTATGATGGTACAAACTTAGTTTTTAATTCGGATGCAGTTGTTAATAACACCAGTCCACTCTCAAGCACTGTACAGACTGATGCCAACGGCGATGCCGTTATGATTGAAGTCGCTGTATTGAATATGGACGGTAGTGCGGCACTTGATGAGAATGGCAACCCACGAACAATGTTAGTTGAAGATAAGCGTGTTGGTGGCGGTGGTACTGATGTAGATTTTTACAACGAAGTTTCATTTATGGGTGGTGGAGTTGTACCTGAAGGTGTTTGGGTTAGAACTCAAGATCCAACCGCTGCAATGTCTAACGATAATATTGTGGAAGTACTTGATGCTGATGACGGGAATGCAAATACAGTATGGTGGGAAAATAGTTTTTCTGGATATCCATTTTTACTTCGTGCAGATGGTATTCGTGTAGTTGATGCATTAGATTTTAGCTTATATGATGATTATTGCGGAATTCCTGGCGCCATATGTGATGGAAATGGTAACTTTATAGGTGCTGATGCTAATGCGCCTGGTAGCGCATTTAATGCAAATGGTGAGTTGATTAATCTTGAAGGCACTGTTATTCAGGACCTAAGTGCGGTACCTGTACCTGCTGCAGTTTGGCTATTTGGTTCAGGCTTACTTGGCTTAATAGGTGTAGCAAGAAGAAAAAAAGCTTAGCTAATTTGATTGTTAAGTTAACGAAGTAACAATAAAAAAAGGCCTCAATAAAATGAGGCCTTTTTTTATTCCTTAGTGTCCCGTTCTAAAATAATTCGTCATTCGATGGCTTATTAAATGAAAGATAAACCTTGTCGCTTGTAAATATGTGCAGCGTGATTACGCATTAGGCTTTAAATTAAACGCTCTCGAACGTATTTAGTTTACGGCTAAACCAGCTCAAGCAGTTTGCTATTTAGGGAGGTTTTTAATTTTAGCCTGATGGTGAAAACACGGAAAATTGGACGTAGAAAAACCATCTGAGCTATTAATAAACTCTTCAAAAGAAGTCTCTGCGTAGCAAATCAAACATTGTACAGATATCAAATACACCTTCTATACTAGAGGTATATAGCTTTGAATGCGCGGGATAAAAGCATTAATAGGGAATATTATAGTGGAGTTTTTAATTTATAAGTGTAGAGTTTTTTCAAAATTTAATATGAGTGAGTGAAAAGCAATCGATATTTATAATCGATTTAGATAGCATTTAATATCGGAAATAAAAATACCAAATGAAGTGCATAAAAATCAGCTGGCTTAATTTAGCCGTCAATGTATTTTAAGGCGGCGTAGGGGTAGTGTGCTAAATATGATACTTACGTTTGGCTGCCTCTAGCAGGCCAAGTAATCCTGAACCAAATAACCAAACTGCAGCAGGAACTGGAACTGCTGAGACAACCGTGCCTTCAAAATGGTATTCAAATTGAACGGTACCAAAACCTGTAGGTGATCCTACCTCTACAGTTGTTCTGTAGTCTAAAGTGTAGTTGTGTCCATAAACTCCATCCCATACATAATTGGCTATACCGTTGCTAAAACCTTCGCCCCATGCGCCTGAGCCAAAATTTATATCTTCGATACTGTTTCATGGCCAGTTGAAACCACTAAAATCTAAGCCACTTTCTCTGCTGCCTGTAACCGGTGAAGTGGTTTATTCCTGGCCGGTGTTGCCAAACCATGTGTAAGGTGCTGTGATTCTATTCTAGTCTGTTTCATATGGGTGGAGGTACCTGTTCCTTGTATTACACCAATAATGAAACCTTCAGTGCCTTGGTGTAGTGCTGTTTTCTCAGTGTCTGAAATTAGGCTGTTAGCATCGATATCAGCTGCAAAATAGGAGCCGCTGATTACACCGTATTCACCATAAACACCTGAATTAATTGTTAATTGGTCACCAAAATTGACCGTAATAGCATGTGCACATAGTGTGCTAAGGCCAAGTATTACTGATAGGGGGAGTTGAAGTGACATTATTTGCATGATGTTTCCTTTATTTATCATTTGTTATAAATCGTCGTGATTCAAATTTGAAATTTATCATTGCTTATTCAGGCAAGAGCTGTGTAGAACACGTAACTTATGGTTATAAATTACATGTTTATTATATTTTGTGATTTTAATAGTGTAAGAAACTGGGTATTTTGGAGTGTTTATGCTCTATTTATGTCGAATATATTTACAGTAAGGTGTTTTGCCTCTGATGCCTGAGGAAGAAAATCCCTATGTGTCGGGCTTTTATCAAAGTGGTATGTAATTTGCACTATCTATGCTTACCATGATAACGGATTATTAAGATTTATTAATCGCAGTTGAAATTACGTTAATTTTGTACTTTATAGTGGCGATAAATCTGAAAATTGGTGTCAGATAATATAAGAAAAACACATGATTATAGATTTATTTGCTAGGTCGGTATTTTCGGTTGTTGCTATAAGCCTTTTGATGCTTTCCGGTATAAGCGTTGCTGAAAGCCGTAATATGGTTTCATCGCATGCTTCACATACAGACCATTTGCATAGTCGTTTAACTCGTCTAAATGCTAATGCTATCACTCGTGATAATGCTGTCACTATTATTCTAGAAACCGCTGATGTAGATGCGGCAACCAATCAGTTGCTGAAATCTGCTGGCGCTAAAGTACGATTTCATTTTGGAAATCGCCATGAAATAAAATTATCAGCTAGAAAATTTCTTTCTTTACTTAATCGTTTACCTAAATCCATTCACGCTCGTTTACCTTACCCTCATGAAGCGGTTGCTGTAACCTCACAAGGAGTTGAAATAATGGGTGCAGGAGATATGCAAGCATTAGGTTTAGAAGGAAATGGCGTAAAAATTGGAATTATAGATCTTGGCTTTGCGGGTTATACCTCGGCTCAATCTTCGGGTGATTTGCCGACTAATCTTACGGCTGTGGATTATACAGGTGATGGTATCGGTGGTTTGAACCATGGCACACAAGTGGCTGAAATAGCATATGACATGGCACCCGGTGCTGAATTTTATTTAGCAAAAGTAAGCACCACAGTCCAGTTACAACAGGCAGTGAACGATATGGTTGCTGCCGGCGTGAAAGTCATTAATCATTCTGTCGCATGGTTTGGAGCTGCATTTTATGATGGAACAGGACAATTATGTGATATTACAGATGGTGCGGAAGCAAATGGTATCCATTGGGTGAATGCGATGGGTAATTCTCGCAATAAACATTACCTTGAAACTTTTACAGATGCAGATAGTAATCGAGAGCATGAGTTTTCGGCAGGTCAAAATTACAATACGATTAGTTTAACTTCGGGAAGCGAAGTAACCTTAATACTGAACTGGGATGACTATCCAGTCAGTCGTGTAAATTATAATTTATATTTATATAACGGTATACCAGGTGCGGGTGGTGTTATTGTCGAAAGCTCAGAAAATAGTCAGTCAGGCGCTGGTGGCACACCTTATGAATCTCTTACTTATACACCGACAACTACAGGCACTTATTATATCGTTGTAAAGAAAACCAGTACAAACACAGCAAATATTAGATTCACGCTTTTCTCTATGGGTCCTGATTTAGGTATCAAAACAAGAGCAAGTAGTGTTACACAGCCGGCTGATTGTAATTCGGTCTTTTCAGTGGGTGCAACAAATTTAACAGATGGTGCTGAGTATTTTAGTTCTGAAGGCCCAACCACAGACAATAGAAATAAACCTGAAATTTCTGCAACGAATAGAGTAACAACCTCATTAAGTAGTGTGTTTGCGGGAACGTCTGCGGCGGCTCCACATGTTGCTGGTGCTGCCGCATTGTTATTATCTCAAAATCCATCATTAACTTTGACCGAAGTTCGCAACTTACTCATTAATGATTCAAAAGATGTGTCTTCAAATGGATTTGACTTTCGTACAGGTTACGGCCGTATTAGTCTTGATGCGGATATGGATAGTTTTAATCATGATGATGATAATTGCGTTTTAACGAGTAATATTGAGCAATTAGACTTAGATACTGATGGGCAGGGCGATGCGTGCGATGCTGATATTGATGGAGATGGTTTAAGTAATATAGAAGAAAGCGCATTAGGAACAGATTCACTGCTTACTGATACAGATAATGATAGTTTGACTGATTATGATGAGGTAATGGCCTACTTTACCGACCCTTTACTTGAAGATAGCGATGTCGATGGTTTAACAGACGGGGCAGAGGTATTTACATATTCTACGAATCCGTTGCTTTCAAATATTGGCGATCTTGCTCCAAAAAACTCAACAGATAATGTTTTAAATGTATCTGATTTATTGATTTTGTATCGTTTAGTCGAAACTATAGATTCACCTACTATTTACGAACAAACAGCAGGTGATATAAATTCAGATGGAGTTTTAGATCTACGCGATATATTGCAGTTAAGTAAAAACTTAGGTTTTTGATAGCATTTATTGCTGTTTTATTATTGAGATTTAAAAGTAATAGCTTGTTTAAATTTTTGATGAATGAGCTTAACTCCTATTATTATATTAATGGGCTTACATAAAATTTTATTGGATTGTTACTAGTATGAATATGCTCCTTATCAAAGAAATGCTGAAATATAAATATTTACAAATTGCGATGTGCTGTGCTGTTTTTTTTCTTACTCAAGGTTGCACTTCTGTTTCTACCTTTCCAACGATTGCTCGTGCTGGAGATACGGTATCAGTTATGATTGGTGGTACAGAGAACGCACGTAAAGATACTGTAATGGTGACCTTAATCGATGCCAATGGTCAGGAATGGGATATGCAAGCACTTGGGTTGGTTCGTTCAGTATTTAATTTGCGTACAGATGGGCGAGCTGAAGGCGCTCATTACTCAACATATTTAGAATCTTATATTCCATGGTATTTTGGTCATGAGCCTGTTCAAACGGTTCTGGTAGTTGACTTACCTATAGATGTACCAGCAGGTAATGGATACTTCACTATTAATACATTGGTAGATGACAATAGCTCTGGCGTCGGTCCTGCAATTACAGTAAACGTTGAAATATTAACAGGTTTAGGTGCTTCTGATGATTTTTATCGCCAAGATAGTACTGGCGTAGAGTTTGCTGTTGATTTTGCAAGACTAGAGCCTTCGCCCCATGCAAAAATTGAGTTTGGTACTAATAATGGAATTACTATCGGTGCAGTTACATTAATTATTGATTTTGATGAATCTATTTTAGATGGTGATGATATTAATGTGTATGTTCCAGAATCAAATGTTCGAGGTAGTTTTGTTTCTAAAGGTGCATTTGGCGATAAACAAAGGATGGTTTACTGGAGACAGGACGGTCAGCAACTATTTATCGATGTTATTGCACCACAAGGAATTGATCAGACATATTTAATGATGTATATATTGCATCCACGTGGATTGTCGGGTGCACCAAATTTAAGTTTGGTGAGTAGTAAAATATATGACGTTAATGGTGATGAAATATATCTAATACCGTCACTAAGTTATTATCAATAATTGATGAGTTTTATTGTGGAGTACAGTGTTGAACGGAATTTAATTTATTAAATTTATGATTAAAAATAAGTGCATGGAAGCAAGATACTTGTTTATATTTACGTAATTTCTGGATGGTTTTGTTTTAAGTTAAATAATAAACTTTAAAATTTAAGGATGAAAAATGATAAAAAAATTCTCTCGTAGTGCATTGGCGACTACTATATTATGCTGTGCCGCATTTAATGCTGATGCCGCTTTATCAAGCTCTTCCTATCTTCCGTTTGATGCAGGTGTAGAAGTTGATTCATGCCCCACTGGCTCCACCTGTCCATTTTATAGTTCCATAAAAGTAGGCTCGTACTGGGCTATGGATATGAATGCGGATGGCACTATTCAACAGTCTGAGAAACAGTTGATGACCCCCGGTACTGATGTAGGAGTGGTATTAGGAGTAACTTAATCTGCTGGTCAAATAGATGAACCATGTTTTTTTGCGAATTCCGGCGCACACTAAACTGATTCTCCAATAATAATTTCCGCCGATGATAATAATGGAAATGTGTTACTAAATTTTAGTGGTTGGAATATTGCCTGGAATAACCAGGTGTTTGATTTGGGTAGCGGAAGTTGGACAGGAAATCCAGATGGTCATGCAATAGTCAAATGTCAGAATAACTGTTCGGGAGCTGGTGTTATTGAAGAAGAATATTGAGAAGCTTTTACACTTGACTACTCTGCAACAATTCCACTGAATGATCCGTCAGGTTTTGGTGGAATAGGCTAACAATTACATCTTGAATCTGGAACCTTAACAATAGTGCCATTACCATCAGCAGTTTGGTTGTTTGGGTCTGGTCTACTATCTATGATTCTACTAAGACGAAAAAAAGTTTGAGTTAACTTATTAATAACAATAAATGGAAATTTAAATGAAAATAAAATTGTGCAAACTAATTGCCATTCTTGTCTTGTTTTTGGCAGCATCAAATAGCTGGGCATTTAATTCTGGTGATGTGGTGTCATTTGATCCAGGAGAAATTGGTTGCATTATTCCAGAAGCGCCAGAATTATGTCAGATCTATCCAGAATATTTTCAGGGTGTTGTGAAGGGCTCTTATTATGCAATGGATACAAATGGTAACGGGCAGTTTGAGATGGGCGAGAGAGTCGCTATTTCACCTGGTGTAGATGGCGGTATTATTATTGGGCAAGTTCAACCAGCATCTTCGGGATATGGTTGCTCAAATGGTGTTGGTAGCATTGATGAACCATGGTGCTTTTTTGGAAATACTGGTGCACATCAAACAACTAGCTATCCTGTTATAGACAATGGTGATGGGACAATGGACTTTAAAGGTTGGGGTGTCACATGGGCAGGAATAGTTGATATACCTTTAGGCGGTGCTGTATGGGCCGGTGATACGGGTTTGGCATCATTAACGTGTTCTAGTGTGCCTTGTAAGCCAACGGATCTTTATACTATTGATTATACAGCTGTAGTTAGTTCTGGAGGCTTCACTGGAGTAAGTTATTATTTACATCTTGTACATGAAGTGATTGTTCCGATAATTAAAGTGAGCATAAATATTAATGGTGGAAGTAATCAAGAATGTGCGTCTATAGGTGGCCATGATGTGATCGGACTTGCTAATGTTACGCTTTTGAATGGAGCGGAATTAGATTCTATCAGCTGGTCAGTTGACGGTGTAAATGTTGGAACAGGTGAAAATCTTGCTTCTTTCTTATCACTTGGTACGCATGCAATTAGTGTGACGGCATATTCAACGACGGGTCAGCAGGATACTGCAAGTGCTACTGTTAAAATAGTAGATACAACAGCACCAATAATAAATTCTTCCTTTGTTGATAATCGTTCAGGATCTGTGATTAATGTTATTGACGCTAAAAACACTTCATTTGTAGGTGTTAGCATTAGTGCATCTGATGTTTGTGATTCTTCACCGTTAACGCAAGCAATTGGTGGCTTTGTGCTGAATGATGGTGATACGCTCAAAATACAGGGAAACTTAGATAAAGTAGAGCTGACAACTTCATCACTTGAAATGCAGGTAAAGGCATTTGATGCTACTGGTAATGTTTCTGCGCAATCTAGTACCTTATCAATTACACCTTAAATTAATAAGAAAGATGCTCTTAATTGAGCATCTTTCTTATTTGGTTTTGTATATTTAATTAAGAATATTTATTAAATTTAAAATAATCAAAGGAAGACTAAAATGATTAAGATATTATTCATCTTTGTGTTAACAGTCTTGTCATCTATATCTCATGCAGCAACATGGAATGTAATGGGCGGGACATTTCATGTTACCGATTCATCAGGAGGGAGCCCAAATGGAGTGCCGGTTATATTTGGTGGTAATGGTGCTTTTGATGATGGCGTGTTTAATGGAAGTGCAAGTGCTATAGCTACTGACAGTCAGGCAACTTATGTAGGTATGGATACTTTTCAATACATTGGTATTGATCTATTTACTTATTTTTCTCCATCAGGAAAAGATGGAGAGACAGCTAGCTTGTCTGGTTTGAGTGGCCCAAATATTGATTTAAATACTATGACAGCGGATATGACATCTATGTTCGCAAACTGGAACTCTAATGGAGATTATGTAGGTGAATATAATATAGGTGGAATTGCTTCAATTACTAATCTTGATGAATATAACTATGAGCTTGTATGGGGCTCAATTCAAACATCGGGGCCATATCAAGGGCTAACAGTGAATATGACAATGCAAGTGAGCCCTGTACCACTACCCGCAGCTGTATGGTTATTTGGATCGGGACTGATTGGATTAACTGGTTTTGCAAGACGTAAATATAAATAACTATTCATATACACGGAGAGAAAAATGAAAAAAAATAGCTTTAAAAAAGGGTTATTAGTTGCAGCGGTTACAATGGTTAGTTTTTCTGCTAATGCAGACCTTACTAATGGATCCAATTTGATCTTTAATCCACCAGTAATGGGTGGCTATTACGGTAATACTGTAGTTTCTGGCAGTTATTTCGCATTTGATACAGATGGGAATGGTACTTTTAGCAAAACAGAAAGAACAGGTATCAGTCCAAATAATGGTTTAGACATTGGAAATATACAACCAGCTTCTGGTAGTCACTCTGGAGCTCCAAATGGGTCAGAATCAGCAGGGATAGATTCTCCTTGGAGTTTTTTTGGGAATACCGGTATGCACTTAACACTAAGTTCAGCTTCTGTCTTGAGTTCACAAATTGGAACTGCATCTGTTGATTTTTCAGGTTGGGCAGTAACGTGGAATGGCATTGCAAATATACCGTTAGGCTCGGGTTCATCGGCTCAGATAGGTAATCCAGATGGCGTCGCTATCATTACATGCAGTACAAATTGTAATGATGGTGATACTTATGTTCTTGACTATTCCGCTACTGTTCCAGTAGGTGATCCATCTGGATTTGGCGGTGTTAAATATGCATTGCACTTAGAAGGTTCTATCGGTGTACCGGTGCCAACTACAGGTGTTGACTTACAAGTATCAGGTGGTAGTAGGCATGAGTGTTCCTCAACGGGTGGGGCTATAGTGAGTGCATCGGCTAGCGTTATTACTAATGATGCTAATGATGTTGTTTCTATTTCCTGGATGGTGGATGGAGAGAATATTGGTAGTGGTAATCAAGTTGATGCCTTTATACCTTTAGGTGTGCATGAGTTGTCTGTTGAAGTTGATACTGTTGATAGTGGCTTTGTTCAACGGAGTACCTCAATTCGGATTACAGATAGTATCGCGCCTGAGTTAGCAATTCGTTTTGTTGATCAACGGAGTGGTCAAGATGTAACAGAAGTGTCTAGTAAAGGCAGGCACTTTATTACTGTAAAACATGATGTTGCTGATGTATGTGATTCTGCGCCAGAAACAAGTGGTGTTGTTTCATCAGTTAATTTGGCAGGTGATGGAGAAACGATTGCAATTATTAGAGGTGTGTTAGCTACGTCGGCAGTCAATGCAACCGCTAATGCTGTAGATGCTTCAGGAAGAAGAAGTAACGCAAGTGCGCAGTTGTTAGTCGTAGATTAATTTATAAAATTAATAGTGTTGAAAAAGACAGTTTTATAGCCGCTAGTGATGATTTTATTTGCTAGTGACTTATTAGTCGTAATATAAATGAAGTTAAAATCTAATAGTTATAAATATTACAAATTTAAAAAAGGAAAAATAAAAATGAAAAAATATCTAAATCAGCTTTAACAGGGGCGTTACTTTTATCTATAAGTACTGGGGTGCAGGCATTACATACAAATTTCACATTAGAGTTTGATCCAGGTACGTACGGTTGCATAGGAGGAGCTTATCCTGATACATGTTCTTATGGATCAGGAGTTACAAGTGGTAGTTACTTTACAATGGATACTGACGGTGATGAACTGTTTTCAGTTCATGAGAGGAATGCGATATCAATGAACGAAGGTATATATGTTGATGGCTCTGCGCAACCTGCATCAGGATCACATAGTGGTGTACCTGATGGATCAGAAAGTCCATCTATTGATAATCCATGGAGCTTTTTTGCTAATACGGGTATGCATCAATCGCTGTCACCCATCGCTATTGTATCAAATGATTATTCTGGGTATATGACACTAGATTTTTCAGGTTGGAGTGTGAATTGGAATGGGCTTCCATCAGCAATTACACTTGGTGGAGATGCTAGTCAAGGTGATACAGGGTTAGCGATTTTAACCTGTGATGTTGATTGCTCTGATGGTGATAGATACACATTAGCATATGCAGCTCACGTTCCTGTAAATGACCCATCTGGTTTTGGCACTGTTTACTACGGTTTACATCTCGAAGGCACTGTTTCTGCTGTTCCTGTACCGGCAGCAGTTTGGTTGTTTGGATCGGGTTTGCTAGGTTTGGCTGGAATAGCTTCTCGTCGTAGAAAGTAAATTAGTAATCTATCTATAATTAAAAAGGGTTTGTTAAAATAAGCCCTTTTTAGTTATATGTTTAATCGTTTTGTATGTGGGTTTTGTTTGGCGTGATCCCAGGCGGATATAAAAAACTCGTGTAGTTTGTTTGATCTATTCTTACAGCTAGATGAAATTGCAGACAGTGAATTTTTATCTGATCTAAATATAAAACCTGATTGATCGAACAAAATAAATGAAATATTTGTACTCTGGAAATCGACAGGAGTATCTTTAATGATGACAATAGAAGAGAGTTGTTGAGCCAGACCGATTAGTTTATGACCGCTTTGTAGTGCATTGCTTATATCATCGACGAGTATTTGAATTTGTGCATGTCTGTTCCCACGAGTAAAGGCAAGTAGTTGTTGTCTGAATTCATCATTATTATAGATTTCTGCTTCTAGATCTGATGTGAAAATCTTTATAGTTCTTAGGGCGCTTTCTGTCGCTTGAATTACAGCTTCTGATATTGCTTGCGCAGAACTTAGCTGAATATCACTTTCGGTGTTTCCCTTGCGTTCAAAATTAGTGAAGTCGAATGCTGCCATTTTATAAAACCATCCGCATGGTTTTATGTGGAATGCCAGCGTCCAAGAATTCTTCAGAGCTGATTTTAAAGCGGTGCTTTTCGTAGAAGGGGATAGCGCTGGTTTGTGCGTGTAAGTATACAGATTTCATTTTAAGTGTTTTAGAAAAATTGATAAGCGCTTCTAAAACTGCTGAGCCGACACCCTTGTTTCTATATTCTTTTAGCACCGCCATACGACCAATATGACCATTCATTTTTATGCGCCCAGCGGCGATGGGTTTGTTATTATCGCTTACAAGTATATGCACACAGGTCTTATCATCTTCATCCCATTCCAGTTCTTCTGGTACGTGCTGTTCATCAATAAAAACCTTGCGGCGGATTTCGCTTAAGTTGATTTTATCATCTTCCCATTGCGTTACTTTGATGGTGTATTTCATTATTTTGTCTGTCGTTATCGGTGGATCCGCGTTGCTTGATCCACCCTACGTATTATGTCGGTTGTCTTAGGTCTACATATTTTTAGTCTTTGTGTAGGGTGGATCAAACGCAGTGGATCCACCATTTCTATATCTCGTTAGTATCATAAATGCTACCTGCATTATATAAATCAATAATCAGTTGTTGTTCAGCTTCGCTAGCTTCGTCGATTACATCACGATTTATCTCTCTATGCTCACATAATGACTCTGCAAATTTTTTAGATACACCATAATCATTTCCATCTATGTATAGTATAGACTCTTTGTTATTATTCATATAAACAAAGCGACTGGCTGGATGACGGCACAGTGTTGCGCCAGCTTGTATTTCTTCTAGCAACTCATCTATCGATTCAATAAGCTTTTCAGGTGTCTCATTGTTTTCAGATTTAGGGTCGCTCATATAGCGACCAAACCAGCGACTAATCTCAGGAT
>Ga0316204_10003961_pt1 | contig 27978 bp, 23 predicted proteins | sample 6monrhotite_MG_2_FD_205661 | JGI IMG/M metagenome (GOLD analysis project Ga0316204, IMG submission 205661) | Microbial mat bacterial communities from mineral coupon in-situ incubated in ocean water Damariscotta River, Maine, United States -... | ecosystem: Environmental > Aquatic > Marine >...
TTGAATGAATTATTATTAACTTTGGCCTGCATAAGCTTAATTTTTAAATTTTTAATTTGTTTTAACACAATAAATTTAAGATTTTTAGCTTATGCTTTATTTTTCAAACATAATACCTTTGTGTCTTTCCTATTAACCATTTTGTCCTGCTGAACCACAAAACCCGGGAAAAGGGTTAACTAACGAAAAATGACGTAACTTAGCTCAGCCATGTTCCTAAGCAAGTAACAGCCGCACCTATTAGAGTTTTATACACCTGATGCTGAACATTGTTCCGAAGCCGAAGCAACTCACCTTGGAGGTCTTTTTTTGGAACCCCGCATAGTAGCAATTTATACTATTTAGTACTTCCTTCGGGCTTAGGGACATACATTATTAACCTTTAAAAGTCAGAGCCATGGAAAAAATCTTCGAGAATTCAGCGGGGATAGATATCGGAAGCGAAAAGATATTTATTTCAGTTGAGGGACAAAAAAAAGTTGAAGTTTTCAGGACATTTACTTCTGGATTGTTGCTGGCAGTAAATTACTTGAAAGAATACCATGTCAGCACAGCTGCATTGGAAGCTACCGGGGTTTACTGGGTTATCCTGTATGATTTGCTTGAGCAGGCTGGGATTGAACCTTATTTGGTAAATCCAAAGGAAACAAAGCAAGTGCCAGGGCGCAAATCTGATATTCAGGATTGCCAATGGATACAGCAACTGCACTCCTACGGCCTGCTCCGTAAGAGCTATATACCGGATTGTAAGATCAGGGTGTTACGGACATACATTCGCCAAAGGGGGAAATTAATTGAAAACGAGAGCCGCTATATAAATCGCATGCAGAAGTCTCTAATTCTTATGAATATCCGGCTGCACACAGTAATCAGCCAAATTCATGGCAGTTCAGGGATTAAGATAATACAGGCGATTCTCTCAGGAGAAAGGGATGCAAAAACGTTGACCCAATTATGCCATACAAGTATCCTAAAACATAAAAGGGAAGACGTCTTGGAATCTTTGAAGGGAACCTATAAAGAGGAGCATCTTTTCACCCTCCAACAAGCCTACGATGCCTATTGTTTTTCAAAAGGACAGATTGAGCAATGTGATGTCCAAATAGAAAAGGCCTTAAACTCAATTACAAACGGTAAGCAGGAACCTAATGCCATAAACAAGGCAAAGCCCATCAGGCACCATAAACCCAATATAAAAGATCTTCACAAGAAGCTTATAACAGCTACTGAAGGAAAAGAGGCAACGCTATTGCCAGGGATAACAGATTATAACCTAATGCAAATTGTCAGCGAAGTGGGTACTGATCTAAGGCAATGGCCAAGTAAAAAACATTTTACATCATGGCTAAAACTTGCCCCCGGAAAAAACCAGTCAGGCAAAATAAACAAAAGGGCAAAATCCAGTCAAACAACAAAAGCTGGTCAAATATTTAGAGAAGCAGCGCAAACCCTTCTAACGAGTAAAAATATTGCTTTGGGAAGCTTTGCAAGAAAGTTACGTTCAAGGAAAGGACCTGCGGTTGCAATAAAAGCAACAGCGAGGAAATTAGCAGAAATGTACTACCTGACTATGACAGTAGGGATTGAATATGTTGAAACAGGCATATTAAAATATGAGAAGATATCACTTGAAAGGAAATTCTTAAGCTTACAAAAACAAGCCACAAAGTTAAATTTGAAATTAACAGACATACAGGCAGTTACGTAAATACGTCATTAGTAGCGAAGCGAAGCATCTAAATTGGTATACGTTCCTTCATTCGAACCAACGCCCGGTTCCTTCGCTACGCTCAGGAAGACAAAAAAAAGGGGGGAGTGAGTTAATTCTTCAGATTAATTTTATATTTAAGCCTACCATCCTCAGCGCCTGTGTTTCCCAACGGGCACTTCTCCAAACAAACGGTAACTAAAGGTAATTTGTGTGGTAAAATAATAACGGTTATAAGATTTATAAGTTATGCCCCTCCTATAGTCTTGGTAAATTTCATTCATGAACCCGTTTAAGTCCTCATTGAACAGGATACCCAGACTTAACCTATTGCCCAATTTGTAAGCATAACCTAAACGCAGCCCCATGAAAAACGGTTTATCACGGTAAGTTATCGATCCGACCGAATCAAATTCATGCTGCCGTAGATTGATGTTGAGGTAAAAACCAAATTGAATTGTAGAACGAAGGGAGGAGCCCAATGTCCATTGCAGGGTGAGCGGAATTTTTATGGTTTCGGAGTGCCAGTAGATTTTTATTATTTCTATATAATCATCAAGGCTCCGGTTATGGGAATATACCACACCCGATCCCAATCCAAAATGAGGTGTAATATAATAGATTGCATCAATCCCGCCCTGAAAAGAATAGCCTGGCGTTGAATAAAAAGATACAGTGGGGAGTGTTGACTGAGCATTCGGTGGCTGACGTTCCCATTCCTTGGCAATACCTGCTCCGCCATTAATATTGACCGACCATTGAGCTGATGCCCAAAACGGCAGCCACAGCAAACTGATAAATAATATTGTCTTTTTCATAATATACTAATTTAAAAATAATTAATTAAGATTATAGTTTATTTCTGCATACACATTATGAGTAGTCCCTCTTGTCCAAGCTTTTAAATGGGCACTTTTGATATATATTTCAGGCCCTGGATAGGCCTCCCATCTTTCTGGGCCAAAACCATAATAAGGAGCCGGAGGACATAAGGTGTAAGCATCCTCGGTTGTTACAAAGTGAGGAATATTATATGATTTAGTACCCCAAGGGGTTTCTACAACGAAATCATCCTGATTTTCAAGCGTTCCCGTAAGGTGTATTTCCGTTTTATATGGTTTCCAATAATACCCAAACCACCAAACTCTTTTATAGGCATAGGCCTTAACATATGCTTGATAAACTATAGCCAACCCATAGGGAGAATCAACACAAAGCACGTCTAGAAAGACTTGTCTATCTGATGTTTGCGCAGATGTAGAAAGCGTTTTTTTATGATTCATCCACGAACTATCAACTGGTAATATTTCAATATTATCAACCACATATTTCATTGTTCTCTCCTCGTTAGCGTTTGAAGACATAACTGAATAAGTATATCTTTTAACATTAATCCCATATGGCACTCTATTATTTTTTATATCCGAATAATGAACCGCAAGAAGTTTATCTATTTCCTCAACTTTAATATTTAAACAATAATCACCTAAAATGCGATAAGCAGTTTTTCCAATAATATACAAACCATCCTGATTTGCGACTTTTGTATAAACATTTGGTTCTACTGTGCGCTCAATATAAGATTCTCCTTTGCGTTTTCTAATAGTGATGAAATCCTGAAAATTTTCCATTAAAGCAGTATATTCACTTGCCGTACTTGCGTTATCCAATTTATCAAGTGCTTCCTCCGATTTTTTATTGTAGGTGATATATCCAACGGAAACAGACCATTTAAACAACTCGTTTTTATTGTAATGGCTTAATGATTTTATCGTTTCGAAGTATTGCCCTTGATTTTTAAAAACAATCACTCCATCTTCAGTCTGGATATCTTTTGCTAATTTTAAGTTGTTTATGGAAAGGTGGTTTAAATTTGCTGTATCTTTGTATACATCACTTTTAGTACAAGCTGATATTAAAAATAAAAGGCTTATAAATAAAAATAATTTCTTGATTTCTTGATTTCTTTGAGTTTTTGAGTTTCATAATTCATTTTTTTAGTTGTTAAATAATTTTAGATTAAAAATAGGACTTTTAGTAATTTAAATCTACATTGTGGCCTCCTTTCCACATTTAATAAAACAAACACATTACTTATTATACAGCAATGTACCTATTTTCTTTTCAGATAATTAATATTCGAAATTAAGCAGAAGTAGTTCAAGATATTTGGGGTTTTCATTAATTTCTGACACAAATATAACAAATTTTATGGAAACTTTTTATTGAGATGAAAAGGTTCCCTTTATAGGAGGATTTGCAAAAGGCTTGTGTAAATTCGTAATTGAAAAATATTAAACTCCACACTTTAGGCACTTCAGTTGCGGCAGGGATGGAAGTGGCAGCGCCCGCTACCGAAAGGGGATGTGGAGCAGGCCGGCGAGTGCTGACGAAGGAAGCACCTTGTCGGCCTTAGCGGAACGCCTCTTTCGGTAGCGGGACTAAAACGGACAGCCCGTGCAGGCAAGTGGGTGAACCCGCCCAAAAAAGAAAAAATAAAGATTATTTCATTGATACACATACGCTATAAAGAAATATTTCCTACTTTTGCACTCCAAAATTTATTATTAATAATCAATTAATTAACAACGAGATGGTAAATCAGTATGAAACCGTTTTCATTTTAACTCCCGTTTTATCTGAAGATCAGGTAAAGGAAGCGGTAAACGATTACGAAAAAATCCTCAAAACCAATGGAGGTGAAATCGTAAATAGTGAAAAGTGGGGTATGCGCAAGTTAGCCTATCCCATTCAGAAAAAATCGACAGGATTCTATAACCTGTTTCAATACAAAATTGAAGGCCAGTTTATTGATAAACTGGAAATACAAATGAAACGCGATGAGCGTATTCTCAGGTTTTTAAGCGTTAAACTCGACAAGCATGCCATTGCTTATAGCCAGAAAAGACTGCTCAGAAACAAGGCCGCAAAAGAAGAAAAGAAAACTGACAAATAAGGGTCAGCAATTTTGATTTGAACTAAAAAAAACATAGAATCATGGCACAGAATTCAGACATAAAATATTTAACTCCCATTGCAGTAGACACTACCAGGAAGAAATACTGCCGTTTCAAGAAAAACCGCATCAAATACATTGATTTTAAAGATGCTAGCTTTTTGCTCCGTTTTGTAAACGAGCAGGGAAAGATTCTTCCTCGTCGTCTTACCGGTACTTCGACCAAGTATCAGAAAAAAGTGGCCAAGGCTGTTAAAAGAGCCCGTCACCTTGCCTTAATGCCTTATGTAGCTGACTTATTAAAATAAAAGGAGGGAAATAAAATGGAGATTATTTTAAAGCAAGATATTTCAGGTTTGGGCTATAAAAACGACCTGGTAGCCGTAAAAGACGGCTTTGCCCGCAATTATCTGATTCCGAAAAAGATGGCTATTATCGCCACCGAATCCAGTAAAAAACAATTGGCCGAAGTAAAAAAACAACAGGCTTATAAAGAAGATAAAATAAGAAAAGAAGCCGAAGCCATTGTAAGTAAATTGGAAGGGACCCAGCTGACCATAGGCGTAAAAGCCAGTACCCTGGGCAAAATATTCGGTTCGGTAAATAATATCATGATTGCCGATGCCATTAAAGAGCAGAAAAAAGTGGAAATTGATCGTAAAAAGATCGAAATCGTAGGTGATGGCATCAAAGAAGTGGGGCAATACAAAGCAATTGTAAAACTTCACAAAGAGATTTCTGTAGAAGTAGTGCTTGATGTAAAAGCCGAATAAGCTTATTCAAATACACCTAAAAGCCCTCTCCAAAAAGGAAAGGGCTTTTTTGTTTCCTATCTTCGCATCATGCTTAGCAAAGCCAACATTAAATACCTGCATTCGCTGCAGTTGGGGAAATTCCGACAGAAGTTTGACCGCTTTATTGCCGAAGGTAACATTAATGTCCTGGATTTTATCCGTGGACCATTAACTATTGAAAAATTATACGCTACTGAAAATTGGCTAGAGGAACATCGCATAGGGGTACAACACCTACCCTGTGAAAGTATTAGCCAGCATGAGATGGAAAAAATTACAGCACTCAGGAATGCCTCCGAAGTGCTGGCCATTATAAAGAAACCGAGTACTTGCCTGCCAGACATCAATCATATTAACAATTACGTATTGGCACTGGACGACATCAAAGACCCCGGCAATATGGGGACCATCATACGAACAGCAGACTGGTTTGGAATTCACGATATCATATGTTCTACAGAGACCGTGGATGTCTATAATCCAAAAGTAGTGCAGGCCTCCATGGGATCCCTGGCGCGGGTTCGGGTGCATTATACTTCACTAGCTACTTTTTTTGAAAACAAGCCTGCCGATCTTCAGCTATACGGGGCTGTTTTGGATGGGGAGGCTATTCAAAGTATCACCAAAGCCGAAAAAGGAATCTTGCTCATAGGCAGTGAGGCCCATGGCATCTCTCAATCGCTATATCCTTTTATTGATCATCGTATCCGAATTCCTTCCGCAGCAACATCTGGTGCTGAATCGCTAAATGCTGCCGTGGCTACGGCATTGGTTTGCTATGCTTTCATTAATGAAGTGCTTTGAGTGGGATAGAGTTCGGAATGCCTGGAGTTTGCTTGATTTAAGATTTGCCCCTTTGCAGAATTTTATCTTCATTATTCTTCAATTGGTGTTCCCTAACTGAGGGAAGCCGGCTTGTTAGATATCCAAGATTAGCAACTTAAGTGACCGAGCTCAACAAATTTATAGACTCCCGAGATAAACAAAAAAAGCTGGTGTTTATTGTGCTTTCTTCTTAACCACGATATAGTGTTCGGTTAGGGAAGAAGTTTGCCAAACCAGACTGTCATTTATCCATATCTTTTGAACCAATTGGTTACCGCCTTTCCGCAATACGTTTATTTTAAACGTATCTACAGTACCGTCGGAAAGTTGGAGGAGCGTACAAGAGTCGGCAGGAAATGCCATATCAAAACGATACAAACCTGAAACAGGATAATACCAAGCTTTCGTATAGCCATAAGGATCATCATAGTTCGACATGAAATAAAGCGTCTTTTTTCCATTTTTCATGTAATATAATCGAAAATCATTCAGCTTATAAGCCTGCGGATTATCGGGGCTTAACAAATCATTTCCGTTTTGGTCAACGTAGGACAGACCTACCGATAAATCCACATTAACCCCATTTACGGGGGTCTCTTTTTTATTACAGGCAGCCAACAAGACTAGGACGCCGGCAAAAAGAAATAATACAAACTTTTTCATTATATATGGTTTTAAGGGTGAATATTGATAACGACCTTACTGTCCGAATAAAAATTATAGGTAGTACCATTTGGTGCTGTTGGTGTAAACGTATTAAATGAAAACCACCCATTAGCATTTGGCGAAGACCATCCCCAATTCATGTGAAAATAAAGAAAAGAATTACCTGAGTCACAATAAAACTGATCTATAGAGCCATCGCTTACCCATGCATGGCCAACTGCAGGATGAAAGGAGTAATCAACTCCAGTAAATATTACAGGCCTATTCTCTGCAAATTCACTAACAACAACATTACCAGCATTAACTGATCCTGCATAATTAATGTATTGAGGAGTAGAATAGCCAAAAGTATTTACGAAAGCCGGCGCAATGGCTGTCCCATATGCGCCAGATCCTTCACAACCATATACCATACCTACAGAAGCCCCTATATCTTTCATCAAACGGGCAGTCTCGGATGAGCCATATGCATTCGGCATTGCGGACCAATTATAGGACAATGGGAAATTATGATATTTCATAACTTGCGCCATAGCTGTCGCCACACAGCCGGTAGGCACATGGCCGCAATTATAGAGACAACCACCCTGAAGTAAAGTATTATATCCACAACCTTGTCCCCAAGTAGTAGTCATCAATGGTCCATAAGTTTTTGAATAGTCTGTGCAGGGAGGATCCACAGGAACAATTTTTAAGCCAAGTTGGATATTCCATGCTTCCTTTATTGCAGGGTTTTGTTTTAATGCCTTTTTTCGAATTTTCCTAATTCCATTTTTTGTAGCATATATCCAATAACCCAATCCTGTATTGTCCAAAACTTTTTTATCCATTTTAAAAGAATGTTTCTCAGCAAAAGCAAGGATAGGCCTTATCCGATTATCTCCTGATACAATAACGAAACCGCTACTGTCATAGTTCATAATGTAAAAAAGTGGTTCCCCGTCCTGATCTTTAACTTCATCAACAGAAGAAACTTTCCTGGCCTTTGCTGAAGATTTTATATTACCCTTAGCCTTATTTGCCAAAAAGTTAAAATTTTCGGCCACTGTCCTGGCCTGACCAAGTGTTACTTCAAATTTTTGAGATGGTTTCTGTAAAATTTCTTTTGAATTTTGAGAGCAGGAAAAAAGTCCCACTATTCCCAATGTAATTACCGTTAAAATGACAGTAAGCTTCAAAAGACTTCTAGATCCTAAATGGTTTTTCATAATTTAATTTGTTTAAAGGGTTTTATATTATGCAAGTTTAATAAATTTTTTAATTAAAGTCAAGTTTTTTTAAGAAAATTTATGCAAATAATGTTCACCACTAAAGACAAAAAGCATTAATTTTGTTGTTCTAAAATAAGCTAAAATGTTTTTGAAATTATTTCTTCTGTCTGTTGTTATTTTAAGCGTTGCTTTTGCCGGTTTTGCCATCAAAATGTTTTTCCTTAAAGACGGACAGTTTAAAAAAAAATGTTCCAGTTCCATCAAAGATCCCAAAACCGGGAAAAAACTCTCTTGTGCAGGCGATTCCTGTAGCACTAACTCCCTGACGGATGAAATATCCTATTCAAAAAACAGCCCCATAAGTAAAAGGAACATCCGGATAATGACTGATTCTGCTTCCTGAGGAAATAGAATAACTTTGAAATTGGAACATATTTGATCGTAGAAATTCGTTATTTGGAAATTATCTCCCAGCCTTTATCATTTTTAGCGCAAACGTGCAGTAGTGTGGGCTTTCGAAGGGACATTATATTAGGTCGGACAGTGTTCAGCCTAAATTTTAATACCATAGAATTCGATTCCTTTTAGCGTGGACGATCAATGCGTAAGTGAATTGAGTATGCTCAAAGGAGTCGTGGAATACAAATACCCAAGTATTTTCCTAATATTCCCTACATTTGTGAAAACGAAACACAAATACTAATCCCATGACAACGAATAAAACAAACGACTACCAAACCCATCAATTTGAAATGAAGTCTGACTATGAAGGCAAGGTAGTCTGTACCCTTATCGAACACAGAGCGAAAGAGACTAGTAAAAAGGCTCTGCTTTACCTACATGGTTTTAATGATTATTTCTTTCAGGATCATTTGGCTAACTGGGCTAATGATAATGGTTTAAACTTTTACGCCCTGGAGCTCAGAAAATACGGCCGTTCTATTCTTAGCCATCAAAAGCCAAACAATTTTAAAGATTACAAAGAGTATTTTGAAGATATAGACCAAGCCATTCAATTTATCAGAGAGAAAGAAAATAATGAGCAGTTGGTTTTTATGGGTCATTCCACCGGTGGTCTGCTGGCTGTACTTTATGCGCATCATCACCGTGGAGACCATACAATAGATGCTGTTATTCTAAACAGTCCTTTCTTCGAGTTTAATCTCCCGGCTATTTTAAAAAACACCTTTGTTCCTCTAATGAGTTGGCTTGGAAACAGTTTTCCAAACCTGCCTTCGCCGGTTGGCCTTGACAAAGGATATGGCTTTAGCCTTCACAAAAGTCATCAGGGGGATTGGGATTATGACTTAAAATTAAAACCCGATGCAGGCTTTCAAATTTATGCCAGTTGGATAAGAGGCATTCATTTGGCGCAACAGGAGCTTCAGAAAGGTCTTAGCATTGCTTGTCCGGTATTGGTCATGTCTTCGGCCACTAGTGTAAAACCAGGCAACTTCCGACCTGAGATGCTACATGCAGACGCTGTATTAAATGTGGAAGATATCGAAAGATATGCTCAAGTTATTGGGAAACATGTAGAACGTACCGCTTTTGAAGGGGGGCTCCACGATCTCCTTTTGTCTGACCGAAAAGTCAGGGAAAAAGTCTTAATGACTATGGGCAAGTTCATCGACAAAAATCTTGCATAAACAAAAAAAACCACGCTTTACGTGGTTTTTTTTTGTTTATGCTTGGGCAGTAGGACCACCAAGGCTAAAGGGTGGCAAACCACCATCAGGGACGTCCTTAATTGTTCCATGTAAAGATTCAAATTTCCGAAGATTGTCATGCAAGGCTTTATAAAGCCTTTTTGCATGCTCCGGGGTCAGGATAATTCGTGACTTGACCTTCGCCTTTGGGGCTCCGGGCATTAGCTTAACAAAATCAACCACAAATTCGGCATGCGAATGTGTAATTATGGCCAAATTACAATATATACCCTCAGCAATTTCTTCACTAAGTTCAATATTTATTTGGTTCTGATTGCTATTATTATCGTCTTCCATAAGATAGTATTAATAAAACTACCCCGGAGTTTGGCCAGGGTAGTTCAAGATTAATTTTCTGCTACGGCTTCGTCCAATTCGTCCTCAGTAGTACTTGACAGCAAAGTATCATATTCTTCTTTAGATCCAATGATAAGATCCTCATACTCACGAAGTCCTGTACCGGCAGGAATTTTATGACCAACGATCACATTCTCCTTTAAGCCCCTCAAATTATCCTGTTTGGCATTAATAGCAGCCAGGGTAAGCACTTTTGTAGTTTCCTGGAATGAGGCTGCAGAAATAAAGCTATCAGTTTGTAATGAAGCCCTGGTAATGCCCTGCAAAACCTGAACTGCTGTAGCAGGTTGAGCATCGCGGGCTTCTGCCAGTTTTTTATCGCGGCGTTTTAGTGTAGAGTTCTCATCACGCATTTTGCGAGCGGTAAGAATTTGTCCCTGATGAAAGTTTTCAGACTCCCCAGGCTCTACAATGACTTTCATGCCGAAAATTTCATCATTCACCTCATGGAAAGTAATCTTATTAACCAGCTCTCCTTCGAGGAAACGCGTATCACCCGGATCTTCGACCTTAACTTTGCGCATCATCTGACGAACAATCACTTCAAAATGCTTGTCATTTATTTTTACGCCCTGCAGCCTATAAACCTCCTGAATTTCGTTCACGATATATTCCTGTACTTTCATCGGTCCTTTAATAGCCAAAATATCAGCAGGAGTTATTGCACCATCGGAAAGCTTAGTACCTGATTTCACAAAGTCGTTTTCCTGTGCCAATATTTGTTTAGCGGTAGGTACAAGGTAACGTTTCTCTTCACCGGTTTTAGAAGTTATGATAACCTCACGATTACCACGTTTAAGTTTCTTTCCAAATGAAACCACTCCATCAATTTCAGAAACGACGGCTTGTTCCGAAGGATTTCTAGCCTCGAAGAGCTCGGTAACACGTGGTAAACCACCTGTGATATCACCAGATTTACCAAAAGCACGTGGGATCTTCACCAACAAATCACCGGCTTTTAGATTCGCTCCTTCTTCAACAACAATGTGGGCTCCAACAGGCAAGTCATAAGTTTTCAACACTGAACCATCATCTCCAATAATTTTAATGAAGGGGTTCTTGGTCTTAACTTTGGATTCAATAATTACTTTTTCAAAGTAACCCGTTTGCTCATCAGATTCTACACGATAGCTCTGGCCTTCAGCGATATTTTCAAATGATACACTACCGGCAACATCTGATAAAATAACCGCGTTAAAAGGATCCCACTCAGTAATTAGATCATTTTTCTTAACCTCACTACCATTTTTAAAGAATAATTTTGAACCATAAGGGATGTTGCCTGAAGCGAGCACAATATTAGTCTTTGGATCAACAAGCTTCAGTTCAGCGGAACGTCCGGTAACTATATCATATTTATTTCCTTCATTATCAATATAGGGTACCGAACGTAATTCATCCATATCCAGTATCCCATTTTCCTTGGCAGAAATTTTAGAATTCGCAGCTACGTTAGAAGCGGTACCACCTTGGTGGAATGTACGCAATGTTAACTGAGTTCCAGGTTCACCAATAGACTGAGCAGCAATTACTCCAACTGCCTCACCCTTTTGAACAAGCCTACCCGAAGCCAGGTTTCGTCCATAACAGTTGGCACAAACACCTCGCTTCGATTCACAGGTAAGTACAGAGCGAATTTCCACTACTTCAACCGGTGAATCTTCAATACTTTGCGCAATATTTTCAGTGATTTCCTGACCTCCGCTAACAATCAATTCATTGGTTATGGGATGGTAGATATCATGCAAAGCAACACGCCCCAAAATACGATCGTAAAGGGTCTCAACAACTTCTTCGTTTTTCTTCAAGGCAGTAATGGTCAGACCACGCAAGGTACCACAGTCCTTTTCTGCAATAATTACATCCTGCGCTACATCCACCAAACGACGAGTAAGATATCCTGCATCAGCGGTTTTAAGAGCGGTATCAGCAAGTCCTTTACGCGCACCGTGAGTAGAAATAAAATATTCCAAAACCGATAATCCTTCTTTAAAGTTTGATAGAATCGGGTTCTCTATAATCTCATTTCCAACAGCACCAGATTTCTGAGGTTTAGCCATCAAACCACGCATACCTGATAACTGACGAATCTGTTCTTTGGAACCACGGGCACCAGAGTCAAGCATCATATATACTGGGTTGAAACCGTCATCATCCTCAGCCAATTCCTTCATTAATGTATTGGTAAGGTGTGAGTTAGCATGTGTCCATATATCGATAATCTGGTTATAACGCTCATTATTTGTGATGAAACCCATATTATAGTTATTCATCACCTCATCAACCTCTTCATTGGCTTTGGCGATGAGTGATTCCTTAATTTCAGGAATAATAACATTATTCAGATTAAAAGATAAACCTCCAACAAATGCCATATGGTAACCCAAGTTCTTGATCTCATCAAGGAACTCAGCCGTAATCGCATTGCCAGTTGCTTTTAGCACATCGCTAATGATATCGCGCAAAGCCTTTTTAGTAAGCAACTTATTGATAAAACCATATCCTTCAGGAACTGTTTCATTAAAGATAACCCTACCCACTGTGGTTTCGGTCAGTTTATTCACTAGCTTCTCATTCTCCATTACATCAACTTTCACTTTGACGATGGCATGAAGATCCGCTCTTCCTTCGTTGTAGGCGATTCGAACTTCTTCAGGAGAATAAAAGGTCATTCCCTCCCCTTTAATAATATTTTCTTTGCTGCTTCTTCTTGCTTTTGTAATATAATAAAGACCCAAAACCATGTCCTGAGAAGGAACTGTGATAGGTGCCCCGTTGGCAGGATTCAAAATATTATGAGAGGCAAGCATTAGAATTTGTGTTTCCAATATGGCAGCTGTTCCCAATGGAACATGAACGGCCATCTGGTCACCGTCAAAGTCAGCGTTAAAGGCAGTACAGGCTAATGGGTGCAGCTGAATAGCCTTACCTTCAACCAATTTAGGTTGGAAAGCCTGAATCCCTAAGCGATGCAAAGTAGGAGCACGGTTTAGCATAATAGGATGGCCTTTCAAGATGTTTTCAAGAATATCCCAAACAACAGCATCTTTGCGTTCTACAATTTTTTTTGCTGACTTAACAGTCTTCACAATACCTCGTTCAAGTAGTCGACGAATAATGAAGGGTTTAAAAAGTTCGGCAGCCATGCCTTTTGGCAGCCCACATTCGTTCATTTTTAACTCCGGCCCAACGATAATCACCGAACGACCTGAATAGTCAACACGTTTCCCCAATAGGTTTTGACGGAAACGGCCTTGTTTTCCTTTCAAGCTATCGCTTAAGGATTTCAGTGGTCGATTCGATTCAGTCTTCACAGCACTTGACTTCCTTGAATTATCGAAGAGTGAGTCAACTGCTTCCTGAAGCATTCTTTTTTCATTACGCATAATCACGTCAGGAGCTTTTATTTCGATCAGCCGTTTTAGACGGTTATTACGAATAATTACCCTTCGGTAAAGATCATTCAAATCCGACGTGGCAAAACGACCTCCGTCCAGAGGAACCAATGGTCTCAGTTCGGGTGGAATGACGGGAACGATTTTTACAATCATCCATTCCGGACGATTTTCCATGCGTTTTCGTGCATCGCGGAAAGCTTCAAAAACATGCAAACGTTTCAAGGCCTCAGCCTTTCTTTGCTGCGAAGTTTCAGTATTGGCCTTATGCCTTAGTTCAAAGGATACTTTATCTAGATCGATACGTGAAAGCAAGTCATGCACTGCCTCAGCACCCATTTTAGCAATAAATTTATCAGGATCTGTATCATCTAAATATTGGTTCTCGGCAGGAAGTGTATCCAGAATTTCCAAATACTCTTCTTCAGTAAGGAAATCCATTTTGCTCACCCCATCTGCTTCCTTTATTCCCGCGTTGATAACTACATATCTTTCGTAGTATATAATCGCTTCGAGTTTTTTCGTTTGAAGTCCGAGCAAAGCGCCAATTTTATTGGGTAAAGAGCGGAAGAACCAAATATGCACAACCGGAACCACTAATTGGATGTGCCCCATACGTTCGCGTCTAACTTTTTTCTCGGTGACTTCGACACCACAGCGGTCACAAACGATACCTTTATATCGAATCCGTTTGTATTTACCACAGTGACATTCGTAATCTTTTACCGGTCCAAAAATCCGTTCACAAAAAAGGCCATCACGTTCAGGTTTATAGGTACGGTAGTTAATGGTTTCAGGTTTTAATACCTCCCCATGCGAGCGCTCGAGTATTGCCTCAGGTGAAGCAAGGCTAATGGTTATATTATTAAAACTTTCTGGAACTTTACTATCTTGTCTGAAAGCCATATCAGAATATTATTTTATTAGTATCAAATTAATTATTTACTGAAGCTGATCTCTAGTCCTAGTCCTCTCAACTCATTTACAAGAACATTAAACGACTCAGGCATACCTGGTTTAGGCATATTATCACCTTTAACAATCGCTTCGTACGCTTTGGCTCGACCATTTACATCATCCGATTTAACGGTAAGGATTTCCTGTAATACGTTAGCAGCACCAAAGGCCTCAAGAGCCCAAACTTCCATCTCACCAAAACGCTGACCCCCAAACTGGGCTTTTCCACCCAAGGGTTGCTGCGTAATTAAAGAGTAAGGACCAATGGAACGTGCATGCATCTTATCATCGATCAAATGGTGAAGTTTAATCATATAGATATAACCCACTGTTGCAGGTTGATCAAAACGCTCACCGGTACCACCATCATAGAGGTAAACACTTCCATTCATCGGCAATCCGGCTTTTACCATCAGGTCATTAATCTGCTCATCAGTGGCACCATCAAAAATCGGTGTGGCAAACTTCATCCCTAATTCTTTACCGGCCCATCCCAACACGGTTTCGTAAATCTGTCCCAGGTTCATACGCGAAGGTACGCCCAAGGGATTCAAAACGATATCAACAGGTGTTCCATCTGCCATGAAAGGCATATCCTCTTCTCGGACGATTCTTGCAACAATTCCTTTATTACCATGTCGACCGGCCATTTTATCACCCACTTTCAGTTTTCGTTTTTTGGCAATATAAACCTTTGCCATTTGAACAATACCATTGGGCAACTCATCACCTACAGCGGCTACGAATTTTTTACGGTTGAAAACACCTAAATACTCTTTATACTTAATGTCGTAATTGTTGAGTAGCGTTTTAACCAGTTCGTTCTTATCTTTATCGGTAGTCCATTTGCCAGGATTGATAGTCACATAATCCAACGAATGAAGGATTTTTTGAGTGAATTTAGTTTTTGGCGCAACCACCATGTCACCATAAACATTGGTAACTCCTTGGGAGGTGCGATTACTTACCAATACGGTCAATTTATCAACCAATTTAGTTTTTAAATCGCTAAATAATTTTTGATATTCTTCATCCAGCTGTCCAACAACTTCTTTTTCCTTTGCTTTAGATTTAGTGCTTTTTACAGCTCTTGAGAACAAATGTTTATCTAGCACGATTCCCTGCAATGAAGGTGGTGCTTTTAAAGATGCATTTTTCACATCACCGGCTTTATCGCCAAAGATAGCCCGTAAGAGTTTTTCTTCCGGTGTAGGATCACTTTCGCCCTTAGGAGTAATTTTTCCTATAAGAATATCTCCCTCATTCACCTCGGCACCAATACGAATTAATCCGTTTTCGTCCAAATCCTTAGTAGCTTCGGCACTAACATTCGGAATGTCATTAGTCAATTCTTCAATACCGCGTTTGGTATCACGAACGTCTAACGTAAACTCCTCGATATGTACCGAAGTAAAGATATCATCCTTAACAACCTTCTCAGAAATAACAATGGCATCTTCATAATTATACCCTTTCCAAGGCATAAATGCAACCTTCAGGTTCCGTCCTAATGCCAATTCACCGCCTTGGGTGCCATAGCCTTCACATAAAGCAAGGCCTTTATACACTTTATCACCTGCTCTAACAATTGGTCGTAGGTTAATGGAAGTATTTTGGTTGGTACGACGGAACTTCGTAAGTTTATATTCTTTGATATCATCATCAAAGCTGACAAGTTTTTCCAACTCATTTCGCGAATAGCGGACAATGATTTTATCAGCATCCACATATTCAACAACGCCATCACCTTCGGCCATTGCCAGCACCCGAGAGTCACGGGCAACATCACCTTCGATACCGGTGCCAACAAAAGGTGCTTCAGGGTTAAGCAATGGTACAGCCTGACGCATCATATTAGAGCCCATTAATGCACGGTTAGCATCATCATGCTCCAGAAACGGAATTAATGAGGCAGCTATAGAGGCAATTTGATTAGGCGCAATATCAATCATGTCGACCTTTTCACGCGGAGTAATGGGATAATCAGCTTGGTAGCGAACTTTTACTTTTTCATTAACAAAAGTCCCATCATCATCTACAACAGTATTGGCCTGAGCAATAATTTTATTTTCTTCTTCCTCTGCACTCAGGTAAATAGGATCACGCTTATAATCTATAATTCCCACATCAACCTTACGATAAGGGGTTTCAATAAATCCCAGGTGATCAATTTTTGCATATACACAAAGGGATGATATTAAACCAATATTAGGTCCTTCAGGAGTTTCGATGGTACATAAGCGACCATAGTGAGTATAGTGAACATCACGTACTTCAAAACCTGCTCTTTCGCGCGATAAACCACCCGGTCCAAGGGCAGAAATTCTACGTTTGTGCGTAATTTCAGAAAGGGGGTTGGTTTGGTCCATAAACTGCGATAAGGCATTGGTACCAAAGAAAGAGTTAATAACCGATGATAAGGTTTTGGCATTGATAAGGTCTGTGGGAGTAAACACCTCATTGTCGCGAACATTCATCCGTTCACGAATTGTACGAGCCATACGAGCAAGGCCTACGCCAAATTGAGAATATAGCTGCTCGCCAACTGTCCTGACACGTCGGTTACTTAAGTGGTCGATATCATCAACAATTGTTTTTTGATTCAACAATTTCACCAGATGCTTAATAATCAGGACGATGTCTTCTTTGGTAAGCACCCTTACATCCATCGGAGTATCCAACTCCAATTTTTTATTAATTCTATACCGTCCAACTTCGCCCAGGTCGTAACGCTTATCCGAAAAGAATAATCTTTCGAATATGCTGCGGGCAGTTTCCTCATCTGGAGGAAGGGCATTACGTAGCTGGAAGTAGATATATTCTACCGCTTCTTTCTCAGAGTTAGTGGTATCCTTTTGCAGTGTATTGAAAATGACAGAGTACTCATTGATGCTGGTATCGTCTTTATGCAAAAGCACTGTTTTCACGCCGGCATCTATAATGCTCTGGATATGTACGTTTTCCAGAATAGTTTCGCGTTCAATAATTACATCGTTTCTCTCGATAGTCACTACCTCACCCGTATCTTCATCCACAAAATCTTCGAACCAGGAACGCACCACACGAGCAGCAAGGCTTCTGCCTAGCACCCGTTTAAGGCCTGCTTTACTAACTTTAACTTCCTCAGCCAGATCGAAAATCTCTAAGATATCTCTATCCGATTCGTATCCAATGGCACGAAGAAGCGTTGTAACAGGTAATTTCTTTTTACGGTCAATGTAAGCATACATCACATTGTTAATATCCGTAGAGAATTCCATCCAAGACCCCTTAAAAGGGATAATCCTGGCAGAAAACAATTGCGTTCCATTCGCATGACGATGTTGCCCGAAGAACACTCCCGGAGAACGATGCAACTGTGAAACGATAACCCTTTCAGCACCATTAACAATAAATGTACCGCGAGGCGACATATAAGGGATCATACCCAAATACACATCCTGCACGATGGTTTCAAAATCTTCGTGCTCAGGATCAGTACAATACAGTTTTAATTTAGCTTTTAAAGGGACGCTATAGGTTAAGCCACGTTCTATACACTCATCAATAGTATAACGTGGCGGGTCAACGAAATAGTCCAGAAATTCGAGGACAAAGTTGTTTCTCGCATCAGTGATGGGAAAATTTTCAGAAAAAACCTTGAAAAGCCCTTCATTCTTACGATTTTCGGTATTGGTTTCCAGTTGAAAAAAATCCTGAAATGATTCTAACTGAATGTCAAGAAAATCAGGATAAGGCATCAAGTTTTTAGTGGATGCGAAGTTGATTCTTTCGGTTTTAATTCCAGCCAAGGCGCAATAGTTTTAAGTTATGAACAATGCCGGCATAAATACCGGCGAATATAGAAAGAATGATGTATAAGAACAAATAGTCGCAAACCTCTATCCCGAATTTCGGGACAGAGGCTGCCACCAATTTTTATAGACACAGAACCTATTTTATTTCTACTTCAGCACCGGCTCCTTCGAGTTGTGCTTTCAAGGATTCAGCTTCTTCTTTGCTGACACCTTCTTTGATAGCCTTAGGAGCGGAGTCAACCAATTCTTTGGATTCTTTCAAGCCAAGGCTGGTCAATTCTTTTACCATCTTTACAACAGCAAGTTTGGCTTGCCCGGGAGCTTTCAAGATTACATCAAATTCGCTCTGCTCTTCTACAACTGCTTCAACGGCTGCTCCAGGAGCAGCAACTGCAACAGCAGCAGCAGGTTCAATACCATACTCGTCTTTCAGAATTCCAGCCAATTCATTTACTTCTTTTACAGTAAGATTAACTAATTGTTCTGCAAATGCTTTCAAATCTGCCATTTTATTTATTTTTAATTGATTAAATATTCTTTTTTCTATTCTTGTAATATTACCCTTATTCGCTTTTTTCGGCTAAGGTCTCGAGAATTCCGGAAAGTTTATTTCCTCCGGATTGTAATGCTGAAACAACACTTTTGATCGGTGATTGTAATAAAGCAACCACGTCTGCAATGAGTTCGTCTTTTGATTTGATAGAAGCCAGAAATTCCAACTGTTCATCCCCAAGATAGCTCATCTCTTCTATAAAAGCAGCTTTTACAATGGGATATTTAGATTTTTTTCTGAATTCTTGAATCAATTTAGCAGGTGCACTACCCGCTTCGGCATACATCAAAGCTGTGTTACCCTTTAGTGCGTCATATAGCTCTTCGAAATTCTTGTCCGAATTATCCATGGCTTTTCTTAGCAGGGTATTTTTAACTACCCGCATTTGAATGCCCCGGTTAAAACACATTCTTCTTAACTTATTGGTATCTTCTGCATTTAAAGTAGAAACATCCGTTAAGTAAAAATTATGGTTGTTCGCCAGTAATTCGGCTAAGGCCTCTATAAGCGTTTTTCTGTCTTCTTTTATCATAACAATTGCTTGTTTATCCGTTAAGCATTATGCCGAAAACGATTTTAAATCGATCGATATACCGGGGCTCATGGTGCTAGACAAATAGATACTTTTCACATAAGTCCCCTTTGCAGAAGCAGGTTTAAGCTTAATAATGGTATTCAGTAATTCATTAATGTTATCTTGAAGTTTATCGTTTTCAAAACTTATTTTTCCGATAGCATTATGAATAATACCAAACTTATCCACTTTAAAGTCAATTTTACCTGCTTTGGCAGCTGTTACAGCCGCACCTATATCCATGGTCACCGTTCCGGTCTTAGGGTTTGGCATCAAACCCCTGGGGCCTAAAATCCTACCCAATTGCCCTACCTTAGGCATAACACTGGGCATAGTAATCACGACATCTACGTCTGTCCATCCACCTTTGATTTTTTGGATATAATCATCCAAACCAACAAAGTCGGCTCCGGCATTTTTAGCATCTTCTTCCTTATCAGGTGTACAGAGCACAAGAACCTTCACGTCTTTACCAGTACCGTGTGGTAAAGAGACTGAGCCTCTTACCATTTGGTTGGCTTTACGTGGGTCTACGCCCAAACGTACACTTAAATCAACAGAAGCGTCAAATTTCGTATAAGTAATATCTTTTACTAATTTAACAGCCTCGGTTAAGGAGTAGTTTGCTTCTTTGTCGAATTTGGCTAACGCATCTTTGTGTTTTTTTGTTAATTTTGCCATATTCTCCTCCTTATTTAACAGATTTATATTGCAGGGAATTCGCCCTTAATCTTCACACCCATACTCCTTGCTGTACCAGCAACCATACGCATTGCCGACTCAATTGTGAAAGCATTTAAATCTTTCATTTTTGAATCTGCAATAAGCCTTACCTGTTCCCAGGTAATTGTTGCAACTTTCACACGGTTGGGTTCAGCAGAACCCTTTTTAAGCTTTGCAGCTTCCATGATTTGTACAGCAACCGGAGGTGTTTTAATGATGAAATCAAAAGATTTATCCTTATAAACAGTGATGATAACAGGAATAACCTTACCGGCTTGATCCTGTGTACGACCATTAAACTGTTTACAGAATTCCATGATATTCACGCCTTTAGCACCTAAAGCCGGCCCAACAGGAGGTGATGGATTAGCGGCACCACCCTTGATCTGTAATTTAATTAATCCACTTACTTCTTTTGCCATTTTAAACTATTGTCTAAAATTAAAAAAACGTTAACACTATTCTTTCTCTACCTGCAAAAAACCCAACTCAAGCGGTGTTTTTCTACCGAAGATCTTCACCATCACTTTCAACTTCTTCTTCTCTTCGTTGATCTCCTCAATAACACCACTAAAACTGTTGAAGGGTCCGTCGACAACTGTAACACTTTCGCCTACAATAAAAGGAATATTGACTTCCTCACTCTGCTCGGCAAGCTCGTCTACTTTTCCGAGTATACGTCTTACTTCCGAATCACGCAAAGGGTCAGGTTCTCCTTTAGTACCCAAAAAACCTAGCACATCAGGAATATTCTTAATGATGTGTGGAATTTCACCTGTAAGTTCGGCTTCTACCAAAACATATCCGGGGAAATAATTTCGCTCTTTGCTTATTTTTTTCCCTTTACGTATTTGATAAACCTTTTCAGTAGGAATGAGTACCTGTGAAATATAATCCTGGATTCCCATGCGACTAATTTCACTTTCCAGGTATTCTTTTACCTTTTTCTCTTTACCACTGATGGCTCTAACCACATACCATTTTTTACCGGAATCTTGGCTCATCTTACAAGTAGGTTCAGATTAGTAATTAACAAATTAAAAATATATTAAAGTCGAACAGTACATCAATCATTAAAAGAACCCATAAAAATGCTCTAAAATGGTTGAGAACGAGATATCCATCATATAAACCACAAGGGCTATTATAAGGGAAGCAATAGATACCACGATCGCACTATTCTGCAGCTCACTCCAAGTTGGCCAGGACACTTTGTGCATCCATTCATTATTAACTTCTTTCAGATAGCTAACGAAACTATATTTTGCCATAATAAATATTGTTTTGCACGGGTGGTAGGAGTCGAACCCACAACCAACGGTTTTGGAGACCGCTACTCTACCAGTTGAGCTACACCCGTATCACACCATAATGTGCATTAAAGGTGTCTCGATAATATCGGGACACCTTTAATGCATATGTTATTCAATTATTAGTCAAGAATTTCTGTTACCTGACCGGCACCTACGGTACGTCCACCTTCGCGGATAGCAAAACGAAGACCTTTATCCATAGCGATATTAGCAATCAGTTTACCTTCAATTGTAAGGTTATCTCCGGGCATTACCATCTCAACTCCATCGGGAAGAAAAATCTCACCGGTTACATCCGTTGTCCTAAAATAAAACTGAGGACGATATTTATTGTGGAAAGGAGTGTGACGACCACCTTCTTCTTTTTTCAAAATATAAACCTCTGCTTTGAAATGGTCGTGAGGAGTAACAGTGCCAGGAGCAGAAATTACCATCCCCCTTTTGATTTTATCCTTGTCAACACCTCTCAACAATAGACCAGCGTTATCACCAGCCTGTCCTCTATCAAGAATCTTACGGAACATTTCAACACCAGTTACTACTGATTTCATTTTCTCGGCACCCATTCCGATGATCTCTACAGGGTTACCAGTATTAATGATACCAGTTTCAATTCTACCGGTAGCAACAGTACCACGGCCAGTAATTGAAAAAACATCTTCAACAGGCATCAGGAAAGGCTTGTGCTCATCACGAACCGGCAATGGAATCCAAGTGTCGCAAGCTTCCATTAATTCCATGATTTTCTCAACCCATTTTTCTTCCTTATTCAAAGCACCCAAAGCGGAACCCTGAATAATAGGCGTATTATCACCGTCAAAACCGTAGAAACTCAGTAATTCACGGATTTCCATTTCAACAAGTTCCAGCAACTCTTCATCATCCACCATATCGACTTTGTTCATAAAAACAACAATACGGGGAACACCCACCTGACGGGCAAGTAAGATGTGCTCACGAGTCTGAGGCATAGGGCCATCAGTAGCAGCAACCACTAAAATAGCACCATCCATTTGGGCAGCACCCGTTACCATATTCTTAACGTAGTCAGCATGGCCTGGGCAGTCAACGTGAGCATAGTGACGATTTGCAGTCGCGTACTCAACGTGAGCAGTATTAATAGTAATACCTCTTTCTTTTTCCTCAGGAGCGTTGTCAATTGAATCAAATGACGTAAATTCTGCCAAACCTTTATCTTGAAGTGTTAGCGTAATGGCAGCCGTTAAAGTGGTTTTTCCATGGTCAACGTGACCAATAGTCCCAATATTCACGTGTGGTTTGGAACGTTCGAATTTTTCTTTAGCCATATCAATAATGTTAAATAATTAATGTTTATCTTCTGTTTTTCCTATCATTCAACCTCGAGCCGAGGACGAGAATTGAACTCGTGACCCCTTCCTTACCAAGGAAGTGCTCTACCCCTGAGCTACCCCGGCAAACCAGAGCGGGAAACCGGGCTCGAACCGGCCACCTACAGCTTGGAAGGCTGTCGCTCTACCAAATGAGCTATTCCCGCAAGCATTAAAAAGGTGAAGTAATAAAAGTGTGAAGTTTAAAATTAAGCAAATTATTAATAAGCTACTTTATACTTCTACCTTTAGCCTTTTTCCTTTTCCATGGCTCTGGTGGGGGGAGGAGGATTCGAACCTCCGAAGGCTAAGCCAACAGATTTACAGTCTGCCCCGTTTGACCGCTTCGGTATCCCCCCATTTTTTCATTCTTCCAAATCTTTTTAAGAACTGAGCCAGCAGAGGGATTCGAACCCCCGACCAGCTGATTACAAATCAGCTGCTCTGGCCAACTGAGCTATGCTGGCATTTTTTCTTCTCCTTTACGCCGGCCGCTACGCTTTACCAGCAATACTTTCAGACCATTTATAAAAAAAGCAGACCTCTTTTCAAAAAGGTCTGCAAAAATAGAATCTTTACTTGGAATAAACAAACAATTAATATAAAATATTTAAATTTATTTCTTGAACCTGCCTTTATACTTTTCTATCTGCTTTTTAAGAGCGTCAATGGCCATGTCAGTGGCCCCTTCAAAAGATTTACTTTGCTTTTTGGCAAACAACTCTTCCCCTTTTAAAGCCAGACGAATCTCTGTAATTTTGTTTATACGGGTCTCCGTATTGTCAAGTTTCAAGATAACGTCTAAGCCCATCAACTCCTCATGTAATCCTGAAAGCTTCTGCAGTTTTTTTTCGATAAAGCTTTCTAACTTCTTGTCGGCTCTAAAATGTACCGATTTGATGTTCACGTTCATATTAACCTCCTTTTTTTAAATGAGCCCTAGGATGGGCTTGAGTATATATTGATTTTAACTGTTCAATGGTGGTATGTGTATAAATTTGGGTAGCCGATAAATTGGCATGACCCAACAAATCCTTTATAGCATTCAGTGGGGCACCATTATTTAATAGGTGTGTGGCAAAAGTATGACGCAACACATGGGGACTTTTCACCGAACTATTTACACCACTCAGTGTTTGATGAACAAGTCGGTAAATAAATTTAGGATAGCTTTGCTTCCCTTTATTTGTAACTATCAACCAATCGCCATCTTGATAGGGAAAGGTTTCTTGTTTTAAAGTCAAATAATTCTTTAATTCCTCTTTCATCTGTAATGAAAACGGAATTATCCGCTCTTTATTTCGTTTCCCTAATACTTTTAAAGTGTCATTTGAAAAATCGAAAGAGGATGAACGCAATGCAATTAATTCGCTCAGCCGGATACCTGTTGTATATAAAATTAAGAACACGATGCGGTCACGTCGGGCAGCAAACGACGACTCCTCCGATAGCTTCTCCAGCAACTGCCTCATGGCTTCTTCTTCGACATAGGACGGGATGCGTTGTGCTTGTTTCAAAGTATGAATTTGTCGCATAGGATGGCTATCTATCTTTCTTTCTCGTAACAAATAATTGTAAAATGCCTTCAGTGTACTGATTTTCCGGTTGATACTACGCGCTTTCAATCCTTGATCCATCAGGCTAACAATCCATGAACGAATCATATCAGCACCTGCTTTGTCGGCATCAGAAAGCTCATACATTTCTTGCAGATAAGTCAGGAAGGACTTTAGATCATTGGTATAGGCGAGCAGGGTGTGCGATGAATATCGCTTTTCGAATTGAAGGTTATTAAAAAACTGTTCCGTATACATATAAAAAGAAGAAACTTTGATTCAAAGATACAACATCTTTGTAGCGAATCAAAGTCTCTTCTTACAAAAATCCTTATAAAGCGAACTAGCCTAGTTCAGACTGACGCAGCTGCTGAACATAAATGGCCTTCAGCTTTTGCTCTCTGTTTCTAACGGATGGTTTCGTAAAACGCTGTCCATCGCGTAAAGCACGCATCGTACCGGTTTTTTCAAATTTACGTTTAAAACGTTTCAACGCTCTGTCGATGTTTTCGCCTTCTTTTACAGGGATAATAATCATTTTAAATACCTACTTTCTTTGTTAATTAATAATAAATTCCAAATGATTATGGGCTGCAAAATTAGAAACAATTTCCTTACCCTGCAAATATTTTTTCTTACCAGGCTGTTTCCTTAATTATTAAAAGTCAAATCACAATTGATTAGCGTTTTTTTTTTGGCAGGCTGCCACGCTTCGGGCGTGTCACCGGGCTGTACGCTATAATCCTCGGCGCAAAAACCGTGTCGGCTCTAGAGTTTTGCAGGGGCTCCTTTCGGTCGCCCTGCCCTCCCCTGCCGCCACCGATTTTGCGCCTCCGGGTTGCCGCTCCCATCCCTGTCTGCGGCCGGCAGACCTACCCCCAATCACCATTCACCAATCACCATTCACTATCCGCTATTTCAAATACTTCAGCAGGAAGTCAGTCATCTTGGTATACAGGTGTAGTCGGGTATTTCCGCCATAGATACTATGATTCTTATTCGGGTAAACCATTAAATCAAACTTTTTGTTGGCATTGACCAAGGCAGTAATAAAATCCATTGAATTCTGTGGATGCACATTGTCATCGGCACTGCCAAATACCAGCAGGAAATTTCCTTTTAACTTATTCACATAATGAATAGGGGAATTCGAATCATAGCCATTGGCATTATCTTTCGGTTTGCGCATATAGCGTTCCGTATAAATGTTGTCGTAATATCTCCAGTTGGTAACCGGTGCCACCGCGATGGCTGTACTAAACACATCGGCACCTTTGGTTATCGCTAACGAAGACATGAACCCTCCATAACTCCAGCCAAAAATGCCAATACGACTTTTGTCGACATAGGCGAATCGGCCTATTAATTTCGCCGACTCAATCTGATCTGCAATTTCATATTTTCCCAATTGCAGGTAGGTCATCTTTTTAAACAACTCGCCCCTGGCACCCGTACCACGGTTATCTACCGAAATCACCACAATTCCTTTTTCGGCCAACATCTGAAACCAGAAATAATTGCTGGAGCTCCATGAATTATTTACCGTTTGAATTCCAGGGCCTCCATACACATACATCAATACCGGATATTTTTTATTGGTATCGAAATTCGAAGGCTTAATAATCCAGGCATTCAAATCCACCTGTTTTCCATTAGGCAGCATAAACTCTGGTGATTTTAAGGTTAAGAATTCCTTTTTACTTAAATCATAATGCTGCATCTTCTTAACAAATGCCTTATTATCCTCCAACACACGGATGACCTTTCCTTTGGAATTGTTCACTGTAATATAAGGTGGGGTGTTGGCATTGCTCCAGGTATTAATATAATAATCAAAACTTTTGCTGAACACGCCACTATTCGTCCCCACCCTTGTGGAAATTGAGCTAACTTTTCCTTTCAGGTTTACCGCCAGGATATCCCTGTCTAAAGGTGATGTCTTGGCTGCCTGAAAGTAAACACGCTTGTGCTTAGGATTATAGCCATACACTTTGGTGACATCCCAATTTCCTTTGGTGAGTTGTCTTACTAAATTACCCTTCATATCATACAGATAAATGGCATTATATCCATTTTTCTCGGAGCTAATGAGGAAATTTTTCCCATCGGGAAGAAACCTTAAATCATCGGTAATATCAATATAATATTTATTGTTTTCGGTATAAAGTGGCTGAGTCTTTCCGGTGGTTGCATTGGCCAACAAAATATCCAAATGATTTTGTAAGCGGTTCAGCCGCTCAATAGCCAAGATATTGGCATTCTTAGTCCACTTAACACGAGGAATGTATTGATCCGTATTTTCACCCACATCCATTTTGGTGGTTTGGCCACTTCCCAGATCATACATATAAATCTGAACCACTGAATTAGCTTCTCCTGCAACAGGATATTTATAGGTTTCCCATTTAGGATATAATGTTCCGTAAAAAGTCAGGGTATATTGTTTTACTTTGCTTTCATCAAAACGGTAAAAGGCAATTTTTTTGCTATCCGGTGACCAGAAAAAAGCCTTGGTGAAACCGAACTCTTCTTCATACACCCAGTCGCAGGTACCATTTATAATAGAATTTTTCTTACCATCAAAGGTAATTTGCTTTTCCACACCTGTTTGTAGGTTTTTCACGAAAAGATTATTATCCCTTACAAAAGCCACGCGGGTTCCATCCGGCGAGAAATCGGCCAGGCGTTGTTTTCCGTTCTCTGACAAAGGAGTCAGCTTTTTTGTTTTTGTATCCCAGATATAGTCGTAGGAAACACGCGAATGTCGGTAGATGCGCTCTACCAGCGTAGGAAAAATAAATTTTGTCTCATCCTTATTCACTTCGAAACTACCAATTTTAATGGCTTCTTTTTTTCCCTCAGGCACCAAATCATCGGCATGCACGAGCGTAGCCACAGAGTCGCCGGTTTTATAATCATAAACCATGATGGAGCCATTTTTTATGGCGGTATACTGTTTTCCGTTATTCAGGGAAGTGATTCCCTTTACGGTCTTAGGATTAAATTTATAATTAGACCAAATGTCTTTTAAGGTAATTTGTTTTTTTTCAGTCTGACTAAAAGTCAATTGGCTAAATGCCAAACCAAATACCATCATCATAACTAAAACTTTTCTCATCCGTTTAATTTTTTCGTTATTAGATTGATTAATGATTCCTTTAAAAGCTTAAGGGAACTAAGGCTCACCCGAATCCAATCGTTTTAAGTTTCCCCTGGCACCGTAACCTAAGGAGTATTAAAAGCCAAAGATATAAAATTGTTGAGCTGAAGACAGAAGAACCTTATAAAAAGCTCCATAATTCACCTTCTTGATTTATTCGTGAATCTCAAACTTTAAAAGCGAAGCGCATTAAAATTTGTAAGTTGAACGAATCCCGATAGCGCAGCGTATCGGGATAAATGAGTATAATACTCCGTCCGCTTGTATTCTATGGTTAAAGCAAGAAAATTAAGCAGAAGTTATTAACATTTTTACTTTAAATAGCCAACTGTATTAACATAAGGCGTTCCCCTTTCCACAACAGCAAATATTCTT